>WNFJ01324348.1_pt1 | contig 10173 bp, 15 predicted proteins | sample 5400461 | NCBI WGS metagenome assembly WNFJ01 (sample SAMN13153349, study PRJNA577476) | soil metagenome | isolation source: 115 cm saprolite on Douglas fir-dominated hillslope | place: USA:California | collected 2013-09-17
CTTGTTTGACTCTGCCTATTGAGTGAGCACGAGCACGCCTGAGCATCGCGCTCGACCAGGCTTCTCTCAATCTTCCCTGCCATCTTATCGTGCCAACGCGCAGGCTGCGTAATCACCGGCTTCCGCATGGGGCGCTGGCCTCGCGTTCGAGAACAGACAGCATTTACTGCTTTCAGAGCTGGCACCTGATCGCGGCCGAGGTGCCGGGCGGCAGAGGCTGCGGGTCCACCTCGACCGCGCCGTGATTGATTCGAACGCGATGAGTCGTGAGTTTCTCGGCGAACGGAGGCGGGGAACAGCCGTCTTCGAACCGATACTGAAAACCGTGCCACGGACAGGTCATGAGGCCGTCGATAATGCAGCCTTCACCGATCGGCCCGCCCTGGTGGGCGCATAGATTGGTGACCGCCACGATCCGATCGCCGTCGCGGAACACCGCGATGCGCTCACTGCCGCGGCTCGCGACGATGTGGGCCCCCTTATCGGGGATAGCCAACACGGGACCAGCCGGAAGCCAGCCGTCATCACCAGCGGGGACGCCTTCGTCGATTGCCCGTTCTCCCCGGCCCGACAGTATGTGCAGTGTCGTCACAGTGGCAAATGAGGCGATCAGTATTATCGTGACGAGCAGCGAATTCTTTTCCTGCATCGCACCGAGCGCGACGTGCATCGCCGCAAGTCCGTAGGCGACATAGACCGCCATGTGCAGCCATTTCCAAATGCGCGGCGTCAGAAAGGCGAGCCAGTAGTCATGCGAAGTCGCCGCCATCATGAACATCACGAGGAGGGCGGCGATGCCGAGCACCTTGAAGGGGAAACCGATGAACTTGCCGTAGCTCGCCCAGTCCGTGAGCTCGTTGGCGAGACTGGGCAACGTGTTCTGGGCGAGATACCAATCGATCATGAACCACGCATGCGCCAGCGCGACGCAGAATGTCAGCACGCCGAGATGGCGACGGTTGTAGAGCAACGGCAGAAAGCGGCGATCGAGACGCGTGAGGGGCCCGATCGACAGGATCACGGTCAGCATGATGAAGGCACAGGTGCCGAACGCCTGTATGCGCAGGTTGATCGCCTCAGCCACGTTATTGGGCGGGTTCATCCAGGAGGCGATCGCCAGGAAGGCGACCACATACGCCATCACGCAGGCGACCACGACCGCGTCATAGAGAAGCTTGGCGCGGTTCCACTGAACAGCCCGGAAGCCGGCGCCTGTCTGGGGCTCTCTATCGGTATCGACCTCAGACAACGGACGGCTCCCGGAGAAACAGCGCAAGGATTATGCCAATCGCGATGGCAATCCCGAGGAGGGGCCAAATCCAGCGGTGGAATGCGCGTTGTGCCCGTCTCATGACGCGCGACTCGAGTTGCACCAGCGATAGAGCACGTAGGGCCACAAGGCGGCCGCGGCCGGGATCAGGAGGATACGGGCCCCCATGGTCACAGGGGCGGAATGCGGCAACACCTGCGTGACACCCTTCGTCACGAAGGCGAGCGCGGTGACGAGACCGGCCAGCGCATAGAGGCCAATACCAGCAAGCAGCACCATGGACATCACCGGGTTGATCGAGTGGTTCTCGCGTGTCGAGCCAGCGGACTTAACGCGATCGAAAGGGACTGCCCGTTAGACTGCGCCGCTCGCAAAAAAATTCCATCGAAGGCAAAAATACTTTCAGCGGCGGTCTGCGGGGGCTTATATGCGGTAAGCATGCCAGAAGCGCCCTCTTGTTGACGTTTTAAGTGACCGTACCGCAACCGCGATGACCTTGCGCCCTGCCGTCGGACGTTCGGCCGGCTGCGACGCGCCGCACGTGCCCCAATCTTGACTGCAGTGGATTTCACCGATCACGGCGTAACCCGCAGGCATGCCAAACAAGCGTCAGTAGGAAGGCGGCGCGCTCGCGGAATCGCTGGCGGCATCGACTTTCATTTCGTAGAGAGTCATGAATGCGAAGCCGACACTCCGCACGCACCGACTGTCGGTAGCGCGCAGGGGCTGCCCCGGCGCCTGAACAAACCAGGAGCGATCAATGGCCAAGCATGCGCGCGTGGTAATCTGTAAAGACGGCCCATACGAGGTAACGGGTGCCCTGCCCCTTTCCAGGCAAACCATCATCACAGACTCAGAAGGCGGTTCAGAGCACTGGCAGGAGGGCGAGACGTTCGCAGTGCGAGAGACATACGCGCTTTGTCGGTGCGGCCATTCCGAGAACAAACCTTTCTGCGACGGCACGCATGCGAAGATCGGCTTCGACGGCACAGAGACGGCCAGCCGAGAGCCGTATCTCAAGGAAGCAAAGGTCCTCAAGGGCCCCGCGCTGTCGCTTTCAGATGGGGAAGGCCTGTGCGCGTTTGGTCGATTCTGCGATCCCTACGGGAGTGTGTGGAAACAGGTCGAGCGTACCAACGAGCCCGCAATCCGGGCGCAATTTCTGCAGCAGGTACAACATTGCCCCGCCGGCCGCCTGGTGGCCTGGGACAATGCCACGGGCGAACCGTTGGAACACCAATTCCCGATCTCGATCGGCCTCGTCGAGGATCCGCAGGAAAAGTGCAGCGGCCCGATCTGGCTTCGCGGAGGAATCCCGGTCGTCTCCAGCGATGGCTTCGCCTACGAAACGCGCAAGCGGGTCACTCTGTGCCGTTGCGGTGCGTCTCGGAACAAGCCATTCTGCGACGGAACTCATGCATCGATCGGATTCCGTGACCGATAGTTCGACTACGCGAGTTTGCCTCCGGCGGCAACGGGACCGCGCGATCCATCTGACGATCGAAGCAAACTCAGCGGCAAAACGAATATCGCCGCCTAGCCTACCTCGGCCGACTTGCGTGGTGCACGAAGTCGTCGGCTATGTGAGGTACTGGGGACGCGCCGGTCGAACGCCCGCCATAGCCGTTTTTGACCCAGAGCCGACATCGGGAGTTCCGCGGAGTAGAGTTTCGGGCGTGGCCAACGGCTCACGCGCTACTTCCCGGCCCCGATTACGGGGTCCGGCACAAATTGGTAGCGAAGGCCACCATTCACGCTCCAGCCCTCGATGTAGTCTCCGCGTCGATAGTCCCCGCGCAAATAACTGACCCAGCCGGTGCTGACAACTTTCGCCGCGACGCCCACACCAAATTGGCCAAAGGTACCGAAGCTGCTCGTGGAGACCGTCGAACTGAGATTCAAAAAGGACGAATTCATCGCAGCGGAATTGCTCGACAAACTCGAAGTGGCCCCCCCTTGGAATTCGCGGATGACACTGGCGGAGGCGAACGGCTGCCAAACCACGCTGCCGGACGTAATAGTCGTACCCACCCGCACACTGAGGCGACCAAGCGTGCTTTCGATGCCGTTGAAGGTTAAGTCCAAAGGAGGGACGACCCCAGACGCGAAGGAAGTCCCAACGACACCGGGCGCCGGGACGATCAATGGATCAACATGCGTTCTTGACCAGACGATCCCCGCCGACGGCTCCACGAACCAGTGGTTGCTGAGTTTTTGATTGTACGCGACATTTCCGGTCAGACTGATGCAGCGCGCGTCGGAGTGCGGACCCGACGGTCCGCGGTTGTTGTCAGAGACCTCGTTTTGAAAAAAATCCAGCGAATTTGCCCGTCGACGAGAAGACCTCCGTAGCTTGCGGCACCATAAAAGGCGTTTTCACGCAGCTTAGGTGAAGGGGGCTGCCTTCCAGGCTCCGTTGGCGCCACGACCGCTGTACCCCAGATAGCCGCCGACTTGATGCGTCGCCCATCTTGGCAGAGTCGGGCCAAAAGCTGCCACCAGCCCCTTTTGGGCGCACAGGTAATCGGTGTAGATTTCTGTGAGAGCTGCCAGCGGGACGTGCCGAAGTCTCTGGAGCAAAGGCAGCGGCGCTGCCTTCGGCGGGCGGACAATCCGTAAATAATCTGACACGTGGTCGGCACACGCGGTCGCTTGCGTGCTGTCTTCTAGTGTCGTTGTGGGGGCACGCCATGAAACTTCCGCGCCATGGAAAATTCTTGCATCTAGCCGCAGGCGCTACCGTACTCGCTATGACCTCCGCCTTCATTTCTTCGCTGACTGGCCATGGGGCTTCGGCGCAGACGGCGCGAACTGTCAAGATAATTGTTCCGTTCGCTCCCGGCGGCGGCGGCAGTGTTTTGGCCCGTGTCCTCTCAGATCAAATTGAGCGAGCACAATCGGTGACAATTCCGGTGGAAAATCGACCTGGGGCAGCGGCAGTGATTGGAACTGATGCGGTGGCGCGCGCTGCGCCAGACGGCAACTCGCTTCTGATCACAAACACTTCGATGGTCACTAACCCCCACTTACGGAAGCAGAGTTACGACCCACTGACGAGTTTCGAACCGGTTTGCGGTCTTGCGAGCGCGCCGAGTTTCATCACAGTCAATAGCGCATCGCCCTACCACACGCTGACCGATTTCTTGAGCGACGGGCGTGCCAAGCCTGGCGAACTGACCATGGCGACTATTTTTGCCTCGGCACCGCACATCGGGCTTGAAATGCTTAAACGTATGGCGAACGTCAACATAACGTTTGTTCCCTTTCCTGGCAGCGCTCCTGCAGTTACCGCCCTGCTGGGTGGCCACGTCACAGCGCTATACGACAACTACGCGACGGTGGTCGAGCATGTGAGCGCACGCAAACTGCGTGTGCTGGCGACTGGCTGGCCGACGCGCGTAGAGGCACTGCCGGATGTACCGACGGTCGCCGAGGCGGGGTATAAGGAATACGGGCTTACACCTTGGTGGGGGCTGTTTGCCCCAGCAAAGACGCCGAGGGACACGGTCGTCCAACTTTCCAATTGGTTTGCTGTCGCAGCGCAAGTCAGCCACAATTCAGCATGATGAAAAATGTAATTAATCATACAATATAATTGACGGCAAAATGGTTGAACTGTAATTTTTGCTCAAAATTACGAATTTTTCACGCGAACAGAGATGAAGAAAACCAAGAAAAAGAAAGCGAACTGCAGGCCTTTCCGCTGGCATGGCCTCAGGGGTGGCCTCGTACATCAGACAACGCACGCGAGTCTGGCTATCAATTCACAGAGACGGATTTTGGCTCCGGAGCTCGCATACCCGTCTCCCTGGAAAATGCCTACAGCCTGCTCCGAGAGGAACATGCGGCTTAAAGCTGCAAACATCGTAGTCTCATGGAATTACCGTCACGATCAATACGGTTTTCCGATCGAAACGGAATTTGCCCCAAAGGACCAAGGTGTCGCGGTTTATTTCACGTTGAACGGTCGTGCCATGGTCATGGCATGCGATCGATACCAACGAGCGGCGGCCAATCTCCGGTCACTCGGTCTCGCCCTTGAAGCCATGCGGCAACTTGCGCGGCACGGCGGCGGCGTGATGATGGAACGTGCTTTTGCCGGCTTCGTAGCATTGCCGCCTCCGCCCTCATGTTGGGACGGCTCGGCGTTGAAGACGGAGCATCCAGGGTGGACATCGAACGGGCGTTTCGTAATCGCGCGAAGAAAGTGCATCCCGACGCCGGCGGTGACGATCATGCCATGGCGGAGCTGAACGCCGCGCGTGATCAGGCCCTGAAGGAAATAGCTGCATAGTGGCTCACCGGCACACAGCTGTCCCTGCTGTTCTGAAAGCGGCAACCAGGCCCTGCCGGCAGCACCGGCAAGGCCTTGGCACACCATCACGGCGTCAGATCGTGCCGCACCAGCACCAAGCGGATATTGCTCAAGGTAATGAGGGCGTTTTGGCTTTCGATCGAACCTTCCGGCAAGTCCGGCAGGGTGTTGGTGATCCGGATGAGCAGATCAGTGAGCTCGATCCGCGTCAAGCGCATCAGTTCGATAATTGTCAGCACTCGCATTGGAGCCTCCATCGTTTTCGGACGCGCCAATCGCGGCCTTCTGGCGGAGGCCCCGTGCTCCGGAGGAGGCGGCCGTACCGCTTGCGGCCGGAACGAAGTGGAGGAGTGCTTCATCGCCGAACCCCGCACGTGATGCGGGGGAAGGCGGAAGCACTTGCGGCCATCAGCCGACGAACGGTGCGAAACGGCCGGAAGCAAGGACGGGATTGGTGTGGGGGAATGGAGCCGGTGGTGCTGACTGCTTACGGCCAGCTACGCGCCTGATCCCCGCTCAGCTCTTGCGCCAGAGGAACCAGGCCCTGCCGCGGCCGCGATCCTTCGGATCGAAAGGCTCGCCGCCGAACCTTTCGCGAAAAAGCGCAGCGTGCGACGGCTCAGCGAAACAAAAGACAGTGTCAGTGACATCATCCCGCTGGACCGTATGGTTGCGCGGACAAAGGGATAGCTCCCGCAGAATTCGTGGATCACGGCGTTGTTTGCGCCGGTGACCCGATCGGCCGGCAACGCAACCTGGTACGGCCATCCGCGGTCGATCGTGGCCGGGGTCAGCTCACCCTTTCGAGTTGTCATCCGCAAGCGTAGTCGAAATCGTGCGGCACCTCGCCGAATGTCTTGAGGATTACGGCTTCTTCGAACTCGCCAAGACCGGGACTTTCGATACGCGCCAACGCCACCCGCTCCGGCGTTTGCCTCGTTGCGCAACATCGCGTCCGCGCGCCGGATCACGGCGGACGAGTGCGGATATTCAACGGCCTCTCCAGGAGCCAAGCCGCCGTTTTCCAAGCGCACAAAAGGCAACGCAGTGTAATAGATCACCATGGCCAGCCTCCGATTGGACCGCCTCGTCCCGTCTTGACAGATGGGAACAAATAGTGAACATTGGAGTTCAAGTCAAGCAGGCCGTGCCAGCACGCGTCCTCTCCGAAAATGCCAAACGACGAGCTGAATCCGGCGTTCTACGCGCGCCCGCTAGGTCGATCTCATTTCCCCCAAAGGCTGACGCCACTATGCGCCTGTCAATCTTTGGAAAGCAGAACGCGCAATGCTGCCGGGGCGACCGTCACCAGAAGCGTGTCGTCATTCTTGATGTGGGCGAGCTCGTGGGAAAATGACCCCTGCCATCTCTTTCGCGCGCGAGCGTGTTTAAGAGCCCGCTCGTTGCGGCGACGGCGGCATGGCCTGGATTACGCACGGTCGCGAACGCATTCGGCTGCGCGTTGTCCATAAAGATACACGCGCGGCATCGTCAGTCCTGGCGCGGTTGGCTAACCGGTGGACGCGTCGCGCCACTGCAGGCCGTGGCGGATGACGTAGATGATGCCACTGACCACGCGACGATCATCCACCCGGGGCACCCCATGCGAGAACGGGAAATGCGGCGAGAGCCGCCGCATCTGCGCGGGCGTCAACAGGAAGGGCGGTGCAGGCATGGCAGATCCTCCGCCATTCCCAGAATCACACCCTCTCGCGTCAACGCAAGCAGACTGGTTTTGTGCCGATCTATCGGCCTTCAATCCAGCGCACCGATTGACCATGCGGCCCGGTCCAAGCGATTGGGCGTCCGTTCGCGGTCAGTAAGAACATACCTTCATCGATCGGGCCTGCTTTCTCAGCAAACTGAGGAAAAATCGGTGGAGCTTCGTTGCAGAGCCATGTGGTCCCGGATTCGATCATCCTCTTGGCGAAGTCATCCCGATCCATCTGGTCTGGGACGTAGCTCAGGACGGCGGTGTGGAAGACCACCACTGTTGCGTCGGACGGCGCTTGCTCGATCAACCCAGGCAAGTCTCTTTTCAGATCACCGCGCTCGACACGAGGGGGATTCAGTCGTGCAAGCCTGATTGCGGCGCGCAAGTTGCGTCGGCGGTCCTCATGTTCGGGCCATACGAGAAGTTCAAGCCAGGCGGTATCTTCGTCACTGGTCAAATCCAATGGGTTAAGATCCAAGCCCGCCCGCCATACGACCTGAGGATAGTCCGTCGGAAGCGGCGTTGTGTCAGACGCCTCGCAGTAAAAAACAGGCGCCGTCTTTCTGTCCATCTCCGGCGGCGTCAACCGTTGACGCCCCCAGTCATAACCGTAGGCATCCGGCAACAGGCAAAGCCCGGCGGAAGCACCCACTTCAATGAGTGCCAAAGGCCCTTCGATTTGCGCGAGCGCCGGTAGCAACGTTGCACAGCGACCAGGTTCGTTTGTTTGCGTTGTCCGCGTAAGCATGACTTCGGCGATGGCATCGGCGTTCTCACGAAGTGCTGTGTCGAAGTCCCGCGTCAATGTCGGGGTACCAGCGACGAGACGCGCGGCTGCGAACAGAAGATTGGGCTGCTGCCTCTCTCGCGGAAGGCGTCCGAGAAAACCTAGGGCTTCCGCGGATTCGGAAACGTGATTTGCAAGCTTTTCATAAAGTGGGGAGTTGTTCTTTGCCTCGATACGGGCGAACCGTTTGTAGTGCTCGGCGATCTGATCGGTCATCACATGCTTCTCCGTCGGGGTGGCACGATATTCGTCTCCCCTCATGGAAAGCGCGCAGTTGCGCTGCTAGTAGAGTTCCCGGTCAACCTCCTGGGCGTCGTGCATCGAGAGCACCTCAAATGCCGAGCGGGAACTGGTCCGAATCGACCGAATCGGCCGGCGCCAATCTGGAAATGGATATCCCAAGCAGGCGGATCCCCTTCGTCACCGGAAACTGCTTCCGAAGCAGCTCCGTGGAAATATCCTCCAACACCGTGCGCCCTTCAATCACGCCATGCAACGATTGGCTGCGCGTGATTTGGTGGAAGTCCGCATATTTGATTTTCAGCGTCACGGTGCGCCCGCGCGTGCCGACGCTTTCGCAATAACGCCAGACTTTGTCGATGATTGGCGACAGTGCGTCCCGTGCTGCCTCGAAGGTGAAGAGATCAGCGGAAAACGTGTTTTCGGCACCGACAGACTTGCGGGCGCGGTTGGCGCGGACCGGACGGTCGTCGACGCCACGCGCGATCCAATAGTAAAAGGCCCCCGCCTTGCCAAAGTGCTGTTGAAGAAACGCCAGCGATTGCGCTCTCAGATCGCGACCGGTTTCAATCCCGAGCTTGTTCATTTTCGCCGTCGTCGCCGGGCCGACGCCGTGGAATTTGCCGACCGGTAGGTTTTCCACAAAGGCCGGTCCCATCTTCGGCGTGATGACGAAGAGGCCGTCGGGCTTTCTGTGATCGGAAGCAAGCTTTGCCAGAAACTTGTTGTAGGAAACTCCGGCGGACGCTGTGAGGCTGGTTTCCGCACGTATCTTTGCCCTTATCTCCACGGCGATTTCCGTCGCCATCGCAAATCCTTTCAGATTCTCGGTGACGTCAAGATAGGCTTCGTCCAAGGACAGCAGTTCGATTACATGCGTGTATTCGGCAAAGATTTCGCGGATCTGACGCGACACCGCCTCGTAGACATCGAAGCGCGGCTTGACGAAGATCAGGTCGGGACATTGCCGTTTGGCCGTAATCGACGGCATCGCGGATCGAACACCAAATTTTCTCGCCTCGTAGCTCGCCGTCGCGACGACACCGCGTTCGCGCGAACCGCCGACCGCCACTGGCTTACCCTGCAGCTCCGGATTGTCCCGCTGTTCGACCGAAGCGTAAAATGCGTCCATATCGATGTGAATGATCTTGCGCTCCCGTGCGCGCTCGCCTGCGGCTTCCTGCGCCCCCGTTTCGTCGCCGTTCGTCAGCCTGTCCGTGTCCCTCGGCATCATGATCGTCAGACCGTGAGGCCTCCCTCATTCTCTTTGCCGCCTCGCTCTACGATCCTGAGAGCGCCATTGGCGGGGACGGTGCAGTCGCTCATCGCCCGAGCCAACGCGGGGATGGCTTGGTCGCCTGGGGTCAAAGAATAGAGGTTATGCCGATGTCGGCATAACCTCTATTATGCCGACCTCTGGATTATGCCGACCAACCTCCTGGGATGGGTATTGGCGGCGGCGCTCGCTGCGATGGAGTCGGCATAATCAGATCGCGCTGACCGACGGCATATAGTCTCCTTCTCATCAACAAGAGGGAGGCTTCACGTGATTGATCTGTCAAAAGTTATGGTTTCTGGTCCGCTATCGGAATTCGCGGTTGGGTTTGCCGACCACATGACGCGGGAAGGTTATAACCCACGTCAAACCCGCATGCAGTTGTGGTTACTGAACAGCCTAAGTAACTGGCTCACGGCCGAGGGCCTCAGCACGGGAGACCTCTGCGCAAAGCATGTCGAACGTTTCCAGCATGACCGTTGTGCAGCGGGATATAAGTTTCTCCTCTCGATGAAGGCGATGCAGCCGATCCTCAAGTATCTGCGCGGCTTGGGCGTAGTGCCGGCGGTTT
>WNFJ01640655.1_pt1 | contig 10173 bp, 7 predicted proteins | sample 5400461 | NCBI WGS metagenome assembly WNFJ01 (sample SAMN13153349, study PRJNA577476) | soil metagenome | isolation source: 115 cm saprolite on Douglas fir-dominated hillslope | place: USA:California | collected 2013-09-17
GTCTTTGGTGGTTTCTTCGATGGCGGCCTTGGCGCGCATGGTAAAGCTGCCGCGGCCCGTTTTGTAAGCGGCTTCGATGCCTTCGCGGCCCGCGATGTACGCCCCGGTCGGGAAATCCGGGCCCGGCACAATCTTCATTATTTCTTTCAGCGTTGTGTCGGGCTTCTCGATCAGCAGAATCGCCGCGTCCACAATCTCGCGCAAATTGTGCGGCGGGATGTTCGTGGCCATGCCGACGGCGATGCCACTGGCGCCATTGACGAGCAAATTCGGGATGCGCGACGGCAGAACTACGGGCTCTTCGCGCGTCTGATCGAAGTTCGGAATGAAATCGACGGTTTCTTTTTCCAGGTCGGCGAGAATGTCTTCGGAGATCTTCGCCAGCCGCGCTTCGGTGTACCGCATGGCCGCCGGGGGATCGCCGTCAACCGAGCCGAAGTTTCCCTGCCCGTCGACCAGCATGTAGCGCAGGTTGAAGTCTTGCGCGAGGCGCACCATCGCGGGGTAAATCACCGCTTCACCGTGCGGGTGATAGTTGCCGGAAGTGTCGCCGCAAATCTTGGCGCACTTGCGGTAGCCGCGGTTGGAGGCCAGGCCGAGGTCGTTCATGGCCACCAGGATGCGCCGCTGCACCGGCTTCAACCCGTCGCGCACGTCGGGCAGCGCTCGCGCGATGATCACGCTCATCGCGTAGTCGAGATACGACTTCCTCATTTCTGCTTCGATATCGATCGGAAGCAGTACTGATGTATTTGTTTCGTCCGCCATTTCCCCTCGCTGTTGCTGAAATTCTTCTCGGTAGGGGCGCAGCATGCTGCGCCCCTACAAGCAATTTCTATCGTTTGGCCGCGTGTTCCAGCACGTACGCCTTCACCGTGTCGAAGGCCTCCGCCGCATTCGTAAACCGCCGCGCCGCAAAATGCCCTTCGAGTCGCCGCAAAAACGCATCGCACTCGTCGTCGCCAGTAAACTCAATCGCCACGCCGCGCTCGTTATCGGGCGAAGTTGTCGGCGTCGCGCGAAACCCGCTGCAACTCAATCCCCGCAGCCCCGGCAATGTCGCCCATCCCAATTGATAAAGCATCGGAATCTGGCTAAATATCCAAATTCACGACTTCCAGCGCGTTTTCCTCGATGAACTTGCGCCGCGCTTCGACGTTTTCGCCCATGAGCGTCGTAAAAATATCCTCTGCGGCAACGGCATCCTCGAGCTTCACCTGAAGCAACGTGCGGGTATCCGCATTCATGGTCGTGTCCCAAAGCTGCTCGGCATTCATTTCTCCCAAGCCCTTGAATCGTGTGATGGTGAAATCTTTTTTGGCGTCCTCGACCACGTAGTTGAGTACGTCGGTGGCCTTTTCCTTCGTCACCTTGTCGCCGTTGCGCGCCACGGTGAATGGCGGATGGTTGAATTCTTCGATCTGCTTGGCCAAGCCTCGCAGCCTCTTGTATTCCGCCGTCGACGCCACCGCCCAATTGATCTTTTGGCTGTGTGGCGGGCCAAACTGGATTTCGTACAAGCTGTGTTCTTCGTCAAAGACGATTTTGCCTTCGAGCTTCAGCTTGGTCTTCTCCAGTTGCTTCAAAAGTTTTTCCAGAGCTTTCTTGTCCTCGAAGTCCGTCTTCTTCTCGAGGCCGCTTTCGGCGAGCAGTTCGACGAGGCCGTGTTCCCGCAGCCTGCGACCAAGCTTCGCGGCCGCGGCTTCGTACTCCTGCACGTTCAGCAGAAACGAGGTGAGCTTGGCGCCGTCCAGCGATACGCCTTCCTTGGCTTTCACGACGTGGTCTTCTGTGGCGCGCTTCATCAGCTCGCGCGCAAAATCACGCTCGTCGCGGATGTATTTTTCCGTCTTCCCGCGCTTCACGCGGTAGAGCGGCGGCTGCGCAATGTAGATGTGCCCGCGCTCGATCAACTCCTTCATGTGCCGGAAGAAAAACGTCAGCAGCAGCGTGCGGATGTGGCTGCCGTCGACGTCCGCATCGGTCATGAGAATGATTTTGTGGTAGCGCAGCTTGCCGGCATCGAAATCGTCTTTCCCGATGCCGGTGCCCAGCGCGGTGATGATGGCGCGTATTTCCTCATGGCCGAGCATCTTGTCGTAACGCGCCTTTTCAACGTTAAGAATTTTGCCCTTGAGCGGCAGGATCGCCTGATATTTACGATCGCGGCCCATCTTCGCGGAGCCGCCCGCCGATTCACCCTCGACGACGAAAAGCTCGCACCGTGCCGGATCGCGTTCCTGGCAATCGGCGAGTTTTCCCGGCAGGCCGCTCGAATCCATGGCGGACTTGCGGCGCGTCAATTCGCGCGCTTTGCGTGCCGCTTCGCGCGCGCGTGCCGCTTCAATGCACTTGCCGATAATTCGCCGCGCCACAGTGGAATGCTTGTCGAACCATTCGCCAAGCTTCTCGTTGACCAGTTGCTCGACATCGCCCTTGATGTCGCTGTTGAGCTTGCCCTTGGTCTGCCCTTCAAATTGCGGCTGCGGCAAGCGCACGCTTACGACGGCAACGAGGCCTTCACGAACGTCATCGCCCGTGATGGTCACTTCGTCTTTTTGTTCCTTCAGCATGCCCGCCGACGACGCAAAGTTGTTGATCGAGCGCGTCAGCGCGGAGCGGAAGCCGGAAAGGTGTGTGCCTCCATCGACGGTGTTTATGGTATTCGCAAAAGCAAAGACATTTTCACCGTAGGTATCGTTGTACTGCAGCGCGATTTCGATCTCCACAGTGCCGCGCTTCCCTTCGATATAAACCGGCGAATCATGCAGCGTGGCTTTTCCGCGATTCAGATGCTTGACGAACTCCGTAATGCCGCCCGTGAACTTGAATTCCGCGGTCTTTTCCGTGCGCTCATCGGTGAGCGTGATCAACAAGCCCTTATTCAGGAAGGCCAGCTCGCGCAAGCGCTGCGCCAGGGTGTCGAAACTGTAGACGGTCTTCTCGAAAATCGTCGGGTCGGGATGGAAGTTGTTCCGGTCTTGCGTGTCTTTCCGGTTTGCTTCAGCTTGTTGGTGGGCTTGCCTTTTTCGTAAGTCTGCTCCCACACCGCGCCATCGCGCGAAATTTCCAGCTCCAGCCAATCGGAAAGCGCGTTGACCACGGAGACGCCCACGCCGTGGAGACCACCCGAAACTTTGTAGGTGTCGCTATCGAATTTTCCGCCCGCGTGCAACACCGTCAGCACAACTTCCGCCGCGGGGCGCTTCTCCGTCGCATGCATGTCCACGGGGATGCCTCGGCCGTTGTCCACCACGGTAACGGAATTGTCGGCGTGCACGGTGACGTTAATCTCCTCCGCGAAGCCAGCCATGGCTTCATCGACGGAATTGTCCACCACTTCCCAGACAAGATGGTGCAAACCCATCTCGCCTGTCGAGCCGATATACATCGCGGGGCGCAAGCGCACGGCCTCCAGGCCACCGAGAACTTTGATCGATTTCGCGTCGTACTTGTGGCCGCCCTGCGGCGTGCCAACTACGTTTTCCTTGTCGCCCATTTTTTCTCCTGGCGCAGCAACTTCTCGCGTGTACCTGCGGCGTTGGACAAACTCCGGACAGTTCGGAGTGCGCGTCCGCGCTCCAAACTCGTTTTGGGTGAAGCAAGGAAGGCGTGCTTGCGGAATGATCCGTACGTCGCCTCACCCTGTGATTCCGGTTTCGCCGGGCGAATCCGAAACTCGTAGGGTTCCTGCTCCATCCCATCTCGCGCAGCGAGACGTGGCGAAGACTCATGTTTCTCCAGGTCAGTGCCCCTGAACTCCTGGCGCGAAGCTCAATTTCTGGGTCACATTTACCTGGCGGACGTGTCGATTTGAAGGAATCTGGAAACGAATCGACAACACCGGAAGTATAGCCGAATCGAAGGGCATTCTCAAGCCAGGAAGGTCACATCGCCCAGTCTGTAACGCTTTTGTTTTCTGCTATTTATGCTTTTTCTTAGGGGTTTGGGCAGACTTCGCGGTGAGCTCTAGTTTGGCGTGAAATCCGATCGGTTTTTTCGCTGGCACTGGTGTTTCCAGCAGCTGTGCGAATAGTTGCGAAAACAGCCTGAAATCTCCCGTCGTACCACTTCTCCAGCGCGTCTATATTTTCGGCGCAACTCCTCGTGGGTTGCCAGCATGGCAATGCCTTGCTCCATGAAAACGTAAGGAGCATACCGGCGTCCGCCAATCTGGAACCTTACCATTCGGGCCGTAAAGCCTCGGCGTTTCAGGCCGGGGATAGGTGGTGGTGGTGTCGTAGTGTAGCTTCACTGCTTTGTTCAAATTCTTTGCAGCGACACCGTAGAGCCGGGCGAGATCGGCGTCCAGCATGACCCGCGCACTGCGCACAAAATAGCTTTTCTGAGTAATCAGACCGATGGGAACGATGGAATCCTCTGAAGGCGTCTGCGTGGGGCAGTGAGTTGAGGTTCCCATCCGGGAACCTCAAAAATGACAGCACGCATGCTATATCCCTAAACCCTAACCGGATGGTAATCAAGAGCGAAATTCATTATTGATAAAATCAGCTTGGCTTTGAGTGCCGCTCGGTCGTCGGAGATGCGCGGGGAATCAGATGCGCATGGGCATGATGATGTAGCGGTAGCGGTAGGACTCGTCGGCGAGCGGGCGCATTTGCCCGGCGGATTGTTCGTCCTTCAGTTCGATGCTGATCGGTCCATCGGCCGCGGCGCCGAGAAAATCCAGCATGTAGCTGGAATTAAAACCGATGGCGATGGGATCGCCTTTGAATTCTTTCTCGATGATTTCTTTGGCTTCGCCGTATTCCGGGCTGGAGGCAGAGATTTCGATGCCTTCTTTCGAAACGGCCAGCTTCACGGCGTGGGAGCGTTGATCGGCGAGCTGCGAGACGCGGCGCACCGCATCGCTCAATTCCGCCCGCTCGATGACTACCCTCTTGTTGTTGTCCCGCGGGAGCACCGCCTCGTAGTTCGGGAACTGGCCTGTGAGAATGCGCGAAATCAGCAGGCGATGGCCGACCTGGAAAAAGAGATGGCTCTCGTCTTTTGCAAATTCGATGTGCGCGTCGGAACCGGCGGCGCTGGAAAGCTTTTCGACTTCGTCCATGGCCTTCTTCGGAATAAGCACTTTTACTTCGCCATTCAGTCCCGCAAGCTTGTGATTGGTTTCCGCGAGCGCCAGGCGATGGCCATCGGTCGCCACCATCGCCAGCGTGTCCGGCTTCAGGATCAGTAGGCCACCGTTCAACGTGTACCGCGACTCTTCCATGGAGATCGCGAATTTTGTTTTCCTAATAAGGTTCTCAATGATTGCGGCAGGAATTTTTACCAGCGTGTGGGGCATCACCGGCAGCGCGGGGAAGTTCTCCTTCGCCATGCCCACCATCCTATATTTCTTCTTATCGCTGACGATCTCCACCCAGTGATTCTCGAGAAGCTTGACCTTGATCTCGCCTTCGGGAAGCAGGCGCACGAGTTCGGCAGGGATGGTCCCGGCGCCTTCTTTCTTGATCTTGGCTTCGCACGAGGTGCGAATGCTCAGCTCAAGGTCGGTCGCCGTGATTGTCAACTGGCTCCCCGTGGCCTCCACCAGCAGATTCGACAAGATGGGAATGGTAGTCTTGCGCTCGACGACTCCCTGCGTCGTCGAGAGTTCGTTCAACAGCGCGGACTTTGTGACGCTGAATTCCATTGCTTGATGTTCCTCGCGTGCCATTCCGGGTGAGGTCATTATGAAGTTTACCTTCGACTAGGACGGCGTTAACGGCCTCCGTAGCCCAATTTCTGCCGCTGCGGTACTGTACTCGCTTTTTAGTAAAGTATAAAGTCCGCTGCATGCTCCGGCGCTGTGGGAAATAGGTGAGAAACACTGCCTATCTCCCTACACTCGCCGCCAAAATCCAACCGCAACGACCCACAACCACAATCATCACAGCAAAGATATTTTGTGAAAATGAGAAAGCTATAAGGCTTGTTGTTGTGATGAGCGCTGTGAATCTGTGGAAACCTCAAAAACTCCAATCGCGCATGCAGTTTACGGGTTTGAATTGCAAGTGGCGTTTTGTGACAATCGCGGAAAGCAAAGCCCTATCGGCCAGTCCGCCGCGAATTTCAGAATTTAGTCTACTTCCGTCAACACATTTTCCGCACCTTTCTCAGGCCTTCTCCACAGGACACGAATACAGGATCGCGGGTTGAATCTTTGAAAGGATCAAGCACATTGCACAACAATTGCGGAAGGAAAGCGCAAGACGCCGGCGGGAGGAGCGGCCCGCGTTTCGGAGTAAGGTGCGAGAGAACCGTTGCGGGTTACTGCAATGCGTCCATCAGGCGCGTGATCGTGCGGTTCAGGTCTTTGTCCGACCGCCGCAACTCTTCGATTTTGTTGATTGAATGTAGCACCGTGGTATGGTGCTTGCCGCCGAATTGCCGGCCGATCTCCGGAAGCGAAGCGGTGGTGAGCTGCTTGACGATATACATCGCCACCTGGCGCGGAAAGGCGATCGCCCGCGTGTTACTGCGGACCTTCAGGTCCTGTTCCCGCAGATTGAAGTGCTCACTGACGCGTTTCTGGATCAGGTCGATGGTGACGCGCTTTTCCTGGGAGGCAATGATGTTGCGCAGCACCTGCTGCGCTGTCGCCAGCGACACCGTGGCCCCCGTAAGCGAAGCATAGGCCATTAGGCGCGTTAGTGCACCTTCGAGCTCGCGCACGTTGGACTTGATGGCCCGCGCGATGTATTCCGCCACGTCGTCCGGCAGGCTAAAGCGGTCGTTCTCCGCCTTTTTCTGCAGAATGGCAATCTTGGTCTCGAGGTCCGGCGGCTGAATGTCGGCAATCAATCCCCATTCGAACCGCGAGCGCAGCCGCTCTTCGATGGAGTTGATGTCCTTCGGCAGGCAGTCCGAGGAAATGACAATCTGTTTCTGCTGCTCATAGAGCGCGTTGAAGGTATGAAAAAACTCCTCTTGCGTCCGCTCTTTTCCGGCGATGAACTGGATATCGTCGACCAGCAGGACATCCACGGTATGGAAACGGTCGCGGAAACTGATCATGCGGTCAAACCGCAGCGAATTGATCACTTCGATGGTGAATTTTTCCGCGCTGACATAGCTCAGGCGCATCGCAGGATTGCGCTTCTTGATGGTGTGACCGATGGCGTGCATCAAGTGCGTTTTGCCCATGCCCACGCCACCGTAGAGGAACAGCGGGTTGTAGGCCTTCGAAGGCTGCTCGGCCACGGCGCGCGAAGCGGCATGCGCGAATTCGTTGGACTTGCCGACGACAAACGAATCGAATGTGTAGCGCGTGTTGAGCTGGTGGTCGCTGCTCTCAAAATCCAACTTGGCTTGTTTCACGCCGGAGACCACCGGTGCCGGCTGAACCGGCTCCTCTTCGGTGCACACGTATTGCACCTTCATGTTCGGCGTGCCGACTTCATGAAAGACGGCCTTGACGATGTCCCCGTAAGTGCGCGTCAAAACCTGCCGGAAGACGGCCGTGGGGATCTGCACATAGAGGGTGTCGCCTTCGGCCCGGCTCAGCCTCGTCGGCTGGAACCAAGTCGTGTAGGTGTTGATGCTGACCCGGGACTTCACCCGGTCGAGAAATTTGTCCCAGGAATTCGCAGTTTCGCGCTCACGCCCAACTTGAGGTGCAGTCGTCATCGGAAGAGAAAAGAAAACCCTATGCTATTTCCACAGATGTGAAAAAGCTGTGGAAAGCAGGTCCATTTGCGTCTTTCTTCAGGCTTCGGGATTCTTGCCCGCACCGGAACGCTGTACTTCGCCCCTGTCGCTCCGCGCGCGGCCCGTCTGGAATTTGTCGGCCCACGTACCGCCGCTATGAGTCAGCGCGGGATTGTCCCTGATTGGGGCGTAGGGGGCAAGAGAAAAATAGGAGAAGGCATTCACCGGTGTTCACACGCCATGCACAGTTTTTCCACAAGCGCTTCGCTTGTGCGACATCGTTGTTTGACGCTGATTCTTCCAGCATTTGTGAATATATTTTCACGCGGAGCGCAAATCTTGCACAGAAGACGCCTAAGTTGGCCTGAGGAAAACTCGGCTTATTGCCGATTTTTTTTATCGGGCCGGGCGAATTCGTAGATGCCCAGCGGATCGTTCCCGATGATCAGGCGGTCCTTCTCCACTAGAATGGTGTTGGCTTCGAGCCGGGCCCCTTGGGGCGTGTAGATTTTGTAGGTCGCACGCCGGTTTCCTTCCTTATCGAAATGCAGCAGCGTGTTGTACAACGCGATCCAGACTTCCCCATTCGTCGAATCGACGCCTACAGCTGTAAGAATGCGCCTGAACGACGGCTGATCGCCGCGGCGCTCCTGGCGCACGATCTCCTTGCGCGCGGCCTGCGCCGCCGGCAGGGCCTCGAGAGCGGTGTAGTGAATATCCTGTCCCGCATAGCCCAAGCGGTCATATTGCCGCACTGTCGGCTCCGGCAGGTAAGCAAACGCATAGTAGAGATGCCCCTGAGCGTCCGTGGCGAGCTGCCCGATGTTCAGATAACGATTCAGCTCCGCGCGCTCCGCAAGCGGCTCCGGATCGCCGAACTCGCGCACGTCCCTTCCATTCTTGTCGAAAACGGTCACTAAATGTGGCTCCCGAAGCGTCCCCACGGCAATTTCGCTTTCGGGCAGCGCCGCAACGGAAATCGGATTCTTCACGGAAATCGAACGAAGCAACGTGCCGTCGGCGGAGAAAACCTGTATGAGGTTGGCGCCGCGGTCCGCCACGTAAATCTTTCCGTCGGCAGCGCCGTCACAGTCTTCGCCGAAAGTGATCAAAGCGCGGCCCGTCTTGGCATCGGATCCGGGAAGTTCTCCGATGGAGAGAACCTGCTTGCCCTGCGCGTCGAAAACCAGCAAGCCAGGCGACGGCGAGGCCAGAATGTACAGCCGCCCATCCGCGCCCCGCTTCACCGAGCGTAGCCCGGGGCCCACGCCTGGAAAAACCCGCTGCTTGGCGATGAGGTCCCCCTCGTCCTGAGCAGCCGCACTCCCAGCGGCGCACGCCAGCAGACACATCACCGCAAGAACTCTCACGATTGGGCCCACCCTCTGTCGCATGAACCTTCAGATTACTACGGACGTGCGCAGGTTGCCCTGCGCTGCAGCCGCGTGTCGTAACGATTAGTCAATACAGAAGCGGAGGCGTTTGATGGAGCGGGCGCGGAGGCGGCCAGCGGCATTGCGCGGGCTTTCGTCGTCGGTTTCGATCAAGACGCAATTCATCTGCACGTTGCCGGAAGCCACCTCGAACCGCGCCGGCAAGCCATTGAGAAACTTCGTGATGATGCCGTTGCGGTCCATTCCGATCACCCCGCCATGCGGCCCAGTCATTCCCACGTCCGTGATATAAGCCGTGCCTTGCGGAAAAACGTGTTCATCGGCGGTGGCCACATGCGTGTGCGTGCCGACGACCGCGGTCACGCGTCCGTCCAGATACCAGCCCATGGCGATCTTCTCGCTGGTGGTTTCCGCGTGCATGTCCACGAACACGAAGGCGACATCTTCTGGAATTTTCGCCAGCTCGCTGTCGGCTTTCCGGAAAGGATCGTCAATCGCAGCCATGAACACGCGCCCCTGCAGGTTCAGCACGGCGTATTTCACGCCATTCTTTGCCGTTCCGGCATAGAGCCCGCCGCCAGGATTGCCTTCGGGAAAATTTGCCGGACGCAGCAGCCGCGGCTCGTGCGGCAGGTATTCCAGTATCTCTTTGCGGTCCCAGCTGTGATTTCCGCCGGTGAGCACATCGATTCCCATTTTCAGAAGCTCTTCCGCCAGGCGCGGCGTGATCCCGAATCCCGACGCCGAATTCTCGCCGTTGGCGATCACCAAATCAATCTGCCGCTGCGCGACGATGTCCGCGAGGCGATCGTGAACGATCTGCCGTCCGGGCGAGCCGACGATGTCTCCTACGAAGAGTACGCGCATGAAGGCAGTTGTCAGTAGTCAGTTCTCAGTGTTCAGTGGAAAAGGCAGAGCCCCTGCTTGCAATATTGCCTGTGCCGGAGAACGGTCACGATCTCTCCTGCAAGGATTCTTCTCGCCTTCAAGTAGTGTTTCTTCGTTTTTTTCAGCGATAAATCTGCTTTTTTGACATCCTCCCCGGCCTAAAGTCCGGGGATTCCTACGGGCTCCACGCTTACGCATGGATACCTTCGGTGGGTTCCTGCCACGACGCACTTACCGC
>WNFJ01147455.1_pt1 | contig 10171 bp, 7 predicted proteins | sample 5400461 | NCBI WGS metagenome assembly WNFJ01 (sample SAMN13153349, study PRJNA577476) | soil metagenome | isolation source: 115 cm saprolite on Douglas fir-dominated hillslope | place: USA:California | collected 2013-09-17
TAGACCTGAATTAAGGGTCGTACTGGTATCCAGAAAGAAGCCGTCTTCGCTTGTATTCCCTACAGACCCGTACAGCCGGAAACCGGCAAGCAGCAAGTTTGTCGCCGGAGAATTGCTGGTTTGGGGCAGGACAAAAACGGGATTGTTCCCATTAATAGACTGCAAAGCAGTTCCGTTACAAGGGGTGGACGGGCTGCACGGTGACATGGTACCCCCCGACGCGCCCATGCCAATGATTTTCAATGCCTTACGTAGCGTGACCTGCTTCACTGTGTAGGTGTACGGGCCGAGATAGATCGTAATCGCCTTGAATCCGGGATCGATATTTCCCAGATTCAGATTAACATTCGGAGAGGCCGCATAAATGATGCATCCATTCTTAGGGCACGCGTTGATTGCGTCCGGGACTCCACCTGGGAATCGCTCTGCAAACAGAATGTTCGATAGATTCTCGACGCTCACCACGCCATTTTGGTCCGTTATCTGGGAGTTCACAATGGACGTAGTGCTTGAAAACTTCGGAATGGTGTTGGCCGTCCCTCCGGGAGTAGTAACGGCCGCTTGAACTGCCGTCGAAGGTGTTTCGGCAATCGCAGCGGTTCCTGGAAAGGACAGCGGCGCAGCGGCAGTGGGCGCGGCGTTTGAGCCGGGCGTGCCTAGGACCGCGGCAGTGGGAGCAGCCTTCATGAACGCTGACGCCGGAAGTCCACCCAGCGTCTGCGCGTCCGCTGCCTCAAGAGCATATGGCACGCTAACCAGCAGTACCCTCGGTTGTTCTTCTTCCCCCGGCAGCAGCGCCTGCACTCCTAACCAGCGTGGCTCTCCGGAAGTGAACAACTCCATCGGGATTCCTTCGCTGCCGGTGGCTCCGAGCATGACCTCATAGTGCCCTTGTTGATCGAGTCGCGCATTTTGCACTTCCTGCCACAAAGGTGTTCCGCCCGTTTCATCGCCGTATATGACAAATCTCATTGCGACGATACCAGTGCGGGGCACAGCCACAGTGTTTTTCAGTACTCCGCTAAACTTCACGAGGTGCGGCACGGCCTGAGCGCACGCGTTTGCGCCACTGGCGCATTGCGCCTCACTGGTGAGTGGCAGAAGTGGCGCGAAGAGCAGCACTAACAGGATTCTGACCGCTGATTTCATATCTGTCCTCCGAAATAATGTCGACGTTTGGTTCAGCTGCATTTCGCAACTGAGACTTGCTCTAGTGTCTGCCTTTTAGCTTGTTCCATGAGCGCTCGCCAATCCACATTCGGCGACAGAGCATCGCTGTCTAGATGCGTGGCAATGCCAGGAACGGGAAGCCAGAGCTGCCACTTCCTACCAAAGAGAATTTGCCGCCAACAATAGATCCAGGACTTAAGAATGATCCTGCAGAAGAGGGGCTCTTGGATGAGCTGCTGGGCAAAAAACAACGGGTTGAACACTCGTCGCTTGGTCAGGCTTAGCCACAGACTACAATCGGAATTTCGTCGTTCATAGCTCCGAAAAACAGGCTCTGTCTTCCTCAAAGTCTGCTGCCTGGTGAGAAAGGTCAGACATGTCGAAGCGGCGGTCCTCCAATGTCTGCCACCATACACCTTAAGCCATTCAGGCTGGCTGTGCAGGTCCAACGTATAGCAATCCGGATGATCGTAAGGGGAAACGAAGTCCGCGTCTTCATGCTCAAGCAGAAAGTCGATCATGGACGAGAACTGCGCCGGAAGATATAAATAATCATCCTCGGCAAAATAAACGATTTCGCTGTCATCTTGAGCGCAAAGAAGTTCGATTTGCTTTGTGAAGGTCCGTTGGTTGCCCACGCCTTCTAAGGGAACAAGGACCAACTCATGATCTTCGAAATACTTCTTGAACAAATCAGCATACTCCTTCGGGCATCCGTCAAGCAGAACCCAAACCTTGACCCGTAGGTTTCCGAGCGATTTCCTGAAGGACTGTAGGCAGACTTCCGAGAGCTGGAATTTGTCCTCGCTAAAAGGAAGCCCTTGTGCCGGTTTTGCCACTTTCGGATAGATCCGATAGGCGATCGCGATGTCGCAGGGTCTTTTCTGATTCTGTTGCTGATTTTGTATGCGATTCAAGGCTGAATTCCGAACTGCACGACGTTGCTCAAGAACGACCTAACTTTAGGGCATGGGGACGCTTAGATTGACCCCTGTGCTGTGGCACCTACGGCGTTCGCACTCTCGTTCGATTCCTTTATGAGGATCGCTGCACAGGCCAGGAATCCCAGATGCACCCAGGGAAAAGCCGACAAAGTGCCATCGGTTGCCTGGAAGGAAATGGCGTACAGTAAAGCTCCAGCTGATAGAGCAACAAGCATGGCAACTTGGCTGCTTCTTCCACGCAAACCCAATCGAATCTTCCAACCTAGGGATCCCAGAAAACCAAGGAAAGCAGCCATACCCAACAGCCCGGTATCGTGGAGTATTCGAACGGTTATGTTCCCTACCCAACTGGTGTCGCCGGTCCAGTCGGGAACATACCTGCGCCAATCAAACGACAGCTGCAAGCTGGCTGTTCCAGTGCCGATTAACCGATGTTCTGAGAACTCTTGCAGGGCTTCTTGAGCTTCGATCAAACGCCCTACCGCTGATTCTTCCCCCAAGCGACCTTGACTGAATAGACCGGCGAATCTCTCCTGGACCACGCCGCCGACAGCCGGAACCACGATCAGCAAAATCAGGCCGACCACCAGGACGAGAATTGCGGTCCGACTGCGGTGTCCCTCCCCAGCATGGCGGGCCTGCCAACAGACCCAGGCGGTGGCCACCACAAGTGCGACCAGCGCGGCACGCGAAAAACTAAGGACAGAAGCAAGTGAGGCAACAAAGAAACAAATGAGATAGCCCAACCGATGCTCTGCAATCAAGTAGATGGCCAAAGCTGATACCGCAATGCAACCGGTGTAGGCTCCAAAGAGATTGGCTTCAAATAACGAACCATAAGGTGCAGCGACGTCGGTCAGATACTGACCGATTTCTATGCCCGCGGTAGTGCCAAATGCGTGGTGCGTCACATAGCACAGAATTCCGTAGGCTGACTCCGCGATCCCTATTACCAGCAAGATCCGAAACGCTTTTCGAAATGTTTCTGCATCTCGCACCAACAGACGAATCAGAAAATACGGAAGAACAGCCAAGTTGTTCAGCAGTGCCCAACGCAGCGTCTCGGATGGCGAGGAAGATCCGAATGCCGAACTGACGTAGTTCATTGGCTACATATGCCAACACCCAGTAATCTGGGAGCTTTAGCGGTATTTTCCGATTGGAACGCAGAAGCCAAATACAGACCGCCAAAGAAACGATCACAACAGCGAAGTGCTCCGGCCGCGCCTTCCACCCAAATAGCTCGACGAAGAACCGCGGCATGGCGCTCATTCCGACTAATACAAGCAGAGCTCCATAAGGCCACCGGGTTACAGTCAGAAGAACAGCAAACAAGCCGACCATCGCCCAACCCAACCAGGCAAGGTCCTCATCAAGCGCCACCCGGCACAACAACACAATTGCGACGCCAGCGGCGAGCCATTCCAGCCGACCCAACTTGGCACGCCATCTTGGGGCTAATGCAGTTTCCGACATAGAGTTTGTGCGCGAATCCGCCAACGGGTCTTATGCTATCTCCTCGAAAAATCAGTTTGAGGCACTCTGGTCCCTGGCGGCATCTTTGCTTCGAACAACAGTTGTCCGGCGAAAACTCCTGGAAACCAATTGGCAAGCCGCTGCCAAACAGGGCGGGCATAGCCGCTGAGCGGTCCACCAAACACCGGATGAAACCGTATTATCTCGTACCCCACGCTCTCAATCATTTTTCGAGCAGTCTTTGGCGTATAAAAACGTAGATGTGTATGATCCAAAATGCCAAACGATTCATATTCGAATCGTCCAAACAGAATCTTGAGCCTAGTTCCCCAATAGACGACGTTTGGAAGGGAAATAATGATGCTCGCGTTCGGAGCGAGCATCGGCTGAATTTGCTCTAGGACCGCCTGAGGTTCGATGAGATGCTCCAGGACGTCACCCATAAGGATCACGTCAAATGCTTCCTTAGGAAGTCCCGCAATCCATTCCGGAGAGTTCAGGTCGCACAACAACACTTCATTACAAAACTTTCGTGCTTGCGCAGCAGCCAACGGATCGACCTCGACCCCTACAACTGAACAAGCGCGCTTCTGCCTCAGATACTTGGAAAAGAACCCGGTCGAGCATCCCAACTCCAGAACGCGCTTATGAGACCCGACCCATTCCAGGAGGATCCAGTTGCGGCTATATACGTCCGGATGTTGCTCGTAGTCTGGAATGACATATTCATACCGGCTGGATTCACGGCATAGACGCTGCACTGAAGTTGTTTGATTCGATCTCATAGCGTCTCAGTCAGCCTCACGACTCTTTGCCGAATGAATGATGGCACGCGGCTCTGGTATATGGGCTCGGAGAGACCCTTCAGTCACTGGCAATTGCTGAACGATCGATTGCAGAAATTGCCTGTCGCGGAGATCAAGGGTCCAATGCCACTGGGCGATGTAGTAGCATAAGACTGCGACACTCGCCAGAACAACTCGCAGAAGCATCGAAGTCTGTACGAAGGAGGTTAGCAGCAATACGCCGGCGATGAAGACAAGGCTGGCCAAGCTCTTAGTGAATCCTGTTCGATGAATAGCTCCCAAGGGGGAATAACCAAATCGTTCGCAAGCCCAAAGAATTAGCGTTAGATCGATCACAAAGCGGGTAACTACTGCAATGGCGGCTCCGGTAATTCCCATGCGGGAAACAAGACCCAAATGTAACGGTAGTTCCAGCACGTGGAACATCGCGGTGAGGTCGGGCCTGCCCACTCCCTGCAAAAGACTATACGGAAAAATACCCAGCGCATTTATGAAAACCCCAACCGCTAGAATCTGAAGGGGTAGCGCACCTTGACGCGCAAACACCGGCCCGAGCCAAGCGCGAAGAATATCGCTCGAAAAGGCCGCGACCAGGAGCAACAACGGACCCATTACAATAACGAGGTACTTCAACGCTCGGCCATAGATGTCCTGTAGTTTTTCCTTTGCGCCGCTGGCCTCCAAAGAGCTAAAAGCAGGGAACAACGTTGATGCCAGACAAGCAGGAATAACCAAAAATCTATTGACCATGTCAGCGGGTCCGCTGTAATACGCAAGCGCGCCGACTGAAAGTAACGCGCCGATCGCAAAACGGTCCGCATAGAGCAGCACGGGCCCTGTAACGCTCGAAACCGTAACCCAGCCACCGTATTTGAATAACTGTATAAGCAAATGCTTGTCGGCAATCATCCGGACAGTCGGCATATGAAGCAATGGCAGACAAAATTTGAGAAGTGCCATCATCGCCAAAAAACGGAATAAGGTCATTAGAGCAACAATGGACGAAATTCGGCCTCCAAATGGGATCAACAGCATCGGGGTGGCAAACATCAGGATATTAGTGGGTGTTTTTACGTAGTTGATTATATGGAAGCGTTGTACTGCTTCGAGCAGCCCTCGTAGAGAGTTTGAGATCAGGACGATAGGTACTGCCAAAGCGAGGAACAAAAAAGCCGTTTCCGCCTCACGTATCAATTCGTGCGGTATTTTAAGAATTCTCTCCGCCAACACATGCGAACTCGCCGCCAAGAGAGCTCCTCCAAATATGCCAAGAGCGACTTGAAGACAGATCGACGTCCATACCAGCGAAGGAATCTTCTGGTTTTCGCCGGTGCTCACGGCCTCTGCTACGAACTTGGTTGTTGCTCGAGACAGTCCGAGGTCGAAAAGACTCATATATGAGAGTAACGCCCAGGCGATGGACAAAACACCGAAAGAGTCCGTGCCGAGCCTTCGCACAACGAACGGAACACAGATGACGCCAACGCAAAAAGAAACGAACTCTCCGGCTAGATTGAATCCAGCATTCCGAGCGAGCAGACGTCCAGTCAAAAAATCCGCGCCCTTGCTCGAAGAAGATTCGGTCATTTTGATCTGAGACTGGTTCATGTGAAATTGGAACTCACTGCCGTTAAATCCCGTCGGGAAGCAATCTTCGCGGGCTATGCGTCGCAATTGGGATTGCCGCTTCCACGTCGTCGATGTCGACGTCGATTACTAGGGAGCGCATGATGAGCTCGATGGACAAAACCAGACGTAGCTTACCTTTCCTTCTAAGCAGGGTTCCTTGCCTGCCCTCGAAGGGGCCTCTCTTCACGCGTACGCGGCGGCCGACGGCCAAGAAAGGGTGCGGTTCAGCACGAACGCCGCCAGCTAAACCATTCTTCAGCCCTTCGATCTCTTCGGCAGGCAACGCCGCAAGTTGTCCGCCGAACCCCACAAGGCGGACGACACCGGGCACTTGCAGCACACGCAGGCGATCGACAACCGCCATCCGAACGAATAGGTATCCAGGGAAAAGAGGGAGTTGCAGTCGCATGCGCCGGTCCTTCCATCGGCGGACCGTCTCATAAACCGGAAGAAATGACTCGACGGATCTTTGCTCGAGCTGTTCACGAACCCGTTTCTCGTGATTAGCGCACGTGTACGCTGCGTACCAACGCGAGTCGAGGCAATCGGCCGACAAAAGCGCTTCCGATGGAGAATGGAACGACGGGATTTGTGAAATAGCCACGATCGCTGACACCCCAATTGTTCGCATACAGCTTCGCCCCGTCACTCACAGGGGCGCATGTGACCTAACCCGCTTAGAATCCTATATCTACAGCGACAAAGGGTTATTTCGGCGATTCGTCGTGCTCTGAACGCCGACCCCGGAACCGCAAAAAGCTTCGTGCCCCGGTGTGATTTCCCGATCCGTTCCGCTCGAACTGGGGCAGCTGCGCCATCATTGTGGTAAACACTTCCTGCGCAAATACCTTCCTGGCATCGTTCGGATTCGTGTCATTCCATGCAGTTTTCGCAAATATCCAGCACGCTGCTGCGACGAAAGCACACGTTGTGCAGATAAAAACGATCAGCGTTCTCGGTGGAAACGACTTCTTATCCGGAGTATTGGCCGCGTCGAGCACCTTAACTGTCGGGATCTCTTTCGCTTCCTGAACTTTTGCCATTTCGTACTCTTTGGTGAGAGTTTCGAGAACCACTTCTTGAATTTTTGCCTGTCGATACAGATCGGCATACGTGACACCCAGCAGAGGGAGCTTCCGGAGAGAAGGATAGAGGGAGTCGCTGGGCTGACCGGAGACTTCCGTCGCGCTCTCGTCTTTGCCGCCCATCTTTTCGAGCTGGTGCCTCAACTCGTCAATGCGGGCCTGCACGGCTCGCACGCGCACGTTGTTGTCGCTGTAAATCTGCTTGAGCCCTTCGAGCTCCGACTGAGCCGCAATGTACTGTCCCTGCAGGACGGCGGCTGCTTCCACCATCGCTTTGCCCTGTTCCTTGATATCGATTGTGGCGTTCTTGCTGGAGAACTGACTGAGTTCTTTCTCCGCCGATTCTAAATCCTGACTCACGGATTTCAGCCGCTCCTCCAAAAAGAGGCGCTCGCGCCTTGCAGATGAGGTGCTTAATTCCGTGACAAGCCGGTTGAGTTCGGCGACGTAGGCGTCGCCCATGGCGGCCGCCCGTTTCGGATCATGGTCGGTCACCGAAATCGTAATAATCTGGCTCTTCCGGTCTATAGAGAAGCCAGTATGTTCTGCTAACCGCAGGCGAGCGTCTTCCATTCGCCGAGCCCCGTAAAGCTTTTTCAAGTCGAATTCCTGGATCAGTTTGTCCTGGACAGTGCGACTCGCCAGGATTCCAACAAAAATGTCACTGTTGCTCTTCAGACCAAGCATCTCGCTGGCCATACTTCCCAAGCCTCCGGCTCCGCTGGACAGCGCAGCAGCTGCCATAGCGAGACCCCCCGATTGATTGCTGTCGGGAGGCATAAGACGCGCCGTAGATTGATAGCGATTCGGGATGAGAAACGCGAGGAGCGCGCTAGCAAGGAACCCGTATAGTGCAACTCGAGCAAGAAGTCGGCGGTGGTCCCAGAGAAGTCGCATATATGCGACCGTGTGTTCGCCGCCTCGAGGCGTTCCCTCAAGCTCAGTCGTACTGCGGAAGGCGTTTTCCGGCAGCTCGTGCGCAGGATGACGAACAGGTGCCCTACCCGTCGAACTCATAACCCGTCTCCCGGCGAATTGCCCAGTGAATACACGTCGATTCCCTGCGCTTGAAACTGGGTTTTGACCGTCGTCGAAAAACTCTTATCGCGTCGTGACAGGCCATCCGGTATTTTCGAGACGTCGTTCACTGTTTCGCCGCCAGAAATGAAGTCGCTATCCACTACCGCATTACTCTCGAGCTTGTTCGTTCGCTGCCTCCATTCACTCCCCATACGAAAGTGTCACTTTCTCCATGTCTGCGGATAGAACTGGACCTGAACAGAAGATGTCCAATTCGTCTGCGGCGTCGAAGCAAGCAACGGATAATTCCACTTTTCGTACTGAAGAAGCGCAGTGACATTTAAATTGTTGCGGACCCACCAGTTTGCGTTGACGGAAGCGTCGTTGATATTGCCGCCGCGAGGAATGAAATCGGTGGCCGCGCTCGTGTGGCGGTAGCCGAACTGGATCCAATTGCGCGCGGTGGCGTGATATGTCGTCCAGGCCTGATAGCTGTGACCTTCCCTGCCAATCGGACTCCCGATGAGGTTGCCCTCATTCGTATACAGATCATGGTAGAAGCTGTCCCAATAATTGAACTGGCCAAACGCTCCGAGAGGCTGACGGGGCGGAATCCAAACTTTTGGCGTATCGGTGTAAGCAGCCTCGATGCGCAGATCCAGCTTCGGCAATTTAGGGAAGTGCGTCAGGTAAATGCCTGGAGCGAAGGCGGCGCGGGATAGGTCCGCGAAGGCCGTTATGTTGTCGGTAGTGAGAGAGTCGGCATAGATTGTCAGCCAATCCCGGAGATACGGGATTCGATAATTAAAATCAAATCCAGAAGTCCGTTTGCCGGGATTGATCGCTCCGAAAAAGACGCTGTTCGTGAGACTGGTATAGCTTAGCCAGATCGATTTGGGTGTAATCGGACGACCGACGCCACCCATCTCGCCCGTTCGAGTGAAGCCGAACTCGAGATTCGGTGACGGTTTGAAACTGAATTTCTCACCATGGAGTATGGGACGAGCAGGAAATTCATTCCCTGACAACTTTCCGACAAAAAATTCGATCTTCATTGGCCCGAGAACTCTGGAGACCCCAGGAATCTCGAATGGAGCTTGCCGGCTGACGCGAAACATGTACATTGGCGCCGCATTGTCGCTGAGCAGCAACGCGTTGCTGTAGTCCGGTGACCACCACGAGCTTTGCTTGCCAAAAGAGAAAATCCAATTCGCCTGGTTTGAGGCAACATAAGTGTCCATCAGCCGGAACTGACTTGTGGAAGGAAACGTGCCGGACTGGATTGGGTTGCCGTCCATGACGGCAATGGCATTGTTAACCGCAGACGAATACGTGGGAGCCGATGGGGCATACTCATATTCCCCGCTGACGTAGAGAGAGAATCGTCCCTGGGTGACCCAACCGGAGCCGCCCATGACAGCATTGACGCCCTCAGCGTATGGGCGTCCAAAATTGTCATAAATGGTTTGGCCGAAGTGATAGCTGTCGTTCAGCGGTGGACCGCTAATCCCGGTTACGCTGGCGTAGAGAGATTCGACCCGCGCTGAGATTTGATCAGGCCTGCCACCGCCGAGCCGCTCGGAGTCCCAGGCAAATTCCTTGCTCAACGACGAATAGAGACCATCGACCTCGGTGTTGGTATCTGTCGCGACGGAGATTCGCTCGCCGGCTTCTTCCACCATTCTGGCGCACTCCTGGCGAGTCCAAGGCTGCATGTCCATGAATTGCGATTGAATGTAGCCCAGGGCAATCAATCGCTTCAGCGCGGGATAAATCCAGCTATTGAGAGGTACGAACGTCGTGCCGAGGCTGGTTGTGCGAGCACCGGGGCCACCGTCCATGGATTCTGCGTAACTTTGCCAATCCGTGCCGCCCAACTCCGGATCGTGATGGGCACGGTAAGCCTGCTTGCCGACATACCAACCGATCGCGCTGCCAATGAACACGTCGGAATTGAAATGTTGTTTCCCCGTTACGCGGGCCATGCTGATTGCAGAAGCGAGGCTGTATACAAGAATAGATGTCATGGGCCCGGGATATT
>WNFJ01177529.1_pt1 | contig 10171 bp, 7 predicted proteins | sample 5400461 | NCBI WGS metagenome assembly WNFJ01 (sample SAMN13153349, study PRJNA577476) | soil metagenome | isolation source: 115 cm saprolite on Douglas fir-dominated hillslope | place: USA:California | collected 2013-09-17
AGGTTTGACGGAGCCTGCAGCTCAATGGATAGAGGTTCCCGCTCATAACCGTCTGGTTTCAGATTCAAGCTGCCGCTGCTGTAGCTCAAGAATTTCGATGTGCGGACCACGAAAGAACGACTCGATTTCACCTTTGAGAACGACTCGATTTCGTTTTGAAAACGACTCGGTCTCAGATCCCACTGACACGACTGACGAATTTCGCGTCGATTTTTTCGCCGATTTTTGACCGCCAAAAAAGCGAGGGGGGTCTTTTCATCCAACACGTTCGTCGTAGCCAGGGATTGCCTTCGCCTGACACCTGCAGCTAACCGGTGCTTCCTTCGCTGTGTTGCACCCGGAGGTCGATGACCTCGACGTCGCCTCTTCCGTCCCCCGCCAGCGCAGCGCCCGCGTGGTCGGCGAACAGGCGGTGATACTTGTCGACGAGACCTTTCTCTCCTCTCCAACCGCCGTCCCGCTGCTTGTCGGCGAGGGGCCGGTCGATGAGTGCGTACTTCTTCGGAACGTCAGCCGGAGCTATCGCCAACTGGCGAAGTCGATCATCCGGTTCGATGTGCATCGCATCGACGATGATGGATCGACCGTTGCCGAGGACCTTCGCGCTGCGCATGCGAACTTCATGGAAGATCTCGGACTGCGCACCCCGCACTTCGCCGTCCGGACTCCGTTCCTTTCTAATTTCGTCTGAAGAGATCACCTCGATCCCCTGCGCGGCCGACCAGGTGGACTTCCCGGCTCCGGAAGGACCGACCGTGAGCGTCATGTTCTGTCCGCAACGCGGCCAGTTCCAGCCCGGGATGTCGAAGTCAACGTCGCCGATCGTCGCCTCATAGAAGTCGGAGAAGCGTGAGACGACCTCCGGATCGATCAAGTCGAAGTGGGCGACCTTGTTGCGTATCCAACCCGCCTGGCTCAGCAGACTGGCTTCGTTGGGACTGAGCAGGTCCTTCGTGAACTCCTTCAAGTCGTAGAACTCTAGTTTCCAGAAATCTTCGATGGTCTTTACGTGATCGTGGATTTTCCTGGTGTAGGGTTTTGCGGGAGAGACCTTCCTGGCAAGTACGTGCTGGTACCTCGAGATGAGGGACCTCAGGATCCGCTGAGTGAACGGCAGCAGAATGCTCGCCTGAGCGCTCCAGACGCGTCGCCGAATGTGATCTACGTATCCATGTTGCAGGGCCGCCGCCGCGTGCGCAGCCGGCTCGTCGTCCCAATAGTCAACCAGACCGTTTTCCCAACAAGGGAAAGGATAACTATTCTTTGCCGCGATCCGTTCGAGCAGCGGAAACGGCGAGATCTGATCCGCCGCGTCCCATTTCACCATTTCTTCGAGCATCTCGCGCGACCAGGCTGCGACCTCGATCGCCGCCGCATGCCCGACGCGCGAGATCAGGCCCTGCGCGGGGCGGGCGCCGATCGCAGCAGCGTAGCTCGCACTGTCGTACCGATCGCAGATGCCCAGGGTCGAGATCAGGTTTGCTGGGCCGCATAGCGCCGACCGGTCGTCCCTGTTGAGCTCCGTCGGCAACAGGACGATCACGACCGGTCCGACCACGGTCTCCTCCGCGGGTTCGGCCATGAGCTGGCGCAGAAACAGGCTCCAGCGACGCAGTTGGGTACGGTCGAGACCGTCGACGATCAGCACCCTGTCGACGAGCCGCGGATGGACGGCGAAGTCGGCCACAGTACCGATCTCGACCGCCGAGACGTCGAGGAAACCGGCCAGCAGGTGTGCGATCGGTTGAGATTGATCCTCGGCCGTCAGATCGATCGGCACGCTATCAAGCGAGAGTTCGCTCCGGAGCCTACGCTCGACCGCTGCCGTCAATCCGGAAATCCTGGGAAACGGCGTCGAAATGCAGACGACCCTGTCTTTTCGGGAGACCGCGAGCGCGATCTTGCCGAGAACACTCGACGGCCCGGCCTGCGACCACCACAAATCTTCGCGTTCCATTACCTCACTCCGGCTTCAGCAGTGCGGCGAGGACCAGCGGGTTGAGGTCGACCTTGTGCAGGCTGCGATTACCCGATTGATCCGGCGAGAACGAGATGATCCCCAAGACGTCGCTGTAGACCGCCAGGACGCTCGGGACGATCTTCCTGCCGTCCGTCGTGCAGAGATGCTGGAAATCCCGATACGTGATGACCGAGCCATGCGCGTACTGGGCGAGTTCACGGAAGAAGGCGACAAGTTCGGGCTGGATACCCAGTCGCTCGTACAGGCCAGGCGCCGCCAGCAACGCTTGCCGGTCGGCATCGATCAAGGCGGACGCCTGACTCGGCCGTTCGGCTATCCGAGCCAAGAGCGGCCCGACAGTTTCCGACCACCCGCCGGTCGCCTCGATGATGCGATCCATCAAATCCGCCGAAAGCTGCAGCGATTCCAGGCGAGATCCGAGATACGACCGTGTCACTGGTCGCAGCCGGACCAACTTGACCTGAGGCCTGATGCGCTTCAGCACGGCCGTATCCTCCGACCAGGCGGAAGCGTGAAGAGGATCGCCGACGAAGACGATCCTCACCTCGCCCTCATGGCGTCCTCGACGACACCACGAGCACGCGCGGGCGTCCCGACCGCGATGGTCGTTTCGCGTCGTCGAAGAGATCCTTCTTCCCCTCGTAGGTCCGCGGCTCGACTTCGACCAATCCGTCCTTCGTCCGCTCGGCATCCATCAGAGCCGCCTCGACGAACCGAACGCCCGCCCATGCCGTACCGAAGACGACGCCGATGCCGTGAGCTCGCGGTGGCATCGGAGAACCGTCCGCCTTGACCGCCGCTGCTGGCGCGAACGGCGCGAGGAGGTCGGCTTCTTGACCGTTCGTCAGCGGCGAAAGGTGACCGTTGCTGTCCACCGTCGGGAGCGGCTTTGCGAGTATCCTGCGGTTGTTCTTCGGATCGAAAATCCGATCCGGACGCCGCTTATGGTACTGCTCGAGCTTGCTCGTCAGATCGGCCTCGTCATATGCCATCAACTCGAGCAGGCTACGGGATCGCAAGGCGAAGCCGCCGGAATAGGTGCGCCGGGCGATCCCGAAACCCTCCATTTCCTCGAGCAGGTATTCGATTTCGATCGGGTCGCTGCCGCGGGGAAACGCCGCGGGCCAATACTCCATCGCGCGTTCTGCCACCTCGGCCGGCGTCATGCCTTCGGCGGACATACCTGAGCCGTGGTCCACCAGTTCACGTGCCGCGAGAATGTAAGTCAGCAGTTCGTAGCGACCCTCGATCGAGTTGATGGTCGTCTCGAAGGTTGCGAATAACTTGCCACGGACGTCCGCGGAATCGAGCGCCAGTTCCACCAGGCCGGTGGAGATCGGATCCGGCAGCCGGTTTGTCTGCTGAGCCCGGTCGTGAATGATCCTGAGCAGTTCCTCACAGAACACCTGGATGAGGACCGGGTAGTAGTTAGTGAAGCTCAGGATACGCCAGACATCTTCCCGGTTCTCAAACTCGAAACCCATGGCGGCCAACGGCCCACGGATCAGGAATTCCGCGTCGTCGACGTCCTTGTCCAACAACGGGCCGATCTGAAGTGGTTCGTTGGAGATATGAACGAGCGGCGAGTTCTCCGTCCGCGCGATGCGCGACACGTTGTGAAGGCCCGCCAACACGAACTTGAAACGATTACCGGTGTCCGCCATCAAGCGGAGCAGTGCCCGGATGCAACGGAACTCGGTTTGGCTTTCGTAGAGGACGAAACTGTCAGCCTCGTCGATCAGCAGCAGCAGCCGACGCCGCTCGTCCTGACCGAGCCAGGTCGTGATCGTGGAGGTGAACTCTTCCTCGTTTCTGACGGGCGAGGCAAAAATCGAAATGCGTCGGGACATCTGCTCGAACGCGTTCGAAGTGTCCATGTCGACGTAGGCGAAGACCGCGTTGGCGGGCGGCGTCGCGTGGATCTGCCGAAGGAGCGCCGTCTTGCCAAGCCGCCGGCCGCCGAAGACGATGTGAGATCCGAAGGAGTGCTCGATGGCGCTTCTCTCCCAAGATCGTCCCTTGAACATCTCCGGCGGGACTGCCGAGCGGTTGTAGTCTCTGTAGGGAGCCGCACCCGAATAACCCTGTGCGACCTCCAGTACCGCCTTTCGAGCCTCGTCGACGACGAGCATCGATTTCCTGCGCTTGAACAGTTCCAGCCGCAGGTTCTTGCGTCTGTCGGAGTTCAGTGCGCCGAGATAGATCAGCAGAACGCCGCGCGGCGAGCCTCGTCGGTTCGCGAAAACCTGCTGTCGAGAAGCACCAGTCCGCCGATCCGCGCCTGCAACGCGGCCCTCAGGTCGGAGTACGGAATCTCCTTCCCCTCGACCTTCTTCGTTGCGACCGCGTTGCGCGCGATGCGCTTGAGAAGATCCCTCGTGGTCGAGGTCCAACTGAAGCGCAGCGGCGGCACCGGCGACGGCGTCGACGGAGGCAGTCCGCGCCAGACGAACGCGCTCTCGAGGATGCTCTGATCCCCGTACGATCGGACGAAAAGGTTCTCTTCGTCGGTCATTCGGGGTCCATTTCCGGAAAAATCACGTTGGCGCAGTTCCGCAGTGGGTGCAGGAACGGCTCGTAAAGAAGTTGATAGATCTCGCGTTCGACCGGGTCGGCGGAGGAGAGGAGCTCCTGCAGAACGTCGCGCATCGCGACGATCATGCTCGATCGCTGGCTGTCGCGCCGGTTTTGCGTCGAATTCATCGCGAAGGAGGCGTCGACGAAGAAGACCCGCGCCTTGCATCCATTGCGCATAGCCCGGCCGATCGTCTGCAGCAGATCGACCATGCCATCCGCGACGAAGGGACGGATCATGGGTCCGAGTCGGCTCATCTGCTGGGGACGTCGTAGCAGCCGTCGCAGCGAGTCCAACGCGTCGTCGCGGGCGCTGCGCCATTCCCGGGCCAGCCGGGGGATGTCGGCGCCGGGAGGAATGGCTCTCTGGTCGAACTTCAAGGCCAATTGACCGGCCAAGCCGCCGGTGAACGCGAGGCTGTCGACCGCCGGGTGGGGTCGGACGAAAAACGCGACCGAACCCAAGACCGCGTCGCGCACGCGATCACCGTCAGGGAACACGATGTTTACGCCGCGACCGATGGCCTTCATCGGAAAGATGATGGCGTCCCAGTCGTCACGCGTGCCGAGCATCTCGACCTGGCTGGCGGAGACCCATTCCGCACGCTCCTGCAGCGGTATCTTGGAGATGTCCGACGTCACACCGATAACGCGGTCGGCCGACGACGACGTTCTCTTCAGGTGCGCCTTCATGGAGCGCACCTGCTCGTAGGAATTCACCACGATGCCGGTCCGGCGGCCCGGATCAAACTGGTCTTCCCGCAACTGCCGCACGTATGGATCCGCTCCCCCGAACCATTGATCGGTAAGAAGCTGCAGAGCGTGATTGCGATCGCGCTCGGTGCCGGCGCCGCTGACCCTTACGAACTCGCCCGGGCGGTCCGGGTCGCGGACGGGCCTGAAGGCGTAGACGCTATCGCGCCAGGCTTCGCGTTCGCCCTCGCGGCGCAGGACGTAATTCGGGCGGACCGATACATGATAGCTCGGGCTTGGCTGAAGGTAGCTGGTCGCCGAGGCCAGCAACACGGCCGGCCCCTTGATGCCGTCCTCCGTCAACATCGCCGACAGGTGATACAGCAGGAGCCTGGGCACGCCCGCGAAGGACAGATACTGCAGAGCCAGCTTGCGTTTGCCACTTTCTTCGGTTTCGTACGAGAAGCGGATGCCCGACAGCCGCCCGATCAACGATTCCGGCAGGTGGCGGCGCATATCGAGCGAGACGCCCTGCCCGAACACGCGCTCGGTATGCACGCCTTCAGCGATCATCGCGTACTGCGCGGGAACGAGCGCGAGGAACTGCAGCACGACCGTCGTCACTTCGACGAGAAAGCGGAATAGGATGCGCGCCTCCTGCGGATCCAGCTCCGCGCGCGGCGGAAGGATTCCGAAGAATGCCTCCTGCATCTGGTCGTAGTATTCGGCGAACTTCTCGACCAGGCGGGCATTGAGCAGCGCGAAGAGGGCGTCTCGGAAGCGAGTGGCCGCAGCGACCAGCGCCGCATGTTCGACGCCGAGATCCCGGGCGACGCGTTCGAGATCGAGATCCGAAAGCTCGTCCTCTCCATCGCCTCCGACGCCCGACGTCAGGACGGAGCGGACCAACTGCTCGAAAAGGCGCCGGATCAGATCGAACCTGGCGCTGCCGTGCTCCTCTTCGTCGACCTCGGGGTCGAGGTACATGCTGGCGAGGATCGAATTTCCCGTGACGAAGGCGTCCTTGTACCGCGAAAGGACCCCGCCCTCTTCGACCATGCGCTCGAGCAAGTGCGCGCGCAGCCCGCGATTCAGACGCATGAACCTGTTGGAGGCCAGCGTGTAGTTCTCGATCGAGTTCGACACCGCGAAACCGCGCCCCGAAGCAACCGGATCGAAGACATCGTCCAGGAGGATGGACTCGTAAGAGTCGGACGATCCAAAGAGGTCGAGTTCGGCGAAGCCCTTCTGATCCAGCGCGGATTGTGCGCCGTCGACCTCGTCGATGATCACGAGATCGCTGGTGCGGGCGAGCATCTCGAACTCCCGCATCCGCTCCGTATGAAAGTGCGGCGAGGCGACGACCTCGGTCGAGATCACATGTCCGATGTGAACGAGCGCCGCGGCATCGGCCAGCCGCCGCGACGAGCGCTGGCGTCCGCAAGCGACGGCGAGCGGGCAGAGCCGGTTTCCTTCCTTGCCCTCCTTCCCGTCCCTTTTGACCACGGCCTGGCGCAGCGACCTGCAAGGCGGGCGATCATGCGGGAAATCGAACCCGGGCGGAGGCACCGACACAAAGCCGGCGAGAGCGCATCGCGTCCCGAGCAATTCAGCACCAGGAGCCGTCTGACCAAAGCCGGCGCTGTCTAGCGTCGCGATGCGCTCCGCCAGTCGTGTCGCGTGTCGTCTGCGCGCATCGGGCGACTGACCGACGAGCAGCGCCGTCGGCACCGCATAGCGGGTAAGATCCGCATCGAGCGCGAGCGCGAATTCGATCGATGGAACGAGCAGCGTGACACGCCGGCCCCGCCGCGCGAGGAGCACGACCAGGAGGAAAATCAGAGTCGACTTGCCCGCGCCGGGAAGGCCGATCATGTGGCTAACGTCATCGAGTTCGATCCGGTCCGTCGGCGCGAGCCCCGCTCCCTGCGGCGAAAGCACCGAAAAGACGGGGTCCCCCTGCTCCGACCTTAACCGCGTGAAGAAGTTGCGCGGCACCCGAGTCGGATCGCGAGCGTCCTCCTCATCGAGCTCCCGAGCGACGCCCTCCAGCTCCGCGATCGTCACACTGATCGGCGCGCGTTCCCGCATTACCGGAGCGGTCTCGGGAGGAGGCGGCAGCCCCGCAATCTCGCGGGTGTCGCAGATGACGTCCGGACCGGTGTCCCCGTCGACACGGAAGCGGAATCGGCGCGTGTGATCGGCAGGCAGCGTCTTCTGAACGTCGTGAGGTAATACGCCTAACAAGCAAGCGAGCATGCCGGCGCGACGCGCATCGTCCCGGCGGACGCGCTCACGGATCGCAAAGCCAGTGCCGGGATCGGTCGAGATCTCGAACGGCGGCTCGACGTAGTCGTCCGCGGACGAGTGATCTTCCTCCCAGGCGCGGGCTTCCGTCACGGCTTCCTGGAGATGCGCCTCGGACTCGATATTGACGCCGAGAAGACGAAGGTTCCGTAGCGCGACGCGTGCGTCGGCCAAGGCGGGGTGGGTGACGATCGAGCGGTACCCCGAAAACAGGGCCGGCGCGCCAGCGAGCGACCGAAGGCCGAGGATATCGTGCATTACGCACGCCATCCACTGGGCGCGCAGCGCCGGTCTGAAACCGTCCGGAGCGACCCTCATCCGAGAATCCTTGCGGCGATTTCGCTGATCTTTCCGAACACGACGCTTGTCGAGCCGCGGTACGCGTAGCGCAGATCCTCGAGATAACCCGGCCGGCGGTTCACGATGGCATCCGGAATGGCCACGTACCGCTCGTCGAAGGTCGTCAGCCCGCCGAGTCGCTCGGACAAAGTGTCGCCCAGAAGCCGGGGACAGGCGTAGCTCTTCACGTCGATGCCGAGCTCGCTCGTCCGGCCGACGTCGGCGGCATCGTCGCGGGGATAGAGCTGCACGTCCACGCCGCCCCTGCGGAGCTCGTCGTACAAGCGGATCTCCGCTAGGCCGGGCCCGACCCAATAGGCCAGGATGTCGTCCTTGAAGACGCGCCAGCCGGCAACGTCTTCGACGATCTGCCCCGCCGTCGACGATGGCACCTCCTCCCGGCAGGGTCCGATCTTGCATCGGCCATCCGGAAAGCGGCTCGTGTCGCGGTGAGGATAGAGAAGACCGCCGCAATTGCCGCAGATGGCGAACGAGCCGTTGCGCCGCAACGCGCCGAGCGGAATGTCGATCGACCACTGGCGCATCACCTCGTCGGCGGCGACAATGCCCTCATCTTCGAGGAAGCCGGACAGCTCCCGGCGCTCGTACACCGGCTTCCGGACGATCCGCTCGCGCAGCACGGAATAGATTTGAAGCCTGCTCTGACTCCGGACCCGCTGCACGATTTCGCGAAGCTGAAGATGATGAACGCCTTCCAGGATGCCGTCCGCCCCGCCTTTGCTCGCCAGCGCACGGCATTCCTCGGTGGGGGCTACGGGTTCGGCGGTGAGGAGCTTGGCCTCGGCGAAACGGAACGGAGCGCAGAACTGCGGAATGCCCCACTCGCCCACGGGCAGGCGGCGGGCGATGTCTGAAAGAGAATGGATGCTATCCCCGAGATCTTCGGCGCCTGCTTTGACGCACAGCCTCGACAGCATCCGCATACCGTCTCCCATGGTCTGGGGCAGCGAATAAGGATCGACGATCTCGCCCGCCCTGACGCCCTGATGCAGATCGATGAATCCCCGGCTCAGCACGCGGACTGCGATCTCGACGTCTTCCTCCGAATCTGCTTCTGTTTGATTACTCATCATTTGAATATTAGAACTCAATATAGAATGTCTGTAAAGTCACTATCCGAACTCGAATCCTTGCGCGGCGGCGCTGCCCTAAAGGCTCGTCTCAAGCATGTCGACGACCGATTGAAATGGTTCGGGTTTTTGCGACTCGCCGATCATGTCTCCAAATTTGGCATATCCAACGTACAAGCAAAAATAGATATATCGCTACTTATCCGCCACTCCTCCACCGGAAAGAAAACCGGGACCTGCCGCCGCCCGCGGCATGGGACCAGGCACCTATCTGCGCCCCGAACCGTTCACCCCGGTGTTCGACGTGCACGGCTCCATGGACGATCTCTGGCTCACGAGATTTCCGGACGCGCGACCCGACGAACCCTTCTCTTTGGAAGTGTTGTCCGCTCCTGAACATCGGATCGAACCCGACGATGTGAGAGCGCTCCTCGCCGCCATGGAATTACGCGCGAGTTGTCGCCTGAAATATCAATCGATGACGAGCACGGGAGCAAGCGAACGCATCGTGTGCCCGCACGCCGTCGTGAAGGCTTCGGGTCGTTACCATGTTCGCGCCTTCGATTTCTCTCGGAAGCGGTTCATAGACTTCTCCCTTTCCCGTGTGCTGTCGTCGCATTCCCTGCCGGACCATGCTCCCGTACCTTCCACGCTCGACGACGACTGGCAAAATATGGTCGGAGTGGAATTCGTACCGCATCCCAGACTGTCTCCGACCCATGGAGCAGGGTCTATCAGTGGTCACCGTACGGCGGGCGTTGCTCTTCTATCTATTGGACGAGATGCGCCTGCTGAAAGCGATCAAGCAGCAGGACAAGGATCTGGCAGACGTGCCGGTTTGGGTGAAGAATTCGAAGCACGTCGCTGACGAACTAGCCTCCATGGAAAGCGAGACCTGAGTTTCGCGGAGCGAATGCTTGGCTTACCGATGTTGGTCGCTTGGCCTGTAAAACGGCATGGAAAAGGAACCTAGGTCTCCTTTTTCATTGGCTTTCTTCGCCTAAGAAATTCCCTGGCCGCCTGCTCCATCACGTCCCACGCCGCCCGGTGCTCGTCGATGGCGACCTGTTTGATGTCCGCGATCACATCGACGTCGACGCCGCGCCACCCCTCCAACGCCGCGAGATTGTAGAATTCGCCTTCGATGGAATTTTCCATCCGCTTCCGGAGTGAATAGAGGCGCATT
>WNFJ01397204.1_pt1 | contig 10170 bp, 9 predicted proteins | sample 5400461 | NCBI WGS metagenome assembly WNFJ01 (sample SAMN13153349, study PRJNA577476) | soil metagenome | isolation source: 115 cm saprolite on Douglas fir-dominated hillslope | place: USA:California | collected 2013-09-17
CGACGACCGAAATCTCACGCTTGCGATCAGCGCCTTCATGCACGCCTCAGGCCAGCGCCCACCCCACCTCGAACCATGATCGTTCTTAGTTCAGAGAAGCTACCGGATCTGGCACATCCCCGCCCGCCTCGCCCATCACGCCCGCCGGCGCGTGCTGAAGATCAGCCCGGACTGGCCATGGAAGGAGGCGTTCCTCACCTGCTGGCAGCGGCTCTGCGCCTTGCCCGCACCTGCCTGACCAGCCCGAACCACCCCAACGACTGAAAGGAGCACGTCCCCGGCGCCGTCGGAGCCCGGTGCGCACCCGGGCACACCGGGCACCGCCGCGCGACCGCCACCACCAGCCAAACAGACACCGCACCCGAAACCGGGCAGCAGCACAATCAGCAGGCGAACCTTAAGCCCCCTGAACGATTGAGGCCAGATGGCGGCTACGCGGTCTTGGTGACGGCGGGGGCGCGATGCGATCGATCAGTTCTGGAGAAGCCGCCGCGGCGGCGGCTGGCTAGTGTGAGGGTCGTCCCATCAGATCTAGCGTCGGGAAACCCTGCCATGAAGGACACGCAGAAGGCGGCCAAGAGCACCACCGGCAAGGCGTCCGGGGGATTCACCGACGAGGAACGAGCTGCGATGAGGGAGCGTGGCCAGGAGCTGAAGGCGGGCGCGCGCCGTGGCCCGCGCGCGGGTAAGGCGGACGGGGAAAGCGAGGTGCTCGCGAAGATCGCCGAGATGCCGGAACTGGATCGCGTGATGGCCGAGCGGCTCCACGCCGTCATCAAGGCCAGCGCGCCGGCCCTCTCGCCGAGAACCTGGTACGGGATGCCCGCGTATGCCAAGGACGGCAATGTCGTCTGCTTCTTCCAAAGCGCGCAGAAGTTCAAGACGAGGTACGCGACGTTCGGCTTCAGCGACAAGGCGAACCTCGACGACGGCGCCATGTGGCCGGCCGCCTTCGCGCTGAAGGAGTTGACCGCCGCCGGCGAGGCGAGGATCGGCGCGCTCGCGAAGAAAGCGGTGAGCTGAGGACTGACTGAGCGCCGCGCATGGCAGGCAAGCGCAACAGTCGGGGCTTGTGACCGAGTGTGAGGTGTGCCGGTCCACGCCGGGCCGTGGCGACCGGGGAGGCAGAGAACGGAGGTTTGAGGGACTCTACGCCGCTCACTACCGGGCAATCGCTGGATGCGTCCTACGACGCGTGGACGCGCATGAGGCCGACGATGTGACCAGCCAGCTCGGAGTTCCCCCGCGGTCCTGTCGGCAGGACGACCTGGTGACGGCGGACCTTGCCATCGGATTGGACCGCTACCCGCGGGGAGTGCCACAGCGTCTTAAGGATGACGTCGTCCTGAGAGGCAATGCCGTGAGGGAGCAAGGGTGAGCGAGCGCGGTGAGATGGAGTACCGGGAGTTCGCCTCGGCCCGGGCCACGCAGCTGTTCCGGCTCGCGTTCCTGATGTGCGGCGACTGGCACGAGGCCGAGGACCTGGTCCAGACCACCCTGGCGAAGCTGTTCGTCGCTTGGAACCGGGTCCGCAGGCGCAACAGCATGGACACCTACGCGCGCCGGGTCCTGGTGAACGCGTTCCTGTCACAGCGCAGGCTGAAGCGCTCCCGCGAGATGCCCACCGCACAGTTCGCGGATAGGAGCGCGCCGGCCGTCGACGCTGACCTCCGGCTGACCCTGGTCGCCGCGTTGCGCCAGCTCCCGCCGCGCAGCCGGGCCGTCGTGGTTCTCCGCCATGTCGAGGATCACAGCATCGAATCGGTCGCCGGGCTGATGGGCGTGACCCCCGCGGCGGTCAAGAGCCTGAACACCAGAGGGCTGGCCCAGTTGCGGGAGCTGCTGAGCGGGGACCAGCAGCACTTGTTCCAGCCGTGACCAGCGCGAGCACGTAAGGGGCAGTTGACATGATCACCGAGGATGGCCTGGCCGATCTCTTCGAGAGGGCCGTGCGGGACCTGGACCCGGCGGTCCACGCTATCGTCGGCCGAGCCGAGCATCTGGGCCGGCGGCTGCGGACCCGCCTCCGGGTGTGGATGGCGCTGGGCAGCTGCCTCGTGGTCGCGGCGCTGGCCGGAACGGCCCTGGCGGCGGGCGTGCCGCTGGCTCATCACCCGGGCGCGCGAGTCGCGCCGGCGGCGCTGCGCAGCCAGGCGAGTGCCACGCCGGCCAGGACCCGCCCCGCGAGCCCGAAGCCCTCAGATCGCAGCTCCTCCCCGAGGCCCCCGGGACGCAGCTACCCCGCCGGGGGATTCCCCCAGCTGGCCCCGGGCTACCAGATGACGATCAGGCAGATGCTCCACGTGCTGCGCAGCCTGCTGCCCGCGGGCTCGACCGTGTCGATTATCAACGCCTACTCCGCGGCAGACGGGAGCTTGGAGGTCGACTACAACGACGGCCGGGGCGCGGTGGATCTCATCATCGGCATAGACCCGACCGCCACGTACTCGCCCCTGTCCTGCCCGACGCCGCTGTGGACGGACGAAGGCCAGCGCCCGGCCGGGGCCCTGCCGATCAGCTGCGCGATGCGCACGCTGCCTGGCGGCGGCATCGAGCGTGACGCCGTGATGTACGCCGATGCCTACGGCTTCTACGGCTACAACATCTACGACCAGCGCCCGGACGGGATCACCGTGCTCATCCAGGTCGCCAACGGGATCAACCACACCCTGCCGCAGGTCGACCGGGCCCGGCCGCCCGGCTCGATGGCCGAATGGGAGGCGGTCGCCGAGAATCCCGCCTGGCACCTCAGGAAGGGGTGGCATCTCGAGAAGTAGCCGGACTGACCGGCGTGCCGCCCACGCTGACGCCCATGGCGTTACGGAATGGGGACACACGTGCGACGTTCCTGGGGTATTCCGGTCGGCCTGACGGCCTTACTCCTCGAGGCAAAGAACGAGGATTTTCATAGTATGATGAGGTACGCCCCGATCGATACCAGATCGCGACAGAACGCTACCTCACACCACCCGGGAACGGTTAACACCGACCCTAGAACGATCTTGAAACGGCCGTGCGGGCGCATCGTCGGGGCGCTGGAAGGCATCGGTCACCGGGTGGTAACTGCTGCCGGCGACATTCACTCGAACGCCACCGCCGTGGCGGTAGCACGTCAACTGTCCGGCGCACGCCCGGACCTGACGATCGTGAACGTTCCCGTCTGGGCCTTCCCCCATTTCACCGTGCTCGCTGCCCAGGAGACCTCGGGAGCGGTCCTGCTGGTCTCCAATGTCGACCCGCAGTACCCGGGCATGGTTGGCATGCTGGCCGCAGGCGGCGGCCTGGACCAGATGGGGCGGCTGCATGAGCGGGCCTGGGGCGAGGTTGAGGGCCAGGCGGTTCTGCGCCAGCTCGACGCGCTTGCCCGCGCCGGGGCGGCAGCCAGCAGCCAGCTCCGGCGGCGAGGCAGGGGAGCTCGGTGGCCAGGCTCCGGACAGTAGACCGCGAGGCGGCCGGGGATCTGTTCAATGCCTGCTACCCCCGGCTGGCCGGCTGGGTCCGCAGGCTGGTGGACGATGATGACACCGCGCACGAGATCGCCTCTGAGGCCTTCACCCGCCTGCTCGCCCGCTGGTCCGGCCTGGACAACCCGCAGAGCTACCTCTACATGATCGCGACGAACCTGGTCCGGGATCACTGGCGCAAGTCGGGCCGGGAGCGGCGCGCGATCCGGAGCCTGACCGCGGCCGCCCCGGCCGACCCTGCCTGCCACCCGGCGCAGGACGTGGACGTGCGCGCCCTGATCGAGGCGCTGCCCGCGCGGCTGCGCAGCGCGTTCCTGCTGCACTACTACGCCGGCTTCGCGGTCCGCGAGGTCGCCGTCATGCTGGGCCGCCCGGAGGGCACGGTCAAGGCGGACCTGTACCACGCGCGGGCGCGCCTGAAAGCGGCGCTGGGGGACTCCGATGGGTAACCCGGGTGACCGTGACCCGACGGACGCCTGGCTGAACGCCGAGATCGAGCCCCTCGCGCCGCCGCCCGGCACCTTCGAGCGGATCAGGCGCCGCGGCGCGCAGTCGGGTAGCTCCGGCGCGTTGCCGCTAATAAATAACCCCAGAGTTCCGTGCGTGCCACTCGTCGCGGCACACGGCTCAGGCAAGCCGCGAGGACGTTGCGTGTTGAAGCGCGGGTTGCCTGCGCTGGCGGGTCTGGAGGGCCCGCTGGCAGGATGCGTGCACGAGGCGGGTCTGGTCACCGTCGGCGGGGCCGGGCCGCCCGTGGTGGGTGAGATAGCTGGCGGCTATCGCCTTGCGGGTGACCTGCAGCCACCACCGTTCCCACTGCTCGGGGGATTGGGGTGGCTGATCCGGCGATAGCAGGTGGTCGCCGCAGAGCGGGCAGCGCCCGTCTTGCCTGGACAGCAGGCGCAGGCTGTATCCGTCCAGCGGGGGCCGTGCCTTCTTGCGCCGTTCGGCCCAGTACCGGGCTAGGGCGGGGTCATCGGGGCATGCCGCGCCTGTGACCGGCACGTGCCGTTGGATGGCCGTCCAGGAGAACTTGACCAGGCAGGCGCCGCTGTCGCGGTCGCCGCTGAGCTGCGATTTCAGTGAGCCTCGGTTCGCGTCGTTTGGCAGTGCTGATCAGCGTCAGACGGAACACAGACGGAACAGGCGGCCTGGGTCCGATGTAAGTCTGCCGACCATGGCGACGGCTTGGTGCTCATCGTCGGCAGACCGGACTGGCCGATCCTCGGGATTAGGCTGCAACCAGGCCGCAGTTCCAGTTGTCCGTCGCAGGGCATCCTGCTCCTAGCGGTACCTGGAGGTGATGCGTTCATGACCGGCGAGACGATCCGTGAACTGCTCAAGCCCCTCATCGGTAAGTCCGGGTCGATCTCTGTGGTTGTCAGCGAGATCGGCCAAGTCGGGCTCGCCGCAACCGAGAACAAGAAGCTGACCGGCGTGGAGGTTCGCCCGGATGGCCTCGTCCGTCTTGAGCGCGAGACCGGGTGGGCTGTGATTGACCCAGGTCGGGTCGTGGCCGTGGTGTGGGACGGCGAGCCGGTGACCTCGGCGGGCCAGTTTCTGTGAGTCGGGCATCTTGCAGCCGGGGGACCAAGCAAGCACCCGAGCGGCGGCGGATCAGGCAGGTGGCCGGAGAGATCGGGATGAACCTGCCGAGGATGTCGATCCGACGGGCAACAACAACCGCCGGGCACCGCCCACTCAATTAAAGTGGGCAGGCTCCGCACGACTAGGACGAGAGGGCCTTTGGCCGGTGTACCGCCGGCCAAAGGCCCTCTGCGCTGCGATCAGACTACTGTCCCGAGGTGTCAGACGCCGGGAGGTAGGCGCCGGGGACCTGGTTCGGCGCATAGATCTTGGAGTCACCCGGGTAAGGCGTCCTCCACCCGTGCGTGGCGTACCACGTGTAGCGGTTCATCTGCTCGGGGTTGGCGTAGTCGGGAACCGCGGTCGGCCCGGTCAGGTGCTGCTGCGACTCCGAGGTCGGCACCACGGTCGATGGCTGGGCAGCCGCGTTCTGGGGGGAAACCGTGTTCCAGCCGCAGCTCGGCTGCGTCTGCAGGCCCAGGGTCAGCGACGTTTGGTTGGGCACCGCGTTGAACGGCGTGTAGTCGGGCGTGCTGGTGAACGCGCCGGACATCGGCGTGGCGGCGCTGTCCATCTGGTTCATCGGGTGGATACCGAGGATCTGCTCGATGGTCCGGACCATCGTGATCTGCGAGTAGTAGGTGTTGTCGACCACACCGTGCTGGGCCCAGGGGCTGATGACCTGGAACGGGCCGCGGTGGCCGTCAACGTGGTCAAGGCCGGCCTGGGTGTCGTCCTCCATCACGAAGATCGCACTGTCCTTCCAGTACTTGCTGTGCGAGATGGTGTCGACGATCTTGCCTACCGCCAGGTCGTTGTCTGCGACCTGAGCGGCCGGGTTGAGCGGGCCACCGGTGTGGTCGCTGGACAGCCAGAGCATGTTCAGGCTGGCCGGGCCGTTCTTCTCGAAGTCCTGCTTCCAGATCTCGTACCGGTACAGGTCCGGGATGCCGACGTCGAACTTCGGGTACGCGTGGACCGTGACGTTGTTCAGCGATGGGATCGGCGAGGAGGTGACCTGGGTGATGGTCGTGGGCTGCCCCGTCTTGTCCATGTTCAGCGCGTCGCAGTAGAACGTGCCCCAGTTATTGCCGGGCGGGTAGGACTCGAACTGGTTGAACTCACCGAAGTCACGGACGGTCTGGCCCACCGCCTGAGCCCCGCTCCAGATGGTGCCGGAACGCTGGTGGCCCAGCACGTCGTCCTCGGTGTCGTAGCTGCGGATGTACTCACCGGCGGACGATTCGGTGTAAAACGGGTCGTTGGCCTGCATCGCCCAGTTGTGGCCCTCGGCGGAGTTCGTGCCGACGTCGTAGGAGTTGTCGTACAAGCCGAACTGCCCGGCCAGCGCGTGCTGGTTCGGCGTCACGTTCTCACCGAACTGCACGAACGCCGGGTAGCCGTTGCCGTTCGCGATGTCGCCGAACTGCTGGTCGTAGGTGCGGTTCTCCTTGACGATCAGGAACACGTGCTTGATCACCGAGGGGTCCCCGATGCGCACCGGGACCGGCACCGGCGCCGCCCGGTTGGGCCCGTGGCTCATCAGCACCGACCCCGGGGTCCAGCCGTTCTGCTGGAAGACCTGGGCGGTGTAGCCCTCGGTGACGAGGTCGCTGGGCAGGGTGAACCGGGTCAGGCTGCTGGTGGTGTCGTGGGTGTTGTGCGCACTGGGCCCGAAGCTTTCGGGCCGCAGGGCGTCGATACCGCGGGTGTTGCTGACCACGATCTGGCCGCCCACAACGTCGACGGCGGACGGGACGTAGTCGGTCGGCAGCAGGCCGATGTAGCGGACCGGTGCGTGGGTGTTGGTGAACCGGTACACGGCGAGCGCGTTGGCCCGGGCGAGGGTCACCAGCAGGTGGCCGTCGCTGGTGAGGGTGATGCCGTTGGGCTCGTATCCGACCTTGGCCTCCGGCCACGGCTGCGTGGTGATGGTCTGCACAACGGCGTCGCTCTCGGTGTTGATGACCGAGACGGTGTCGCTGAAGGTGTTGGCGACGAACAGCGTCCCGTTCGCGGCGTACATCGCCGTCGGGTGCAGGCCGACGTCGATGCTCTTCACGGCGGCGTTCGGGTCCGCCAGGTTGATGAGGCTGACCGTGCCGGTGGTGCTGGCGCCGGTCTCAAGGTTGGCCGGCACCTGCGTGCCGTAGGAGTTCAGCGTGCTGTCGCCGACGGTCGGCATGCGCCCGCCCTCGTCGCTGACGTACAGCTTGCTGCCGATGCGCGCGATGCCGCGCGGGGCGATTCCCACCGGCCAGCTCTGCCCGAGGGCACCGGTCGCCGCGTCGATGGCGACGACGCGGTTCTGGCCGTTGACGGTGGCGTACACGGTGGATCCGTCAGCCGAGAACACGGCCTGAGCCGGCAGCGCGCTCTTGGAGCCGTCCGCGGGGATGCTGATCTTGGTCGGGGCGCTCACCGTGCCGTCCGCGTTGACCGGGAACCGGGCGTAGCCGTTGGACTGGGGCACCCACAGCGTCGACCCGTCGGGGGAGTACGTCGGCCCCGACTGGCCGACAGAATTGTTGCTGATCTTCAGGTTCACCGCCGAGGAGTTCCCGACGAGCTGCTGCACTGTCCAGTTCTTCAGATCCACGATGGTCAGCGCGATGCCCCCATCGGCCGTCAGTGCCGCCAGGTGAGTGCCGTCCGGGCTGACGGCCGAGCTCATGATCTTGCCGTTGTTGATGACCAGCCGGTCACCAATCGGCTTGATGACCTGGTCGCTGGACAAGACCTCGCCCCCACCGTAGGTGTGGCCGGCCTGCTCGGTGCCTAGCCCGGTCGTGGACGCATACACGATCCCCGAGCCGGTGCCGACGACGGCCAGGGCAGCCGCGCCGGCGATCACCAGGCGGGCCCTGCGCCCCAGCCGGCCGTAGAGCCTGGCGTAGGCCTTCGGATCGCGCCGGCGTCGTTGGCGTCTGACTTGCATCTCTTATCCCTTCGTGGCGAGCAGGTCGACGATCCCGTCGAACTGCCAGAGCGGGTTGGAGGCGACCCCGGTCGGGGTACGCACGAGGAAGTAGCCGTTCACCTGCACCGGGCCGTCACCGTCGGCGACATACCGGCCGTCTGCGGTGACGTCGAGCTGGTAGATTGCCTGCCCGACGGCATCGACGACGCCGGGCACGTGCCACGTCACCACGCAGCGCCAGCCATTGCCCGGGCCGCTGGGCTCGACCAGGCCGCCGTTCTTGTCGCAGCTCCCGCCGACCCGCAGCTGGGCTTCGGTGACGCTGGGCCGGTGCAGTTGCTGGGTCTGCACCTCGTACAGGTGGGCGAACACCGTCGCCACCGAACGCTGCAGCTTGCCCTGGTCAATCCCCGAGCCCCTCGTGGCAGGGGCCGATAGCGCGAGGGCGCCGGCTGTCAGGGCGAGCAGCGCGGCCAGCGGAAGCACGCCGACGGTGAGCGTCCGGCGCACCAAGCCGTCGTCGGTGACGGTGGTGAAGTCACGCCGCAGGAACAACCAGTACGCCAGCCCGGTCGCGAGGACGGCCCACGCCAGGCTGACCACTATGGCGACCAACAGCGGACCCAGCTGCGCCGGGCTGGTGAACAGGCCTCGCCACGCAATGAAGCCGTAGCTGGGCAGGGCGACACGGACCGCGACCGGTAGCGGCAGGATCTGGGCGCCATCCATGGCCAGCCCGGCCAGCGCCGGCAGCAGCAGCCCCATGGGGGAGCGCCCCAGCGTCACCGACCCGAGCAGGCCGATCGCCGCCAGTGCCAGCGTCGGGGCCAGCACGCAGAGCCAGGCAAGCAGCACCTTGCCGGCCGCGTCCGCAGGGGCGAGCACGTGCCCGTCCAGGCCGATCAGCGGCCGATTACCCACGGTGAAGATCCCGGCCACGCTGGAGCAGGCCAGCCCGGCCACCAGCAGCACGATGACGGAGAGGCTGGCCAGCGCCTTGGCCGCAAAGATCCGCCGCGGTGAGCGGATGGCCACCAGCAGGTGGCGCCACGTGCCGAGCCGGTCCTCGACGGCGAACACATCGCCGGCCACCACAGAGGTGAGCAACGGCAGCACATACGTGCCAGCGAAGCCGAGCACCACCAGCGATCCAGCCCAGCCGGTGGCATGCATCCAGCGGCCGAACACCGTGTCACCAGGCAGCGTGCCCTGCCGGCTCACCACGCCGACCAGCACCGCCGGCACGACCCAGGCGGCGGGGATCAGCAGCCGCAGCCGCCACTGGGAGAGCAGCTTGACCAGCTCGAAGCGGTAACCACGCGTGACCGGGATGCGCCGGTTGGCAGCAGCCGGAGCAGCAATCGCCGCGGTCATCGGTCGTCCTCCAGCTGCTCGGTGAGGGCCAGGAACGCCGCCTCCAGCGGCGAGATCACCGGAGCCAGCTCGCGCACCCCGAGCCCTGCGTGCACGAGCCGCACCACCAGCTCGTCCAGGGCCGCCACCGCTGCGCGCACCACAAGGGCGTCGCCGCCCGCACGCTGGCCGGCGGCGGGTCCGTCGGCCAGGTGCACGCCGGGCGTGGCAACGGCCGCCTCGCGGGCTCCGCCTGGGTCGGCGGTGACCAGCCGGTAAGCGACTTCGCCGCTCTCGGCCCTCAGCTTCCCCACCGGGCCGGAGAAAGCGACCCGGCCTCTGCCGACGATGGTGACCTCCGAGCACAGCGCGTCGACGTCGTCCATGCGATGGCTGGAAAGCACCACGGCCGTCCCGTCCGCGGCAAGGCCCATGAGAACCCGGTGGACATGGTTCTTGCCGACCGGGTCCAGGCCGTTGACCGGCTCGTCAAGTACCAGCAGCCGGGGCCTGGTCAGCAGCGCGGCGGCCAGGCCCAGCCGCTGGCGCATACCCAGGGAGAAGCCCCGGACCCGGTCATCCGCGACATCGGTGAGTCCGACCTCACTGAGTACCTCGTCGATACCCGCCGTACGGGCGTCACGGCCGCGAAGAGCAGCAATTGCGGCAAGGTTCCGCCGGGCGGTGAGGGCGGGGTACAGGCCCGGGCCGTCCACGAACCCGGCGACACCGTCCGGCACGGCCAGCGCACGTCTGACCCGCGTCCCCAGGATTTCCAAGCTGCCGCTGTCGGCGACAGCCAGGCCCAGCAGCAGGCCGAGCAGCGTGGTCTTCCCGGCGCCGTTA
>WNFJ01113608.1_pt1 | contig 10169 bp, 9 predicted proteins | sample 5400461 | NCBI WGS metagenome assembly WNFJ01 (sample SAMN13153349, study PRJNA577476) | soil metagenome | isolation source: 115 cm saprolite on Douglas fir-dominated hillslope | place: USA:California | collected 2013-09-17
CTGACGAAGCGAACGCCGCCCGCCTGACCACGGCCGCGTGGCGCGGCCCCCGGGTCACAGCCCGGGGGTCGCCGACGTCTTTCGCGCTCATGGGGCGGCATGGCGGAAGGCCAACGCCGGTCACGTGAGCCTCGCCCAGTTGAAGGTCATGTCGGCGATCGAGACCTGTCGCACAGCCGCGCTCGGCGGCCACGTCGCACGCTGCGAGAACGCGGCGTGCGGCCATACGCACATTGCTTACAACTCGTGCCTTATGGGCAAATCCAGTAATGGGGAGTTGGCGGCGGCTTGATCGCGTTTTTGCGTCCGCCGCCGCCAACCCGGCTCCCCATTACGAGGGGCGCTTGAGGAGCGCGATCAGCTTGTCGGAGGGCTGGAACACGCCGCGCCGCAGATGCGGCGGAACGATCGATTCCATGGCGACGAGCTTCTCTGTCGGATCGCCACGCGTATAGATTTCGGTAGTGGTCAGAGTGGCGTGCCCCAGCCACAGCGACACCTTACGGATGTCCTGCGTTGCTTGCAGAATGATCATCGCGCATGTGTGCCTGAGCACGTGGGGTGAGATGCGTTTCCTGGCGAGGCCGGGATGCGCTCGGGCAGCGGTCGCTGCGTGCTGTTTGAGCAGATAGGCGAAGCCCCATCGGCTCAACGGCTCTCCCCGGGCGTTGACGAACACCTCGGGCGCTGCGACCCGACCTCGAACGGCGAGCCAGGCGCGCAGGGCTGCGACCGTGGTCTTCCACAAGGGGACCGTCCGTTCCCGCCGTCCCTTGCCAAGAACGCGAAGGCTCATCGACGACAGGTCGATGTCCCCGAGCTTCAACCCGGTCAACTCGGACACGCGCAGCCCCGCACAAACCGCCAGATGCAGCATGGCCCGGTCACGCACGCCGTCGCGCGTGGCGGGATCCGGGGCGTCTAGCACCGCTTGCAGTTCCTCCCGCAGAAGATAAGGGACCAGACGCTGGTCCGTTTTCTTGAACGGGATCGCCAAGACGCGGCGGACATGCTCCAGGGCCGCCGGCTGCTTGTATTCGAGGAAGCGGAAGAAGGACTTGATGGCCGCCAGTCGGACATTGCGCGTCACCGACGCGTTTTTGCGCCTATCCTCGAGATACTCGAGGAAGGCGCTGATGAGGGGGGCGTCGAGTTGCTCCAGCGTCAGCGCCGATGGCGAGACCTTCAGTCTCCCTGCAGCGAACATGAAGAGCAACTGGAAGCTCAGTGCATAGGAGTCACGTGTATGCCGGCTGATGCCCCGCTGGCGGGCGAGCGTATCATCGAGGAACGCTTCGATGAGGGGAGCAATCGGCGTCATGATTGCCTCCCTTCGGCGATGAACTCTTCACCGGCCGCGGCGACGTCGCGCATGAGGTCGGCGGTGGCCTCCAGGTACCAGTAGGTCGCATAGATGTTGACGTGACCCATGTAGGTCGCAAGCGCCGCCATATGCGCGCCGCTTCGGCTTCGACGCGCCGCTTCGGCTTCGATCCGCCGGACTGCCTTGCAGCGCGCGAACCGCAAACGTGTGCCGCAGATCGTGCAGACGTGGGCGGTGTCTAGCCGCCGGTACGATGCCGGCCCTGCCGACCAGCCTGTCGAAGGTCTCTTTGACCGCAATGTAGCGCAGCGGCAGACCACGCGCGTCAACGAACACCGGATCAGCCTCGGAACGGGGCCGTCGATGCGCCAGATAGCGCTTCAAGCCCGCTACTGCCGTGTCGTGCAGCGGCGCCAGACGAGTTTTCCGGAACTTGGTCTCGCGAATCAGCAGGCCGTCGCGCGTCACGTCGGCGACCGTCAACTTCAGCGCTTCGGAGATCCTCAGCCCGGTGACTGCGAGCAGTGCGATCAATGTCGCATAGGTCCGTGAGCGCAAGCCGCCCTTGGATCGAAGCTGAAGGGCGGCCTCGATCAGGCGATCGATTTCCGCTGCTGAGTAGATATGCGGCGAGCGCCGCGTCTTGCGGGCGCCGAAGTGATTGATCGGCGGTAGCTCATGCCGGGCGTCTTCAACCCGTACATGACGCACCAAGCGGCAGACGGTTTTCAGCCGGGCATCGCGTTGCGCGACAGACGGTCCGCGCGTCGCCCAATCAATTGCGGTTTGCACGTGGACCGTGTGGACATGCGTTTGCCCGTACTCGGTCGCGAAGGCGGCAAAGCTCTCGAGCAGGTATTCCGCATTCAGCATCGCGAATCCGGTCGCACGGCGGAGCGCCAGGTAAGCCTCGATGGCCTTCAGCATCACAGAACCTCCGGCCAGGGCTGCGCGATTTGCTTCAGGAGCGCGACATCGGCCTTGGCGTAACGGGCCGTCGTGTCGATGCCTCGGTGCCGCAGGACCAACCCGATCTTCTCGAGCGGAACGCCATGGCGAAGCATCTCGGTCGCCGCCGTGTGTCGCAGGACGTGCGCCCCCTTGACGGGCGCCACGATGCCGGCCCGCTGCATGAGGCGTCTCACCAGCGACGACACGCCGTCGCCGTTCCGGAACGGTCGAAACGGCGCGATATTGCGCAGGAACACGTGATCGCTCGGGCAGGTCGAAGTGCGGCACGCGAGGTAGGCGGCGATCGCATCCCCAACGTCTTGCGGAAGCGGCAGACGCACCTCGTAGCGCGACTTGCCTAAGACCCGCAGCGAGCCGGTCTCCCACTCGATGTCGTCGAGGCGGAGTTGCGCCACGTCGCCGGCGCGCAGCCCGAGGCGCGCCCCCTCGGGCTGACGCCTCATGCCTCAACGACCGTTACCTGACGACGCGCTACGCATAGTATGCGAGTGGAAAAGAGGTGGACGACGCTACGTCTCAATTGATCTCGTCGGCATTTTGGACGCGTTTGCGGCCCTGAAAGCGCAACGCGAAAGCGAGCGCGTCGGCGAGGTCGCGCCGCGGTCTGCGGGTGAGCTTTTCGTCGGCGTCGGCCATCGGCCGACGATCGCCGGGATACAAGAACGCATCAAAAACGGGAGGGCTGCCAGACCGAGACGCGAAAAAGCCCCGCGCCAGTTCCGCGAGCGAGGGGCAAGGCGACGGGCCGCGCTCAAGGGAGGAGATGTCGGGACGAATCGCGCCGTCCCGATGACGGGTGAGCTTGCGGTGACGCTGCGCCAACGCGCGGACATGTAGAGGTTGGGAAGCGCAAAAAAGGCGGCGGAATCGGGGCCGCCCTCTTGCTTTGCAGCTGGCTAGGCGTCGCGGCCTTGCGACTGAGGCGACCTGACCAGATCGTATTCATCGGCTCGGGCCGTAAACGGCGCGGCGTCGCGGTAGTCGAGAGGATCGAGCCAAAGCCAGTCGTCCCAACTCCAAATAACCGTGCAGTTGTCGGGATTCTCGCGGGATCGCACGACCGGATATTGACCGAGTCGCCATATCGAGAAGCAATCATCATTGTGGTGTCCTCACTTGGTCGTGTCCCCAATTCAGCGTTTGACCAAGACGCTGAACCGCCTTACGCGACACAGCGGCCACTGTCGGCGTCCGGGAAGTCTTGCTCGTAGGCCGCCGCAAGCGCGCAAAACGAAGCCCCGCCCGGAGGCCCCCGAGATTCGGGCGGGGCTAGGTGGCGCCAGCCACGTGTCGCGGTAGTCTTTTCGCGCCGCTTCCCCACTTCTCTCTCCGGGCGCGGCTGGCGGTCGTCGAATAGGACGCCTTGGGCCGGCGTGTCTTGCCGACTGGGGACAAGTTACTGCTTATTCGGGCCACCCAGATTGCGCTAAGCAAACGGCAAAACCGCCACGCACCTATTAGGATGACAGCCTCGAAATCGTCATCGCGCTGACATGTAGTCGCGGCCGATCGAGCGCAGCGTTTCGCCGTCCCCGTCGCGCCTCTTGATGGCCTCGCGCGGCTGATAATGCGTCAAAGTTGACTTGCGGCCAAGCTTCGGGTGTTCGCCTCCTGTTGACNNGGACCCAACACCTGGAATGGCGGCCAGCGATTCCCTCGAAATGATGCCGGCGATCCGCGTTGCGTTTGTTCGGCATCACAAGGAAACCCCATTGGCGAGCTCAACGGACCAGCTCCCTGCCGCCTCCCCCGTCAACCGCCAGACGTCGTTGCATCCATGCGACAACGCCGTGCATGTGCGCGCGCCTCCAGCCGCATCGCACGATTCCTTTTGGACAGTCGCCGGCGATCAGACGGAGGCGCTGAGGCGGTTGGTCCCGGGAGGCCCGCATTTGGGACCGACAAGGGGAGAAACAATGCCACACGCAAAAGCGTACTTAACCTTGACGGCGCCATAATATCGGATCAGTTTTCCGACCCCCTGCGAGGGGCGCGGCGTGACCAGCGCCAGCTGGGGCATCGAGGCGGCAATGGAAGGATTGGGATCCGCCCGTCTGCGTGGGCTGCCATCCGTCAACGCCGTTCTTAGCATCGCCGCGGCGTCGCTGCTGGTCGAACGTTTCGGTCGCGCGGCGTCCACCAGCGCCGTTCGCGCGGCGGTCGGCGATGCGCGGACGGCGTTGCGGGCAGGCCGCTCGTCAGGTTGGAGGAGGAAGACCGCTCTGGCCTGCGCCCGCTATTCAACCTGAGCGGCACAGTGCTGCACACCAATCTCGGCCGCGCGGTGCTCGCCGAAGCGGCGGTCGAGGCGGCGGCAGGGGTCATGCGCGACCCGGTGGCGCTGGAGTTCGATTTATCGGCGGGAGAGCGAGGCGAGCGGGACGATCATGTCCGGGCGCTACTCTGCAGCCTGACCGGGGCCGAAGATGCGACGCTGGTGAACAACAATGCCGCGGCGGTGCTTCTCGCTCTCAACACCTTGGCGGACGGCCGAGAGGCCGTCGTGTCGCGCGGCGAATTGATCGAGATTGGCGGCGCGTTCCGCATGCCGGACATTATGGCGCGGGCGGGCGTGCGGCTGGTCGAAGTGGGTACGACCAACTGCACTCACCCCCAAGACTATCGCGCAGCGTTGGGGGCGCAGACCGGAATGATCCTCAAGGTCCATCCTTCCAATTATCGCATTCAGGGATTTACCGCCGAGGTCAGCGCCGCCGAACTAGCCGCGATCGCCGGCGAAGCAAATGTGCCGCTGATGAACGACCTCGGTTCCGGCACGCTCGTGGATATCTCGCGCTATGGGTTGAAAAAGGAGCCGACCGTGCGCGAGGCGGTAGCCGACGGCGCCGGGTTGGTGACGTTTTCCGGCGATAAACTGCTCGGGGGACCGCAAGCCGGCTTCATCGTCGGCAAGCGCGCGCTGATCGCGGCGATCAACCGCAACCCGATGAAACGCGCGCTGCGTGTCGACAAGATCCGACTGGCGGCGATCGTGGCGACGTTGAAGCTCTATCGCGATCCCGATCGCCTCGCCGAGCGTCTGCCGACATTGCGGCTTCTGGCCCGACCCCGCGCGGAGATCGAGGCCCAAGCGCGCAGCCTGCTGGCCCCCGTGGCAAGAGCCGTCGGAGCAGGCTTCACAGTGGCGCTGTGCGAATGTCGCAGCCAGATCGGGTCCGGCGCGTCGCCGCTTGATACGATCGCCAGCGCCGGCCTCATCATCCGATCGCGCGTGGGAGGCCGAGCGCTGGATCAGCTGGCGCTGGCCTTGCGCAGCCTGGCCCGGCCGGTGGTTGGGCGGATCGAGGATGGCGGCCTGACGCTCGATCTGCGATGCTTGATCGACGAAGCGGTTTTTCTGTCACAACTGTCAGGACTGGACAATCGTGCGTTGGCTTGAACGGCTGACGGGTTCGCGCGCGCCGCCCGTTAACCCGATGGACGAAGCGAGCGCGGCGGCTGAGGCTGGCGACTACGCCGCCGCGCTCGCCCTCTGGGAGCCGCTCGCCCGCGCCGGCGTAGCGCGCGCTCAGAACAATATCGGCGCCTGCTTCTCCGAGGGCCTGGGGGTCGAGCGTGATCCCACTCTTGCTGTGAAATGGCTATTGCTCGCCGCCGAAGGGGGCGACCCATTGGGACAGCGCAATCTGGCCACGGCTTATTTCAACGGCTGGGGCGTTGTGCGCGATGGCGCGCGAGCGGCCGAGCTGTACCGGAACGCCGCGGAGCAGGGTGACGGCCCGGCCCAGGACATGCTGAGCTGGATGCTGCTGGACGGCGGCCTGATCCAGTCCGACCTCGGAGAGGCGCATCGCTGGGCGCTCGCGGCGGCTGAGAATGGCGTCGCGGCCGCCATGACCCGGTTGGGAATGCTCTTCCATGGCGCGATTGGGGTGGAGCGGGATCCGGCCACCGCTGCCGACTGGTGGCGGCGGGGAGCCGAGCGGGGCGACGCCGATGCGCAGGCGATGCTCGGCGCCGCGCATCATCTCGGCAGCGGCGTCACCCTCGACCGAGTGGCGGCGCTGGCCTGGCTGCTGCGCGGCCAGGCTGGCGGCAGCGCCTTGGCTGCGCGGTTCCTTGGGTCGGCCCGCGCCGCACTATTGCCTGACGAGATCGCCGAGGCCGAGCGCCGAGCACAACAGGCGTTGCCGGGGGCGGCGCCATGATCATCGGCGCCGCGGGCCATATCGACCATGGCAAGACCACCTTGATCAAGGCGCTGACCGGGGTCGACGGCGACCGGTTGAAGGAGGAAAAGGCGCGGGGCATCACCATCGATCTCGGCTTCGCCTATCTGCCCGTCGAGACGGGGCTAGTGCTCGGCGTTGTCGACGTGCCGGGCCATGAGCGCTTTGTTCACACCATGGTGGCCGGCGCAAGCGGGATTGACTTTGCCTTGCTCGCGGTGGCGGCCGATGACGGAGTCAAGCCACAGACGCTGGAGCATCTGGCGATTATCGACCTGCTCGGGGTCAAGCGCGGCCTTGTGGCCTTGACGAAGACCGACGTCGTCGGGCCCGAGCGCGTGGTTGCGGTCGCTGGCGAGGTCCGGGCGGCGGCCGTCGGGACGATGCTGGAGGGCGCCGAGATCCTGCCGGTTTCGGCACTAACGGGGCAGGGCGTGGACGAATTGCGCGCCCGCCTCGTCGCTCACGCCCGTGACACGGCGGACCGGTCCGGAGAAGCCGGCTTCCGTCTTGCCGTCGATCGGGTTTTCACGCTGCCCGGCGTTGGCGTCGTGGTTACTGGCGCTGTGCTGTCCGGATGGGTGCGGCCGGGCGACCGGGTCGTGGTCAGTCCGTCAGGCCTGCCAGCGCGGGTGCGCTCGCTGCATACTCAGAATCGCCCGGCGGAGGAGGGGCGGGCGGGCGACCGCTGCGCGCTCAATCTGGCGGATCAGGGCGTCTCCAAGGAGGCGATCCGGCGCGGCGACGTGGTGCTCGATCCCGAATTGCACGCGCCGACGGATCGCATTGACGCGAGGCTGCGCCTGCTGCCAGGCGAGGCCAAGCCGATCGGCCAGTGGTTTCCGGTGCGGCTGCATCACGCCGCGGCCGAGGTGGGCGCGCATATCGTCTTGCTCGGCGACGATCCGATCCTGCCTGGCGAGTCGGCCGACGTCCAGCTGGTGCTCGATCGGCCGATCGCCGCCGCGCTGCCAGATCGTTACGTCATCCGAGACGCGTCCGCTCAGAGGACGATCGGTGGCGGTCAATTCATCGATCTACATCCTCCGGCCCGGCGGAGGCGTGCGCCAGAGCGGCGCGCGCAGCGCGAGGCAATGGCCATTGCCGACCCTTCCGCCGCGTTCGCAGCCCTATTGTCTGCGCCGCCGTTCGCGTGGGATCTTGCGGCGTTCGCCCGGGATCGGGCCTTGTCTGCCGCGCACACGGGTCGGATAGCCGAGAAACTTGAACTCGTCCTTTTGCAGTCAAGCGCCTCGACAATCGCCGTTTCGCCGGAACACTGGCGGATTTTCACTTCGAGCCTCTTGGAGCGGTTGGCTGTCTATCACGCCGAAAACCCCGACCAGCAGGGTATTGGCCGGGAAAAATTGCGGCTGCTGCTGCAACCACGGCTGCCGGCGGCGGTCTTCGTCATCGCCCTGCAAAAGGCAGCCCGCAACGGCGAATTGGTTTTGGACGGCTCCTTCGTTCGCCTCGCCGCGCATACCGCGCGCCTGACGTCTCGGGACGAGGTCGCCTGGAGCACAATCGTGCCGCTGCTGGGTGGCGCGGCGCGGTTTCGGCCGCCGAGAGTGCGCGACATCGCGGAGACGACGGGGCGGCAGGAACGCGATGTCCGGCGACTGCTCAAGCTGGCTGGGCGGATGGGGTGGGTCGACGAAGTGGCGCACGATCATTTCTTCCTGCGAGCGAGCGTACGCGAGATGACGACCATTGTCGCCAAAGTGGCGGCTCAAGCGGAAGGCGGCGAGTTTGTCGCCGCGCAGTTTCGCGACCGCGTCGCCAACGGCCGCAAGGTCGCTATTCAGATCCTCGATTTTTTTGACCGCCATGGCGTCACTTTGCGGAAGGGAGACCTGCGCAAGATCAACAAGCACCGGCTGGACTTATTTGGACCCCTCATGTTTTCTGCTGACGCCGATGGAGGAGAATCGTCCCTGGTGGGGCGTTCGGACTTCAAATCCGAATGGGGCAGCGAGCCTGTCTCAGGTGGGTTCGACTCCCGCTCTCCTCCGCCAACGCCATCCTGGGGCAGTCGTTGACGTCCGAGGCGCGCGCTACCGATTTCGACGACTGGCTGGTGGGGACTTTCGGCCGGGTCGGCGCGTTCACCATGCTGATCGTGCTTGTCGAGATCGGCGAGACTTCGGTCGCTCTGCTCCGCTCCTCCTATCTTCATGTGATCGGCGATGAGACGAGGTGGCCCGATATGGCGCGGCTATTTGCCGGCTCCGGCGCGGCCTGGGGCGGCGCGGCCTTCTTTCAAGCCGATCGGATGGGGTTGATCGATGACGCCACCGCCAAGCGGCGCCTCTCATCCCTGGTGCGGCATCTCGAAAAGGATCGCTCGATCCTGGCCGATGGCGAGTTCTTCGACGCTCGGGGGTTGCGCCTGAAGATCGAAGAGGTCGTCAAGCACTGAACCGGGTCAGGCGATCCGGACGATCGCGTCCCCATAAGCGACCGACCCGATGATGCTCGCGCGCGGATAGCCGGCGCATTCGATCGCGGCGCGGATGGACTCCGCGCGCGCCGCCGAGCAGGCGACCAACAGTCCACCGGAGGTTTGTGGGTCGGTAAGCAAAGTGCGGCGCCACGCCGGAAGCTCGGGCGGCAGAACGATTCCGTCGCTATAGCTGCTCCAGTTGCGCCCGGATGCGCCGGTCGCATATCCGGCCTCGGCCAGAGCCTCCGCTAGCGCGAGAAACGGGACGCGTTCATAGGCTATATCCAGGCTGACACCGCCGCCGCGCGCCAGTTCGAGGCTATGGCCCAATAGGCCGAAGCCGGTCACGTCCGTCACCCCATGCACGTCCTCGTCCTGCGCCAGTGAATAGCCCACACGGTTCAGGAGAGTCGTCGAAGCGATCATCTCTGCGTAAGCGTCGTCGGGCAGCGCTTCCCTTTTGAAAGCCGCCGAATAGACGCCGATGCCGATGCCCTTGGTCAGGATCAGCGCATCGCCGGGACTGGCGCCGGAATTTCGCCGGATATTGCCGGGGCTGCACAGCCCGATCACCGCGAGGCCGTAGATCGGCTCGGGCGCATCGATCGAATGGCCGCCGGCGACGGGGATTCCCGCCTCGGCGCAGATCGAGGCGCCTCCCTGCAAAATCGCACGCATCGCTTCCACCGGCAGTTTGTCCAGCGGCATCCCCAGTATCGCCAGCGCCATGATAGGCCTTCCGCCCATCGCATAGACATCCGACAAGGCGTTGGCGGCAGCGATCCGGCCGAAATCTCGAGGATCGTCGACCATGGGCATAAAGAAGTCAGTGGTGGCGATGATGCAGTAACGATCGTCGATCTGCCAGACGGCGGCGTCATCACCGGTTTCTGTGCCGACAAGCAGCTGCGCATAGGGCGCCGTTTCCGGCTGGCCGGCGAGAAGTTGCTGCAGAACCGATGGGGCGAGTTTGCATCCGCAACCACCGCCATGGGCCAAGCTGCTCAGGCGGAAGGGGGATGTAGACATCGCGAAGCTTTCTCATAAAGGGACCCGCGGCGCGGACGTCAGACGAGTGGCTCCAACCTATCTGAACCGGCGGCGAGCCGATAGTCGGCGCCTTACCGCGCGATATCGCGGACGTAGGGCTCACGAATGAGCGCCGCGCGGCCTCTGTGATGGGCAATGAGGTAAGCAGATCGGACATTTCGCTATGACAGCGCTTTCCTCAGAGAGG
>WNFJ01175713.1_pt1 | contig 10167 bp, 8 predicted proteins | sample 5400461 | NCBI WGS metagenome assembly WNFJ01 (sample SAMN13153349, study PRJNA577476) | soil metagenome | isolation source: 115 cm saprolite on Douglas fir-dominated hillslope | place: USA:California | collected 2013-09-17
AGCTTCTTCGGCTCCCCCGCTCGCTCGAACGCCGCCTGCGCCTGCGCGGGGGTGGTGAATGCGTCGGTCCTGCCGTGCACGATCAGCAGCGGCGTCGGCGACACGAAGTCCGCGCCGATCGCCAGGTCCGCGGTAATCAGCTCGAGCACCGATAGTGCGGTCAGCTGGTTGACCCAGTCCGGGCTCGCCGATCGGGCGGTGCCGTAGTAGTCGAACGGCTCGCGGCCTGCCATCACCACCGGGCGGCCATCCCCGGCGTCGATGGCGGCCCAGTACTCGACCTGGCCGGTGGCCGCCTGCCGCTGTGCGATGGCCGCGAACCTGGCCAGCTGCTCGCGGTACCCTTCGGCGCCCATCGCGTCCCGCATCGCGACCGGGCTGTTGTAGCCGCCGGCGATCCCGGCAACCGCGCGGATCCGGGGGTCGAACGCGGCGAACCTTAGCGCGTACCCGCCGCCCAGGCAGATTCCGCAGCAGGCGATCCGGCCGGGATCGACCTCCGGCCGCGCCGCCAGATAGCTCACCGCATCCCGCAAGTCGCGCAGCTTTCCGGCGGCGTCCTCGTGCTGGCGGGGCTCGCCCACATGGTCACGTACCCCGCGGCCGTGAGGCGCTCCGCGTAGGCACCGACCACCTGCTCCTTCACCCCCGACAGCGGCCCCGTCAGCACCACCGCCGGGCCCAAGCCGCGATGGCCTGCCGGCAGGCGCAGGTGGCCGGCGAGCTCAATCCCATCACTAGCGAAACAAACGTCCCTGGACGCCATCGGTACCTCCCCCGGGCGGCTGGCGACCAGCGCCCTCCGCTGCCACCGGGATTCGGGCAGATTGCTGGCAGCTGCGTGATCGTAAGGCCGATCATTCCGAGTCGCGATCTCGAGCACAACCGTTCCCGGGCCCGCGTGCTCGGTTCACACGCCTTGTCGTCCCTAGTGCGGCCACGCTGCTGCGCGCGGGGCATCGTGGCCGGGTGCAACAGGCTGATGTCGACGGCGGGCGTCATGGCAGCGGCGGCCTGGCGGGCTGCCGGTCTGGGTGGCCGCCAGCAGGTGGGCGTGGCTGGTGGGGGAATTTTCACGCTGTGAGCGTGGCGAGCTGGGCTTCGAAGACCTGGCCGGGGTCGATTCCCACGGACGCGAAGTTTCCCGGCAATCTCCAGGCTCCCCGGACACGCCGACCCGTCTACTCCGGCAGCGCGTGGGTGAGCTGGCGTCGCGATGTTACGTCGAGCTTCCGGAAGACCTTGCGGAGGTGATAATCCACGGTGCTCGCGCTGAGGAACAACCGTCCGGCGATCTCGCCGTTGGTGGCGCCCCCGGAGGCCAGCAGCGCGATCTGCGCCTCCTGCGGGGTAAGGTCGCGGCGAGTGTCGCTTGTTCGCTTGCGCGCGCGCTCTCCGGTCGCCGCAAGCTCGGCGCGGGCGCGCTCGGCAAAGGCGTCGGCTCCCATCCGCAGGAACATTTCGTGAGCCGCGTGCAGCTGGGTGCGGGCGTCGAGTCGCCGCTTCTGCCGGCGAAGCCATTCTCCGTATAGCAGGTGCGCCCGCGCCTTTCGCAGGTTTCCCCGGCAGTGCGACAGCTGCTCGATCGCGTCGTGGTAGAGCTTCTCGGCGACGGCGTCGTCGGCCAGCAGCGCTCGCGACATAGCGAGAAGGCCCAGCGCGATTGGTGTGCCGTTGGGGAGCGCGCGGGCTGCGAACTCCGCCGTGGCTTCGGCCGCCACATCGCGCTCGCCGCATCGAGATGCCGCTTCGATCAGGTCCGGGAAGCCGACGATGCCGATGAAGGGGTTGTCCCGGAAGTTCGCCGGGTCGCTGGGCAGGGCTGCCCGGTAGTTGCCTAGGCCCAGCTCCAGCACGGCGTGTGCGTAGTCGACGTAGCCGAGCATCCAGCCGTGACCGTGCTCGGTCGCGTAGCGCGTGACTGCCGCGGCCGCGGTCCGAGCTTCGGTTTCGCGCCCCTGCCAGGCCAGCACGACGAGCTGTCCCAGATCGGACGGCCGCCCGACGGCGGCCATGATCTCGGCTCGCTCGGCGAAGTGCGCCCGGACGGCAGCCAGCGAGCCGTCCAGCAGCTCGGACATGGCGAGGAACAGGAGCCCGGTGGACAGCGCGCCGAGGGCTCCTTTCTCTCTCGCACTGTGCTCCAGCCGGGTGGCCAGCTCGTGTAGTGAGGTGTCGTCACCGACCGCGCCGGCGGCCCAGCACCCGATTGCGAGCCATAGCAGCGCATCTGCTGAGTCGGACTGGTCTTCGAGCAGGCAAGCGATGGCCCGGCCGAGGAGCGGCACAGCCGCCCCGTGACCGTCGAGGACAAGTGCGGCGGCCCCATCGAGTAGCAAGTCGGCGACGCCCGGCTGTGATCCGGGCGGTAGCGGCATCGCTCGCGCCGCCCGGCAGACATCGAGATCACTCTCCCCGGCCGCTGAGAGCCGGCCGGTCACCCGCGCGGCCTCGAGCGCTTCCAGCATGGTGGCGCGGGCGAGGTAGGGGTCGAGCGGCTCCAGTGCGCGCGCGGCGTCCACCAAGATCGACGCTGTGCCCTGAGCCTGTCCCAGGGCGTACCGGATCAGCCCCTGCAGCCGCCGCATCCTCGCCCGCTGAAACGGATCGCTGATCTCAGCCGTCTGCTCGAGCAGCAACCTCGCCCGGGCGGGTGCGCCTCCCGCCAGATGAGCATGCGCGGCGGCCAGGACTCGCTCCGCCCAGCGGTCTTCGTCGCGGGTCAGCTGGGCGGCCCGGGCCAGCAGGGCACCCGCCGCCGAATATCCGCCGCGCGCCTGGGCGCGGTCGGCGGCGCGGTCGAGCTCGGCTGCGACGGCCTCGTCCGGGCCGGACGCGGCCGCGGCGAGGTGCCATGCCCGGCGGTCGGCGTCCCGCTGAGGATCCAATTCGGCCGCGAGCGCCTCGTGGGCACGTCGGCGGCCTGCCGGGGACGCCCCGCCGTACACCGCGGACCGGATGAGCGGATGGCGGAACCGCGTCTCGGGGTACATCACGATCACCCCCTCGGCTTGCGCAGGGTCGGCCGCGGCCGGGGGGCTTCCGAGCCGGGCCGCCGCGCTGGTGATCAGCCGGGGGTCACCGGAGGGTTCAGCGGCGGCGACCAGCAGCAGCGTCTGAGTGCTCGCCGGCAAACCACCGACCTGGCGCAGGAAATGCGCTTCGAGCCGCCGGCTAAGCGGCAGCGGCCCGGGCAACAGCCCCGCGCCCGACAGCTCAGCCGCGGTCAGCTGGCCGACGAGCTCGATGATCGCCATCGGGCACCCCTGCGTTTCCCGCACGATCCGCCTGGCCAGGTGCGGGTCGAGCGGTCCGTCCACCGATGACCCCAGCAGCTCGAGGGCGTCGTGTTCGGGAAGCCCGCCGACACGGATGTCCGGTATCCCCTCGAGCAGCACGCGGCCGTCATCGGCGTCACGCGTGCCAAGTACCAGCGCGATTCGCTCGGCGTTCAGCCTTCGTCCCACCATGGCGAGTATCTCGAGGGACTCCTGGTCCAGCCACTGTGCGTCGTCGACCACGCAGAGGAGCGGCGAGTCGGCGGCAGCATCAGCGAGCAGCGAGAGCGTGGCCAGGGCAACGGCGAAGCGGTCCGCGGGCCTACCGTCGATCAGGCCGAAGGCACAGCCGAGCGCGTTTCGCTGCCGCTGCGGCAACCCGGCCATCGCCGGCAGGAACGAAACCAGCAGTCTGTGCAGCCCCGCGTAACCGAACTCAAGCTCTGACTCGACGCCGGCCACGCTGACTACCCGGAATCCCGCAGCCGAGTCGGCCGCGTAGCCTAGAAGGGAAGTCTTGCCCATGCCCGGCTCGCCCCGCACGCCCAGTGCGGCGCTCAGCCGGCGGCGAGGGGCGGCCAGTCCCCGATCCAGGGCCTGCCGCTCGTCTAGGCGATCCATGAGCGCCACGGGCCAAGGCTACGCGTCGCCGCAGCTCGCGATGTCCGGCCACGAGGCTCAGGATTCGTTCCCTGCCCGTCTCCGGCGAGACAGCAGCTGATGGAAATCCCTCCCAGCCGAAGCCTCGCGGGACCCATGACTACGAGGATCTCAGGATTCGACCGAAGACCGGCGGCGAGATGGTGGACTCACGTGCCGGGGATGAGCCCCGGCCGCAGGACAGGAGAGCGGAAGGTCATGTCAGTCATCACCGAGCGCGAAGAAGATCAGATCAGTAAGGCGAACGCGTCGGGGCTCGCGCCGGTCGTGTTCGTGCACGGCCTGTGGCTGCTGCCGAGCAGCTGGGACCGGTGGGCCAGCGTCTTCGAGGAAGCCGGCTACGTCCCGCTCACCCCGTCGTGGCCCGATGACCCCGACACCGTCGGCGAGGCCAACGAGCGCCCGGAGGTCTTCGCCGGCAAGACGGTCGGGCAGGTCGCCGACCACTACGCGGACGTCATCGGGAAGCTGGAGAAGAAGCCGGCGGTCATCGGGCACTCCTTCGGCGGCCTGCTGTCGCAGATGGTCGCCGGCCGGGGCCTGTCGGCGGCCACGGTGGCGATCGACTCCGCGCCCATGCGCGGCGTTCTGCCTCTGCCTATCTCCGCGCTGCGGGCCGCATCGCCGGTCCTGGGCAACCCGGCCAACCATCACCGGGCCGTGCCGCTGACCTACGACCAGTTCCGCTACGCCTTCGCCAATGCCGTCAGCGAGGAGGAAGCCAAGGACCTGTTTGCGACGTTCGCCGTCCCCGCCTCCGGCACCCCGCTGTTCCAGGCGGCTACTGCGAACGTCAACCCCTTCACCGAGGCCAAGGCCGACAGCAAGAACCCCGACCGCGGGCCGATGCTGATCATCTCCGGCGAGAGGGACAACACCGCCCCGCCGGCCATCACCAACGCCATCTATAAGCAGCAAAGGCGCAACCCCGGCGTGACCGAGACCGTCCTGATCCCGAACCGCGGGCACGGACTCGTCATCGACAGCGGCTGGCGCGAGGTCTGCGACATCTCCCTCGCCTTCATCAGCCGCTTCGTTAACTAACCCCAGGCCGCGCCCAGGCCGAGCTGCCCGGCCTGGGCCGGCCGGATCCGCGATCCGGCGAGCCGGGCGGGTGAGTGGCTACTGACCTACCCGTCCGTCGATGCGCTCGCGCAGGAAGTCGGCGTGCCCGGCATGACGGGCGTACTCCTCGATCATGTGCACCAGCACCTCGCGCAGGCTGATCACCTTGCCCGCCTCGTAGCTCCCGGCCACCTCAAGGTCCGGTGCCTCCTTCACGAAGCGATCAGCGAAACGGACCTCCTCCCGCCAGGCGGCCCAGGCGGACGCCACCACCTCCGAGTCGGCCACAGCAGCCCCGTTGAACGACGTATTCCACCACTGCCCGCGGCGTGGACCGGCTCTTGTTCGTCAACAACGTCCTCGAACTCACCCCGTACGGTCGCCAGGAGGACTGGGAAGATTCCCCGCCTGGCTGGCCGCAACATCCCACGTACGGGTAGGCGAGGCGGCATGAGGCGAGGACCTGAGTTGAATGCCCCAGGACCGGGAACCCATCCCGGGCGAGCCAGACGAATCGTCAGCGAGTGCGACGACTCGGACGCTGGCGTTGGCGACGATCGCGGTCGTCGCGGATCGCGGCTACCGCGTCCTGGAGCGGGACCGATCCGCCCGATCGCCCGCCAGCCCGGGGCCAGCTGCGAGCTAGAACACCGAGATGTGCACGTGGTCGAAATGGTTCGCGGTGATGCTGCATGCCGGTAGATGATGTACATGATCCCCAGCCGGGATGCGTTCGCCTGGGCCCACGCGGCAATCTGGTAGCCCAGCTGCACGTTGGACGCGGATGGCATGACGCCGCCGGAACTGAGCATGAAGTCACACGCCCGGCCCAGAGGATGCTCACCGAAGGTCCCGGGGCGATAGCAGCCGATGGAGATGAACGGGCCGAACCTCCGGTCGATCTCATCCTTCACCTGGCTCATGCGGGGGGTGATGTTATCGCCGGTTACCGGCGACTGCGGCTGGAACCTGGCTAGCAGGGCGTCGACGTGGCGCCGCTGGCCCGCCAGCGTCGCGAGCAGGCGGCCAAGTTCTGCGATCCTGGCCCGGGCGGCCTGCTGGGCTCGCTGCTCGGCCGCCATGAGCCGTGCCATCGCCTGCTCCCTGGCGCCCTGCTGCCGGGTCAGGTATTCCAGAGTCGCCACTTCCTGGAGCACCTGCTGCGTATTGCCGCCGCCGAGAACCACGCCCATCGGGCTCTGCATGACGCCCATGTAGCTTGCCGCGGCGAGCCTCGCCACTTTCTGCTGCGCGCGGCTGAGTTGGCGGCCGAGCCGCCGTACCGCGGCCGTCGCCGCCTTGGCGGTATCCGCAGCCTGAGTGAGCATCACCAGCTGACCGCGGTACTGCCGGGACAGCTTGGCGGCCTGGGCTTCCAGCCCGGGGAGCCCGCTGGGCGAGCTAGCAGCGGGGAGCACCTGAACAGCCGAAGCGCCGAGCGTAGCTTGGTCAGCTGGAGCTGCATCTCCAGCTGACGGCACCAGAAGCGAGACGATGAACATCGCGGTCACTGCCGCAGTCGCGGGCCAGCGTCTCCGAAGCACGGAGCTATACCGGGCGGAGTACAAGTGATCCACAGGGCTCACCTTTCCCTCCGGCTGCCGGGTCAGCTGACGGGCGCGCCAGGCCAACGCCTATGCTCCGGCCAGAAGAAAGAGCTAATTCCGGAACGTAGCATCCTGTTGCGGTGCGCGGAGTCCGTTCCCCCGGGTTGGCATCGCCGAACCGGGATCTGCGGTCAGTGCGTATGCGGCCGGGGCCGCGTCGCTCGGCCTCGGCATCGCCGCTGGCGCCGCCGGGGACTCCTTACATGGCTTACAAGGCGCAGCGAAGTGGTGTGGACTGGCCGTGCAGGTCACGTTGAGCGACCCGTCCCGGCGGCCGGCCGAGTGCACTGCGACGCTCACGCCTGACGCTGCCGGCAGGTTCGGCTGAGCGGCCGGGCTGGCAAATCACGGGCGAAGGTGTTCGATGTCGAGCGGCTGGGCACCACGCTCGTGACCGTGCTGAGCTGGTCTTGTTACAGCTTCGTGATCGTCTAGGCCTCGACAAGGCGCAACCCCGGTCACGCGCGTGCCGGGGATACGGTCGGCGACCGCGCGAGGCCGCTGGACGGGCCGGACGCTGCTGCTGGAAGTGGAGACCCGCGTGGACGGATCGGTGCCGATGGCTTATGCCGACCAGATCAGCCGCCACGTAGAGGCCGCCGTCGCCAGCGCCGTCCCGGCGGCCGGCCGAGTGCACTGCGACGCCCACGCCTGACGCTGCCGGCAGGTTCGGGTGAGCGGCTGTGCTGGACTCAGCGCGGTGTGCGCAGCCCGACCAAGGTGAACCGCCGGGCGCCATTCTCGTGACCGTGCTGAGCTGCTCTTGTTGCAGCTTCGTGATCATCTAGGTCTTGTCAAGACGCAACCCCGGTCACGTGAGAGTGCGCGAAGTGGTGGAAATCGTCACCTGAGTATCACTAGTGTCATGCAGCGAGCCGCATCGCTAAGCAGTCGCCGCCTCGGCGACGGCGATCGGCCGCCGCCGAGTCTCCGAACTGGCCTTCACGGGTCGGCCGGAGAGCCGGGGACCCACCGGAGATCCACCGGGCGCCACCCGGAGGTGCTCCAGGGGTGAATCGGCCCGGGCTGCACCGCACCCGGACCGTAGGGCACGCTTCCACAGCCCGAACCCGTCAGCTCACCCGGTAGGCGGACAGTGGGAGAAGGAGCGTGTCACGCACGTGCATACGCGGCCATCGGGCAGTACGACTCTGATCGGTACTCTCAGGCGCCGCGGCGCGGCCATTCCGCTCGGCCTGCTCGCCGTGGGCGCACTGGTCATCTCGATCCTGTCCGGCGTTGCGGCTAACGCGGCGCCCCAGCCCTCCGTCGCCCAGGTCCAGGCGCGGCTCAGTCAGCTGAACACGAAGTTCCAGCAGCTCGTTCAGCGATATGACATGGCGCAGCAGGAGCTGTCGTCGGCCCGCCAGCGGCTCGCCCTGGTAGACGGCCAGGCGGCGCGGTACCTGAGCCGGTTCAATTCCATGCGGACTCAGGTCGCCCAGATCGCCGCGACGGCTTACGAGAATGGCAGCCTGACGTCGCCCGCGGTGCTGCTCACCTCGGGTAACGCGCAGCAGATCCTCAATCAGGCCTCGATCCTGACCGAGCTGGCGTCGTCCAACAGCAACCAGATGAAACAGTTCGTCTCGGCGGCGCGCCAGCTCGCCGGCGCGCAGCAGGCGGCGCGCCGCACCAGGGACGCGCAAGCCGCGCTGCGGAGCAAGCTGGCCAGCGAGAAGAGTTCGGTGGGAAAGACGATCGCCCAGGAGAAGACACTGCTGGCGCAGCTCACCCCGGCGCAGCAGGCGGCCACCGGCTCCGGCGTCCCGACCGGCTCGACGAGCCCGACCACCGGCCCGGTTGGCGGCCAGAGCCCGCTGCCGACCAACACCCAGGCGGGGAAGGCGGTCGCGTTCGCGTACGCCCAGCTCGGCAAGCCCTACGTATTTGGCGCAGCGGGCCCGGATTCCTACGACTGCTCCGGGCTGACCCAGGCCGCGTGGGCCGCGGCCGGCGTGTCGATCCCGCGCACCAGCTTCGACCAGTGGGGCAGCCTCCCGCACGTGCCCATGTCGGCCATCCAGCCCGGAGACATCCTGGTGTTCAACGGCGCAGGGCACGTCGCCATCTACGTGGGGAACAACATGCTGATCGACGCTCTGCATCCCGGGACGGTCGTGGAGAAGGTCCCGTTTGCTGGCTGGTACCAGCAGACTCTGGACGGCGCGGTGCGGCCGTAGCCCGGACCTGCTGGTCGGTCCGGCCCCGTGGCTGCGCCGCCGCCCGGGCACGTCACGAGCGGGAGGGCTGGACCAGGCCGCTCTCGTAAGCGACGACCACCCGCTGGGCGGCGTCACGCGCGCCCAGCTTGGTCATCGCCCGGTTATGGTCGGGGTGATCTAGTCAGCACGGGGGGCGCAGCCCGGCCAAGGTGACGAGGACGAGCCGGCGGACCGCAGCCTTCGACGGCAGGTTGCCGGCGGCGGTGAGGGCGTGCAGGCAGTAGCCAGCGAGCTCGTCTGGCGCGACATCGCCCCGGACGTCACCGGTTTCTACGGCCCCGGCCAGCAGGTCCCGGACGAGGTCGCTGAGGTGCTGCTGCGCGCGGGCAAGGTGCTCACCCCGGTGCACGACATGATGACCGCGTAAGCCTGAAGCACGGCTGCCAGCCGCCCGCCAGCGCCCTCGGCCTGGTCGCGGACGTCGGCGAGTTGCTGGAGGTGGCTGGCGATCTGGCGTTCATGCCAGGCGACCAGGATCGCCTCGACGTCGGGGAAGTACTTGTAGAGCGTGGCTCGGCCGATGCCGGTCTCCTCGGCGATCTGCGACATGGTCACTGACGCCAGGCCGTGCTCGGCGGCGAGCGCCGCCGCGGTGTCCAGGGTCGCGTCGCGCACCGCGCGGCGGTGCGCCTCGATCGTCTCCGTCCACAGCTTCGGCACGACAGGAGTTTACACGACGTCCGGTCCAATACGGTCTGACTTGACAGCGACACAGTGTCTCGATAAGACTGCCGTCATGAGATCCCGCAACCCCGCCGACGGAGAGGACACCGGCATGACTGACCCGCCCTCTTACCCTGACACTCGCGGCGACGCCGGGGCCGAGCCGGCGGCGGGGCCGGGCGTCGGCCGGCCCCGCCTGAGGGTGATCGTGGTCTCGGGCATCGTGATCGCGCTCCCTCGGCGCAAACCTGAACGGCTAGCAACTGTTCGCGACGGCCGCCGCGATAAGCCCAGCAGCTCCGCGGCCCGCCTGCCCCGAATTGGTTCGGAACACCGCGATGAGCACTGGAGCCAGCAGATGATCGAGGCGACCGGCCTCACCAAGCGCTACGGCGCCACCGTGGCCGTCGACGGTCTGTCGTTCACCGTCCCGCCCGGCCAGGTGACGGGGTTCCTCGGGCCGAACGGGGCCGGGAAGTCGACGACGATGCGCCTGATCCTCGGCCTCGACGCGGCGTCCGCTGGGTCGGTGACGGTTAACGGGCGGCCCTACGCAAGCTACCGGCGGCCCCTGTTCGACGTGGGGGCACTGCTGGAGGCCAAGGCGTTCCACGGCGGGCGCAGTGCCCGCAACCACCTGATGTGCCTGGCGCTCAGCAACGGGATCAG
>WNFJ01213475.1_pt8 | contig 10167 bp, 10 predicted proteins | sample 5400461 | NCBI WGS metagenome assembly WNFJ01 (sample SAMN13153349, study PRJNA577476) | soil metagenome | isolation source: 115 cm saprolite on Douglas fir-dominated hillslope | place: USA:California | collected 2013-09-17
GGCGTCCAGCGCATCGCCGAGCACCTTCGGCTGGTCGAGCAGCTCCAGGCCGAGGGCGCGCCGGTGGTAACGGAGCTCTTTCCCCACCCCGACCTCGGGACGTCGGACCTCGTCGTCGTCACGCGGGACCTGCCGGGGCTCTTCGCGGCGCTGGCGGGCACGCTGGCCGCGAACGGAATCAACATCCTGTCGGCCCAGATCCACACGCGCGCGGACGGCGTCGCCGTCGACACGTTCCAGGTGAGCGATTCGCTCGGCGCGGCGGTGACGTCGGCGGCTCACTGGGCCCGGACGCTCGAGAGCCTCCGGGCGGTGCTGAGCGGAGACCGTCGGGTCGAGGACCTGCTCGGGGAGCGCCCGTCGAGGCGCTCCCGCGAGGCGCCCCCGGTCGAGAGCCGGCCGAAGGTCGCCGTCGACAACCAGCTCTCCGACTCGCACACCGTGGTCGAGGTGAAGTCACCGGATCGGCCGGGCCTCCTCTACCTGATCACCCGGACGTTCTCGGCGGCCGGCCTGGACATCGCGAGCGCGCGGATCGCCACCGAGATCGACCAGGCGTGCGATACCTTCTACGTGACCGACCGCGCGGGTCACAAGATCACCGACGAGACCGCGATCGTCCGGATCCGCGAGGCGCTCGAGGACGCGCTGATGAAGCCGCTCTGACCGCATGCTCAGCCGCTATCGCGAGAGCCTCCGCCTCTGGACCGACCCGGTCGGGCGCGTGCTCCTGCGACTTCACCTCCGCCCGAACCAGCTCACGGTGTGCGGCCTCGGCCTGAGCCTCCTCACGGCCGCCGCCTTCGCGTCGGGGCGCCCCCGTCCGGCCGGGCTCCTCCTCGTGCTGGCGGGGTTGTTCGACTACTTCGACGGCTCACTCGCGCGCGCGTCCGGCAGGGTCACGCCCTTCGGCGCGTTCTTCGACTCGGTCATCGACCGATACTCGGACCTGGTCGTGCTGCTCGGCATCATCCTGCTCTTCGTTCACGAGGCCAACCGACGCGGCGTCGCGATCACGATGGTCGCCTTGGTCGGCACGATCATGGTCAGCTACACGAAAGCCCGCGCGGAGTCGATCGGTGTCGCCTGCAACGTCGGTTTCATGGAGCGCCCCGAGCGGATGATCTGCCTGATCGTCGGCGCCGTGTTCGACGTGCTGGAGCCGGCGCTCTGGGTGCTGGCGCTCTCCACTAACGCGACGGCGGTGCACCGGATCGCGTTTACGCGTCACGCGACGCGGGGAGTCGACAGCCCACGGCTGATGGACTAGCGATGGGGAGCGGGGTGCGGTACGCGTCGAAGGCCTGTGTCCTCGGGCTCCTCTTGGCCGGGACTCGGGTCGCCGCGGGGCCGACCGACGCGGCGTGGCCGCTTCCGCCGGCGACCGAACAACGGTACGCGGGCGCGATCGAGGCGCTCCGCTGGGGCGATCCGGAGCCCGCGCTCGGCGCCTTTGCCTCCGCCGACCGTCTCCCGGTCGCCGACTACCTTGGCTACCTTCGCGTCGAAGCGCTGGTCCGGAGTGACGACCTGGCCGGCGCCCGCCGCGCCGCGGAGGCGCTCGCCGCGCGCTTCCCGGACGGCCGCGTCGGACGGGCGGCGCTCCTGCTGGCGGCGCAGCTGGCGGCGCGGGCGGGCGATGAGCCGCGGGCGGCCGCGCTGCTGCGCAGGTTTCTCCTGACCAACGCGGAATCACCCGACACGCCCGAGGCGCTCTACCTGCTCGCCGCCTCCTTCGAGACCCAGGGAGCGCGAGAGAACGCCGCGCAAACGTACCGCGAACTGACGCTGCTGGCACCCGCCTCGGAGTACGCGGCCGGCGCCGAGGACCGCCTGCAGGCGCTGGCGCAGGCCGGGGTGACCCTGCCCGCGCTGGCGCCCGCAGAGCAGCTGGCGCGGGCGGAGCGGCTCCTGCGGGCGGGCGTCGCGGACGAGGCGCGCGCCGCGGCCGCACAGGTGGCGAGCACCACGAGCGATCGAGACCTGGCCGTCCGGGCCCTGGGGGTCGTCGCCTCCGCTCTCGCGCGCCAGAGACGCTACGAGGCCGCGGCGACGGTCCTCGACGAGGCGCTCGCCCGCGCGCCGGACGAAGGCCGGCCCGCGCTGGCCCTCGAGCGGGGCCGCCTCCTCTACCGCGCCGACAAATCTCGCGAGGCGCTCACGGCGCTCGAGGGGGTCGACGACTCGCAGGAGGCGGAGGCCGCCGAGGCAGAGTATCTCCGCGGCCTCGTCCAGGAAGATACGGGCCGGCTGGCCGAGGCGGCGCTCGCCTGGGAGCGGACGGTCGCCCGCTACCCGGGGCGCGAGATCGCGGCCTCTGCGCTCTGGCGGCTCGGCTGGCTCGCGTATCTTGCGCACGACTGGCCGGGGGCGGCGGATCGCTGGACGCGGCTGCGCGAGCTTGCCGGCGGCCAGCGCTACCGGACGCCGGCCGCCTACTGGGCCGGCCGGGCCCGCGAGCAGCTCGGCGCGCGGGCGGAGGCAGCCCGGCTCTTCGAGGGCGTCCGGTCGGAGGCACCGCGCGGCTACTACGGCATCCTCGCCGCCGCCCGGCTCCCGGACACGCCGCCGGCGCCGCCGGACCCGCCGGTCGAGCTGCCGCGGGACCCGGCGCGCGCTCTCGGGGCCGATCCGGACCTCGTCCGCATCGAGATGCTCCGCCGACTCGGCCTTCCGACGTTCGCTGCCGACGAGATGGACGAGGCGCTGCCGCGCGCCGTGGCCGACCCCGTGAAGCTCTACTGGCTCTCGACCGCCTACCGGCAGGTGGAGCACTACGATCTGTCCCTCCGCATCGTCCGGCGGCACTTCGCCGGGCTCACGCGGAGCGGGCACCCGGCGCTCCCCCGCGAGTTCTGGGAGACGGCCTACCCGCTCGGCTGGCGCGACGAGCTCCGCGACGCGGCCGCGCGCGCCGGGATCGACCCCCTGCTCCTCGCGGCGGTCGTGCGGGAGGAGTCGGCCTTCTACCCGCTCGCGCGGTCGCGCGCGGGCGCCCGCGGGCTCATGCAGCTCATGCCGCAGACGGCACGGACGGTCGCCGCCCGGCGGGGGTTCCAGTGGAAGGACGGGGACCTGCTCGACGAGCCCGGCCCGAACCTCCGGATCGGGGCCGCGGTCCTCGCGGATCTCTTGAAGGAGTTCGCCGACCCGCGCCTCGCGATCGCCGCGTACAACGCCGGGACCGCGGTCGTCCGGGGTTGGTGGGACGCCCGCCGGACGAGCGACGTCGAGGCGTTCGTCGAGCAGATCTCGTACGAGGAGACGCGTGAGTACGTCAAGCGCGTGGTCGTGTCGTGGGAGGAGTACCGCCGCCTCTACGGACCCGGGACGGGGTGGTGAGAACGGCGGGGGCCGTCCGGCGCGGCCTGGCGTTCCTGATCGACGAGGCGATCGTCGGCGCGGTGTGGCTGATCGGCGTCCTCTGGCTCCTGATCGTCGACCTGCTGACTGCCGGCGCGCCCGTCGCGCTCTCTGCGCTCGCGCTGGTCGCGGCGGGCGTCGCCGGGCTCGGCGTGCTCCTCCACGCCGTGTACTTCGTCGGCTTCGTGAGCGGGTGCGGCCAGACCCCCGGCAAGATGCTCCTCGGGGTGCGCGTCGTGCGGCGGGACGGCGGGGGCGTGGGCGGCGGACGGGCGCTCGGCCGCTGGATCGGCTACGGCCTCGTGTTCGCGACGCTCGGCCTCGGCTGGATCGTCGCCGTCTTCGACGCCGAGCGGCGTGGCGTGCACGACCGGATCGCGGGGACCCGCGTCGTCCGGGACGACGTCTGAGGCTCAGCGCGCCACGAAGAGGTCGGTCGCCGCGGGCCGCCCCGGCGCCTCCAGGGGCCCGAGCGCGGCCAGGCGCCCCTCGATCCCGGCTCCCGGACCCGCGGCGGGCGCCGACCCCCTCCGCAGGCTGTTGAGGCTGTCGACGGCGACGAGGGCGCGCGCGAGCGCGCGGCGCGGCGTCGGGTAGCCCATCGCCGGCAGGATCTCCACGGCCTTCCGGTCCGCCGCGTACTCCTGCCCGCGCGTGAACACCCGCACCACCATCGGGTTGACGACGAGGTCCATGAGGCTCGCGCCCGGGAACACGAAGCCGAGGGCGGTGAACCCGGCCGAGATTGAAAGCGACAGGGTCCGGCGGACGCCGTAGTGCGCGAGCACCTCGTGGGCGACTTCGTGGGCGACCATCGGCTCCACGACGTAGGCGGGCAGCCGGACGAGCCCGTCGGAGAAGTAGAACGTCGCGTCCCTGTCGCTCCAGGCGAGGGCCTCCTCCGTCCGGACGAGCGCGAACGAGTAGCGGCGCGGATCGTCGCCGGCGGCCTCCGCCGCGCGGTAGAGGGAATGAGAGAGCGCCACGGTCGCGGGAGCGGAGAGGCCAGGGAAGTAGGCACTCTTCGGCACCGTCGAGCAGGCGCTGGCGAGCAGGAGGAGGGCGAGGGCGCCGAGGATGGCTTTCACCGCCCGCTCATCGTACGGGCGCCCGCGCGGAAACCGAGCACGAAAAGGGGTGACCACAGACCGTGGCCTGACGTCGGCGCCAACACCGGGCGGGGCTCGATCAGGCGAACCCGACGGCCGCCCGCCGCGGGGTCCGAGCCTCACGGGTGGCCGCGGTGGAGGCCCGACAGTCGAACCAGCGTCGGACAGGCCTCGGGCGACGCGGATCTGGACGTCACCCGGCGCCCCGCAACCCCGGCGAGCGCCGGGTCGGGGCCGATCTAGAGATCTAGAGGCGCTGGAGGAGCCAGTCGGGCGTGAGGGAGAGGGCCCAGGCGTTGAGGACCACGTAGTAGTTGGTCACGACGAGTGCGCCCACCACGATCAGGAGCCCGCCCGCTGCGCGCTCGACGATCGGGATGAACGGCCGGTAGCGCTTGAAAAACCTGAGGAAGCCCCCGAGCGCCACCGACGATAGCAGGAACGGCACGCCGAGGCCGGCCGAGTAGGCCACGAGCAGGCCCACGCCGCGCCCGACGGTTTCGGCGGTCCCGGCGAGCGAGAGGATCGAGCCGAGGATCGGGCCCACGCACGGCGTCCACCCGATCGCGAACGTCACCCCCACCAGGAGCGTACCCAAGTAGCCCGCCGGCTTCTGCCGGAGCTGGATCTGCTGATAGCGCCCGAAGACCCCGATCCGGAGGACGCCCGCGATGTAGAGCCCGAACACGATGATCAGCACGCCGCCAGCCACCCGGATCCAGTCCCGGTAGTCGAAGAGAAACCGCCCGGCGGCCGAGAACGACGCCCCCAGCGCGACGAAGATCATCGAGAATCCGCTCACGAAGGCGAGCGAGTGCAGGACGATCCGCCGCCGCGTCTCTGCGGTCACGTCATCGGTGAGGGCGTTCACGGACATCCCTGTGATGAACGAGAGGTACGAGGGGAAGAGCGGGAGGACGCACGGGGAGAGAAACGAGAAGAGCCCCGCGGTAAAGGCCACCAGGACGCCCAGCGATTGGGTCACGGTCGCCCGGGAGCCGGCCCCGCCACCGGCGCGGCGACCCGCGGCGGCGCGCCGGCGGCGCCGCGACGACGATCGATGTCGAGCGCCATCCGTCTCCTACTGGTTGACCTTATCCAGCGCCGCGAGCAGCTCGTCGTCGCTCAGGGCCTGTCGCGGGTCGTCGAGAACCTTCTTCCACCGGACGATCCCGTTTTTGTCGATGATCAGATAGGCGCGCTTCGAGTACCGGAAGATCATGCTGTTGGGATCGGTCTCGAGGAGACCGTAGGCGAGGAGAGTCTTGCGCGGAAAGTCGCTGACCAGCGGGAAGGTGAGTCCCATCTTCTCGGCCCACGGCTTCTGCGCCATCGGGAAATCTGAGCTGATCCCCACGACCTGGGTATTCCGACTCTCGAACTTGGGCAGGTCCCGTTCGAGAGCGGCGACTTCGGTCGTTCAGGTCGGGGTGAAGGCTCCAATGAATCCAACCAGGAGCACGTTCTTCTTTCCCAGGTAGTCGTGCATCGACACGGTCTCCTGGGTCGTCGCCGGCAGCGTGAAATCGGGGACCTTGTCTCCGACCTCCAGCGCGGCGGCGGGCCCGGTCGCGCCGAGCGGCAGGCCGGCGACGACGACGACGAGCACGGCAAGGGTAGCGATGCGCCTCATGGACGGGTCTCCTCGACGGTTAGGAATCTGAGCGGCTCAACACCGATTCGACGAACGTCACGGCCTCCTTTCGTCCCATCCGCTTGGCCCGGCGGCACGCCCGGCCGTTGCGGATCGATCGGCGGGGCGGGGCGCGGGCTCGGGTGCGGTGGCCTCTCGTGTCCTGCGCTGCGTGCAGGGCTCAGCAGGCGCGCAAAGCTGGCGAGCCGGAGCGATTTTGGCACCGGCTCACGAGGTTGTCAATCGCTGGACGCGCGCCGGGCCGTCCGCCCTGCCCGTCCGCGAGGGGACGGCGGCGCCGGGTGGGCGGCTAGCCGGGGGATCCCGCCCGATCCTTGTCCGCCGACACGATCTGGTCGGACAGGCGCTTGAGGACCTCGAGGGTGAGCTGCGGCCGGTTCCGAATCAGCCACTCGAGGCGCTCGCTCCGCACGACGAGCAGCTCCACCTCGCTCGCCGCCACCGCGGAGGCCGAGCGCGGCGCCTTCCGGAAGAGCGCCATCTCGCCGAGCAACTCGCCCTCGCCCATGGTGTTGAGCCGCCGCTCGGTGCCGTCGAACCGCTTCCGGATCTCGACCGTCCCGGCGTGGACGACGTACGCCTCGCCGTGGGCGTCGTCGCCCTCGCGGAAGATCACCGCGCCCGGCGCGAAGCGACGCCGCTCGATGTCGCCGAGCGTGAGGTTCCGGTACATCTCGATGCCGATCGAGGGCAGGTGCGACTTGGCCTCGACGGGCAGGCGCGCGTTCGTCCAGCCGCCGAGCCCGCCCTTGAGGATGCGGACGTTCGTGAACCCGCGCTGGCGGAGGAGCCGCGTCACGAGCGCGCTCGTTTGCTCCTCGGGACTCGTGCAGTAGGTCACGATCAGCTGCTTCGGGTCGAGGGCCAGGTCGATGCGGCCCCGGGCGACGTCGTCGGGGTCGAGGCGGATCGCCCCGGGCAGCTTGAGCGGGCTCGTCTCGTAGTCGGTCCGGCTCCGCACGTCGAGCAGGACGGGGTTGCGCCCGTTTTCGAGGAAGTCGATGACCCCGCCCGGGTGGATGCGGAAGCGGTTGCGCCACCACCGCCGGGCGCCGAGCCCGCCCCAGGCGCCGAGGCTCAGCAGCGTCACGGTGCCCGCAGTCGCCCACGCCCACGGGAACGGCCGCGGCGGCGGGTGGCGGATCTTGTCCTCGGCCTCGGCCGCCGCGCGCTTGACGTCCGCCAGGCCCGGCAACAGCCGGTCGGCCTCGCGGAACCTGGCGAGCGCCGTCGCGTACCGGCCGTCGAGCAGCGCCGCGACCCCCGCCGACCACACCGGGTTGAACCGGCTCTCGCCTGCCCTCACGTCGGTGCCCCCGAGGAACCCGCGCACGTCCTTGGCGGGGATGAGAAAGTTGAACCCCTGGACTTCGCCGCCGGTCGGCGAGAGGGAGATGAAGGTCATGACGCCGACGACGGTCGCGTCGTCGGTGATGGCGGGCCCTCCGCTGTTTCCGTGCGCCGCGGGCGCGTCGGTTTGGATCACGTTCTGGCCGATCATGTCCTGCTTGAAGCCCGAGACCTCGCCGTTCGTGACCGACGCCTCCAGCCGCGCGCTCTTACTCAGGAGCTCGTGGGTCAGGACCACCCCGGGGAAGCCCAGGATGTGAACCGGGTCGCCGAGGTTCGGGTCGCGGTCCATCACCGGCAGGGCCGGGTAGGTGTCGGCCGGGATCCGGAGGAGCGCGAGATCGCGCCCCGAGTCGGGCAGCGGCTGGCCGCTCGCGTCGAGGAGCAGCGGCGGGCTGAACTTCACGATCTGGGCCACGACCTTCGTGCCGTTCGAGAGGAGGACAGTGACCTGCGGCGTCGGCGTGAGCTTGGCGGCCGCGAGCGACACGGAACGGCGGATCTCATCCTCGATGTCAGGTCGCTCGCCGGGCGTGAGCCTCCGGGCCCGCAGCGCGGGTTCCACGCACCCCTGCTCGACGGCCTTCTTCTTCAGTTCGTAGATGACCCAGGGCGGCAGCCGGCGGGCGGGATCGATGACATGGGCGTTCGTGACGAGGAAGCCGCGCCCGTCGACGAACCAGGCGGTGCCCGTCTCGATGAAGGGGCTCGGGGTGACCGTCACCGGGCCGCGGCCGCAGTTCATCGTCACCTCGGCACGGACCTCGGCACTCACGAGCGCGACCGCGGGCTTGGCACGGAGGAGCGCCTCCTGGACGGACAGGGCGGCGGCCTGCGAGGGGACGACGGCGAGGCCGGCGCTCGCGATCAGCACCAGACTCCAGGGGGCGTTCGACGCTCGCGCGGTCACGGGGTCGGCGCTCGTCATGCTACCACCTTGAGGCCGACCAGCCGTCCAATCGCTCGGACGTCCACCGCGGCCCGCACGGCGTCGGCGAGGCGGTCCCAGGCGGCCGGCGCCGGGCGGCCCCATGTGAATCTCGTACGCCTCGAGCTCGGCGCCGCGCGCGGCGGCGAACGGACCGACGGGGGCGAGCGCCCGTGCCCGCACCCGGGCCGTCGTCTTCTCGCTCGCGAAGGTCGTCACCACGGGCAGCAGCCCCAGGCCCGCCACCGCGGGCTCGGCCGACTCGACGCGGCGCGGGTCGAGCAGCGCCTCGCCGAGCATCTGGTATCCGCCGCAGATGCCGATCACGGGCTCCCCGGCCCCGGCGCGGCGCGCGACGGCGTCCGCGAGGCCACGGTCGCGGAGGGCGCCGAGGTCGGCGGCGGTGCTCTTCGTCCCGGGGAGCACGAGGAGGTCGGCGCCCTCGAGCTCGCGGGGGTCGCCGACGAACCGGACGCGGACGCCGGGCTCGCGGGCGAGCGGCTCGAAGTCGTCGAAGTTCGCGATCCGGGGCAGGCGGACGATCGCGACGTCGAGCGCGGCCGGCGCGGCGGGCGTCGCCGGAGCGTCGAGCCCGAGCGAGTCCTCGGCCGGCGCCAGCGGCCCGTCGAGCCAGGGCACGACCCCCAGGACCGGCACGCCGGTGCGGGCCCGGAGGAGCTCGAGCCCGGGCGCGAGCACGGCGAGATCGCCGCGAAACTTGTTGATGATGAACCCCGCGACGCGGGCCCGATCGGCCGGCTCGAGGAGGGCGAGCGTGCCGACCAGCGCGCCGAACACGCCGCCGCGGTCGATGTCGCCGACGAGCAGCACCGGAGCGCCCGCCATCCGGGCAACGCTCATGTTGACGAGTTCGGTCGCCTGGAGGTTGATCTCGGCGGGGCTCCCCGCACCCTCGATGACCACGACGTCAGCGGTAGCGCGGAGACGCTCGAGACTCGTCCGCAGAACCCCGACCAGCTCGGCGCGCAGGAGCGCGTACTCGGCGAAGCCGAGGCTGCCCCGCGGGACACCGCGGACGATCAGCTGGGAGCGGTCGTCGGCCTCGGGCTTGAGGAGAATCGGGTTCATGTCCACCGTCGGCTCGATTCCGGCCGCCTCGGCCTGCGCCGCCTGAGCCCGGCCGATCTCCCCCCCGTCGGGCGTGACCGCGGCGTTCAGCGACATGTTCTGCGACTTGAAGGGCGCCACGCGGTAGCCCGCCTGCGCGAACAGGCGGCAGAGCGCGGTCACGAGCACGCTCTTGCCGACGCCCGAGGCGGTCCCCTGCACCATGAGACACGGAGCCATTCGCACCGGACTCACCAGGGCGATCTTACCGCCCGAGCCGATGGACTTGCCGGCCAAATGTCTGCTTAAATGGCCATGAGCGGCCGAGAGCCGAGTCAGTTGGACGAGACGACGCGCTTCCGCGCAGCTGAGGCGCCGAGGACGGTCCTCGTCGTCGACGACGATGCGGAGGTGCGCGAGCTGATGGCGGGCTACCTGCGGGCGCGCGGGCTCGACGTAGTCGAGGCGGCGAACGGGCTCGAGGCGCTCCTGAAGTTCCGGCTGGTCCGGCCGCAGGCGGTGGTCCTCGACATCCTGATGCCCCGGCTCGGCGGCCTCCAGGCGCTCCAGCGCATCCGCGCCTTGGATCAGAACGTCGCGGTGGTCGCGGTCACCGGCTCGCCGGACGCGGAGCTGCGGGCGCAGATCCTCGCGTCGGGGGCGACGGCGATCCTGTCCAAGCCCGTCCCGCTGAA
>WNFJ01550301.1_pt1 | contig 10167 bp, 11 predicted proteins | sample 5400461 | NCBI WGS metagenome assembly WNFJ01 (sample SAMN13153349, study PRJNA577476) | soil metagenome | isolation source: 115 cm saprolite on Douglas fir-dominated hillslope | place: USA:California | collected 2013-09-17
TGGTGCGATACGCCGACGACTTCGTCGTGATGTGCAGGACGGAGTCGCAGGCGAACGAGGCGAGGCGCCGCGTCGAAGTGGTGATGAAGCGCCTCGGGCTTTCGCTGCACCCGGAGAAGACGCGGGTCGTGAAGCTGAACAGGGGCAAGGCCGGATTCGACTTCCTCGGCTGGCACGTCCACAAGCGGCGGAGCATCCAGCGCAACCCGCGCTGGCACTTCGTGCAGCGGTGGCCGGCAGCGAAAGCGATGAAGCGGATCCGTGCTCGCATCCACGAGCTGACCGACGCGCGCAAGGCCGGAACGCGCGACGTGAAGGAGATCATCGCGACGCTCAATCCGGTACTCCGGGGATGGGGCAACTACTTTCGGACGGGGAACCCCGACCGGCAGTTCAACGCCATCGACGGATACGTGCGCGTGCGGCTCAACCGGTGGCAGTACCGGCGCAGCGGCCAGCGCAGCACGTTCCGCCGCGTGGCGTGGCCCCATGCCCGCTACTACGGGCTCGGATTACATCGCCTGCGAGGAACCGTGACCTATCCTGCGCAAGCCACTCCGGCGAGACCATCGTTAAGCCGTGTGCGGGAAACCCGCACGCACGGTTTGAAAGGAGGCGCTGGGAACGGGACGGCATAGAGCCGTTACCGCACCAGCATCCACCAATGTACCTGAAGGGGGCCCTTCACGACGTCGAGCTTCGCCGGTTCCTCGAACAGTGCGCACCTCTCGACGCCCTGCTCGAGCGGCTGCGAGCGAGACCGGAACGGGAAGGAGCCGCGCGCTGATGGAGCTCTTTCTCGTCGCGCTTCTGCTGCTCGCCCTGGGAGCGCTCCTCCCCATCCTGCTCCTGCGGCGCGACGCCGTCGCGCACCAGGCTGCGACGATCTGCGGGGCGGCAGGCTCCGCGCTCGGACTTCTGGCGTCGCTCCGCGCCGTCGGGCGCCCCGCCGCGCAGTGGCGCGCCGCATGGGCCATGCCCGCCGGCGAGCTGCACATCGGAGTGGACGGCCTCAGCCTGCTCTTCCTCTGCTGCATCTTCGCCCTCGGCCTCGCGGGTTGCATCTTCAGCCGCCGCTACCTGGCTCCGTTCGCCGGCCACAAGTCTCTCGCCGCCGCCGGCAGTGGACTCAACCTGCTCATCGCCAGCACGGCCCTGGTGTTGCTGGCGCGCGACGGCATCCTCTTCCTCGTCGCCTGGGAATGGATGGCGCTCAGCTCGTATCTGCTGGTGGTGTTCGAGCACGAGCGCGGCGCTGGCGTCGCCGCTGCTGGCTGAAGCCGCGGCGCTCGTGATCTTCGTCGCGCTCTGGCCGAAGCACGGCGCGAGCTACTTGCTGACGTGCGCGATGGGCATCCAGAACGCGTCGTTGACGCGTGTGCGCGGCAGAGAGATCCGCACGACGCATGTGACGCCCCTGTGGACGGATGCGGGCCACGATCTGGCGATCGCCGCGCTCGCTTGGTGGGCAGGGCGTTCTCGCCTTCTCGCGCGGGCGTTGCGCCGGCTGGTGCCCCGCCTCTTGCTCGTGGCGGCGTTCCTGTTTGGCGCGATCACGGCGTTCTGGGCGTATTCGTTCGTCGGAACCGAAATGCTGCTGCTGGCCGCTGTTGGGATCGCCGGTTGGAACTTCACCGTGGCTTCACGCCGACGGTAAGGAACAACGTCGCGCTCAATCATCGCGCAGCGCCGTCATGGCAAGTGGCGTCGCCATTCCCGCCTTCGAACCCAGGCCGACGCGAATGTCAAAGGCCGCGAGAGCGCAGAGCAGAGCGACCGGAATGAGCATGGACCAGTGACCGATGGCGATGTACAAGGCTGGCCCTCCGATCGCGCCGAGCAGGAAGCAACCGAGGACGCGCAAGTGCAGGCGCAAGTGCCTGGCCTCGACGTCCGCACTGATCTCGGCAAGGCGCCGGAGCTTCTCCCGCGGCGCGCAGCGGGCTGCAATCGCCCACCATCGGTCGAACGCTTTCATCAGCTCGATTCCGATGTCGGTGCTCACGCCCGTCAGATGCGTCGTGCGGATACGCGCACCGGACAGCTTCGTCACCAGGGCATTCTGGACGCCCATTGCAGTGCAGATGATCGCCGTCATCGAGAAGCTGTTGATGTGCGCGCGGTGGGTCCCCCCGACGCTGACGCTCGCGAAGCAGATCAACAGGGCGGCCTCGACCAGCAGCGGCCGCCAGAAGGGCGGTTGACGGCGCTTGCGGGCATGAAGCACGAGCGCCGTCGAGACCATCGCGCCCGAGACGAAGAAGCCCAGAAAGATCAGGGCGCGCGTGGCCAGCCACCAGTGCCGCTGCGCGTACTCGTCACCGGCGCGCGATACGATTCCGGTCATGTGCGACGTGTAGGCGCCGACGGCGAAGAAACCGCTCGCGTTGACGGCGCCCGCGATTGCGGGAAGGAGGGTGGCGAGAACGTTCCGTTCGAAGTGCTCTTTTTGGATCAGCAGTCTCTGGACCAACGCGGATCACCTTGCCAGCGCGCGGGGCGGATTGGGTTGTAGCGAAGCGGCGTCATTCGGGAGCAATATGCATGCCCGCCAGCGACATCGTATGCCTGCGAATGAGAGGAGTGCAGCGCCGTGCCGAAACGGCATGAATTCTGCCGAAATTGCTCCCGCGATGTCCTCTGACGTGCCGGTCCGTCTCGGAAGCCGACTGGCCCACTTCATGCTCTCCGCGAAGGAATGGCGGGCGCACAGGAGGGAGCGACGCGGTGACCAGGAGTGCGCGCCGGCCCCGGTCGCTGCTCGTGCTGGGTCCCGCGACGGACGTGGGCGATGTCCAGCGTGAGCTTGGATCCGAGGCGTTCGAGCTGCTCGTCGCGCTTACGACCACCGCGGCAGCCGGTGCGCTCAGGGACTCGCCCGTGGAAGCCGTCGTGGTTTCGCCGGAGGCCCCGATCGCGTGGATCGACGAGCTGCTTGCCACCATCGATCGGCTGCGGCCGGGCATTCCCGTGCTCGTCGTTCGCCACCGCAATGCGGAGGAGCAGCCTAAATGGCGGGCACGCGGTGTCGGGGTTCTGCGCCAGCCGCTTTTGCCCGAAGCGCTTGCGCGCTCCGTGAACGCAGTCCTTGCACTGCCGAAGATTTGACTCCACGAAGCTGAACCGGGAAGGCGCGATGCAACTGACGGTGCAGCAGGCGGCCAGCTTCCTCGACGTGCCCGAGCGGCAGATCTATCTGTGGCTCGACGAAGGCGAGATTCCGTTCTCTCGCGAGCAGGGGCGAATCCGCTTCAACCAGACCGAGCTGCTCGAGTGGGCCACGGCGCGCGGAGTTCGTCCGTCGCGTCCACTCCAGGCCGATGCGGAAACGCCGGGCACCGGGTTGGCCGATGCACTTTCCCTCGGAGGCATCCACGAGGGCCTCGCCGCGCCTGACCGAGCGGCAGCCATCCGGGCGGCGGTGGAACGCTTGCCACTCCGGCCCGGCGAGGATCCCGACATGCTCGTCGACGTGATGCTCGCGCGCGAGGCGGCCGGATCCACTGCCGTCGGCGACGGCATCGCCATCCCGCACGTGCGCGCGCCCATCGTCCAGAACGGCGTCGAACCGGCGATCGCGCTTTGCACGCTTGCGCAGCCGATCGACTTCGGCGCCCAGGACGGAAAGCCGGTGCACACGCTATTCCTGCTGGTCACGCCGACCGTCGGCATGCATCTGATGATGCTGGCCCGGCTGGCGGCGGCGCTGCACGATCCGGAATTCAAGAGCGCCGTTCTGCGGCGTGCCCCGGCCGAGGAGATCCTCGCCCATGCCCGCCGCCTCGACAGACCGAAGGCTGGTCCTTGAGCATGGCTCTCTTGATCGCCTCCCTGTCGGTCCTGGTCGCGACCGGCCTCCTCGGCGCGGGGTTGTCGCGCTGGGCGCGCTGGGCGACCGGCGTCGGGGCGGCTGGCGCGCTGGCAGGCTGTGCACTGGGACTCGGGGCGGCGCTTCCGGCCCTGTCGGGCGGCGAGCTGGTCGAGCGCTGGAGATGGACGTTCCCGTACGGCGATCTGGTGTTGGGTTTGGACCGCCTGAGCGCGTTCTTTCTGGTGCCTCTCTTCAGCCTGGCCGCGGCCGCCGCCGTTTACGGCCGTTCGTACCTGTTGCATGGCAAGCGGCGCCCGCTCGGGCCGGCCACGCTTTTCTTCAACCTGCTGGTGGCGAGCATGGCCCTGTTCGTTCTCGCCCGCGACGCCATCGTCCTGCTGGTGGGCTGGGAAGCGATGGGCCTCACCTCGTTTCTCCTCGTGAGCTTCGAGCACCAGCGCGCTGAGGCGCGCCGCGCCGGCTGGATCTACCTTGTCGCCAGCCAGGTCGGAGCGATGGTCTTCATGGCCTTCCTCCTCCTGCTCATCCGCCAGTCCGGCAGCACTGAGTTCTCCGCCTTCCAGCGGATGGCAGCTCCCGATCCCTGGCTCGCCGTCGGCCTGGCGGCGCTCGCCGCCATTGGTTGCGGCGTAAAGGCCGGCTTCGTTCCGCTCCACGTCTGGCTTCCCGAAGCGCACGCTGCGGCGCCCTCGCACATGTCGGCGCTGATGTCTGGCGCGTCGATCAAGATCGCTCTCTATGCGCTGCTTCGCGCGCTCACGTTTTTGCCGCCCGCGCGCTGGTGGGGGCCGGCGCTGATCCTGCTCGGCTTTGCGGGCGCGGGCTTCGGTATCTCGCAAGCGCTCGCGCAGCGCGATTTCAAGCGCGTCCTTGCCTATTCGAGCATCGAGAACATGGGGCTGATCCTCATCGGCCTGGGCATCGCCTTCTGGGGCGTCTCGCTGGGTTCGCCCGTGGTCGCGGGGCTGGGCGCCCTTGCTGCCGGCTTTCACCTCTGGAGCCACGTGCTGATGAAGGGCCTCTTGTTCCTTTGCGCGGGCAGCGTGCTCCACGGCACCGGCACGCGCGATCTCGAGGCCCTGGGCGGCCTCCTCCGGCGAATGCCGGTTACGTCGACGCTGCTCATCGTCGGCGCGATCGCCATCGCGGGCCTTCCGCCGCTCAACGGCTTCGTCGGCGAGTGGCTGCTCATGCGCGGTCTTTTCGCCGGCGCCGAGGCTCGCAGCGGCGCGCCCGGCATCGCGGCTCTTCTGGCCGTGGGCGCGCTCGCCTTCGTCGGGGCGCTGGCGGCGCTCTGCTTCGTGCGGTTGATCGGAATCGCGCTTCTCGGCACTCCGCGCAGCGAGGCCGCGGTGCACGCGCACGAATCGAGCGTGGGGCTTCTCTTGCCGATGGTGCTCCTCGCCGGCGGGTGCCTCACGCTTTCCCTGCGTCCGACGATTCTGGTGAGGCCCGTGGCCGCTTTCGCCGGCCAGCTCTTCGGCGGGGATGTCTCCGCCGCCGTCGAGTCGCTGGCGCCATCGCTCGCGATCCTCGGCGCGGTCTCCGGAGGCATTGGCCTGATCTTCGCCGTCGCGGGAGGCGCATTGACCGCAAAGTTGCGCCGGCGCGCCCCCGCGCCGCCAACCTGGGACTGCGGCTACGTCGCGCCGACCGCCCGGATGCAGTACACCGCCAGCTCCTTCGCGCAGATCGCGAGCGCGCAGCTCTTGCCTGAAGCGCTGTCGCCGCGAATCGCCGAGCAGCGGCCGGCCGGGCTCTTTCCTGCCGGCGGCGAGTTCCGCTCGAACGACGCCGATCCGCTCACGCGCTGGTACGAGCCCTTTTTCACGCGTTGGGCCGATCGCTTCGTCGGCCTGCGCTGGGTCCAGCAGGGCGTGCTGCACGCGTACCTGTTCTACATCCTCGCCGCTGTCGTGGTGACGCTGACCTGGGTGTCGCTTCGCGGATGGGCAGTACGATGAGCGAGATCCTGGCCATCTGCGCTTGCGCGCTCGCGGCAGTCAGCGGCTTGCCTGGGCTATTCCTTTCGCGAGATGGCCGCGCCGGCGAGCGGCTGGCCTGCGCTTTCATCGCAGCCGCCGGGATCGCCGGTATGACCGCGGCCGTGCTGGCGTTTGCGGCCCCATCTGCGCAGGGCATTTCGCTCCCGTGGGCCGTGCCGGGCGGCGCGTTGCGGGTGCGCGTCGACGGCTTGTCGGCGATGTTTCTCGGCCCGATTTTCTTCATCTCGACGCTGGGCGCGATCTATGGCCTCGGCTACTGGCCGCAAGCCGAACATCGGGAGAACGGGCGCAAGCTGCGCCTCTTCTACGGCTTGCTCACGGCCGGCATCGGCGTCCTCCTCATCGCCGGCAACTCGGTGCTGTTCCTCGTTGGCTGGGAGGTCATGGCCCTTGCCGCCTTCCTCACGGTCACGACGGAAGACGAGAAACCCGAAGTTCGCCAGGCGGGCTTCCTCTATCTCTGCGCCACGCGCGTCGGCACGCTTTGCCTCTTCGCGCTGTTCGCGCTCCTGTTCGGCGCGACCGGCCGAATGGACTTCGACACCCGCGGCGTCGAAGCCGGCGGACCCGTTGGCACCGCCATCTTCCTGCTCGCGCTGGCGGGATTCGGACTGAAGGCCGGCCTCATGCCGCTCCACATCTGGTTGCCCCCGGCGCATGCGTCCGCGCCGACTCACGTCTCGGCCTTGATGTCAGGCGTGCTGATCAAGACGGGCATCTATGCGCTGGCGCGCACCGTGGCCGGATTCGAGCACCCGCCGCTCTGGTGGGGCGGCACGCTGCTCGCGCTTGGCTCGGTCTCCGCGGTGCTGGGGGTCGCCTTCGCCATCGGGCAGCATGACGTCAAGCGACTCCTCGCGTTCCACAGCGTGGAGAACATCGGGATCATCTGCATGGGGTTGGGGCTGGCGCTCATCGGGCGCGCCTCCGGCCACCCGGACCTGGTGCTACTCGGACTCGCTGGGGCGCTCCTGCACGTCTGGAACCACGGGCTGTTCAAGGCGCTCCTGTTCCTCGGAGCAGGGTCGGTGATCCACGGCACTGGTACGCGCGAGATGGACAGGTTGGGCGGACTGCTCAAGCGGATGCCGGGTACGGCACTGCTCTTCCTCGTGGGCGCGGTCGCCATCTGCGGACTGCCGCCGCTCAACGGCTTCGTCAGCGAGTTGTTCGTCTACCTCGGCCTCTATCGCGCGACCGCCGCGAGCGACGGGCGGTGGTGGATCGCGACCGCGTTCGCCGCACCTGCGCTGGCGCTGGTCGGAGCCTTGGCGCTCGCATGCTTCGCCAAGGCCTTCGGCGCCATCTTCCTCGGCGAGCCTCGCTCGGAAAGTGCAAGGGTGGCGCACGAGGCGCCCCGCACGATGCTCGGCCCGATGATCGCGCTCGCGGCCTGCTGCTTTTTCATCGGACTCGCGCCCGCCCTGGTCGCGCCTGCGCTCGACTCCGCCGCAGCGGCGTGGGGCGTGAGCCTGCCGCTCGCTGCCGCAGCGCCGCTGGGCAAGATCACGCTCGCCGCCGTCCTGCTCCTCGCTGCGCTGGGCCTCGTCGCGGTCGTGCTGGCTTCGCGGGTGCGCGGAGCGGGCGCTGCGCCGACCTGGGATTGCGGGTACGCCGCGCCGACCGCGCGCATGCAATACACCTCGTCGTCCTTCGCGCAGATGCTGGTCGGTCTCTTCGCCTTTGCCCTGCGCCCGCAGGAGCACGCGCCCCGCCTGAGCGGGCCGTTTCCTGCTCCAGCGACCTACCACGGCGAGGTGCCCGACGCGGTTCTCGACCGGATCCTGCTGCCGTTCGTGCGCGCCAGCGCGAACGCATTTGAGTCCTTGAGATTCATCCAGCGCGGCAACGTCCAGGCCTATCTCGGCTACATCCTCCTCACGCTCATCCTCCTCCTGGTGTGGAAATGAACCTGCACACGCTCCTCTTCGACGCGGTGCACGTGTCGATCTTCCTGCTCGCGCCGCCGCTCCTGCTCGGAGTGATCAACAAGACCAAAGCTGCCTTCGCCGGGCGCGTGGGACCACCCTACCTCCAGCTCTACTACGACCTCGTCAAGCTGTGGCGGAAGGGTTCGGTGTTCAGTACCTCGACCACGTGGGTCTTCAAAGCGGGGCCCGTGGTCGGCTTCGCGACCGCGCTGCTCGCGGGCATGCTGCTGCCTGTCGCCGGACACGCGCCCCTGTCCTTCGAGGGCGACGCGATCCTCTTTGCCTACCTGTTCGCCCTCGGCCGTTTCTTCACCATCGCTGCCGCACTCGATACCGGCTCCGCCTTCGAGGGAATGGGCAGTGCGCGCGAAGCCACTTTCTCCGCCCTGGCTGAGCCGGCGCTCTTCTTCGGCCTGCTCGTGCTCGGGCGACTTGCCCGCTCGCTCTCGCTGGAAGTCATGCTGGCGGGAGGGCACTGGCCGCCGCGCTCCGCCGCCTCGCTGGTGCTGGTGATGGCCGCGCTCTTCATCGTCCTCTTGGCCGAAAACAGCCGCATTCCCTTTGACGATCCGAACACGCACCTCGAGCTGACCATGATCCACGAGGTGATGGTGCTCGATCACGGCGGTCCCGCCCTCGGTGTCATTCTCTACGGAGCGTCGCTCAAGCTGTTCCGCGCTTCCCGATCTCGGGGATCCGTGGATGTCCTGGGGTGCACTGCTCACCGGGGTGCTGGCCGTGGCGGTCGCCATCGGCGTGGTCGAGTCGGTGATGGCGCGCCTGAGGCTGGTGCACGTGCCCAGCCTGCTCATCGCTGCCTGTCTTCTCTCCGGTTTCGGAATCGTCCTGCTCGCGAGGTAACGAATGCAAGTCGCCGCCGATCCGCTGCTCGTCGTGCTCCTGCTGGTGAACTTCTTCATGCTCGGGACCAGCCGCCTGCGCGCGCTCATCAGCGGTTCGGCAGCGCAGGGGGTGCTGCTCGCGCTGCTGGTCCTCGCGGTGCACGGCGAAGTGACGTGGCAGTCGGCCGTCATCGCGCTCGCGACCGTAGGGCTGAAGAGCATCCTCATTCCGTCGATGCTCACGCGCGCTCTTCGCGACGCGGCCATCCACCGCGAGATCGAACCGGTGATCGGTTTCGTGCCATCCCTGCTACTTGGCGGGCTCGGTACCGGCCTCTCGGTGGTGTTCGCGCGCACGCTACCGCTCGCGCCGGAGCACGTGGGTTCGCTCTTGATCCCGGCGTCGCTTGCCACGGCGTTCAGCGGCTTTCTCCTGCTCGCCACGCGACGCAAAGCGATCACGCAAGTGGTCGGGTACCTGGCCCTGGAGAACGGCGTCTTCGTCATGGGCCTGGCGCTGATCGAGGCGCTGCCGCTCCTGGTCGAGACCGGCATCCTGCTCGACCTGGTCGTCGCCATCTTCGTGATGGGCATCATCATCGAGCACATCAGCCGCGAGTTCTCCTCCATCGACACTACCAAGCTCAGCTCGCTCAAGGAGTGACATTGGCGCTCGCTCTCGTCATCGTCCCGCTCGCCTTCGCCGCCGCGGCGGCCGCCATGCCCTGGGAGAAATGGCGGCCGTGGCTCTTGCCCGTGTGCGGCACGGCCCACCTGGCGCTGACGATCGCGGCTCTGAGGCGGCCCGAAGTCGCGGCCGTCAGCGGGTGGCTCAAGCTCGACGACCTGGGCCGGCTCGTCCTTGCGCTCGTCAGCGTGCTGTTCTTCGCCTGCTCCCTTTATGCGCCCGGGTACCTCGCTCTTCGCCCCGAGCGGTCGAATCGCGTCTTCGTGCCCTGCTTGCTCTTCTTTCTTGGGATGAATTCGCTGATCGTTGAGGCGCAGCACCTGGGGTTGATGTGGGTAGCAATCGAGGCGACGACGCTCTCGTCCGCGCCCCTGATCCACTACAATCACAACGCGCGGTCGATCGAAGCGACCTGGAAGTATCTCTTGATCGGCTCGGTCGGCATCGCGCTAGCGCTGTTCGGGACGTTCTTTCTCGCCTACGCCGCGCTCCGGGCGGGCCTGGGAAGCTCGCTCTTCTTCACTGACCTTGTGCGTGAGGCGCCGAGGCTATCGCGGCCGTGGCTGCACTCGGCGTTCGTGCTGCTCTTCGTCGGCTACGGCACCAAGATGGGCCTCGCGCCGATGCACACCTGGAAGCCCGATGCGTACGGCGAGGCGCCCGGAATCGTCGGGACACTGCTGGCCGGTGCGCTGACGAGCTGCGCGTTCCTTGCGCTGCTGCGCTTTTTCCAGATCGTGTCCGCAGCCGGCGAGGCCGCGTTTGCGCGGCAGCTCATGATCGGAATCGGCCTGCTCTCGATGGCGGTGGCGGGTGTTTTCATGGCGCGCCAGCGCGACTACAAGCGCATGCTCGCGTATTCGAGCGT
>WNFJ01218862.1_pt1 | contig 10166 bp, 9 predicted proteins | sample 5400461 | NCBI WGS metagenome assembly WNFJ01 (sample SAMN13153349, study PRJNA577476) | soil metagenome | isolation source: 115 cm saprolite on Douglas fir-dominated hillslope | place: USA:California | collected 2013-09-17
TCCACGCTGGCCTTCCATGAGCGGGTGCTCGAGCAGGCTTGCGATCCCTCGGTTCCGCTGCTCGAGCGGCTCAAGTTCCTCGGCATCTTCAGCACCGACCTCGACGAGTTCTTCATGATCCGCGTCGCCGGCCTCAAGCAGCAGCTGGTGAGCCACGTCGAGGAGCGCGGCCCCGACGCGATGAGCCCGGCGGAGCAGCTCGCGGCCATTTCGCAGCGGGTGCACGCCCTCGCCCAGCGGCACGAAAAGGTGCTGCTCGAAGACATCCTGCCCCGCCTGGAGGCGGCCGGCTTCCGGCTGCTGCGCCCGCGGGACCTCGCCGCAGAGCCGCACGCGATCCTCGCCGAATATTTCCAGCGCGAGGTGCTGCCGGTGCTCACTCCGCTGGCGCTCGACCCGGGCCATCCCTTTCCGCACCTGCGCAACAAGTCGCTCAACCTCTGCATCCGCTTCGCGGCGGGAGCGCGGCTCCACTACGGCGTGGTGCCGGTGCCGGCGGTGCTGCCGCGGCTCGTGCCGGTGGCCTCCGCGTTCGTTCTCCTCGAGGACGTGATCGCCCTCCACGTCGCGCAGCTGTTCCCCGAGGCGCCCATCGAGGGCTGCTGGGCCTTCCGGGTCACCCGCAACTGGGACCTCAACATCGACGAGGAGGAGGCGGAGGACCTGCTCGTCACCATCGAGCGGGAGGTGCGGCGGCGCGATCGCGGCAGCGCGGTCCGCCTGCAGATCAACGCCAGCACCGGCGACGACGTCTCGAGATTTCTCGCCCAGGCGCTGCACCTCGGCGAGGACGACGTCTACCATCTCAGGCGCCCCCTCGCGCTGCAGGAGTTCGTACCCACGCTCATCTCGCGCCCCGAGCTGAAGGCGCTGCAGGGCGAGTCCTTCACGCCGGTGCTGCCGGCGGCCGTCGCCGATCCCCTCGAGCTGCTGCAGCTGGTGCGGCAGCGCGACGTGCTCCTGCACCATCCTTACGAATCGTTCGAGCCGGTAGTCTCGTTCATCGAGTGGGCGGCGGACGACCCCGACGTGCTGGCGATCAAGATCGCCCTCTACCGCGCCGGGCGCGACAACCCCATCGTGCGCGCGCTGCAGCGGGCGGCCGAGAACGGCAAGCAGGTCACCGCGCTGGTGGAGCTGAAGGCGCGCATGGACGAGGAGGCCAACATCGTCTGGGCGCGGCAGCTCGAGCAGGCCGGGGTGCAGGTGGTGTACGGCCTGATCGGTTACAAGACCCATTGCAAGATCGTGCTGGTGCTGCGGCGCGAGTCCGGCATCCTGCGCCGCTACCTCCACCTCGGCACCGGCAATTACAACCCCGCCACCGCGCGGGCGTACTCGGACCTCTCCTTCTTCACCGCGCGGGAAGACTTCGGGGCCGATGCGACCGCGCTCTTCAACCTGCTCACCGGCTATTCGCGGCCGGCGTCTTGGCGGAAGTTCCTGGTCGCGCCGCTGGGGCTCAAGTCCGCGCTGCTCTCCTTGATCGCCGAGGAGGCGCAGGCCGGCGAGCACGGCCGCATCATCGCCAAGATGAACGCGCTCGCCGATCCCGAGGTGATCCAGGCGCTCTGCGCGGCGTCGCAGGCCGGCGTGCTCATCGATCTGCTGGTGCGCGGCATCTGCTGCCTGCGCCCTGGCGTGCCCGGCGTCAGCGAGCGCATCCGCGTCACCAGCGTCGTCGACCGCTTCCTCGAGCACGCGCGCATCTGGTTCTTCCAGGCCAAGGGCGCGGGCAAGCTCTTCCTCTCCTCGGGCGACTGGATGCAGCGCAACTTCGTCCGGCGGGTGGACGTCGCCTTCCCCGTCGAGGACGCCGCCCTCAAAGAGCGCATCGTGGGCGAGATCCTCTCCGCCATGCTGGCCGACAACCAGCGCGCCTGGGTCCTGCGGCCCGACGGCCGCTACGAGCGAGTGCAGCCGGGGACCGCGGCGCCGCTCTTCAGCCAGGAGCAGCTGATGGCCCTCGCGCGGCGGTCGGCAATCTCCGACGTGTCGCGGCCTGCCAGCGTCGAGACCCTGCTCGGCTCGCAGGGCCGCGGCCACCGGCGCAAGCGCAGCTAAAGGCGCGGCCGCCGCAGGCGGCCAGAAACTGGCGCGAAGCCCGAATCTGTTTCAACCTTCAGGGGCGCGATCTTGCGCCACACGAAAGAGGGACAAATGATCCGGAGCGCATCGGCATTCATGGCAGCGCTGCTCGTGGCAACTTCCGCGCGCGCCGCGCCCGCGAAGGCCGCACCCCCGAAGGCCGCGAAGGCCGACACGGCTGTGTCCGAAGCGAAGCCATCGCCGCTGCTGGGCTGGGCGGGCCTCGGCGTCTACGACGTCCGCCAGAGCTACACCGTATTCGGCGTATCCGGCACATCATCCGACGCGGAGTTCGGCCTCAACGTGGGCGGGGCCATGAACCTCGCGCAGCTCACGCCGGACGTGCCGCTGGCGGGCTTCGCCAACGTCGCCATGTCCTTCGCGAGCGGCGGGCAGTTCTTTCCGCTGACGGCGGGCCTCGCCGTGCGCTACGACAAGCTGCCGGTCCGGCTCCTCGGCGGCCTCGGGCTGACGCTGATGCCAAACACGATCTCGCCGGGTCCCAGCGCCGGCGTCGGCTTGGGCATCCTCCTGATGGGCTTGTATCCGCTGCCACAAGTTGATCCGCGATTCAGCCTGCAGGGGCAGATCCAGTTCCACGTGCTCACCCAGAGCCTGTCGCTGATCGAGTTCCTCATCGGCGTCGGCTACAGCATCTAGGCCCGGCAGCCGCAGGCGGCTCGGCAGGAAGGAGGCGCTTGCCGCTGCGGCGCGGTGGCCGCACGAGGCCACCGCGCCACCGTATGCGGCTGCCGTGATTCCGCCGCGACCGGTCGACCAGCTCGGAGCCGTCGAAGAACGAGGGAGCCACTCGCCGTTCATCTCGCGGCTGATTCCGAATCAGCGGCACAGCTCGGCGATGCTGCGCTTCGCGTTGCTGGAGCAGGTGGACGAAAGGCTTCCTCTCCGACATGGGCGACATCTCCTGCCACGGGCGAGGTCACCTCCTCGCCCCTAGAATCATGGGACGCGGTTCACCTCGCCAGCTCGAATTACGTCCCCGCACCTGGGGCGGACGCAGGGAGGGCGCGGGCCGCAAGCCGTTGCCGGAGGGCAAGCGGCGTGTTTCGCACCTCGCCCGCGAGCGCTTCGAGAGAGCGACGCCGGTTCACGTCATTCTGCGGGTCGCGCCTCACGTCTGGAACCTGCGCAGCGCGCGCAGCTTTCGGCGCATCGTCCGCGCCTTTGCCGCGCACCGGGGACGCCACCTGCTGCGCCTCATCGAGTTCAGCGTGCAGGGCAACCACCTGCACCTCGTGGTCGAGGCGGACTCCAGCCTGGCCTTGAGCCGCGGCATGCAGGGCCTCGCCATCCGCATCGCGCGCGCTCTCAACGCAATGATGCACCGGAGCGGCCGCGTCTTCGCCGACCACTTCCACTCGCGCCTTCTGCGGACCCCCACGGAGCTAGCGCGCGCGATCGCCTACGTGTTGGGCAATGCCGCGCACCATTTCGGGCGGCGCAGCGCGGATCCCTTCGCCTCCTCGGGGATCGCTCTCGAAATTCGCGCCCGCGCACTCGAAGCGCCGCAAACCTGGCTCGTCCGCATCGGCTGGCGGCGGGCGAAGCCTGCACCGGAGCCGCCGCACGGCGCCTTCGGTGCGCCCTCCGGGTGACACGCGCCGAAAATTCCCTCGCCATGTCGCGGTCGAAGTCGCGGTCGCAGTCGTGATCGAGGTCGAGGTCGAATTCGCGGATGACGAGCGGCGTGCGCATACATGCGACGAGGACCACCGTGCCGGTCTTGCGAGCTCCGCGACGCGCTGCGATCGAGCTGCGCGCGCCGGCGGCGGCGGGTGAAATCGCGGCGCGCTTTTCGCATATGCTCCCTCCATGAGACTCCTGCTCGCCGCCGCGATCGCCGCAGCCGCAGTGCACGTAGAGCCTGCCCAGCTGGCGCCGCTTTCGCCCCCGCCGCCGGCTGCCAGCGGCGCTTCGGGCTCCCTCGATCCGGCGGCGGCGACCCGCGCGTACCTCGACCAGCTCCCTGCCGATCAGCGCGCGAAATCCAACGCCTACTTCGAAGGCGGCTACTGGCTCAAGCTCTGGGACTTCCTCTGGGGCGCCGGCGTCTTGCTGCTCCTCCTGGCGACCGGCCTCTCCGCGCGCATGCGCGATCGCGCCGAGCGGCTGACGCGCTTCGCCGCGCTGCAGGCGGCGCTCTACTGGCTGCAGTTCCTCGCGGTGACCTACGTGCTCTCGCTCCCGCTCGCCGTGTACCGCGACTATTTTCGCGAGCACCAGTACGGCCTCTCCAACCTTTCCTTCGGCGGCTGGCTGGGCGAAGAGGCGAAAGGGCTGCTCGTGTCGGCGATCTTCGGCACGCTCGCCCTCGTCGCGCTCTACGCGGTGGTGCGGCGCCTGCCCCGGACCTGGTGGATCTGGGGTGCCTGCGTCACCATCCTCTTTCTCGCCTTCGGCCTGCTCATCGGGCCGGTCCTCATCGCCCCGATCTTCAATTCGCCGAGGAAGCTCGCCGACGAGCGGGTGGTCGCGCCCATCCTCTCCATGGCGCGGGCCAACGGTATCGAGACCGGCGAGGTCTGGGAAATCGACGCCTCCAAACAGACCACGCGGATCAGCGCCAACGTCAGCGGTTTCCTCGGCACCGAGCGCATCACGCTGAGCGACAACCTGCTCAACCGCTGCTCGCTGCCGGAGATCGAGGCGGTAATGGGCCACGAGATGGCCAACCACCTCTACACCGGCCTGGTGGAGTTCGGCGTCATCATCGCGGTGGGCTTCGCGCTCCTCAGCTTTCTCTTCGAGCGTCTGCGGCAGCGGTACCCGCACTGGGGCGTGTCCGGCGTCGGCGACCTGGCGGGGCTACCGCTCGCGGCGCTGATCCTCTCCGCCTACTTCCTCGTGCTGACGCCGGTGGCGAACAGCATCATCCGCACGGCCGAGTACGAGGCCGACCTCTTCGGCCTCAACGCCGCCCGCCAGCCCGACGGATTCGCCCGCACCGCGCTCAAGCTCTCCGAGTACCGCAAGCTCGAGCCGGGGCGCCTCGAGGAGGTGTTCTTCTTCGATCACCCGAGCGGGCGCACCCGCATCTTCGCGGCGATGCGCTGGAAGGCCGAGCACCCGGAGACGTGGAAGTAGTCCGGTATCAAGTTGCTCTCCCCGAGGCCGAGGCCTGAGGCCTGAGGCGCCTTCAGGCGCCGAGGAAGGCTGCCTTGACCTGATCGTTGTCGAGCAGCTCCTGGCCCGATCCCGAGAGCGCGATGCGCCCCGTCTCCAGCACGTAGCCGCGGCTGGCGATGCGCAGCGACTGGTAGACGTTCTGCTCGACGAGCAGCACCGAGACGCCCTGCTTGTTGATCTCCGCGATGGTGTCGAAGATGGTCTTCACCAAGAGCGGCGAGAGCCCCAGCGAGGGCTCGTCGAGGAGCAACAGCCGCGGCTTCGCCATCAGCCCGCGCGCGATGGCCAGCATCTGCTGCTCGCCGCCGGAGAGCGTCCCCGCCAGCTGCCCAGCGCGCTCGCGCAGCCGCGGAAAGAGCGTGAGCACGCGCTCGAGATTTTTCGCCCGCTCCGCGCGCGCCGACTTGATGTACGAGCCCATGCGAAGATTTTCCAGGACCGTCATCTCCGGAAAGACGCGCCGCCCCTCCGGAGATGACGGTCCTGGAAAATCTTCGCATGGGCTCGTACATCAAGTCGGCGGCCGTCGAAGACGATGCTTCCCGAGCGCGGGGTCAAGAGCCGCGAGACGTTGCGCAGGGTGGTGCTCTTGCCCGCGCCGTTGGAGCCGACCAGGGTGACGATCTCGCCGGGCTGCACGCTGAGCGAGACGCCGTGCAGGACGTGCGCGTCGCCGTAGGCGAAGTGGACGTCCTTCACTTCCAGGAGCGGCGCGGTCATCGCTTTTCTCCGCCGCTGTCGCCCAGGTAGGCGGCCATCACCCGCGGGTCGTGGACGATCTCCTTGGGCGATCCCTCAGCCAGCTTCTCTCCCGAATTCAAGACCACGATGCGGTCGCAGGTGCGGACGATGGCCTTCATGTCGTGCTCGATCACCACCTGGGTGAGGCCGCGCTTCTTGACCGCGAGGATGAGCTGGATCAGGTCCTCGCTCTCGTGCGGGTTGAGCCCGCCCATCACCTCGTCGAAGAGGATGAGTTGCGGCCGGGTCGCCAGCACGCGCGCCACCTCCAGCTTCTTGCGCTCGCCGATGGGCAGCGCGCCCGCCAGCATCGACGCCTTGGAGTCCAGACCCACCACCCGCAATTGCTCGTGCGCTGCCTCCCGCGCTTCGCGCACCGAGCGGGCGCGCAGGAGCGCGCCGACCACGGCGTTGTCGAGGACGGTGAGCCCTGCGAGCGGCCGCACCTTCTGCCAGGTGCGCGCCATCGCCAGCCGGCAGACCTTGTCGGGCGAGAGGCCGTCGATGCGCTTTCCCAGGAAGAAGATCTCTCCGCGCGAGGGCGGAAAGAAGCCGGTGATGCAGTTGAAGAGCGTGGTCTTGCCGGCGCCGTTGGGCCCGATCAGGCCCAGCACGATGCCGGGCTCGACCGAGAAGCTGACGTCGAGGTTCGCCTTCACGCCGCCGAAGAAGCGGCTCACGTTCCGGACCTCGAGGAGCGGCGCGGTCATTTCGCTGCCGCCTTCCTGCGCAGCCGCGCGCCGACGAAGCCGACGAAGCCCTCGGGCATGTAGAGGATCACCACGATGACGAGGATCGCGTAGATGAGCACGTGGGCGTGGGCGAGGTTCTCCTTGAGGAAGCTGCCCACCGGCGAGGTCTCGGAGAGGCCCAGCTTGAAGAGGCCCTCCGCGATCAGGTTGGAGCGCAGCGCTTCCGAGAGCAGCACCAGCACCACCGCGCCGACCAGCGGCCCGGTCACGGTGCCGATGCCGCCGATGATGCAGATGAGCACCAGCTGCACCGAGACGTCGAGGCCGAACACCTGTTGGGGCTCGATGAAGCCGACATAGAAGGCGGCGAAGCTGCCGGCGAGCGCGGTGCACGCCGCGGAGATGATCAGCCCCGCGTTCTTGGTGGTGGTGAGCGGGATCCCGAGCGAGTGCGCCGCGTCCTGGTCCTCGCGGATGGCCTGCAGGTAATAGCCGAGCTTCGACCGCTTGACCGCGAAGTTCACCGCCACGCAGAAGGCCGCCATGGCGAGGCCCATGTAGTAATACGGGGTCTTGCTGTTCCAGTCGGTGATCAGGTGATCGCCGAATTGCAGCACCGGCAGATCGCTGGCGAGGATTCCCTCGGCGCCGTTGGTCAGGTCCTTCCAGTTCAAAGCCGCCAGGCGGATGATCTCGGCGACCGCGATGGAGGCGAGCACGAAGTAGGGCCCGCGCAAGCGGAAGGTGATGCTGCCGATGATGAGCGCGATCAACGCCGAAGCGGCCACCGCGACCCAGACGCCGAACCAGGGGGCGACGTGCTTGGCCTGCAGCAGGATGAAGGCGCCATAAGCGCCGACGCCATAGTACGCGGCATGGCCCACCGAGTATTGCCCGGCGAATCCACCCAGCACGTTCCAGCTCGCGCCGGTGGCGATGGCGATGAAGAGCAAGATGAAGATGTGCAGCGAATAAGGGCTCTGCACCCAGATGGGCAGGAGCAAGAGCAAAAGGAGCGCGAGGCCCCAGAAGAGCGCGTTCGCTTTCACGCGCGGCTCTTTCCCAGCAGGCCGGAGGGCTTGAGCAAGAGGACGAGGAGGAAGATGACGTAGACGCAGATGTCCTTCCAGCCGGAGCCGAGATACGCCGCGGACAACGACTCCGCGGTGCCGATGAGCACGCCCCCCAGCGTGGCGCCGACGATGCTGCCCATTCCTCCCAGCACCACCACCACGAAGGCTTTCAGGGTGAAGACGCCGCCGACCTGCGGATAGATGTAATACGTCGGCGCGACCAGCGCTCCCGCCGCTCCAGCCAGCCCCGCGCCGATTCCGAATGCCAGCACGGCCATCATGCGGACGTTGACGCCCATCAATTGCGCGGCGTCGCGGTCCTGCGCGGTGGCGCGGATGGCGTGGCCGGTGTCGGTCTTGGCCAAGAACCAGTAGAGCGCTGCCGTGATCACCGCGGTGATGAGGAAGCAATAGAGCAGCGGCGTGGAGAGCCGGATCCCGCCCAGCGGCACGCTCGATGACGAGTAGCTGGTGGAGAGGATTCGATAATCGGAGGTGAAGAAGAGCATCGCCAGGTTCGAGAGCACCAGCCCGATGCCGATGGTGAGCAGGATCTGGTTCTGCGGCAGCGCGTCGAGCACCTGGTTGATCAAGGTGCGCTGCAGCAGGGCGCCGAGGAGGAAGAGCGCGGGAAGCGTGATCACCACGGAGGCGAAGGGATCCATCCCCAGCCCTTTGAAGAGGAAAAAGGTGACGTACATGCCGACCATCACCAGGTCGCCCTGGGCGAAGTTGATCACGCGCATGACGCCGAAGATCAGCGTGAGGCCGATGCCGATCAGCGCATAGATGCCGCCGATGAGGATGCCGGAGAGGATGGACTGTATGAGGACGGCCATGGGTTCGGGCCTCAGGCCTCGGGCCTCGGGCTTCGGGCCCGACGCCCCAGATTTGAGAGTACTGCATTCATCTCGTCGACGATTTGCGCAACCATCTCGGCGGCGGGAAGCTCTTTGGCGAGCGGGGCGGCCTGGCCTGCCCATAACGAGAGCAGCTCGAAGTCTCCGGCGCGCGCGGCGGCGGCGCGCAGCTCGCGGGTCAGCGAATTCTGCACCGGGTAGGGCGCGAGCGGGGCCTTGGCCATCTCGCGGGTGAAGCGGTTGGCGAGCCCGCGCGCGGCGCGCCCCGAGAACGCCCGCGTGATCACCGTGGAGTCGTCGCGCGCCGCCCGCATCGCCGCGCGGTACGGGGCGCTGGTGCCGGCCTCGGGGCAGAGCAGGAACGCCGTGCCCAGCGAAGCCGCTTCCGCGCCGAGCGCCAGAGCAGCGGCGACGCCACGGCCGTCCATGATCCCGCCCGAGGCGACGACCGGCGCCTTCACCGCGTCGACCACTTGCGGGACCAGCGCCATGGTGCCGACCAGCGGCGGCTCGGCGCTGCGGTCGAAGGTGCCGCGGTGTCCGCCGGCTTCGGAACCCTGCGCGCAGATGGCGTCGACGCCGGCCTCTTCCAGCGCGCGCGCCTCCGCCACGCAGGTCGCGGTCCCCAAGGTGAAGATCCCGGCGCGGCGGCAGGCATCGAGGACCTCGCGCTGCGGAATTCCAAAGGTGAAGCTGAATACCGGCACCTTCTCTTCCAGCAGCACGGGGAACGCCTCCGAGAGCGTCACCGTCGGCGCGGGCGGCGCGGTCGGCGGCAGGCCGAGCTGCGCGCGATACTTCGCCACCTGGTCCTGCGCGGAGCGGAGCACCACCGGGTCCGCCGCCACGCCGTCGTCGGCGAAGAGGTTGATCGCAAACGGCCGCGAGGTCGCCGCGCGGATCCCGCGGATCGCCTCGCGCACCTTTTCGAGCGGAAGATAGGCCGCGCCGTAGGAGCCGAGCCCGCCGGCTTCGCTGACCGCGGCGGCGAGCGCGGGCGTCGAAGGCCCGCCCGCCATGGGCGCCAGGATCAACGGGTGTCGAATTCCCAGCCGCTCCGTCAGCGTCATGAACTCAGGCCTCAGGCTTCAGGCGTCAGGCTCAGGCGGTGAGATGCTTTCCCGAAGCCTGAAGCCCGAAGCCCGAAGCCCGCTCTTCAGAACGTCTGGTCGCGGATCTTCACGTGCTGCGGCTCTTTGAGGAACGCGAACCCGACCACCACCGTGATGATCGACACGACGATCGGATACCAGAGCCCATTGTAGATGTCCCCCGACGCCGCGACCATCGCAGTCGCGAGCAGCGGGAGCATGCCGCCGAACCAGCCGTTGCCGATGTGGTAGGGCAGCGACATCGAGGTGTAGCGGATCTGGGTGGGGAACAACTCGACCAGGAACGCCGCGATGGGCCCGTACACCATGGTGACGTAGATGAGCATGATGACGAGCAGCAGCTCCGCCATGAACCAGTTCACCTGGTTCAGATCGGCCTTGGGTGGATAGCCGGTGCTGGCGAGCGCGGGCTTGTACTTGGCCTCGGTGGTCTGGTCCCAGCCGTGGATCTCA
>WNFJ01559657.1_pt2 | contig 10166 bp, 13 predicted proteins | sample 5400461 | NCBI WGS metagenome assembly WNFJ01 (sample SAMN13153349, study PRJNA577476) | soil metagenome | isolation source: 115 cm saprolite on Douglas fir-dominated hillslope | place: USA:California | collected 2013-09-17
CAGCGCGCTCCGCTTCCTCGCCGAGGTGGCGGGGCCCGAGGCGGTCGCCGGGTTCGCCCGCCGGCAGGTGGCCGAGCTTGAGCGCCGGTACCGGCCGGCGATGGCGTCGGCCGGCGAGGACAAGGTCGCCGCGCTCGCCGAGGCCCTGTCCGCCGACGGTTACGCCGCCTCGGCCAGCAGCGCCCCGGTCACCGGCGGCGGCGAGCAACTCTGCCAGCACCATTGCCCGGTCGCGCACGTCGCGGCCGAGTTCCCGCAGTTGTGCGAGGCAGAGACCGAAGCGTTCGCCAGGCTGCTCGGTACCCCGGTGCAGCGCCTGGCCACGATCGCGCACGGCGACGGGATCTGCACCACGCATGTGACCGCGCCCGCGCTTGTCCACATCCGCACGACGACCACCACAACCAGTCAGCCTGGAGGCTCTGGAGCATGACGACGACCGCGCACCCCGAACTCGAGGGGCTGGATCGATACAAGTTCGGCTGGGCCGACTCCGACGCAGCCGGCGAGTCCGCGCGCCGCGGCCTGTCCGAGGAGGTCGTGCGTGACATCTCGGCCCGGAAGAACGAGCCGGAATGGATGCTCGACCTGCGGCTGAAAGGCCTCAAGCTGTTCCGCCGCAAGCCGATGCCCGACTGGGGCGCGGATCTGACCGGCATCGACTTCGAGAACATCAAGTACTTCGTCCGCTCGACCGAGAAGCAGGCGGCGAGCTGGGACGACCTGCCCGCGGACATCAAGAACACCTACGACAAGCTCGGCATCCCCGAGGCGGAGAAGCAGCGCCTGGTCGCCGGCGTCGCCGCCCAGTACGAGTCCGAGGTTGTCTACCACAAGATCCGCGAGGACCTGGAGGAGAAGGGCGTCGTCTTCCTGGACACCGACACCGCGCTGCGGGAGCACCCGGAGCTGTTCCAGGAGTACTTCGCCACGGTGATCCCGGTCGGCGACAACAAGTTCGCCGCGCTGAACACCGCGGTCTGGTCCGGCGGCAGCTTCATCTACGTGCCGAAGGGCGTGCACGTCGAGATCCCGCTGCAGGCCTACTTCCGGATCAACACCGAGAACATGGGCCAGTTCGAGCGGACCCTGATCATCGTGGACGAGGGCGCCAGCGTGCACTACGTGGAAGGCTGCACCGCGCCGGTCTACTCATCCGACTCGCTGCACTCCGCGGTGGTCGAGATCATCGTGAAGAAAGACGCGCACTGCCGCTACACGACCATCCAGAACTGGTCGAACAACGTCTACAACCTGGTCACCAAGCGGGCGGTGGCGCAGGCGGGCGCGAGCATGGAGTGGATCGACGGGAACATCGGCTCGAAGGTGACGATGAAGTACCCGGCGGTCTACCTGATGGGTGAGCACGCCAGGGGCGAGACGCTGTCGGTGGCGTTCGCCGGCACCGGCCAGCACCAGGACGCCGGCGCGAAGATGGTGCACTGCGCCCCGAACACCTCGTCCACGATCGTGTCCAAGTCCGTGGCCCGGGCCGGCGGCCGGACCTCCTACCGGGGCCTGGTCAAGGTGCAGGAGGGCGCCGCGCACTCCAAGTCCACCGTCAAGTGCGACGCGCTGCTGGTGGACACGATCAGCCGGTCGGACACCTACCCGTACGTGGACGTGCGTGAGGACGACGTGGAGATGGGCCACGAGGCCAGCGTCTCCAAGATCTCCGAGGACCAGCTCTTCTACCTGATGAGCCGCGGCATGACCGAGGACGAGGCCATGGCGACGATCGTCCGCGGGTTCGTCGAGCCGATCGCGCGTGAGCTGCCGATGGAATACGCCCTCGAGCTCAACCGGCTGATCGAGCTGCAGATGGAGGGGGCGGTCGGCTGATGGCGGGGCTTCAAGGGGCTGTGGAGTCAGCGGCCCCGGTCTCCAGGCTGCACGAACAGCGGTCCTACGACCCGGCTGACTTCCCGGTGCCCACAGGCCGCGAGGAGGAGTGGCGGTTCACCCCGCTGCGCCGCCTCCGCGGGCTCCACACCGACCAGACCCTGGCCGAGGGCAAGGTCACCGTGGACACGGACCCGGCGCCCGAGGTGAACGTCGAGATTACCGAACGAACCGACCCCCGGATCGGCCGTAGTTTCATCCCGGCCGACCGGGTGAGTGCCCGGGCGCTCGCCTCAGTGCGTGAGGCGACGGTCGTCACTGTCCCGGCCGAGGCGGTCGCCTCCCGGCCCACGATCATCTCGGTCCGTGGTGAGGAAGCAGCCGGGGCCGCGTTCGGCCATCTCGTGGTGGACGTCGCCCCGCTCGCCGAGGCGGTCCTCGTGCTTGACCACCAGGGCAGCGCCACCTACGCGGACAACGTGGAGATCATCGTCGGGGACGGCGCGTCACTGTCGCTGGTCAGCGTCCAGGACTGGGCGCCTGACGCGGTGCACGCCTCGCACCATCACGCCACGATCGGCCGGGATGCGCGGCTGCGGCACACTGCCGTCACGATCGGCGGTGGCGTCGTGAGACTGGCGCCGTCTGTTCGTTATGCCGGTCCTGGGGGTGACGCGGAGCTGCTCGGGCTGTATTTCGCAGACGCCGGGCAGCACCTGGAGCACCGGTTGTTCGTTGACCACGCGCAGCCGCGCTGCCGCAGCCGGGTGGCGTACAAGGGCGCGCTTCAGGGCGATGAGGCGCACTCGGTCTGGATCGGTGACGTGCTGATCCGTGCGGAGGCGACGGGGACCGACACCTATGAGCTGAACCGCAACCTGCTGCTCACCGACGGCGCCCGCGCCGACTCGGTGCCGAACCTGGAGATCCTCACCGGCGAGGTCGTGGGCGCGGGTCACGCCAGCGCCACCGGCCGGCTGGAGGATCATCACCTGTTCTACCTGATGTCCCGCGGTATCCCGATGGAGGAGGCGCGGCGGCTGGTGATTCGCGGCTTCTTCGGTGAGCTGATCAACAAGATCGAGGTGCCCGAACTGCGCGAGCGGATCACCGCGTCCATCGAGGCCGAGTTGACCCGTGTCCGCCCGGGGGAGCCCGCATGAGCGAGACGAGCACGTTCGTCCGGGTGTGCAGCCTGGCCGATCTGCCCAACGAAGGCGCTATCGGGGTCGAGATCGGCGACCTGCCGGTCGCCGTGGTGCGGGTCAGTGGCGATGTCTACGCGCTGCACGACGTCTGCACGCACGAGGAAGTCCCGCTCTCCGAGGGCGAGATCTATGACCACACCGTGGAGTGCTGGCTGCACGGGTCCTGCTTTGACCTGCGCACCGGCGCCCCGACGGGCCCGCCGGCGACCAAGCCGGTGGCCACCTACCCAGTAAAGATCGACGGGGACGACGTCTATGTCGCCGTCCCCGCCACCGACCAGGCCAGCTGACCTCTTCCGGGCCAGCTGGGCCATTTGCGACCAGGAGACATGTGATGGCCACTCTAGAGATCCGCGACCTGCACGTCAGCGTGGTGGATCCGGCTGCGGCGTCTGGCGACCATAGCGGCGACGGCAGCCGCGAGATCCTGCGCGGCGTCGACCTGACCGTGGCCGCCGGGGAGACGCACGCGATCATGGGACCGAACGGGTCCGGCAAGTCCACCCTCGCCTACGCGATCGCCGGGCACCCGAAATACAAGGTCACCCAGGGCTCGGTCACCCTCGACGGCGAGGACGTGCTGGCCATGAGCGTGGACGCGCGGGCCCGGGCGGGCCTGTTCCTCGCCATGCAGTACCCGGTGGAGGTTCCGGGGGGGTCGGTGTCCAACTTCCTGCGCACGGCGGTGACCGCGGTCCGCGGTGAGGCACCCAAGCTCCGGCTGTTCCTCAAGGAGATGCGCGAGGCCATGGCGGCCCTGTCCATCGACCCGGTGTTCGCCGAGCGCAACCTCAACGAGGGCTTCTCCGGCGGGGAGAAGAAGCGGCACGAGATCCTCCAGCTTGAACTGCTCCAGCCGAAGATCGCGATCCTCGACGAGACCGACTCCGGGCTGGACATCGACGCGCTCAGGGTGGTGTCCGAGGGGGTCAACCGGGTCGCTCAGGAGCCGGGGCATGGCGTGCTGCTGATCACCCACTACACCCGGATCCTGCGCTACGTGACCCCCGACTTCGTGCATGTGTTCGTCGGCGGCCGGATCGTCGAGGAGGGCGGCCCGGAACTCGCCGAGGCGCTGGAAGCCGGCGGCTACGAGCGGTTCCTGAAGGCAGGGGCGGCGACATGACAGTGACCCAGGCGGCCACCCGGCCACTCGACGTGGCCGCGGTGCGCGCCGACTTCCCGATCCTGGCCCGGACCGTGCGGCACGGCCACCCCCTGGTGTACCTGGACTCGGGCGCCACCTCGCAGAAGCCGCGGCAGGTGCTCGACGCCGAGCATGACTTCTATGCCCGGCACAACTCGGCCGCGCACCGGGGCGCTCACCTGCTGGGTGAGGAAGCCACCGACGCCTACGAGGGCGCACGGCTCAAGGTGGCCGCGTTCATCGGCGCGGACCCGGGCGAGATCGTGTTCACCAAGAACGCCACCGAGGCGGTGAACCTGGTCGCCTACGCGATAAGCAACGCGGCCACCGCAGGCCCGGAGGCAGCGCGGTTCCGGGTCGGCCCGGGCGACGAGGTGCTGGTCACCGAGATGGAGCACCACGCCAACCTGGTGCCGTGGCAGCAACTGTGCCTGCGCACGGGGGCCACGCTGCGCTGGATCCCGGTGACCCCGGAGGGGCGGCTGGACCTCAGCACGCTCGACGAGCTGATTAACTCCCGCACCAAGGTCGTGGCACTGACCTGCCAGTCCAACGTGACCGGCACCCTGCCGCCGGTCGCCGAGATCGCCGCGCGGGCGCACGCGGTCGGCGCGCTGGTGCTCGGTGACGGCGCGCAGTCGGTGCCGCACCAGGTCACCGATGTGGCCGCGCTCGGCCTGGACTTCCTGGTCTTCTCCGGGCACAAGATGCTGGCCCCGTACGGGATCGGCGTGCTGTACGGGCGGCGCGAGTTGCTTGAGGCGATGCCGCCGTTCATGACCGGCGGGTCGATGATCGAGGTGGTCCGGATGGAGGGGAGCACCTTCCTGCCGCCGCCGCAGCGGTTCGAGCCAGGTGTGCCCGCTGCCGCGCAGGCCGCGGGCCTGTCCGCGGCCATCGACTACCTGACTGGGCTCGGCATGGCCAACGTGGCCGCGCATGAGGAGTCGCTGACCGCGCACGCGCTCAAGGTCCTCGGCGAGATCGACGGCCTGCGCATCCTCGGCCCGCTCAGCACGAAGGACCGGGGCGGCGCTGTGTCCTTCGGCGTGGCGGACGTGCACCCGCACGATGTGGGCCAGGTCCTCGACGATCTTGGCATCGCGACGCGGACGGACCACCACTGCGCCTGGCCGCTGCACCGGGCGCTCGGCGTGCCGTCGAGCACCAGGGCGTCGTTCTACCTGTACAACACGCACGAGGAAGTTGATGCCCTGGCTGAGGGCGTCCGCTACGCCCAGCGGTTCTTCGGCCGGGCATGATGGCCTGCCGGGGGTTGGCGGTGCTGTCCGGCCAGGCCAGCAGGCGACGGCTGGCGACGGAACACACGGGGCCGGCCCGCTTGTTCAAGGAAATGTGATGCAACTCGAGTCGTTGTACCAGGAGATCATCCTGGACCATTACCGGCACCCGCACGGCAAGGGCCTGCGGGAGCCCTATGACGCCCAGGTGCACCACGTGAACCCGCTCTGCGGCGATGAGGTGACACTGCGGGTCGTGCTCAAGGACGCGGGTGGCGAGCCGACCGTGGCGGACATCTCTTACGACGCGCTGGGCTGCTCCATCAGCCAGGCGAGCGCCTCGGTCATGACCGACCTGGTCGTCGGCAAGACCGTCGACGAGGCCATGGCGGTCAGCGGCGAGTTCCTCAGGCTGATGCAGTCGAAGGGCGAGGGCGTTCCCGACGAGGACGTGCTCGGCGACGCGGTGGCGTTCGAAGGGGTGGCGAAGTATCCGGCCAGGATCAAGTGCGCCCTGCTGGGCTGGATGGCCTGGAAGGACGCGACCGCGCAGGCGCTGGATGCGGCCGGGCGCGCCGGGACTGGCGCATCCGAAACCGGCGCATCCGAGACTGGGGCATCCGAGACCGGGGCATCCGATACCGGGGGAAGGGAGAAGGCATGACCGAGAACGCTGTGACCGCGCAGGGCATTGCTACCGAGCCGGGTGCTCCCGACGTCACCGATCAGCCGCCGGGCCGCGACACCGAGGACGTCCTTGAGGCGCTCCGGGACGTTGTCGACCCCGAGCTGGGCGTGAACGTGGTCGACCTCGGGCTGATCTACGGGGTGGCCCTGGGGGAGGACAACGTGGCGACGATCGACATGACCCTCACCAGCGCGGCGTGCCCGCTCACCGACGTGATCGAGGACCAGGCCCGCGCCGCCCTGGACGGCCTGGTCGCGGACTTCCGGATCAACTGGGTGTGGCTTCCGCCGTGGGGTCCTGACAAGATCACCGACGACGGCCGGGAGCAACTGCGGGCCCTCGGCTTCAACGTCTGAGCCTGCGTGTGCCCCGTCGCGGCATTGTCAATATGCACCCACGGGCGTGTTGACTGGCACACCTTCATGATTGCGGTGGATCGGTGGTCGCGCGCGACCACCGATCCACCGCGATCCTGAAACAGAAGGTCCCGAGAGGTCGCGTCTGGCCCGTGCGTCCCAGAGGAGAAGCCGATTCAGCCGCCGGTGGGCCGCCTCGGCGACGCTGAGCAGCTAGGGTGACCAGCCATGGCCAGCTCGCGTCCAGCCGACGTCCCCGTGGCGGTGTTTTCCCTCGGCGGCACCATCGCGATGACCAGCGACCCCGGTGGCCTGGCCACCGGGGTAGTCCCGGCGCTGACCGGGAAGCAGCTCCTGGCCGCGGTACCCGGACTGGCCGGCGCAGGCTTCGACATCGAGGTGCATGACTTCCGCCACGCGCCCGGCGCGTCGCTGACCATCGGGGACGTCATCGACCTGGCCGCGGCGATCCGCGAACGGATAGCGGCCGGTGCCGTGGGGGCCGTGATCACGCAGGGCACGGACACCATCGAGGAAACCGCGTTCCTGCTGGACTTGCTCTACGACGGCGACGCGCCTGTCGCCGTCACGGGGGCCATGCGCAACCCGACGCTGGCTGGTGCTGACGGGCCGGCCAACATCCTCGCCGCCCTGCGGACGGTGAGCAGCCCGCTGATGCGCGAGCTTGGCTGCACGGTCGTGTTCGCTGACGAGATCCACGCCGCGTGCTACGTCCGCAAGACCCACGCCACCAGGATCACGGCCTTCGCCTCACCGTCCACGGGACCGATCGGCCAGGTCGTCGAAGGGCAAGTGCGCCTGCTGACCCGCCCGGCCCGCCGGTTCACCGTGCCCCTCACGGGCCTGGCCCGGCCGGTGCGCGTCGGCCTGGTCGTTGTCAGTCTCGGCGACGATGGCGAACTGCTGCGCGCGGCCGAAGGCCGTTTCGACGGCCTGGTCGTCGGCGCATTCGGCGCCGGGCACGTCCCCGCTGACACGGTGCCGGTCCTGGCCTCGCTCGCCGGGCAGATTCCGGTCGTGTTCTCGTCGCGCACAGGCAGTGGAACCACGCTGGCCAGTACCTACGGTTTCCCGGGGTCCGAACAGGACCTGCTCAGCCGCGGCCTCATCGGCGCGGGCTTCCTCGATGCCTTCAAGGCCCGCCTTCTGCTGCACGTCCTGCTGGCCCGCGAAGCCAGCCGCGAGCAGATCACCGCAGCCTTCCGCTAGGCGCTGCCCGGATCCGGCCGCGGCCAGGATAAAAGGCAATCAGCATGTTGTTCTGCATCACTGGTAGTGCAGATGGCTTACCCCGGCTGCTCCGTCTGGCCGATCTAGACGTACCTGCACTCTGGTGCAGTGCATATATGAGAAAGCGGGCATCCGGGGCAATAGTGACTGTGGCGGCTTTGGTCTGTATAGCTGGCTACGGTTCCGCACGTCATGCGGCGGCGGAGGCCCAGCCGACAGTGAGCCGCGCGGTCATGGCGCAGGTTGGCGCTCAGCCCATCCGGGCCGCGAATTATCGGAGTCACGGCGTGAGCGCCCAGGAAGCCCCGCGCCTGTATGCCGCCAAGGCTGGACTGAACTCAGCCATGGCGGCAGCACCCGCGGCCAGTATCTCGGTGATCTCGTACCCGAACTGGGCTGGATATGCAGTCCGCGGTGGCCCGTTCCGGAGCGCGTCGGCCCAATGGACTGTGCCGGCTGGACACTGCGGTCACGGCGAGTCGCAGGCCGCCTTCTGGGTCGGTATGGACATGACCACGGTTGAGCAGACGGGCGTAGCTCTCGACTGCAGCAGCAATGGCGCACTTTCGTACTCTGGTTGGTACCAGATGTACCCATCCGCTCCCTCATCGCACCGGACAATCGTCTGCATGGAGCGGACGATCTCGTTTGGATCGCGTCCGATGGCGGCGCAGTGCTCCTTGAGGACCTGGTCCCTCTTCCGGAATTCCTGGGGCGTCCCCGGGTAGTTCCAGATATCGGCGTGTTCGGCGACGATGCGCAGGACGCGGTCGCCCGCACCGCCGATCAAGATCGGTGGATGGGGCTTCTGCAGGGGCTTCGGCTCGCACACGGCCCCCTTGAGCTGGATGGAGTGTCCATCGAAATCGAACGGCTCGTCCTTGGTCCACATCCGGCGGATGATGTCGCAGGATTCCGCGAGGTCCCGAACGGCCTCACCCGGCGAGACCAGGGGCACGCCGTAGGCCTCGAACTCTCGTACCGCGGGATTCTCGACGGCCACCCGGCTGCCCCCCACACCGATGCCGAAATCGAGCCGACCTTCGGCGATGATGTCGACCGTCGCCGCCATCTTGGCCAACAGGGTCGGGGAACGGAGGCGGTTGCTGGTCACGATGACACCGAGTCGCAACCGGTTCGTTTGGGCGGCCAAGGCCGCGAGAAGCGTCCAGGCCTCCAGGGCCGCTCCTGTGATGTCTCCCCGCAACGGCACCATGTGATCCCAGAGCCAGGCGTGCTCGAGGACCGGAATATTGTCCGCCTCACGCCAGACCTTGAGGATCCCCTCGTAAGTGGCACCCATCTGGCTGGTTTTGATGCCAAAGCTCAGTCGTCGGTCGAGCGCGGTCATCCTCGGGATACCTCCCTGTTTCGCTGTCATGCACTGCTGATCATCAGTGAGACTGATCGTCATTTGAACTGATGATCAGCTTAACCATAGAATCCTGATGTGTCCACCCAAGCTCCCGATGACCATTCGCCCGAGGGTGGCCCGCTACCCGCGCTGGCCAGCCGTCTCGGTTACCTTCTGAAGCACGCGCAACTGCGGCTGACCGAATTCTCGGTTTCAGCCCTTGCGCCCTTCGGGGTCAACGGGCGGGAGTGCGCTGTGCTCATCGCTATTGACGACCGAGTCCCCCTGTCGCAGCAGGAAGTCGCACGCCGGCTGGGGGTCGACCGGACCACGATGGTTGTCCTGATCGACGAGCTGGAGAACAAGGGGCTTGTGCAACGCCGGCAGGACCCGGACGACAGGCGCAGGAACGTCGTGGCCCTGACTGATGTCGGCCGCACGACCCTTCGGGGGGCCACGAGCGCAAGTGATGAGGCAGAGCGACGCTTCCTCGGCCCCTTGTCCGACGACGAGACCGCGAAGTTCAAAGAAATGCTCCGCGCGATCACCTTTGCGGCCCCCGACGAGTCGCCGTCTCTCGGGGTCTAGGTCACCCCAGGGATTTCGGCTTGAGGGTGCTGGCCGGGCGAAGCGTGGCGTTGTCGTAGAGGTCGTTGAGCACGGCCGGCAGGCCCACGCTGAGCATCTTCCGCCGGACGCGGCCTAGCAGTTTCGCCATGAAGACCCCGCCGACGCCGGTGAAGCCGGTGTGCTCGTAGGTAAAGCGCGTACCAGCGGGCCAGGATGAGCGCGGACGACCCGGAGCCGCAGATCGCGGCCACTGCCCTGCTCGGCCTGTGGCGCATCCAGTTCCAGGCCCTGTCGAAATACCTGGACGGTACGCGCACACCCGCCCAGGTCCACCAGGCAGTGACCGCCGACGTCCAACGCGCAGCCCAGCTCATCGACACCGGACTGAGCTCGTTCGCGGCCTTCACGCCCACGGAGGCGTCGGCTCGTTGAGGATAATGATCAGCCGCACGATGCGGTCATCCCGGACCGTGAAGTAATGGGCCAGGACGAGCGGATCCGGCAGCCCT
>WNFJ01524119.1_pt3 | contig 10165 bp, 10 predicted proteins | sample 5400461 | NCBI WGS metagenome assembly WNFJ01 (sample SAMN13153349, study PRJNA577476) | soil metagenome | isolation source: 115 cm saprolite on Douglas fir-dominated hillslope | place: USA:California | collected 2013-09-17
GCCGCAGGCGCGGCCCGCGGCGAAGGATCGCCCGCTGACTACTTCTCGACGATGGCGAGGACGTCACGGGCGGAGAGCACAAGCAGCTCCTCGCCGTGGTACTTCACCTCGGTGCCGCCGTACTTGCTGTAGAGCACCACGTCGCCAACCTTGACGTCCATGGGCACGCGCTTGGTGCCGGCGTCGTCGTAGCGGCCAGGGCCTACCGCGAGGACCTCGCCCTCCTGGGGCTTCTCCTTGGCGGTGTCGGGGATGACCAGTCCCGATGCGGTCGTCTGCTCGGCCTCAAGCGTGCGGACCACGATGCGGTCCTCCAGCGGCTTGAGAACAACCTTGGTGGCGGTCGTCACTATCTGACCTCCCCCTTCGGAAAGGCGGGTTGCGTTGACACTCTTGTGAGATGGGATGGACCTCAGCTGGCTGTCGTCGCGGGTGCCAGACCAGCCAGGTCGCGTTAGCACTCTACCTTACCGAGTGCCAATTCCGAACAGTATCGCCGGCTCGCTGGCGAGTCAACTCAGCCCGGCGACGACCTCGGTCACCGGGAGCGCGGAGTCGGCGGCCACATCCAGCGGCGACGGCGTGACGCCGCGCGCCATCAGTTCGGCCCCCAGCGCGGCCACCATCGCGCCGTTGTCGGTGCACAGCCCGGGCCGGGGAACCCGCAGCGCGATCCCGGCGGCTTCGCAGCGCTCGGTGGCCAGGGCGCGCAGCCGCGAGTTGGCGGCCACCCCGCCACCGATGATCAGGTTCATGACGCCATGGGCGCGGCAGGCGTTCACCGCCTTGCGGGTGAGCACGTCGGCGACCGCCTCCTGGAAGGAGGCCGCCACGCCGGCCACGGGCACCGGCAGGCCGACCGCGCGCCGGGTCTCGACCCACCGCGCCACGGCGGTCTTGAGTCCGGAGAAGGAGAAATCGAAGGTGTCGTCGCGGTACTTGCCGCGCGGGAAGGCAATGGCGCTGCCGTCCCCGCCGCGGGCGGCGGCGTCCACCGGCGGCCCGCCCGGGAACGGCATCCCCAGCAGCCTCGCCACCTTGTCGTAGGCTTCCCCCGCCGCGTCGTCGATCGTGGCGCCGACCGGGAGGACCTCACCCGCCACGTCGCGCACCAGCAGCAGCGAGGAGTGCCCGCCGGACACCAGCAGGGCTGCCGCGGGCCGTGGCAGCGGGCCGTGTTCCAGTTGGTCCACCGCGATGTGCGCGGCCAGGTGGTTCACCGCGTACAGCGGCTTGTCCAGGGCGAGGGCGTAGGCCTTGGCGGCGCAGACGCCGACGAGCAGCGCACCGGCCAGGCCGGGGCCGGCGGTCACCGCGATCCCGTCGACCTCCGCGAGCTTGACGCCGGCCGTGGCGAGCGCCCGGTCCACGGTCGCGACCATGGCCTCCAGGTGGGCCCGGCTGGCCACCTCGGGCACCACCCCGCCGAACCGGGCGTGCTCCGCCACGCTGGACGCGACCGAGTCGGCGAGCAGTTCGTGGCCTCGCACCAGGCCAGCGCCCGTCTCGTCACACGAGGTCTCGATCCCCAGCACCAGCGGGCCGGTCATCTGACGCGCCTTCCGCGGTGGCGGCCGGCCGGCAGGCGGCGGGCGGCCGCGGGCGGTTCCTGGACCAGGCGCATCACCAGGGCGTCGGTGCCGGACGGCTGGTAGTAGCCCCGGCGGATGCCGAAATCGGTGAACCCGCGCCGCCGGTACAGCCGCTGGGCGCGGTCGTTGTCGACCCGGACCTCGAGGAAGATCTCCCGGCACCCCCGCCGGGCGGCCTCGCTGAGCAGCCCCTCCAGCAGGGCGCTGCCGATACCCTCGCCCCAGCGGTGCTCGGCCACCGCCAGCGTGAGCACGTCAGCGGGGCCGCCACGCTGGGCCAGCAGGCCGCCGTACCCGGCGATCACGCCGTCGTCGTCGGCCACGAGGTAATACCGGCTCAGCGGGTCCGTGGTCACCTCGGTCGTGAGCAGCTCCGGCGACCACGCCTCCGCCCCGAACAGGGTCTCTTCCATGGCGGCCACGGCGTTGACGTCGGCGCGGCCCATCGGCCGCAGGATCACGCTCACGGCGCCACCGCGCCGGAGCGCGCCTGCGCCGCGAGCACGCTCTTGGGCGCGCCCGGGGCCCGGGCATCCGGTCTGCGCAGGTACAGGGGATCCGGGGGGGCCAGTTGCTCCCCCGCCGCCAGCCGGCGGGCGCACCACAGCGCGGCGGTGGCGGCGCTGGGATAGCGGGGCGCAAGCGCCTCGCCCAGGATCTCCGGGTACAGGTGCGCCCCCTCGCCAGCGACCGGCAGGCCGGCCGGCAGCGCCGCCGGTGCGGCCACGGCCGGGCCGGACACGCGTGTCCCGTCCGGTGCGTAGCGGGCCCAGTAAAGCTCGCGGCGCCGGGCATCGGTCGCGACCAGGAACCCGCGCCCGGCGGCGGCCGCGACGGCGTCGGCGGCGATCACGTCCAGGGTGCAGAACCCGTACGCGCCGACGCCGAGCGCGCTGCCCAGCACCCGGGCGGTGACCAGGCCCACCCGGAGCCCGGTGTAGGGCCCGGGCCCCGCGCCGGACACGATCGCGTCAAGGTCACCACCGGCCACGCCCGCCTCCGCCAGCACCTGCCGGATGCCGACCGCGAGCAGCTCGCCCTGGCGCCGCGCGTCGGCCACGTCGTACCGCGCCAGCACCCGCCGCTCGTCGCTCACGGCGATCGTCACCGCGGGCGTCGCGGTATCGAAGGCAAGCACCAGCACGGTTGCCCAGGATAGAGCACCTGACGGACCGGTCAGCACCGGTCGGCTGACGGGTCCGCGGTGGCCTGGCGGCAGGCCGTCAGGACCCGGCGCCAAGGGTCAGTGCAGGCTGGCCACGATGTTCGAAGCCGCCGCGATGGCGCCGGACTGAAGCTCGGACTGCTGCGTGGCGTGATACCTCCCGCCGCCCGAATGCGGTCCCTGCATGACCACGGTGACAACCACGTTGTGGTCCCTGGCGACCACCGTCTCCAGGTCCGTGGCCAGGCCCCGCGTCCGCACGACCTGCAACGCGGCGAAGGCAACGGTGCCGACCCCGTGCAGTGCGGTCACCGTGGCCACGGGCAGGTGGGTGGCCCGGGGCGGGTGGCGCATCGCCTGCAGGGCCTGCTGGTAGGCGTCCATCGCGGCGAAGGTGGCGCTGCCGTTCCCGGTCGCGAGCCCGCTCGGCGTGTAAGCCTGCGCGTTGACCGAGAGCACCCGGTACAACGGTGGCGCGTCCAGGGTCCAGTTGCACAGGCTCTGCGCATTGCCGTTCAGCGAGTGCGGTGCCACCATGCGGCGCTTGCCCGGCAGGTACTGGTTCAAGGTGGCGCTGGTCACCGCCGTGCAGGCGCTGGGCACGGTCTTGAACTCACCGGGCTGGAACGTGGTGACGAATCCGTCGTTGGAGACCGGGGCCGCCTCGTGGCGGGCCCAGACCCAGGTGATGCGGGACCTGCGCCGCGAGCGGGCCGCCGCCTTGCGCCGGCGTGACCCGGGGGCCGCGGGCCCGTGGCCCGGCCCGGGCAGATCGGCGCCGTCGTCCCATTCGGCGACCGGGATCGCCGTGTCCTCGGCGGCCTGGTGCCCGCCGTGGGCGGCACCGGGCCTGCCATGCGCCCCGCGCTGACGGGATTCGTGGCCGGCCCACCGCGGGGTCACGCCCAGCCCGGCCCAGGGCGGGTCTTCCTCGTCGGTGTCGAACGGCTCTTCCCAGGAGCGCCGGCCCGTGCCGCGGGAGTCGCCCCGCCGGCCCGCCGTGGGCAGCCTGCCGGGGCGGGGCGGCGGGGATCCCTGTTCAGCCACGGCGCCTCATTTCATGGCCTCCCTCGCGGGACGTCGTGCCGGAGGCGCGCCGAGGCGCGCACGCTAGCGGTGCGAGAGGCATGCCCTCGCCGCCGGGACACACGTCGCGCCGGAGGCGCGCCGGTTGGCACTGCGGCGCCCGGGGGGGCGTCGCGCCGGAGGCGCGCCGACCAGCACTATGCCGGAGGCGCGCCGACGAGCGCTGCCGGGGGCGCGCCGACGAGCGCTGCGGCGTTCGGCCCGGCGGCTGCGGCGCGACACTCCCGTGTTTGGCAGAGGGGTCTCTCATTGCCCGCCAGCGGTGCACGCGGATGGCGGCGGTAGATAATGTCGGGACGGGATGAACTATAGGCCCTCAAGACCACCGGACAAGGCCAGAAACGCCGAATCGCCGAGCGCCGCCCACCGTCCGCCGTGACCGGTGACCCGGACGGCCCGGCCCTCGCCGGCCGGGGTGATGGTGACCTCCAGCCGGTCGCTGGCCAGCCGTTCGGCCAGGCCGCCGCCCCACTCGATCACGGTCACCGAGGAGTCCACGGTCGCATCGAGATCCAGGTCGTCGACCTCGGCGGGGCTGGCAAGCCGGTAGGCGTCGGCGTGCACGAGATCCGGGCCATCGGTCACCGAGGGGTGAACCCGGGCGATCACGAACGTCGGCGACGTCACCGGCCCGCGCACGCCCAGCCCTTCGCCGATCCCCTGGACCAGGGTGGTCTTGCCCGCGCCCAGCGCGCCGCTGAGGATGACCAGGTCACCCGCGCGGAGCAGGCCAGCCAGCCGCCGGCCCAGCGCCCGCATCGCGTCCGCGCTGGGAACCGTCAGCTCACCGGCGACGGTCATGCCGACCGCGGCAGATCGCCGCCCGCCACCCGGGCCAGCAGATCGGTGATCGCCTTGTTGACCACGTCCGGCCGCTCCAGGATGAGCGCGTGCCCGGCGCCCGGCACCCAGACGAGCTGGGCTCCGGGGATCTGGGTGGCAAGCTCGATGCCGTGCCGCGCCGCGATCAGGCGGTCCTTCTCGCCGACGACCACCGTCACCGGGACCCGGCCGAGGGTGTCCAGCGAGCCGCGCATGTCGCAGGCCAGCAGGGCCTGGCAGAACCTGGCCACGACCTCGATCGGCGTGTCCCTGATCATCTGCTCGAGGAAGGCGACCGTGGCCGGGCTGACCTCGCCGTCGCCGAACCCGATCAGCCGGGTGGTGAGGAACGCCAGGTCGGCCGAGACCCGGCGGCCCCGCTCCACCAGTAGTGCCCGCTTGCCCTTGGCCGCGCCGTTCAGCACCCCGGGCAGCGCGCGGGTCAGGGCCGGCCTGATCGGCGCCGGCATCCACGGGCTGCCGCCCTCCAGGCCCCGGGCCGCGGTCGAGATGAGCACGGCCCCGGCCACCTTGGTGCCGAACAGGCCGGGATGCTGATCGGCGAGCGCCATGATGGTCATCCCGCCCATGGAGTGGCCCACCAGGACGACGGGTCCCGGGCCGGGGGCCGCGGCTTCGATCACGGCGGCCAGATCGGCGCCGAGCTGGCCGATGCTGCCGCTGCCCTCGGCGGACCGGCCGGACCGGCCATGGTCGCGCTGATCCCAGAAGACGAGCCGGTGATCGCTCAGGTCGCGCCGCTGGAAATGCCAGCAGTCCTGGTTCACCGTGTACCCGTGGCAGAAGATGATCGTCATCGGGGCGTTGTCCGGGCCGTTGATCTCCACGTGCAACGGCACCCCGTCCTCGGCGAGGACGGTCAGCTCCAGGCCCCGTAGCGTGCCGAACGGCTCCCCGTCGGTCGCCGGGCGGCCGCGGAGCCGGTTGATCGCGATCCGCTCCGCCGCGACGACGGCGCCCGCGCCCGCGGCGNNCCCCGCCGGTGATCCGCCGCCAGTTAGCCATCGGTCCTCCTGCTGCCTGACCCCTGCCAGCACGCAAAGCGCAGGCAGCTATACGCCTCCCAGACTTCCCTCCGATACCCGCGGCATGCGCGGAATGCCGCCTTATGCTACTCCCAGGTAGCTTCGGGGGAGCCTGCCACCGAACCGGGTGGCGATCTCGTAGGTGATGGTGCCCAGCGCGTCCGCCCAGTCCTGCGCGGTGGGCTCGCCGGCGTCACCGGGGCCGAACAGCAGCACCTCCTCGCCCTCCACGGCGGGCTCGGCCCCGAAGTCCACGACGAACTGGTTCATGGACACCGTCCCGGCGATGAACCACCGCCGGCCCTTGGCATAGATCTGCACCAGCCCGGACGCGTCCCGCGGCACGCCTTCGGCGTAGCCCAGCGGGACCAGGCCCAGCGTGCTCTGGCTGCTGGTGAGGTACCGGTGACCGTAGGACACCCCCGACCCCGGCGGGACCTGCTTGACCTGGACCAGCCGGGCCCGCACGGTCATCGCGGGCCGCAGCCAGCCCGGCATCGGACCGGGCAGGGTGGGCAGGCCTACGGTGCCGCCGCCGCAGCGCACCAGGTCGAACCGGGTCTGCGGCAGCGTCAGGGTGGCCGGGGTGTTGGCCAGATGACGGATCTCCGGCCGGGCGCCGGCCTTCTCCGCGAGCGCGAGGGCTTCGCGGAACACCGTGAGCTGACCGTTGATGGACGGGTGCCCCGGCATGTCGGCGCAGGCCAGGTGGGACCAGATGCCGACGATGGTGACGTGCCCGGCCGCCTGGGCCGCCAGCGCTTCCGCCACGACCCCCGGCCAGTCGGCCATCGTGGCCCCGCCGCGCGACATGCCGGTGTCCACCTTGAGATGCACCCGGGCGGGGCGGCCGACCTGCTGCGCGGCGGCCCCCAGCTCGGCCACCATCTGGGCCGAGCCGGCCGCGAGGTCCACGTCACGCCGGATCGCTTCGGCGTGCGGCCCGCCGGGCACGCTCATCAGGCAGAGCACCGGGGCGGTCAGGCCGGCCGCACGCAGCGCGAGCGCCTCGTCCAACCGGATCACGCCGAGCCACCCGGCGCCGCCGGCCAGCGCCGCCCTGGCGACGGGGATCATGCCGTGGCCGTAGGCGTCCGACTTGACCACGGCCATGAGTTCCGCCGGGCCGACGTGCTTGCGCAGTCCCGTGACGTTGTCTCGGACCACGCCTAGATCAACCTGTGCTTCCGCCGGAGCGTCCATGACGTCACAGTGTGCCAGCCAGGACGCGGCGGGGGTGCCTGTTGCGGTCTGCCGCGGCACCCCCGCCGCGCAGGCGGGCGTCGATCCTACGGCAGGCTCCAGTGCTGGTCGAAGAGGTTATGGCAGGGGCGGATCAGCACCTGGGTGCCGTTCACCGAGGAGGCGTTCGGGTCGGTGAGGCACAAGCCGTTGAGCTGGAGCACGTATTCGCCGTTGGAAAGGTGCGTCCAGGTCTGGGCCCTGTGGCCGTTGCAGGTCCAGATCACCAGAAGGCTGCCGGAGCCGCCCTGGGTCACGTCGTCCAGGCATTTGCCGACGACCGACAGCGCGCCGCCGGAGAACGTCCACTTCTGGGCCACGGTGCCGTTGCAGCGCCAGATGTCCACCTTGTTGCTGTTGGCGGTGCTGCCGCCGGCGTCATCGAGGCACTTGCCGTGGTCGCCCGTGATCGGGCCGCTGGTGCTCGCCGTGATCGTCCAGGTGAACGACAGCGAATGCTGCTTGCCCGTCACATCCTTGGCGGTGATCGTCGGGCTGGACACCGCCACGGTGGTGGGGGTCCCGGTGACGGTGCCGGTCGAGGCGTTGATGTTCAGGCCGGCCGGCAGCCCGATGGCGCTCCAGGTGAGCGGGTTGCCCGCGCTGGAGCTTCCGTGGATCGCCAGGTTGACGGTGTTCCCGACGGCGTTCGTCTGGCTGCCCGGGCTGGTGATCGAGACCGAGTCCTGGATGGCACCGGTCGCCACGCACCCGTTCTGGCCGCCGTTGAACGACGCGTTGCTCCACAGCGACTCCATGGCGAAGGTGCCGGTGGACAGCGTCAGGTTGAAGGCGCCGCCGGGGTTGCCGGGGGGAATCCCGGCGCACTTGTCGCCGATCTCAAAGAAGGTGCTGGGATCGAACCAGCCGGTGCCGAACGGGTCCGTGATCGTGCCGGCGTACAGAGCGCCGCCGATGATGCTCCACCCGTCGTTGTTCCCGGTCGGGGCCGGGTTGACGAAGTCCTCGGCGCAGCCTGCGCCCGCGTCGAGCAGGTACGGCAGGTTCATGTACGGCGCGAGGGAAGCACCGTGGTAGGCGCAGTACGGGTTGGTGCTAGTGGGACAACCGGTGCCGGCGAAACCCAGCGGGCAGGTGCCCGACTGGGTGGCCACAACGATCTGCGCGTCGGTGACGTCGGTAATGTGGTTGTTCTGGACGAACGTGTCCGCCTCCGCCGCAATCTGGGCCGCGGTAGCCCCCGTGGGCGGCGTGCTGGTGTCGTTGAAGGCGCCCTCGAACACGAGCCCGGAGAACCCGGGCGCGCCGGTGCTATCCGCGTACTGGGACGTGATCGTGGACAGTCCGGAGAAGAAGTTCTTCAGGTACGCTGCGCTGGCCACCTGGTTCGGGTCTGTTCCCCAGTTTGGCCCCCACAGCAGCAGGTACACGTGCGGGGTGTGCTGCACCGGGCCGCCGTGCCAGGTCACCGGGCAGGCCGGCTCCGTGCACGTCGCCGCCGTATTGGCGGCCCGCTGGGGCTTGTGGCCCCGCGCGTACACGATCCCGGAGATCTTGCCGGGCTTGACGTGGGCAAGCCGGGCCTCGAACGCCCGGTGCAGGTTGATCACCCTCACCCCGTGCAGATGGCCAGTCGGTCGGGCGTGCGGCGCTGCCTGCGCTGTTGCCGCGGCCGTGGCCCCCAGCAGGCTGACGGAGGCAGCAGCCGCGACCGCGAAGATCCGCTTGATCATCAGTGACCCCTTTACGCGGATAGATAAATGGCCGGTCCCCCGGCGCCAACCCCCCTGGCAACGGGGATGCTATTACCGGGTTACGTAATAACGCAATCAAATACACAAAAATGTGATCACTGACAGCGACCAGTTACTGTTGATCAAGGCGCCAATAGCTTGCCGGAATAGTGATCACACGTCCGGTCGCCGGCCGGGCGGTGGAATGTCGCCCCGTTCGATGGCCGTGGTCACCGCGGCGGTCCGGTCCGAGACACCGAGCTTGCCGAACGCCCGCAGCAGGTGGGTCTTGACCGTGGCCTCGCTGATGAACAGCCGCCGGCCGATGTCGGCATTGGTCATGCCGCGGGCCACCAGTTGCAGCACCTCCACCTCGCGCGCGGACAGCGAATCACGCTGCGGGCGGCGGACCCGGGTGACCAGGCGGGCCGCCACCGACGGCGCCAGCACGGTCTCCCCGCGCGCCGCGGCCCTGATCGCGTTGGCGACCACGCTCCGAAACCGGCCCCGTCGTCGCGGACATCCAGCCGGACGGCGTGCGGCTCGTACGACAACACCACGCGTACGTCGGCGGCACGGGCGTGCTTGCGCACGTTGGCGAGCGCCTCCTGGGCGGCGCGCAACAGCACCACCTCGGTGGTGGGCGGCAGCGGCCGGGCCGGGCCGCAGACCTCGAACCGGGACGCGATGGCGAGTTCGGCCCCGATCCGGTCGGTCAGCCGGCCCAGCGCCTCGTGCAACGGCGCCCCCTCCAGGTGGGCGGGCGCCAGCGCGGCCACCATGGCGCGCGCCTCCGCCAGGCCTTCCCTGGCCGTCTGCGCGGCGAGGCCGACGTGGCGCCGCGCCTCCGGCGGATCGCTGTCGATCTCGGCGTCGGCGGCCTGCAGCAGCATGACGATGCTGGTGAGCCCCTGGGCGAGGGTGTCGTGGATCTCACCGGCCAGCCGCTGGCGTTCGGCCAGCGTCCCGCCTGATGGCTGACCTGCGCCAGTTCCGCCTGCGCCGCCTCCAGGCGGCCGATCAACTGCGCCCGGACCCGGCTCTGCTCGATGATCCGGACGATCCAGGTCCCGAACACCACAGAGAACGCCAGGCCGAGCCCCGCGGTGCCGAGCACGAACGCGATCGAGCCAGGGTGGCGATGGATCGCCTCCACCGCCAGCGCCACCGGCGTCGCGTTGAGCGCCACCACCCCGGCGAACGCGCGCGGCAGCGACATCACCATGAAGCACTGCGGGCAGGCGGCGAACATGATCCAGGAGGCGGTGCCAACCTGGAGTTGCGCGATGACGATAAGGATTACCAGGCAGATCACGTAGATCGTGCCCCGCCGGGTGTCCCGGTCGGCCGCGATGGCCGGGCGCCCGACGAAGATGTACAGCGGCGCGGTGGCGGCCAGGGATATGGCCGCCACCGTGCGCGCCGCAAGCGGGTCCGAGGTGCTGAAGACGATCAGCAGGGTAGCCGCGAGAACCACGCCGAAGTACGCGTCCCACACCCCGGCCCAGTTCCACGCGT
>WNFJ01231070.1_pt1 | contig 10164 bp, 14 predicted proteins | sample 5400461 | NCBI WGS metagenome assembly WNFJ01 (sample SAMN13153349, study PRJNA577476) | soil metagenome | isolation source: 115 cm saprolite on Douglas fir-dominated hillslope | place: USA:California | collected 2013-09-17
GGCGGTCGGCATTTGTCCGAGCCGGCGCTCCAGCGCATTGAGGCGGCTCTCCAGCACCCGCAGGCGGTCGCGCGCCCCGATCGCGACCGCAAAGCCGGCGATCGCCGCCACCGGAAACGCCAGCACGACCAGGCCGATCAGCAGTTGCAGCATGTCTTGCCCCCGCGCGATGCTACGCCGGTTGCGCACAAAGGTGAATGCACCCGCGCAAGCGGATCTCGCGCCGGTGGATTATTGGTCTGTGGAAATGCCGTAAAGGTTCAGTCTACAAAAGCGGCGACGTCACGCGATGTCGAGCCGAAACGGCACGCCCTCCTGCGCGAGCTCGCCGCGGCCGATCGCTTCCACGGCGGCCGCCATGCGGCCTTGGCGTGCGAGCGCGGCGTCGGCGAGGCTGACGATGCGGAGATTCGGCGTTGCGGTCGGGGAAGCGCGGCGGATCGACCACGCGATCTCGCGCTCGTCGCGCTCGGGACGGAGCGCGCACACCGAGACGAACGCGGCGGCGGTCGAGCGGCTGATGCCCGCCCAGCAGTGGACCACCATGGGCGCGGCACGGTCCCAGCCGCGCACGAAATCGAGCAGGTTCTCGACGTGATCGGCCTCGGGCGCGACGAAACCGTCCGCCGGCTCGTTGATGTCGTGCATGCGCAGAAACAGATGATTGGCCTGCGGCACGCAGGCCGGCCGCTCGATGCGATCCTCGAGGCCGAGCAAGGTGACGATGTGGCGCGCTCCGGTCGTTTCGACCGTGGCATGCAGGCGCGACAGGGAGCAGACGTGAATCATCCGAAGTTCCGCGCAAGCCGGACCATTACACATGCCGGTGAGGGTTTCACGCGAGCCCGAGCTTGGCGAATCGCTCCAGATAGCGCCGTTCCGCCGTCTGCGCGGGCCACGGCGTGATGTAGTCGCGTTCGACCGTCGTTGGCAAGACCGGTCTTGCGCCGAAGAAGCGCCTCGCCTCCTCGACCGAGAAGCCGGCGAGCTGCGTCGCCTCCAGAAAGGCGGCGCCGCGGTCGGCCGTCTTGATCAGCCGGATCACGTCTGCCGGCAGCTCGGGTGGGAGGCCGAAACGGCGGTGGATCGCACTCAAAAGGCGTTTCTCGACCGCCTTGTAGGCGTCGCCGATCACCGCCTTGAAGGGCGAGATCATGTCGCCGATCACGTATTCGGGCGCATCGTGGAGGAGCAGCGCGAGCGTGAGCCGGCGATCCGGCCGGCCGACCCGGCGGTGGGCGATCTCCTCGACCAGCAGCGTGTGCTGAGCGACCGAATAGATGTGCGCCCCGGAAGTCTGCCCGTTCCAGCGCGCGACGCGGGCGAGGCCGTGCGCGATATCAGCGAGCTCGATATCGAGCGGCGAGGGGTCGAGCAGGTCGAGTCTGCGGCCGGACAGCATGCGCTGCCAGGCGCGCGGCGCGCGCGGGGCGAGCAATCGGACGGATGGCTTGCGGGCCACGGTTGCCGTCGCTCATCGACGCGGTGCGGAAGCCGCGTGGTCGGGATGGCGGTGGCACTTCACCAGATGATCGTTGACCATGCCGGTCGCCTGCATGAAGGCGTAGACGATGGTCGGTCCGCAGAACTTGAAGCCGCGGCGCGCGAGTTCCTTCGACATGGCGCGCGAGATCGGCGTCTCCGCCGGGATCTGGCCGGTCGAGCGGAAGTGATTCACCTTCGGCTTGCCATCGACGAACTCCCAAAGCAGCGTCGAGAATCCGGGCCCTTTCTCCATGATGTCGAGGTACGCGCGCGCCGAAAGGATGGTGCCTTCGATCTTGGCGCGGTTGCGCACGATGCCGGCGTCGTTCATCAGCGCCGCCACCTTGCGTTTGCCGTAGCGGGCGATGACCTTTGGCTCGAAACCGTCAAAGGCGCGGCGGAAGTTCTCGCGCTTGCGCAGAATTGTGATCCAGGAGAGGCCGGCCTGGAAGCCGTCGAGGATCAGCTTCTCGTAAAGTGCGCGATCGTCGTATTCGGGCACGCCCCACTCGGTGTCGTGATAGGCCAGATAGAGCGGGTCGTCCTTCGGCCAAGGGCAGCGAACGAGGCCTTCGGCAGGCAGGGGCGCGCTCATTCGGCCGCCTTCTCCCCGGGCCACGAGAATTTTGCCCAGTCGGGTTTGGCGAGCCGCAGGGTCGCGGCGCCGGCGGCGAGCGGCGTTCCGGCAGCGAGCGCGTCGGCGACCCGGTCGAGCCGCAGCATCGCGACCGCCCGGCCGCGCGCCGAAGAGCCGAACGTGCCGATCGCCTTGTCGGCCGCCTTGACCTCGGCGCCGGCGTCGGGCGCGTAGCCCTCGTACGCGACTGGCACGATGCGCGTACGCGCGCTGCCGCGATGCTCCATGCGCGACACCACCTCCTGGCCGACGTAGCAGCCCTTCTCGAAATCGACCCCGTTGAGCTGGTCCATGTCGGTCTCGTGCGGGAAGGCGTCGCCATAGATGAAGTCGAGCCCGCCGCGCGGGATGCCCAGCGCGATGCGCCGCGCCTCGTATTCGGCGGCGTCGACAAGCTCGGCGCCGAGATCGGCGGCGGCCTGCGCCGCGAGATGCGGCGGGAGCATCACGCGCATGCCGAGCGCCGGCAGGCGCGGATCCTGTCGGCCTGACCGTCCCAGGCCGCGAGCACGCCGAGCACCTCGGAGAGATCCTCGATGATGAGCTTGGCGCGCAGCTTGTAAAAGTTGAGCTTGTCGACCAGGGTGACGGCGAGGGCCCGAGGCACGTCAAGGAAGAAGCCGCCGCCGTCCTCGGCCGGCGCCTCAACGACGATGCAGTCCGCCACGATCTTGCCCTGCGGGGTGAGCAGCGCCGCAAAGCAGGCGCGCGCCGGCGTCACCTGGCCGATGTCGGCGGTCAGGAGCCCATTGAGGAACGTCCGCGCGGTATCACCCGCGACCTTGAGGACGCCGCGGTCGGGAAGCAGTGCGGCCTTCATTTCGGAGTGCCTAAACCCTTGCCAAGCGATGCGCCGGAACGTAAGGCGCTCTTCGTAATGTCTCAAGGGCGGATTGGGAATGGCTGATACCTTCGATGTGATCGTACGCGGCGGCACGGTCGTCAACCAGGACGGCGAGGGTGTACGCGATATCGGCGTAACCGGCGGCCGGATCGCGGCGATCGGCGACCTCGCCCGCGCCCCCGGGGGCGCGGTGATCGAGGCGAAGGGCCTGCACGTCCTGCCCGGCGTCATCGACACCCAGGTGCATTTCCGCGAGCCCGGGCTGACCCAGAAAGAGGATCTCGAGACCGGCTCGCGCTCCGCCGTGCTCGGCGGCGTCACCGCGGTATTCGAGATGCCGAACACCAATCCGACCACGACGAACGCCGAGGCGCTGGCCGACAAGGTCGCGCGCGGCCGCCACCGCATGCATTGTGATTTTGCCTTCTACGTCGGCGGCACGCGCGAGAACACCAAGGATCTGCCCGAGCTCGAGCAGCTGCCGGGATGCTGCGGCGTCAAGGTCTTCATCGGCTCATCGACCGGCTCGCTGCTGGTCGAGGACGACGACGGCCTGCGCAATATCCTCAGGGTCATCCGCCGTCGCGCCGCATTCCATTCCGAGGACGAGTATCGGCTGCGCGAGCGCAAGGATCTGCGCATCGAGAACGACCCGCGCTCGCATCCCGTCTGGCGCGACGAGGTCGTGGCGCTGCAATGCACGCAGCGGCTCGTCCGCCTCGCGCGCGAGACCGGGCGGCGCGTGCACGTGCTGCACATCACGACCGCCGAGGAGATGGATTTCTTGCGCGACCACAAGGACGTCGCCTCGGTCGAGGTGACGCCGCACCATCTCACCCTCACGGCGCCCGAGTGCTACGAGCGGCTCGGCACGCTGGCGCAGATGAATCCGCCGGTGCGCGACGCCGCCCATCGCGCGGCCATTTGGCGCGCGCTCGATCAGGGAATCGTCGACGTGCTCGGCTCGGATCACGCGCCGCACACGCGCGAGGAGAAGGCAAAGCCCTATCCGCAGAGTCCGTCGGGCATGACCGGCGTGCAGACGCTGGTGCCGCTCATGCTCGACCATGTCAATGCGGGGCGGCTGAGCCTGCAGCGCTTCGTCGATCTCACCAGCGCCGGCCCGCAGCGGCTGTTCGGTATCGCCCACAAAGGGCGCATCGCGGTCGGCTACGACGCCGACCTCACCATCGTCGATCTCAAGCGCCGCGAGACCATCACCAACGCCAAGGTCGGCTCGCGCGCCGGCTGGACGCCCTACGACGGCCTGACGGTGACCGGCTGGCCGGTTGGCACAGTCGTGCGCGGCCAGCGCGTGATGTGGGAGGGGGAATTAGTGACGCTCGGCCGCGGCGAGCCGATGCGCTTCTTGGAGACGATGTGAAATTACTGCCGCGCGAACTGGCAGGAAAATTCGCCGTTGCTGATGCGCTGGGAGAGGCCCTCGGCGAAACGGGCGGTGGCATCCTCGCCATAGGTCGAGACGAGCTCGCTCAGCGCGGCGAACAGGCAGGCCTGCGCCATGCAGTCGCCGTCGATCCCGTCGAGCCGGGCCTCCGCCCAGGCCTCGTGCAGGTAGCCGACAGCCACTTGCCTCTGCTCATGATCCGGAATCGGCTCACGAGCCGTGAGAATTCGCATCGCAATCGCCATGTTGACCCACTCAGGCGGCGTGATGTTCACCGCGTCCCTGCCGCGCAAGTTAGCACGCGGCCGGGCCCGGCATAGCCGGACCTTTAGGGAAGGTTAATGAGGCCGTGCCACGCGCATTCTCCAACCCTCCCCTGCATGTGAGGGTAGCGGCGCGCGCGGCGGCTACGCTCAATTGGCGTAGCGTGCCGTCACTTCGCGGGAAATCTTGGCGCCCTCGTCGAGATAGCGGCGGATCGCGAGATCCGCCGCGGGCGTGCAGCTCCGGTAGCTCTGCTGAAAGCCGCGGAAACCACGATTGAAGCTCGCGATCATGCGGGAGCGGCGGGCCGAGCCGGCGGGGGTCTCGGCCTCGATCAGGGCCTGCATCTCGTTGCGCCACTTCAGCCCTTCGTTCGCGCCGCAGATGCCGCGCAGATAGTGCAGCGCGCCGAGAATCTCGGAGAGGCGCTGGAGGTCGTTGTCGAACGGCGGCTCGCCTTGCGCCTGTGCGGGCGCGGCGAGCGCAAGGGCGAGCAGGGCGACGATCAGACCGCGCTTGAGCATGGAGCAGATATGTCCCGCGACGATGGCGGCCGCAAGGCGCAAGAACGGGTGTGGTTGGAGGCGGTTAACCGGAGCGCCCGGCGCTCGTGCCGATCGCCAAGGCCGCCGCGACGATGTCGGCGAGGCCTTCGGTGGTCGCGAGGCCAGCCAGCTCGGCGGGCGCGAGCCAATGGGCCTCCGCCAGTTCCTCATTGAGCGAGACCTCGCCCGCAAGCCAGCGCGCCGCAAAGGCGAGGATCACGAAATGCCGCTCGGCGCGTCCCTCGCCGTCCCGCGCGATCACTTCGCGGTGCCCGGCGAGCGCGAGAGGTTCGACCGTGAGGCCGGTCTCCTCCCGGACCTCGCGCATGAGCGCCTCGTGCAGGGTTTCACCCGCTTCCACGCCGCCGCCCGGCAGGGTGAAAAGGCCGCGCGCGGGCGGCCGCGCACGCCGGACGATCAGGATCTTGCCGTCGCGGATGATGGCGGCGCTGACGGCGAGATATGGGCGGTCGGGATAGGATCGGCCATCGGCCACGGAGCGCGCTCGCCTGGCTTGTCAGTCGCCGAGCGCCGCACTGAGTTCGCCATCGAACAGGGCGTCGACGGCGGCCTGCATGGTGGCCTGGGCCTTTGCGTCGCCGGGCTCGTCGTTGATCAGGGCGGCGGCGCGCGAGACCATCGGCTTGAGACGCCACGCCACTTCGAGGGCAAGATCGGCCGCCGTCTGCGGCGCGAGGGATTCTTTCATGCCGTCGCGCGTGGTGATCAGGATCCTGTTCATGCTGTCCGCGATCGCGTCGAGGCGGGCGCGGACCGCCGGCTCGGCCGCCTCATAGGCCGCGATCGCGAGATCGCGATGCTTGAGGCGCGATGCGGCGAAGTGCTCGTGGTAGGTCATCGGGCGCCAGGCGAGAAAATCGGCCTTGCAGTGCGGCACCGTCGGCATCATCTCGAGCAGCATGATGGCTTCATTGAAGTGATTCAGGAAGTCGGTGGCAAGGCCGGTCGACGGATTGATATTGCTGTCCGCCAGCCGCTGCGGATCGAGGCCCCCGCGCCAGTTGTTCGATGCGGGAGGATGCGGGCGTGCAGGCAGCGTCATGTGGTGGACGGCTCGGGGACCCCAAGGGCGGACTTGGGCAGTCTCGGGGAGATCGGTTAAAGTCGCCTTAAACACAAGAGAAGACTTGGGATTTCAGGATGTGCGGCCGCTTCGTGATCAAGAACCCACCGGACGTCATGCGGCGGACTTTCGGCTATGTCGAGCAGCCGAATTTTCCGCCGCGCTACAACGTCGCCCCGACCCAGCCGATCCCGGTGGTGCGGCTCGTCAACCATCAGCGCAGCTTCGCGCTTCTGCGCTGGGGCCTCATTCCCGCCTGGGTGAAGGACCCGCGCGGCTTCAGCCTGCTGATCAATGCGCGCGCCGAGGCGGTGCTCGACAAGCCGGCCTTCCGCAACGCCATGCGGCGGCGGCGCTGCCTGATCCCGGCCGATGGCTTTTATGAGTGGAAGCAGGAAGGCACGCGCCGGCGGCCGTATTTTGCCGCCACCAAGGCACCGATCGGCTTCGCCGGGCTGTGGGAGCCCTGGATGGGGCCGAACGGGGAGGAGATGGAGACCGCCTGCATCATCACCACGGCGGCGAACCGGACGCTGCGCCACCTGCACGACCGCATGCCGGCCGTCATTCCGCCCGAGGCGTTCGATCTCTGGCTCGACTGCGGCAGGGTCGACGCCGAGACCGCCGCCGCGCTGCTCATGCCGGCGCCGGACGATCTGTTCGAGGCTTATGAGATTTCGACCGCGGTCAATCGCGCGGCGAACGATTCTCCCGAATTGATCGAGCCGGTGGCGCCTGGGGCGGAGCTGGTGGAGACGAAGCCGAAACGCGCGAAGCCGCAAAAGGACGACGGGCAGGCGTCGCTGTTTTGACTTAACACACACGGTCATTCCGGGGCGCGCCGAAGGCGCGAGCCCGGAATCCATAACCACCGGTTCCTCATTTGAACAACGTCCGCAGGGATTATGGATTCCGGGCCCGGCGCTGCGCGCCGTCCCGGAATGACGGCGGGCTTACAGCACCTTGCCGGGATTCAAAATTCCCTTCGGATCGAGCGTGCGCTTGTTCACCTCGGGCAGGAGCTTGCGCTTCATCACGCCGATGCCGTGCTCGGCCGAGATGGAGCCGCCGTGTTTCTTCACCACCGCGTGCACGGCCGCGTTCATGTCGTACCAGCGCGCGAGATACGCATCGCGATCGGCTCCAACCGGCTGGGTCACGTTGTAGTGCATGTTGCCGTCGCCCAGATGGCCGAACGGGACCGGCCGGCTGCCCGGGATCAGCGCCTCGACCGCGGCGTCCGCCTCGGCGAGGAAATCGTGCACATTAGCGAGCGGCACCGAGACGTCGTGCTTGATCGAGGCGCCCTCAGGCTTCTGCGCTTCCGGCAACAGCTCGCGCAGCCGCCAAAAACTCTGCCGCTGGTCATCGTTGCGTCATTGACGAGGCCCGCCTCGGCGCCGGCCGCGAGCGCGCTTTCGAGCGCGGCGCGCAGGCCCTCGCGCTCGCTCGACGAGACCTCGAGCAGCACGTACCAGGGGTGCGTGCCGGTGAGGGGATCGCGGCAGCCCGGCCCATGCTTGACCGCCATCTCGATGGCGAGCCGCTTCATCAGCTCAAAACTTGTCGTCGCGCCGCCGGTGCGTTCCTGCACGAGATTGAGGAGATCGAGCGCCGCGCGCGGCGAGGGCACGCCCACGAAGGCGGTCTCAACCGAGCGCGGGCGCGGAAAAAGCTTGACCACCGCGGCTGTGATGATGCCGAGCGTTCCTTCCGCGCCGATGAACAGGTTGCGCAGGTCGTAGCCGGTATTGTCCTTCTTGAGCTTGTTGAGGACGTTGAGCACGCGGCCGTCGGCAAGCACCACTTCGAGGCCGAGCACGAGGTCGCGCGCGACGCCATAGGCGAGCGCGCCGGTGCCGCCCGCATTTGTGGAAAGATTTCCGCCGATGGTGCAGCTGCCTTCGGCGGCGAGCGAGAGCGGAAACAGCCGGTCGGCCTCGGCCGCCGCGGCTTGCGACCGTCATCGTGTTGGAAGCGGCGTCGACCTCGCGGATGCGGTCGAGCCGGCCGAGCGAAAGCACGATCTCGCCGCCGCGCGGGATCTGCCCGCCCACCAGTCCGGTGTTGCCGCCCTGCGGCACGATCGGCGTGCCGGTGTCGTTGGCGAGCTTGAGGATTGCCGCGATCTCTTTCACCGCTCCCGGCCGCAGGATGAGCGGGGAGGTGCCGCGATAGAGATTGCGGCCCTCGACGAGATATTTCTCCTGCTCCTCCGGGTCGGTGACCGCGTATCTGTCGCCAACCAGCGCGATGAAGCGGGCAAGGAGATCGGGAGAAATGGCCGGGGTCGGCGGAGGCGCGATGTTCATGGACGCTGTCGGTTGTGGCTCTCTGTCACGCCCAACCTTTTGCGTCATTCCGGGCCGCGGGCGCAAGCCCGCGAACCCGGATTCCAGCTCCGACGAAGACGCGAGGTGAGCTTACTTCTTGTAGTAGCCGACGCCGCAACCCTGGTCGCCGACCACGGTGACGAAGGACTGCTTCGGCACCGCCTCGGTGGTGCCGGGCCGCGGGAACTTGTAGTCGACCGTGTTGATGGCGCCCGGCTTGGCGGTATCGAAGATATTCTGGCCCAGCGGCGAGCCGCCCGGCTCCTTGAGCGCGCGGATGTCGGTGCCCATGAGCTTATCGTTCGGATGCGCCGTGAACTTGCCGTCCGACACGTTGTAGCAGAACACGTAGAGGTCGCGGTCGCGGAAGCCACCGTCCGTCTTGGGAAACTTGGCAAGCGCGTCCGCCTTGTTTGCCTTGACCGCCGCGACTGCCTTCTCGAGCATTGCCTTGGCCTCGGCGGCAGTGCCTTCGGCCTGTGCCCACGCGAGCGCAGTGCCGAGCAGCAGGAATGCCGACGTGACGGCAGCAAGAACTGATTTCGTCATGGGGTTCTCCTCCGGGTTTTCGAAATGGCATCCGCGTGAAGAACGAAAGCCGGCCTTCACGGCCTGTTGGACGGATGCCCCACAAGGATGCGTGGTTTCCGGCTGACCGACAAGGCCGCGAGGATGCAAAAGTCTCTCCGCCTTTAGGCGGAGGAGCGGTCTATTCCCGCGGCGCAGCGGCCCGCGCCAGGCGGTCGTTGATCGCTTCGCCGAGCCCTTCATGTGGAATTGGCATCACGGCGATCGCGTGCGCGCCGGAGCGGTCGAGCGCGCGCAGGTGGGAAAAGAGGTTTGCGGCGGCCTCGACAACATCGCGGCGCGCCGACAGGTTGAGCACGCGCGCCGCCTGCGGTGCGCCGGGCGGCAGGTCGGGCCCGAACGCAAGCAAGGCCTCGCCGGGTTTCACCTCGGTCGCTTCGAGGTGCAGGCGGGCGCGCGGCGCGTAATGGGAGGCCAGCATGCCGGGCGCGAGCATCGCCTCGTCGTCGTTGCGCTGGCCGGGCTGCGGCGCCTCGCTCACCGCACGACCGAGCGCGCGCTCGATGGCGTTGCGCGGCACGCCGCCAGGGCGCAGCAGCGTCACGGCCTCGTCGAGGCAGGCCACGATGGTCGATTCCACGCCGACCGGCGCCGGGCCGCCATCCAGCACGAGATCGATCCGCCCGGCGAGATCGGCGAATACGTGGTCGGCGGTCGTGGGCGAGACGTGGCCCGACTGGTTGGCCGAGGGCGCGACCACCGGTCTGCCGAGCGCTGCGATGAGCGCGTGCGCGATGTCGTGCGACGGCACGCGCACCGCGATGGTGTCGAGGCCGGCAGTGGCGAGGTCGGCGACCGGGCAGGCGGCCACCTTCGGCAGCACCAACGTCAGTGGGCCGGGCCAGAACGACTGCCCGAGCTTCTCTGCCGCCGCGTCGAAGCGGGCGAGCGCGCGGGCGGCCGCGATGTCGCGCACGTGCGCGATCAGCGGATTGAACGCGGGCCGGCCCTTCGCCGCGTAAAGCTTCGCGATCGC
>WNFJ01325229.1_pt2 | contig 10163 bp, 4 predicted proteins | sample 5400461 | NCBI WGS metagenome assembly WNFJ01 (sample SAMN13153349, study PRJNA577476) | soil metagenome | isolation source: 115 cm saprolite on Douglas fir-dominated hillslope | place: USA:California | collected 2013-09-17
CCGCCTCTGGCGTAGGCAGAATTTGAATGCCCTTTTCTTCTTCCACTTCCCACGTTGGATCGGTGTCGGCAAGCTGCTCTGCTTCGCCTTCTCCGTGAAGAAGAAATCCCGTACGATCGCTGATCTGGGCCAGCGGAGTAAGCACGCCAAAATTCCAGACCGCGGCGGCCAAGACGTTTCTCCCCTGACGCAGGAACGGCGCGATGTCATAGGTCTCATATCTCCAATGACCCAAATCGCTTCGCGATGGGCCGGCGTCCACGCGCTGCTGATTCACATAAAAAATGAATTGGTTGTCCGCGCTCAGGTGCACGATAAAGTGCTCCGGCTCTTGCGCAAGCTCAAGCAGCTTCCGGAAGTGCAGTACGGTCTGGTCGCGTTGTGGGCCGTCTGGGGAGGTGATCCATTGGGCGCTCCACATTTGTTTCGGAAAATCAGTGGGAAGTTGTGCCCCCGCAACTTCCGGGTTGATCAACTCGAATACCGCAATCACGAGCAGCCCCGCCAGGTCTTGGGTTCGCATCAGGTTCTCCTCTTTCGACGAGTAAATCGAATTCTTGCGAATCTTTCAACTTCCGATAGAGCACCCAAGAGAAAGGGCCTCTGAAATGGCAAAATCCGCCCTTGGCCCGTAGCAGACGAGATTCCGGACGGATGATCGCCACGCGGAAAATATTCCAGCGCTGTGCAACTCCTCCGCCGACGTCGGCGGTCACCTCTCCGTGTAGCCTGCTCTTCGCACGGGCGCTTCCATCGGCCTCCGTGCGGACCACCCCCTCACTCACGCTTGCGAACTCCCAGACCTACGACGTTTGTCACGATGTCTGTGGCAACCGCATATTGTTGCAAAAGCGACCCAAGTCTTTGCGTCCAGCGTTCGATACTCTCTGGACCTCCGAAAGAAACAATGATCGCAAGTACTTGCGTCGTCGCCGCCGTCACCATCGTTCGTTCCGAATCACTCGTCGCGCTGCCGTGCGGTCCAGCGGCATCACAAAACACGGGCAATCCTTCCAGATTCAAATCGTATTTGCCAATGCCCTTGTACGTTTCTGTTGCGCGCCCCGCGCGAAAAACTATATCTCCACTCACATGCGCCAGGTCATACAGCCCAATCGGCAGGCGGCTTTCCACCGACGCGAGATTGATCGCGTCCACCACGGCGTTGATTTGCGGCAAGCCTTTTCCTGCCACGACGCGCCTCAACAGCGCTTCCGCCGAACCGCGGTACCTCGATGGATCTTTTCCCAGAGCCTTGTAGGCCGTGCGCGTCGATTCCACCTGCAGGGACGCCAGTACGCTGCGCGGCATGGCCAGTTTCTGAATTTCCGTCTCTCTCGCCTTCATCTCTTCGAACAGCGCCGCGGGGGATGCGCCGGCCTCCACGCGCGCAGTCAGGCATCCCAACGCTGTCCGCGGGCACTTCGTTTTCAATTTTGGATCAATGGTTACATTCATAACGGCCTCAGCTCGCAACCGGTTTCAGCCGAGCCGAGAAGTGCCGCAAGAACTTTGCATGGTGGGTTATTTCGTAGCCACGGATCTGCTCCCGTTTGCGCCAAACGTCCAGAATCACTTCCACTACGTACTCGATGTGGCTCTGCGTATACGCGCGCCGCGGAATCGCCAGGCGCACCAGATCCATTTTCGCGTGCTCGCCGAACATCAGCGTTCCGATCTCCACCGAGCGAACCCCTCCTTCCAGGTAAAGCTCGTTCGCCAGCGCCACGCCCGGAAACTGTGCCGCCGGGACGTGCGGCAGGAATGCACGCGCATCTATATAGATTGCATGTCCGCCCGGTGGCTGCACGATGGGCACGCCTTCGCTCGCGATGTGATTACCGAGAAACGCAGTGGATGCGATCCGGTATTTCAGATATTCCTCCTCCAGCGCCTCGTTCAATCCGACGGCAATCGCCTCCAGGTCGCGTCCCGCCAGTCCGCCGTACGTCGGGAAGCCTTCGGTCAAAATCAGCAAGTCTTTCTGCTGCTGCGCCAGCGTATCGTCGTTGGTGCACAGAAATCCGCCGATGTTCGCCATCCCGTCCTTCTTCGCGGACATGGTGCAGCCGTCGGCATGCGAAAACATCTTCCGCGCAATCTCGCGTGGAGTTTTTTTTTCGTAGCCTGGCTCGCGCAGTTTGATAAAGTACGCATTTTCCGCGAAGCGACACGCATCGATGTATAACGGAATCCCATGCTTCTTGCAGACTTCTTTCACCGCGCGGATATTTTCCATCGAAACCGGCTGGCCGCCTCCGGAATTATTGGTCACCGTCAGCATCACCAGCGGAATCTTCTTTGCGCCTTCGCGTTCGATCGCTTCCGCCAGCCGCCCCGTGTCCATGTTCCCCTTAAAAGGATGCACGCGCGCGGGCTCTTTCGCTTCCGGGATGGGCAGGTCCAGCGCCTGCGCTCCGACAAATTCGCAGTTCGCGCGGGTGGTGTCGAAATGCGTGTTGTTCGGGACAACGTCGCCTTTCTTGCACATAACGCTGAACAAAATCCGTTCCGCGGCGCGGCCCTGGTGCGCGGGAATCACATGACGGAAACCGAAGATGCCCTGCACGGAATCGCGAAATCGCGCGAAGCTCGGCGAACCGGCATAAGATTCGTCGCCGCGCATCATCGCCGCCCACTGCTCTGTGGACATCGCCGCGGTTCCCGAATCTGTCAGCAAGTCAATCAGAATAGATTCGGAAGCCACCAGAAAAAGGTTGTAGCCCGCGGCCTCCATGAGTTTCTGGCGTTCTTCCCGCGTGGTGCGGCGGATCGCTTCGATGCTTTTGATCCGGAACGGCTCGATGATCGTCTTGATCGGCATGCTCTTCAGCGACTCTCCACCGGACACACTAACACACCGCCCGATCTATCGTCGGGAGCATCATTCGCAGGCTGGGCGCAGTCGCTGCTCCGCTCTGACCTAGCACTCGTGCTAAACTTTATGGGTTCTAGGCCCGTAGCTCAGTTGGTTAGAGCGCTACCTTGACACGGTAGAGGTCTGGGGTTCGAGTCCCCACGGGCCTACCATATCTTTCAATGGGTTAGCGTCCACAACCTCAGTCAGCAAGGCTCCAAATGACTCCATTAGACACTGCTGGCAGCCCGTACTGGCAGTTAGCAGCGCGACACTTCCTCGAACGGGACTTCGGGGCAGTTTCGCCGGATTCACATCGACGAATACGGCACTTGAGGGCTGGAGCCACCCGACGAAGGCTTCTCGGGGTTATAATCACGGCCACTTATGCCTCTCGCTCCAGGCACACAGCTTGGCCCCTATGAAATCACGGCGCAGCTTGGCGCGGGCGGGATGGGCGAAGTTTACCGCGCCCGTGACTCCCGCCTGGACCGCGAAGTCGCCGTCAAGGTTCTGCCAGCGTCTCTAGCTGGAGATCCAGAGCGGCTGCGCCGCTTCGAGCAGGAGGCACGTGCCGCGGGCGCTTTGAATCATCCGAACATCCTGGCCGTGTATGACCTTGGGACCCAGGATGGCGTGCCCTATCTGGTCACAGAACTGCTCGAGGGCGAAACGTTGCGAGAGCAGGTGCGGCAAGGGCCGTTACCTCTACGTCGTGCCCTGGAATACTCCCTGCAAATCGCTTCCGGCCTTTCGGCCGCGCATGAGAAAGGGATCGTTCACCGCGATCTCAAACCCGAGAATCTCTTCGTAACAAAAGAGGGGCACGTCAAGATTCTCGACTTCGGCCTTGCAAAGCTCGCCGCTCCATCCGCTGGCGGCAGCGACGATTCCGTTACTTTGGCCTCTGGGCCTGGCGCGAATACGGTTCCCGGCGCCGTGCTGGGTACGATCGGCTACATGTCCCCGGAACAAGCCCGCGGCCTGGCGGTGGACAAACGGGCAGACCTTTGGGCCTTCGGTTGCATGCTGTTCGAGATGCTCACTGGTGCGCGCGGTTTTCCCGGCGCCACCGGAGCCGATGTGATGTCAGCCGTCATCAGCCGTGAACCGGATTGGCAAAAGCTGCCGACGTCCACGCCCGTTGAAATCCGTCACTTGCTGCGACGCTGCCTCGAAAAAGAACCAGCCCGGCGGATGCGTGATGCCGGGGACGTGCGGTTGGAGATAGAGGAAGTGCTCGGGCGAATGGGATCGAGCCGCTGGCGGTCGCGCAGTGCGCTTCTGGCCATTGTGGTGGCCGGTGTCATCGCGATCGGCGCCGTTGTTGCGCTTTATCGGGCGCGACAACCTCAGTCCCGCCGCTTGCAACCCACCCTGACGCAAGTGACGTTCGCGGAGGGTATCGAGGAGCAGCCGGCTTGGTCGTCAGACGGGGATCAACTCCTCTATGTCGCTATGCCATCCGGCGGCGCGCAGCGCAAGATCTTCCGCAAAGATTTGAGGAGCAGCACGGAGGCTCAGCTCACAAAGGGAGCCGGCGAGGACATCATGCCGGTATGGTCCCCCGACGGGAAGCGTGTCCTCTTTGTACGCGCGCAGCAGCCCGACACCAGGCTGCAACCCGGAGATGTCTTTGGCCAGTACGACAACGGCGATATATGGTCGCTCGATTTGGCGACGGGTGAAGAAACGCGAATGGTTCGGGATGCCTACAATCCTTCGTTCTCGACCGATGGCAAGCACATCGCAGTAGACGCGTCCTGGGCTGGTCCGCGTCGCATCTGGATGCTCGACGCAGAAGGGCACAATCCACAGCAGGTTACTACCGAAAGCTCCGAGGCGGTTGCCCACCTTGCCCCTCGATGGTCGCCGGATGGAGAGAAGATCGTGTTCCAGAACCAGGAGCGCACGAAATTCAACGTCCTCGTCGTGGATCTGCGTACCAAGGCGATTCACTGGATCACGAACGACTTGTCCGTAAATCTTCAGCCTGTGTATTCCTCTTCCGGCAAGTTTATTTACTTCACCTCGTACCGCAGTGGTGGTCTGAACATCTGGCGAGTGCCGACGCAACAGGACGCCACCAACACCGGAGCCCTTCAGCAGGTAACCACGGGCCCGGGGCAGGACCTCGAGGTAGCAATATCCCGAGATGGCACTCGCTTGGCTTTCGCCACCTTGAAACAGAATGCCGACATTTGGAAGTTGCCGGTATCGCCGCAGTCGGGGTTGCCCACGGGCGAACCTCAACCTGTGATTGCTACCACGCGCGAAGATAGCCGCGGGGCCTGGTCTCCAGAAGGCCGCGACATAGCCTTCAACTCCGATCGCGACGGAGACATGAACATCTGGCTCTTTTCAGGACGTGATGCAACGGTTCGTAAGCTCACCACGGGCCCAGGAGGCGACTTCCAGCCGAACTGGGCACCGGACGGGAAGCACATCGTCTTTTTTTCTTCCCGCTCAGGAACGCCAAACATCTGGCAGGTGGATGTTGCGTCGGGAGTGCTTAAGCAGCTCACCAATACACCTTCCGTGGACATCAACCCATTTTATTCGCCGGATGGGCGCTGGATCGCGTTTCAGTCCGACCGCAGCGGCCGGCTCGAGGTGTGGTTAATGGCGACTGACGGCAGCGGGGCCCGGCAACTGTCACACGAAGGTTCAGGCGGCCACTTTTTGCGCTGGAATGAAGCAGGCGACGCTGTCATCTTTCGTTGTCCGACGTGCGACAGCACAGGAATGACGATGGAGGTTTCCATGAATGGCGGGCCGTCTCGGGAACTCGCCAAGTCGATGGGAGGCTCGCATCTTTCACTTTCTCCAGACCGGTCCCGAATCATGGATGTGGTCGGCCACAAGACCCTGTGGGTGTCGTCGATCGGGGCCGGCAATCCAGAAAAGGCATTCGAGTTCTCCGATCCGACAGTTCGAATCGACTATCCCGTCTGGTCACCTGATGGAAAGTGGGTGCTTTTCGACCGTTTCCGCCCTCAAGGCGGCGACATTTGGATGATGAAAAACTTCGAGTGAAGCGCCCCACGACGGCCAGGTGTTGTCACATGCACTTGATGAGGTCCTACGAAAGAAGGTGCGCAACGTGCTCGGTTGGCGACAGGAAACTTGGAGTGATCGCGATCCCTTATGGGGTCCAGAAACGGGGTTCGAAGAGATCAGTGATGTCCGCGAACGGGACTTCTGGGGAGTCAGCTCACGATTCACAAAGGAGGTCGAGGACATTGGTCATGGTCGTCGTCGCGCAACCCTACTGTTGGGCGCAAATGGGCTGCGCGATTGACGGAATTCAATTGGCTACGGCTGCGGCGTCACGAAGACGGCTGTTGTCAATCCCGGTACGAGGAGGGTACCGGTCTGAGCGTCGAACGATGATTGGCCGACGATCGGGTCTGTAGAATGCTGTTGAACCGGATGCAGACACAGTTCCGATCCAACTAACGTGGAATTCTGAAACGACACTTGAGCGTTCGTGGCGTTGAAAACCACGACGATGTGCTGATAGCGGCCGAAGTCGCCGCCGTTGGCGTCGAGCTTCATGACGATGAGGCCGGGCGTCTGGCTGGGGCCTGCGTTTAGGAAGTGCAGGTTGGCTTGTACATCGGCGAGTGTGTGCATGTGGAAGAGGCCGGAGGTGCCGCGGATCTCCAGGAATTCGCGGAAGGCGTCGCGGGCATGCTGAATGTCCGAGGGCTGTGGAGTGAGCGTCGGATTGGCGAGCAGAGGCTGCATGATAGGCCAGTTGCCCTGGTTCTGGCTGGCGATGGGTAAACCGGTGCCCCAGTTGTCGGACTGATAGCTGAAGTCGAGCTTGTTGAACCAGTCGCCGGAGTCATAACTGTTGTTGTCCATGTCTTTGGACCGAAGCAGGTCGTCGCCGCCAAGGAAAAACGGCAGACCCTGGCCCAGCGCCACCAAGCTCATCGCAAGGACTTGGCGACGCTCGCGAGCGTGTACGTCGTCAGCCGCAGACGACTTGAGTTGTACGGCATCGAAGAGAGTTTGGTTATCGTGCACCGAGCAATAATCGATGTCTTCGACGGGGCTGGCGGTGTAGCCAGCCGGCTGGCCGTTGTAATTTACCTGCGCCCCTGTGACCGTTGCACCAGTGTGGTCCGTGAAAGTCCAATCGCGGAGATTGCCGGCGAGGCCGACTTCGACCCAGTCCGTATACTCGAGCAGCGTGCCTAATTGAGCGGAAGGCGCGGTGCTTTGACTCGTAAAGCTGCTGGAGTCTGTGAAGAGGCCAGTGGCAAAGCCCTGCACGCGCTCGTCCGTGAACGGACTGCCGCCGCGGATACCGTCGCGAATGCGGTCGTTGAATGTGCCGATGCCATTGCCGAAGAGATTTTTCTGGCTGGCGTTGATTCCCAGCGAATTGTTGGCCACCTCGCCGAAATCGAAACCCTCGCCGTAGAGATAAACCTTACTGCCGTCCACGCCATCCTTTTCGAGCGTGAGCTTTGCGAGCGCGTTTTGAATTTGCTGCATGTTGGAGACGAACAGAAAGCTCATCAGATCGAAGCGAAAACCGTCGATCTTGTACTGCTTGACGTTTAGCGCGACGGCGTCGGTAATGAGCTTGCCCATCATTTTGTGCTCCGGCGCCGTGTCCGGACAGCAGCTACCCGATAGCTGGTTGCCGTCGGCGTCGAGGCGGTTGTAGTAGTCTGGCACAACCTCGTCGAGCACGGCGTTGGGGTTCTCGCCGATGGCGTTGGTGTGATTGAATACCACATCCTGAATGACGCGAAGGCCGGCACGGTGGAGGCCCTGGACCATCTCGCGGTACTCTTCCACGCGATTGTCCGGTTTTAGCGCATAGGCGCCTTCCGGTGCGAAAAAGTGGACCGGGTCGTAGCCCCAGTTGAAGGCATCCTTATTCTGAATCGCGGCCACGGAGGCCTGCTGCTGTGTGCCATCGGACGGGAAGACGCTGAGGTCGGGAGTCGTCAGCCAGGTGGTCTTATCCTCGTTAATGCTGGCGAAGTGAAAACTGGGCAGGAGGTGCACCGCTTTGAGACCCGCATCGCCGAGTGCTTCGAGGTGCTTCATGCCGTTAGTTCGGCGGTCGGCGAAAGCCAGGTAAGTTCCGCGATGGGAAGACGGCACGGTCATGTCATTAGCACTGAAATCGCGGATGTGCAACTCATAGATGCTGAGATCGTTCACGCTGGCGAGCGAAGGCGAACGCGACTCCTGCCAACCGTCGGGCTGCGTGTCGGGGTCGTTGAGATCGGTGATGCGGCTCTTCACGCCGTTCAGGGCCAAGTCCACCGAGTACGGATCGGTGACGATGTTCTCCAGAATGGCGCGCTGGCCCGGCACATAAACGCGAAGGTCGAACAAGTAATATTTGCTCCTCCAACCGTCATCCAGGCAGGCGCTCCACACCCCGCTGTTCTCGTGCGCGGCAATGACTTTGGCCGGCATGGTGTCGGCAGCGTGCTCGAATAGCTGAAGATTCAAGGACTGGGCCGTCGGGGCCCACACGCGGATTGAGATCTCTCCGCAGCCGTAAGCGTCGCGCGAATCGTCCTCCTCCCTGTGGTGGAAGAGCACTCCAAGCTTGCCGGGGAAAAAGAAAAGATCATCGAGCACGCCCGCCGTCTGCACACTCGTGACGTATTTAAGCGTGCCGTCGCTCGCGGTCGCGGACACCGCGATTTGACCCTTCAGAACAGCCGCGAGAAGAGATGTACCGGTATTGTCCGGCAGGTGCAGGACGGCGTAACCGGACAGCTGCGGGAAGCGCGCTTGTTCGTCGGATGTGAAACCACCGGCAAACGGAGTGAGCGAAATGCTGGAGCCTCCGGTCACACCGGTCGAGGTCAACTGCAAATTCGCGTTCAGGTCATAGTTCAAAAAATAGGTGAAACCAGACTGCAGGAATTGGCCCTGGATTGCCACGGTAGTGCGATCGATCCAAAACGCCTGCAGCTTGAAGAAGACCGCGTCCAGCAATTGCGCCGCGGTCGGCTGGGTCGTGAAAACCTGGGCATCGCCGGATATCACCCAGGCTTCGTTGAATTGCGCAACATTCAAGTGCATGTCCGGCCCGGGGTCCTTGATGCCCAGCGAAATATTGTGAACGATGAAGCCGAGGTCGTGGGGATTTGGCTTGAGCCCAACGTCATAAAAGGCACCATAGGTGTCATACCCAGTCACGAAGACGGGGCCGCCATTGAAATTGGAAGTGTCTTCGGTGGTGTCACCAAATGCGTAGACTGTCCAGGAAGCATAATTCGAATCGGGCCGAAAATAGTGGATCCGCGCCTTGTTTGCTGGAATCGGCGGCTCCGTGGTGAATTCGGTCGGCGGCTGCGTAAGATATACGGTCGCGCTGCCGGAGAGCACCCACGCCTCGATATTCAGCGTCACTTGCAGATGCATGTCCGGGCCAGGGTCCTTAATGTTGCAGTTGTGAATGATAAAACCCAGCTGGCCATTAAACTTCGTGGGATCGACTCCGACATCGTAGTAAGCGCCGTAAGTGTCGTAACCGGCGACGAAATCATTGGTGTTGCAAAAGTCGCTGTTCGGATCGGTAGTCGCGAAAAATGGATAGAGATTCCAGTTCGCATAGTTATTGTCGGGGCGATGATAATGAATGCGTGCCTTGCCCGCAGGAATCGACGGATCCGTTTGCTGGATCGTGGGAGGCCGCGTTGTGTGCAGGACGTTGCTGCCGGAGAGCTGCCAGAACTCGTTGCCCTGCGTTGCGGGATCGATGAATTCGTTAGGCCCAGGGTCTTTGGTGTTGCTCTTGTGAATGATTATGCCGACGTTCTGGGCCGTCGAAGTGACACCCACATCAAAGAACGCGCCGAAACCATCGCGCCCAGCTACCTGGACGGGGCCGCCGTTGAAGTTGGAGGTATCTTCGGTGGTGTCACCGAACGCATAGACAGTCCAGCCGAGATAGTTGCCGTCGGGGCGAAAGTAATGAATGCGAACGTGGTTCGCGGGAATGGGAGGAACAGGCGCTTGGGCTTTGAGAAGACTGGGCGCTGCGATCAATAAGAAGGAAACAAGAGCAAAAACAACAGAAAACGTGGAGGCGGAGCGGCGATGCATGATTCACACTCCCGGTTTGGTTGGGCGAGTCGCTTTCTTCTGCAGGCACCCCTGCGCGAAATGCCAGTGAGCGAGGCCGGGCATTCGTGTGTCAAGAAGACTAGCGCGACGCGCATGGTAACGCCCTGATTGCGTGCTGTCCAGTGAATTAGGCATCCGCGTCGTTAACACGTGATTCGGAGATGATAAATCCGATTACCGACAACGTCGC
>WNFJ01513448.1_pt2 | contig 10163 bp, 12 predicted proteins | sample 5400461 | NCBI WGS metagenome assembly WNFJ01 (sample SAMN13153349, study PRJNA577476) | soil metagenome | isolation source: 115 cm saprolite on Douglas fir-dominated hillslope | place: USA:California | collected 2013-09-17
CCGTAGGCGGGCGTGACCCACCGTTGAAAACGAAACCCCGCCGTGTCCAGGCACGGCGGATGGCATGAATGGCCGGAGCGGAATATTTCGATCGACAACATTGCCCGAATCGCGAAGGGCCTAAAGGTCGAACCGTGGCGGCTGTTGAGGGACGATTGAAGCCTTATCCGGTCGAGGCATGCCCACACGTTCCCTGCCACCATGGACCGTGAAGTGCCTTCTCGAACCGCGAATGCCCTAGCTAGTTCTCGACGAAGTCGGCGCAGCGCTGGACCTGGTCACTCGCGCCCCAGGGCATGATTGGCACCGTGGAGGTCGAGTTCTTCGGTGAGCCTTTGTACGGGTGGCCCTACTCAATTCGGAGGCCGCTGAGGGAACCGTCCCAGGAAAACTCAAATTCGTTTCTTAACGAAGCTGCATTCTCGGCAGAAACCTTGTTCATCGGCTCGGAATGTGGCGGTCAGAATTGGCCTATTCCACCAAGTTTCACGGATTGACCCGCAAGGGTCAAAATGGCCCCTGCAAGGCCACCTGAGAGAGCGCTTATTCAAATCGACTTTTGTCCACCCTCCTATGCTGAAAGTCAGTATCGTACTGCGCGTTCCTTCTGGGTGGGTCGCTCAGCTTCTGATACTCTTCAAACAGCTTGGGTGTCCTACCGGTCCAGAATGAGGGACAAGACCTCTTGCGCGCCTTCCCCATGTGCACGCACTCTCTGTGAGGGAAGATTGATGGCCCGTGGAAAGTCTCCAAGCCTCATAGATAAGCACGTTCGCAGCCGCGCGTGGATGCATCGCGGGATATTTTAGTGGCCGAGCCCATCCTCAGAGTTTTGTCCGAACCTGAGAAGGCGATGGTTCAACAAGTCGTTCTACCGGTCATTGCTACTGGTACGGACGGGAGTTTTCGGCCTGTCGGTTCGTGCTGGATATTTACAACGGCGGTGCGTGACGCCTTCGCCTTCTCGGCTGCGCATGTCTTTGAAGAGGTCGTCCGAAGCGAAGGGAGGCACGAACGTGGCGTTGCTTCGATGCCTGACATTTTTCGGCCTTTGAAACCAAAGCCCGTGTCCCTTGCAGTGACACGGCTGAAGGCGCTCTATCGCCACAGGATCGACCACGGACTTGTTGTAGATATCCACGTAGTCTACCGCGACGGCTTGAGTGATTTGGCGGTTTGTCACCTTGCATTCCAATCAGATGCCCCGCCCGACTGTGTTTTTGAACGGAAGATGGCAATTCACGCCGGACCGGTTCCGCGAGGCACTGAGGTAGCGGTCGTCGGGTACGCGGGAATGGAAAGAACACGTGCCTACTTTGATGAAGAAAATGGGTTGTCTTGGGCCGAGCATTTTCATCAACTAACATTTGAGCACGGCAAATGCGTTGAGTATCACAATGTTCGGGGGCCAAGAGGGCCGGTTGGTCCGTGCTTTGAAATAAACGTTCCTTCGCAGCACGGGATGAGTGGTGGACCAATTCTGCACAAGGGCTACGACAATGAGATTGTGGGATGCGGTGTGATTTCGCGCGGTACTTCATTCGGTGGCGATGAAAGCACGATGGCGGCGGCGCTGTGGCCTGCCTACTCATTCAATATCAACAATCTGCGCGGGGAAGGTGATCAACTCTTGACGCTAATTGATCTTGCGCGCCAAGGATGGATTGATGACAAATCAAACGGTCCGGCTCACTTCAAAGTGGTGCGCGTGCCAGATGAAAATGGCGGCACGATAGCGCGGACTTGAAAACGCCGTCGTCAGCGCTTCCCGCCCAAGACAGGAGGCGACGGCCGGATCGTCAACATGAGCTCGGTTGCGGCGATCGGCACCGCCCTGCCTGGCAATGCGTTCTACGCGGCAACCAAGGCCGAGGTGGTGATTCTGACGCGGCGCTTTGCCATGGAGCTGGAGCGCAGTAATCCTTTCGCCATCGGCGTTCTTGCGAGCGACCGCGCGCGACAATTTATCCGAAATGCAGGTTGGGAATACGATGGGAATGAAAAAGCAGGGCAGGGCGGAAACAAGGCAATCTTGTCGCGCGCGAGCCCGAACAGCAGCAACGGCCGTTCGTAGGCGGAAGACCGATTGATTTACGGCAGAATTTGAGTCGGGCTGATCGTCAGTTATCGGACGGAGCAGATGAAGCTCTCACATTTCCGATGACGGCCTGGCCGCCCTCATTCACATGAACATGCTCGACGCGGACGAATTGAGAACTCCCCTGGCGCAGCCGCCGCAAAGCCTCGATTTGCCCTACATAAACCCGCAACAATCGCGCCGCCGCTAACCCAAACAGCGCAGTACGCCTTTCGGTACTGAACCCACCTTCAAGCCTCGCAAGAATAGCCATAGCCGGCCTAGTGGACCCTTTTGAATCTGTCAGGGGCCAGTTTTGGGCCGATAATACGCGAACACTTTCTGAATCGTATCGTCGGCCATTTGACGTTGCTGAGGAGTCGGGGGATTAGCCGGCTTAAATCCGATCTGGCCCGGAAGCCCCGTTTTCATGCTGATTACCAGGAACGTAATGTCCGGCAGCCCCTTCTGGACCTCTTCGCGCGCAATTTCGTCAAGCACACCCTTCCAGGGACCACGCGCAGGAATATCAAGCCTTCGACCTAACTCGTTATAAAAAATAGTCCTCCCTTCCTGTGCACAGAGAATCAATTCCGCGCGGATAGCATCTTTGCGATCTATGTACGCTATCATTGAGGGCACCTTGCTAGGCCGCCCCAGTGGCGGCCTCGCTGGAACTAAAGATATATCGGGCCGTTTGGGTATAGATGGTCTCTATCCCCGCTTGGCGGGGATTTCTTTTTGCGCTTGGGACTCCTTTTCGCTCTCACCTATGCTGAGGTGGGCTCCTCGCCACCACGTCTACTGGCGCGTCTGCATGAAGTCCGGGTCCTTATCGAGCGCGCGCCAGCCCGCAAAACATTGCGCCAGTTGCAAGGTTCGCATTCGGGCCCTTATGACTGGGAAGGGTTAGTCGGGTAAATCTTTTCCAACTGGTGAGGCTGAGCCCAGCCCGTCCTTTGATCTTGATCTTAACTCAAGTGAGAGTTCGAACATGCCTGCGGCGCTGGACCGAAGCTACGACGGGATCATCATCGGCGCCGGCCACCACGGCCTGGTACTTGGCTCCTATCTCGCGCGCTGTGGCCTCGACATCCTCCTAGTGGATCGGCGCCTGCAATATGGCGGCGCACTCGTGACCGAGGAAGTGACCGCACCCGGCTTCTATCACAACCTGCATTCGATCAATCATTTCCACATCAGCGAGACGCCCTGGTTCAAGGATTTGGCCCTCGCCGACCGAGTCACCTACATTACGCCACGCTACGAGTTCGGCCAGCCACACCTCGACGGCTCGGCGCTCGTGTTCGGGCGAGATCTCGAGGAGACGCTCGCCAATGTCGCGCGCTTCTCCACGCTTCTCGTATGGACTTGCGAGACGTGTTTGCGATCAACCTGCGCCGTCTGCGTCATGCTAAAGGGCTGTCGCAGGATGATCTCGCGTATGAAGCGGAGGTAAGTCGCAGCTATTTGAGTCAGATTGAGAAAGGCGCGTTTTTTGCAAGCCTCAAGATCGTGGATAAGCTCGCGAGAGCGCTGAATGTGGAACCGTCAGAGCTACTGAAGGCGCCATCCAAGCGGGGGAAGATCGGACGGTGAGGCGGGGGGAGGACCGCAGTGACCATGAATGTGTCGCACAAGGCGATACACGACATTTCTCGGTTGACGCAATGTCATCGCATAGTTGGTCCGCATGTATGGCCGCTTCACCGAAATTGGCCGCCGAACTGGAGCACGCGGAAGCTCTCCGGGACGGTGAATGTCCTGCGCTGTATCTGCGTCCAGCTCATCGCCGTGCCAATGCAGATAACCTCGCATAACGAGTATCTCGCACCAATTTCGGAGCCGCGGTTCGTATCGCGACCAGCGCGCGATCGAGGTCAAGCGGACGAACCGCGCGCTCCTCGCTACCAATTGTGACATCCAAAAGCGTCAGAAGGGCCATCGCTTCCCGCGGTCCTTTCACCTCTCGCAGCCTTTTTCCGTCGATGTCTTTGTCATACAGCCCATACTCATGCAGGGACCAGCAGTCGAACGGAGTCAGAAATCTCTCCAATGTCTCGACTGCCTCGGCAAATGCCGACTCCGCCTTCGCCGGAAGGTCCGCGAACGCGTCGGACAGTTCACGTGAGCGTAGCGCCTGCTCTTTGGGCCAGACCGAGTCGAGAAAAGGGCGAACCACATTTCGGAACCTCTCCTCGCGAGATGTTCTCCTATCTTGAGCTTCCACGAAAACCCCCACGATCCGCGCGCTTGTTGCGCGAAGTTGGGCGGTTCCCAACCGCAACATTTGCTGCACAACCGCGTCGGAAGCAGAAGGTTGCTTTTTGTCGTTTCGATCGAGCAGTACGCGGTATACGACGCGCTCACCCAGTCTGGCGCGGGTAGGGTGTAGATTCGACCGGCGTGACCGTCCTAGCTTCGGGGCATGGCGATGGAACTTCCAAGTGAGAGCGCGAAACGCTTCTTCAAGCAACCAAGTAATTTCGCACTCGCAGTTATCAAACAGTTCCGCGCGAACCAAGGCTTTCTGCTCGCCGGGGCAGTGGCCTACTACACCCTGCTCTCGCTGGTTCCATTACTCATCCTCATCCTGCTAGCACTGTCACATGTCGTGGACGAAGAACGGCTCCTGGTAACCCTCCGTGGATCGCTCGAGTTTATTGTCCCGAGCCAGGCGGATGCCTTAGTGGGAGAGCTGCGCAATTTCTTCACACATCGGGAGGTGATAGGTAGCGTTCTGCTCCTGACCATACTTTTCTTCAGTGCACTGGCGTTTACGGTTCTGGAGAACGCCATGTCGGTGATTTTCTTCCACCGCGTAAAGATCAAACGGCGACATTTTCTCATATCTGCGGTGATGCCTTACGTGTTCATCGTGTTCCTTGGTTTGGGCCTGCTCGTAACGACAGTGGTCTCTGGTGTTTTCCAGCTTATCGGCACTCAGAACATAACGTTCTTTGGCCAGCCGCGCTCGTTCGGCCCGCTGGCCGGGCTCTTGATTTATCTCACCGGGGTAGCGGGTGAGATTCTGCTGCTCTCTTCCATCTATCTGGTGATGCCGGTTGGACGCTTGTCGCTGCGTCATGCGCTGATCGGAGGTGTGACTGCGGCAGTGCTGTGGGAAATCACCCGGCACATTCTGGTCTGGTATTACACATCCATGTCGCAAATTCAGGTGGTTTACGGGTCGCTTACGACTTCGATTGCGGTACTGCTCAGTTTAGAGATTGGAGCTCTGGTTTTTCTCCTTGGCGCTCAAGTTATCGCCGAGTACGAACGCATAGGCCACGAGCCCATCGTCGCGGTACCACGGCCGATGCGAACGGAGGCTCCACCACCATAAGACATTTGTGAATGATCTCGTCGAGCGTGATGGCCAGATGCGGAGCGGGGTCGCCGACCGGCCATGAACGGGCTGCGCGTATACGCGAAATGCCCGCGTTAAAAGCAAGAGAACAGGGGGAAATAGATGACTGTGTCCAGATTAGTTGCCGTTGTCGCGCTCGCCTTCTGCTTTGTTGCCGGATACTTCCTGGCCCGCTTGTGGTCGAGTGCACGCGATACAAGCCCCCTCGCGCAAATCTGTGCCCGCGTCGATTACGTCAACGGCTTGCAAGAGAATCTCTCGGGAGAGGGCGCTGCAAGCGAAGAAGTGCGAGCCGAGTTTAAGACATTAGTCGAACAGTGCCGCACGGCACTGAGAGATCGCGCTGACGAAAACGACTAAGCGCGGGCCATACAAAGCAAGCGGCCTGATGTCGATTGCTGCTTGGATATGACGCACGAATGTCCGCTTTCGGGGGGCAATCGCAATCTATGAGTACACGCCCCAATCAGTGCTATTTGCCGGCACGACCAGCGGAGAGGATTCATCAAAGCTGGCGCGATTTATAAGATCCAGCACCTTGGGGGTCTCAGGTTGTCTAAGGTTCTCCGACGCGAGCCGAACTATTTTTCGGCTCGGGCGTGAAACCTCACAATGCGCTGCCCGTCGCCGTGCTTGTCACGATTGATCAGCAGTTGAACGTGTTTGGCCCACAGATCGAGCGCGGCCCGCTTTTCTGCGGCGTAGCTCGATCTGTTATAGACGCCAGCGACACCAGCCTTGTGACCGCTGATGTGGTTGAGCACAGCTTCGATGACGTGCGGCTGCACGCCAAGTTCGGCCATGCGAGTAGCGACAGTGCGCCTTACATCATGCAGCCGCCATGAACCGATCGCCGCTTGCTTATCGAGTGCGGCCTTGGATTTCGACCATCCCTGAAAGCCGCTCTGCCGATCGCTGCCGTTGCGAGGGCCATTACCGAATATGGAATCTCGACCGGCGCGGGCAGGGCACGATTTCAAGATCGCTAATGCGGGTTTGGAAAGTGGGACTTCATGCGGCCGACTGTTCTTGGTGCGCGCGGGCGGTAGTGTAATCACGCGCTCTTCCAGGTCGACCTCCGACCACCGCAAGGCACCGATCTCCTCGCGCCGTTGCCCGGTAAGCATCAGCAGTCTTACGATCTCGCCGTAGTTCGAATCGGGCAGGGTGCGCCAAATGAGCGCCAGTTCGCGATCGGCGAGCACGCGATCGCGCGACTTCGCGCCATCAAAATGCTTGTTGGTTCCGATCACTGGGTTCATGTCGCAGAGGCCTTCGCCGATGGCCCATGTGAAGAATGATGACAGCGCGGCGCGCGCCCGATCGGCGGATACCGGACCATGTTCATCGGCGATCTTACCAAGACGTGCGGCCACCGTGGCGCGGCTGATCCTCGCAAGATGAAGGCTGTGCAGCGGTTTCCAGTACTGCTCGAGATAGCGCTTGGCATCGACATAGCTGCGCGGTCTCAGCCGACCCTCCTGGCGCGCTAGAAAGCGGCCGATGACGTCGCCGAGTAATTCATCGGATGCCCGCACACGAGCCTCCGCTCGATCGGCAGCAGGATCGTGACCGAGCCGGACCTTCGCCAGCAGATTTCTTGCCGTCTGCCGTGCCTTCGCCGGATCCAGGATCTTGGCCGCACCAATTGTCATGCGGCGTTGCCTGCCGCCGAGCGCGTATTGCACGATGAAGGTGCGGGAGCCGCCTGCCCTTAGCCGCAGGCCGAAGCCCGGCACGTCGTCATCGAAGAAAATCGCTTCGCTTTTGCCGGGCGGCAGCGTGAGCCGTTCGATGCTAGGTTTTGTGAGTTTCATCGCCCTTCTGATGCTTCTTAGCGAAGACCCGCTGACTTCGGGCGTTCCGGCTACTGGGAAGATCATGGGAAGATCACTCCTACATACTCTTGCCGGCAGCGGACAGAGGGTATACCGCGATAATGCAGATTTCAAGCCATTTCTAGCTCTTTCCCACTACTGTTGCACATTGATGCTACTGTATACCCTGTTTCTCTTAATCAGCGGGTCCCAGGTTCGAGTCCTGGTGCGCCCACCAATCTTCCCTCCAAGTATTTGTCGGCAATTCGGAGATCGCGTCCGCAGGGCGCCGGCCCCCCGCTAGAACGCATGCCGGTCAAGCCGCCTCGTTCTGAGTCGAGCCTTCCGCTTGACGCCGCGGCGGCGTAGACTCGCAAAAAAAGCAAGTGTCGGGAGGATCCAAGATGACGCGCAGCGCCGCGGTTCGCTCGGCCTTTCGCTCGGCCGTCCTCTTGGGCGCGCTGGCGGCGGGGAGTGCGTCGGCGCAGCAAGCCGTCACCGACGACGGATTGACCGCCACGCAGAAATTGGGCCGGCAGGTGTTCGCCCAGTCCTGCGGGATTTGCCACCTGCCGCCGCAGATCAACGCGCGAACCTACGGCCCCCTCTTGTCCAAGGACACGGCCGGGGGCAGCGATGAGGTCATCCGCGGCCTCATCAGCGAGGGCACGCCGCGCATGCCCGCGTTCAAGCATTATCTCGAGCGCGCCGACATCGACGCGATCATCGCCTATCTCAAAACAGTGCCCGCCAGCGCCACGCGTTGAACGGCCAGGGAGAAACGCCAGGAAGAAACCGCCAAGGAGAAACGCCATGCAAACCCACCAGTTGCGCCTCGTCGCAGTCGCCGCGGCGTGCCTCGTTTCGAGCGGCGTGAGCGCGCCGGCCGCCGATCATCTGCTCAGCGGCACGGTCGCCTCGGCGGCGGGCGAGAAGCTGGGCGGCGTCACCGTCTCAGCCAAGGCCAACGGCAGCACGATCACGACCAGCGTCTACACCGACGAACAGGGCGGCTACTACTTTCCGCCGCTGCCCGCCGGCACGTACACGGTGTGGGCGCAGGCGCTCGCCTTCGAGCTCGCCAAGGGCGAGGTCGATCTGACGGCGGTGCGGCGGGCGGATCTCACGCTCAACGCGATGACCGACGTCGAGCGGCAGGTGCGGCAGCTGCCGGGCGAAATGCTCATGGCGGCGCTGCCCGAGGACAGCGCGGCCGACGCCCGCATCAAGCGCGTCTTCCGCAACGCTTGCACCGGCTGTCACACGCCGAGCTACGTGCTGCAATTCCGCTTCGACGAGGACGGTTGGTCGAAGATCATCGACCTGATGAAGGTCGTGCCCAACACCGGCGTGTTGCCGGCCAATCCCAAGCCGAACGCCATCATCGACTTCCATCAGAAGGAGCTCGCCGCCGCGTCCGCGGCCTTCGGGCGAAGCGGCGCGGGTGGTGTGGACGCTCTACGATGTGCCGATGGTTCCGGAGGCCGGGATCGGGACCACCTACCAGACCAACGATGGCACCGACTGGTCCCTGGGAACGGCCTCCAAGCTCGGTCTCATCACCCACGACGGGGGCATGGATTTCGACGGCAATCTCTGGTTCGCGTCCAACAACCCCAATCGCCAAGTCACCGTCGGTCGCGTCGACGGCAAGACCGGCGAGGTCAAGTTCCTCAAGGTGAACCGCAACGACGGCCTCGCCGCCAACGCCCACGGCCTGGTGCGCGATCAGGAGGGCATGTTCTGGTTCGACGTCAATCCCGGCCGCCGCAGCCTGGGCCGGCTCGATCCCAAGGCCGAGAAGATCGACGTGTATATGACGCCGCCCAACATGTCGCCGCTCGGCGGTGCGGTGACGGTCGACGTCGACGGCAAGGGCAAGGTGTGGGCCTCCGCGCCCGACGGCGCCGTGCGCTTCGATCCCGAAACCGAACGCTTCACCGACTTCAAGTCGCTCTCCTACAAGACCGCGCGCGGCACCGGCATGACCTATGGCGCGGCCGGCGATCGCGACGGCAACGGCTGGTGGACGCAGATGGCGTTCGACACGGTCGGCAAGGGCGACATGGCATCGGGCAAGACCATCGAGGTGAAGCTGCCCGTGGTGCAGGCGGAGCTCGACCGCATCACGCCGGAAGCGCGCGCGCTCTATGACAAGTTCGAGGATCTCTCCTTCAACAGCCCGTTCCCGTGGCAACAGGGGCCGCGCCGCATGGGCACGGACAAGAATGCCGACGTGCTGTGGGTCGGCAACTCCTGGGGCGGCAGCCTCACAAGGATCGACACCAAGACGCTGGAGACGACGATCGTGCCGCTGCCGGACCCGACCGCTATGCAGCCCTATCACCTGGTGGTGGACGCAAATCACAACGTGTGGGGCAATCTGTGGACCAACGACCAGATCGTCAAATACGACCCTAGCAGTTCGAGGTGGACCGTATTCGAATTGCCGGTGCGCGGGACGGAAATTCGCCACATCGCGCTCGACGAGCGCCACGGCGCGACGCAGGTGATCCTGCCGGTCTATCGCACCAACCAGATGGGCGTCATGCGGCTGCGCAGCGAGGCCGATCTGGCGGCGCTCAAGGCGCAGGCGGCGCGTTAGGCGCCGCCTCGACGGCGCGCACGCGTTATAATGGCAAAAGCCATGGAGACGCCCATGCGGTTCATCCCGATCGGAAGCGAATTCGCCGCGGAGGTCGAAGGCATCGATCTGTGCGCGCCGCTCGATGCCGCTGCGGTGGCGGTGATCCATGCCGGCATGGACCGGCATGCGGTACTGGTGTTCCACGATCAGCCGCTGACAGACGAACAGCAGATCGCATTCACCAGAAACCTCGGCAAGATCGAGCTGAACACGGCCAACAACGTGACGAGGCTCGACCAGCGTCGGCTCAGT
>WNFJ01741311.1_pt1 | contig 10162 bp, 8 predicted proteins | sample 5400461 | NCBI WGS metagenome assembly WNFJ01 (sample SAMN13153349, study PRJNA577476) | soil metagenome | isolation source: 115 cm saprolite on Douglas fir-dominated hillslope | place: USA:California | collected 2013-09-17
CCGAGTACGGCGAGCTCGGATCCAGCCGCGCCCCCTCCGCCCACGACCCCGACGCCACGCTCCCGTACACCTCATCGGTCGACACCTGCACCACCCGCGACACTTTCGCGTCCAGGCACGCCTGCAGCAGCACCTGCACCCCGGCCACGTTCGCGGCCATGAAGTCCGACGCGCCCGCGATCGACCGGTCCACGTGCGTCTCCGCCGCGAAGTTGACCACCACGTCGTGGCCCGGCACCACCGAGGCCAGCAGCGCACCGTCGCAGATGTCCCCGCGCACGAACGAGAACCGCGGGCTGGCGGCGACCGGCTCCAGGCTGGCCAGGTTGCCGGCGTAGGTCAGCTTGTCCAGCACGGTCACCTGCGCGTGCCCGTAACCGGGATAGCCGCCCTCCAGCAGCGTCCGCACGTAATGCGAGCCGATAAACCCCGCCCCGCCGGTAGCCAGGATCCTCATGAGCTAATCTGCACCCTGCTGTGGTCTCCGAGTACCAGCCGGTGTGCCTGCCGGACTTTCGGCGCGGGGGTCACCTCGACGTCGCGGCCGATGAGCGAGGCTTCGATGCGCCGGACTCCGCGGATCGACGTGCCCCGCAGCACGATGGAGTACTCGATCTCGCTGTCAGCGATCGTGCAGTCCCCGGCCACGGAGGTGAACGGGCCCACGTAAGAGCCGGACACTCGCGTTCCGGCCCCGATGATGACCGGGCCGACGATGCGGGAATCGCTTATGTCAGCACCGCTCTCGATGACCACCCGGCCGATGAGCTCGGTCGCCGCATCGACCCTGCCATGCTGGGCCGGATTCACGCTCTCCAGGACCATCCGGTTGACTTCTAGCATGTCGGCGACGTTGCCGGTGTCCTTCCAGTAGCCCGTGATCGTCGTCGACCGCACCTTGCGGCCGTTGTCGATCAGCCACTGAATGGCCTCGGTGATCTCCAGCTCGCCCCGCCATGACGGCGACAGCCGCGCCGCGGCCTCATGGACGGCGGGCGTGAAGATGTAGACGCCGACCAGTGCGAGGTCACCCTTGGGCTGGCTCGGCTTCTCCTCGAGCCCGATCACCTCGCCGACGGCGTCAAGCTCCGCGACACCGAACTGGCGCGGATCCGGCACGCTGGTCAGCATGATCTGTGCGTCCGGGCGGCCGACCCGGAACTCCTCGACCAGCGCGCTGATCCCGCCCACGATGAAGTTGTCCCCGAGGTACATGACGAAGTCGTCATCGCCGAGGTAGTCACGCGCGATCAGGACAGCGTGCGCGAGCCCGCGCGGCGCGTCCTGCCGGATGTAGGTGACCTCGAGCCCGAAGGCGCTGCCGTCGCCCACCGCTTCCCGAATCGCCGGGGCGGTGTCCCCTACCACGATCCCCACGTCGGTGATGCCCGCCTCGCGGATGGCCTCCAGGCCGTAGAACAGGACCGGCTTGTTGGCGACCGGGAGAAGCTGCTTGGCAGAGGTGTGAGTGATCGGGCGCAGCCTGGTCCCAGACCCCCCCGACAGGACCAGGGCCTTCATGGAGCCGAACCTAGCGCACAGGAGCGGCTGGCGCAGCCAAGCCGCGGGATATCTCCCCAGGTCGAGCCGGTTCCCGCTGACCCGATGCTCCGGGTGCGGCTACGACTAAGGCCGCATCCGGTGATATGAGCGCGCAATAACGCTCAAAAGCACTATGGTTGTGCTCTATGACTCCCCGCGGCAGGTTCGCTCCGTCTCCCCTTCAGTCGACCCGTCCGGCTTGCGGTTATCCCGTCCAGCGGGCTGCAGATGCCCCCAGCACTTCTCGTTTCCCCGTGAACCGGGGCAAATATCTCGTGATCGCGCCCTCTGAGCGCGGGTCAGGGGTGTGAGGTTCCCATGGCAGAAGTGAGCGTCCAGCGGCCCGGCACTTCCGAGGAGTACACGGGGGTCAGCACCCTTGAGGTCCTGACCTCAGCCGTGAAGTATCAGCGCTTTCTGACCGGGCTCCTGACCCGTGCCGCGGGCGTGCCCGCCGCCGGAGGCAAGGTCGCCGACTTCGGCGCCGGCCTCGGGGCCCTCTCCCGCGATGCGCGATCACTCGGCTGGCAGGTGACCTGCATAGAACTTGACCCCGGGCTGCGCGCGCGCCTGGGCGCGGACGGATTCGACGCGGCCGAGTCGCTGGACGATATCTCGCCGCGCTCTCTCGACTTCTTGTACTCCTACAACGTCCTGGAACATATCGAGGACGACACGGGCGTGGTCAGGGCCTTCCATCGCGTGCTCAAGCCGGGGGCTCCGCTGCTGCTCTACGTGCCGGCGTTCGCGTTGCTTTATGGCCCGCTGGACCGGGCCGTTGGCCATGTGCGCCGTTATCGCAGAAAGGGCCTGACTGACCTGGTCGAGTCGGCCGGCTTCACCGTGGAGGTGTGTCACTACTGCGACAGCCTCGGCTTTGCCGCCGCGCTGGCTTACCGCGGCGTCGGCGACCGCTCGGGTCAGCTCGACGAGCGTGCCGTTAAGTTGTACGACCGCATCCTCTTCCCGTCCAGCCGTCGCCTTGACTATTTCGCACAGCGGTTCTTCGGAAAGAACCTGGTGCTGATCGCGCGCCGCTCTGGCGGCTAGCGACGCCGAGGAAGCCCTCACGCTCTCAGCTTCGGACGGCGGTCACCGCGCCGCGGTGATCATCAGGTGCCAGCCGATGGCCCGGCCGAGCCGGCGCCGGACGCCCAGCGGCAGCCGGGTGGTCAGCGGCCCGAAACCGTAGGTGAACGGGTAGTCCGAGTGGACCTCGACGCTCGAGAAATCGCGGAACAGCCGGCGAACGCCGCCGCGGCTGAACGTGTACACGACCGGGCAATGATCCTGGCGGTCGTTCGGCGACTCGTACGGCAGGCGCAGCGCCCGGTGCACGAGGTTGACCAGCGAGTCCCGGTGATACAGCATCACGTAGGCCGTCCCGCCGGGGCGCAGGACCCGGTGCACCTCCGCCACCGACCGCTCGATATCCGGCGTGTGGTGCAGGACCCCGAACGCGTCGAAGCTCCGGTCGGGAAAGTCGAGCCCCTCGGCGTTGCCGAGCCGGAAGTCGATCGAGGCCCCCCGGTGCGCCCTGAACTGCCTCGCCACCGCGAGCGCGTTCTCGGTCAGGTCGACCGCGGTCACCTCGTAGCCCCGCCTGGCCAGCTGAATGCTGTCCACGCCGATGCCGCAGCCGACCTCGAGGAGCCGCCGGCCCCCGCCGTCCATCGACGCGAACAGCTCGGGCAGGTGATAGTGCGTGTCGTACCGGCGCTGCTCGATCTCGTCGAAGTACGACTCCGAGGCCCGCTCGGCATCGGTGTAGTACTCGTTGTTGATGTGCGCCTGCCAGAAGTCACGAACCGTGTCAACCGTGCTGCCGTGCTGGGGTTTCATGGCGTCATGCTCCTTCGCGAGCGGGCGGACGAGCTGGCCCCGGCCGGCACCGCCTGGCCCCGGGTGAACGCCTCGAGCCAGGTCTCGACGCCGATCATCTGCCAGAGCAGGAAGTAGTGCCACCGGAGGCGCTGGCGGGGCTCCGCCCTGAGCACGGCCTGGACGAACTCCGGATTGAAGATACCGGATCGTCGCAGCCGGTCCGGCGACAGCATCTCCCGGACCATGGGTCCCAGGTCCTTCTGGTACTGCTCCACGGGATCGAACGTGAATCCCCACTTCCGCTTGTGCAGGACGCGGTCGGGAAGCACCCCGGTCAGCGCCTCCTTGAGCAGCCCCTTGGGGCCCCTGGCGAAGCGCACGTCGTCCGGGATGCGGGCGGCGAAGCGGACCAGCTCGAGGTCGAGCAGCGGCACGCGCGACTCGACGGAGTGCGCCATCGACATGGTGTCCTCGTTGTGCAGTAGGTCGCAGACCATCTTGGTCGCGAACTCGGCCCGCAGGGCCTGGCTCTCCAGGGGGCGGCCGTCGGCGAAGTAGGCGTCGTAGTCATCGCGGGCTGACACCGTGAGCCGCTCGGCGAAGTCGGGGGCATACACGCGCCGCAGCAGCGCTGGGTTGAAGTCCCAGGCGTTGCGGAGCAGCAGGTAGTTGCGGGCGCCGTCCCCGGAGGCCGCGAGCCACTCGAGCTTGCGGGTGGCCAGGTCGAGGTTCGGACGGCCCAGTCCCGCGGACCGGCGCGCGGCCCAGTCCAGGGCCGGGGCCAGGGCTCGGACCGCGCTGCCGATCCCGCCGCCGCGCAGTCGCCTGGTCCGGAGCAGGTAGCTGTAGATGTCATAGCCGGCGAACAGTTCGTCACCGCCGAGCCCGGACAGCACGACCGACACGTGCTCGCCGATGAACCGGTGCAGCAGGTACAGCTGCAACGAGTTGACCTTGGGTTCCTCGGTATGCCAGATGGCCTCCGCCAGGTAGGCGAGGGCAGGCTCGCGCAGCACCACTTCCTGGTGCTCGGTGTCGAAGGTGCGCGCCACGAAGGCGGCGTCGCCGGTCTCGTCGGTGGGCTCGTCGAAGCCGAGGCTGAACGTCTTGATGGGCCCGCTCGTGGTGCGCCGGAGCATGGCCACGATCGAGCTCGAGTCGATGCCGCCGGACAGCGAGACGCCGACCGGCACGTCCGAGATGAGCTGCCGCCTGACCGCCTCCTGGTAGTGAAAGCGGATCCCCTCGAGCCAGTCGCCCGCGGGAAGGCTCTGGTCCGGCGTCCAGTCGATGGCCGCGTACGGATGCAGCCGGGCCCGGCCTCCGGCGAACTCCAGCACGTGCCCCGGGGGCAGCCGGCTGATGTGCCTGAAGAAGGTCCGGTGCCCGGGCACGTAGCGAACGTTCATCGACAGGTGCAGGCTCGCCTCGTCCACCTCGGCCTGGACCAGCCCGCTCGCGAGCACGGCCTTGGCCTCGGACCCGAAGGCCAGCAGGCCGTCCCGGACCGAGTACACCAGCGGCTTCACCCCCAGCGGGTCCCGGACCAGGAACAGCGTGCGGCGCGTCCTGTCGAACAGCGCGAACGCGAAGATGCCGTTGAGCCTGGCCGCGAACGCGATCCCCTCGTCCTCGTAGAGATGGGGCAGGATCTCGGTGTCGCAGTGGGTGGTCAGCCGGTGCCCGCGGGCCAGCACCATCTCGCGCAGCTCGGGGTAGTTGTAGATCTCGCCGTTGTAGACCACGACGACCGAGCCGTCCTCGTTGGCCATCGGCTGGGAACCGCCCGGCACGTCCTGGATCGCCAGCCGGCGGTTGCCGAGGTGGACCGACTCCCCGTTGAAGAAGCCCTCGCCGTCGGGCCCCCGGTGGGCGATCGTGTCGGTCATCGCCCGGAGGAGCTCTTCGTCCCCGAAGCCCGACGTACCCGCTATCCCGCACACCGCTGTTACCCGTCCCTGCTGAGCGTCATCGTGGTTATCGGTCCCCCGCGAAGGAACTCTCAAAGTAGTCGATCATCCACGCGGTGACATCGATCTTCTCATCGAGGAGCCGCTGCCGCGCGGCCTGCCACGCGGCGGCCGGCGTCGCGAGTATCTCCTCGATCGCGGACAGGGCCATGTCGTACTGGTCCTCGGTGAAGTGCCGCACCAGCCCGTACCGCCGTTCCTCGTCGTCGGTGTAGCCGCGTCCCGTGGTCGCGATGAACACCGCCGGCACGCCCAGCACGGCCGCCTCCGAGGACATCGTGGCCGATTCCCCCACCACCAGCCGGGCGCCGGAGATCAGGTGATGGATCTGGTCAACGCGCCCCCGGACCTCGAGTTCCGCGAGGTCGGGGGTCAGCGGCCCCTCGGAGGAGATCAGCACCCGCCCGCGGCGCTGCAGCACCTCGACCAGGTGGCGCTTCTGCTTGGCCTGCAGGCCGCGCTCCTTCCGGTCGTGGACGGCCTGCCAGGACACGAACCGGACGATCGAGTACGGCTCCCCGGGGGTGAGGCCGAACTCGGCGAGCACGGCGGGGTCCGGCTGGAAGCGGTTCGGGTGCAGGTAGGCGAGCTCGTGGTACCCGGCGTAGGTCGGGTGGCGCCCGGGGACCGTGCCCTGGTAGCAGTCCGGCGTGCACACGCTGTACGCCAGGGGGTACACGATCCGGTTGGTCTGCACGGCGAACTCGGTGTCGTAGAACACCACCGCGGGCACCCGGCGCGGCCGCAGGGCGCCCGCCAGCGCGATCGACGGGCCCATGATCCCGGTCATCACGTCCGGCCGGAACGAGCGCATGATCTTCATCAGGCGCGGCGTGCGCTGGGCCATCTCGACGGCGAGGCCCGCGCCGCCGCTCTTCTGCCGCGAGATCTGCTGGTAGGGCAGGCCGAACGCCTCCAGCAGCTCGACCGACCGGTCCTTGTCCCTCGCGGTGATGCACAGCTCGTGCCCGCGCTCCGCCATCTCGTTATGGAAATTCCGGAAGAAGTGGACGTGCGCGGGATGCAGGATGTCGATGAGGATGCGCATGCGATCAGGCGGTCCTCGACGCGCCGGATGAGCGGGAGCCGGACGCGTCCCCAGTATCCGTAACGGGACGGCGGGCCACCGCCAGGACGCCCGCGCCCCACCGCGGCCGGGAGAACTTCCCGAGGTAGCTGGCCGCGAGCAGCAGCGGGAACACCGCGGCGTACTGCACCTTGCGGCGCTGGTCGGCCCCGGTGATCAGGTAGGAGATGTTGTTGGTGAACGTCTCGATGGTCCCGTAGGTGTACTGGTGCGAGGTGACCTGGAATCCGGCCTCCTGCAGCTTGCTCACCAGCTGGTCGGCGCGGTACCCGGGCCGCACGTGCCCGGGGACGTCGAAGTTGACCCGGCGGCCGAACATGATCCACCGCCGCTCGTAGCCGGGGACGTGGGCCACGAGCCGCCCGCCCGGGCGCAGGGCGCGGCGCAGCGTGCGCATCGCCGCGATGTCGTCCTCGACGTGCTCGAAGTTGTCGACGCTCACGACCAGGTCGAACGCATCGGAGAAGTCGAGCTTGGTGACGTCGCCCTGCTGGAAGCGGCAGTTGGTCAGCCCCGCGCGCTTCGCGATCTCGTTGGCCCGGGCCACCAGGTCGGGCTCGAGCTCGACGCCGGTGACCTGCGCCTCCGGATGCCGCTTGGCCAGCTCGAAGCTGAATACCCCGGAGCCGCAGCCGGCGTCCAGGATCGCCTGGTACGAGCCCTCGGTGGCCGGCAGCACCCGCCGCAGCCGGATGCGCAGCCCGTTGGCCGGGGCGCCGAGCAGGTTCGCGTACATCCGCTCGAACCGGCTGCGGCCGGGGTCGAGCGAGAGCTCGCGGCCAGGGAATCCCCTCATGATTCGTCTCCGCAGTTCTCGAGGTAGCTGGCGAGCGCCCACGACATCCAGCCCTGGCACCAGCGCAGCTCGCGGATACGGGTCCGGTATCGCCGGCGTTGCTGGTAGTAGAACCACCCGCTCTTGGGGTCCCACATGTGGTCCAGCGTCCATTGCAGCACCCGGGCGGCGGTCGCGGCCCCGGAATCGAGGTGCCGCTGCTGGAGCGAGAACGTGATGACCCCCTGGGCGCACCCGTGGATATCGATCGGATAAAGGCGATCGCTCATGAACCGCGCCGCGCCGTCCGGCTCGAACAGGCGCCGGGAGTAAAACTCGATGCCGCGGCGGTAGGCGGACTCGAACTCGTCGCTGCCCGCGGACAGCCCGTACTGCAGGATCGCGTCGAGTATGAAGCCGGTGTGGTAGTTGTCGTGGGTGATATGGCTGGCCGACGGCGGATCAGCGTAGAACCAGGCTCCGTAGTCGGTCTGCTTGGAGACCACGTAGCGGACGAGCCTGCCGCCCTCGCGGATAAGATCGCCGTCGCCGCCGATCGCGCCGAGCCGGGCGGCCAGGGCGCCGGCCAGGGCCGAGACGTCCATGACGATCCAGTCGATGTTCGGGTCGGGCACGTAGCTGACGCACCGCCGGTCGTCGTCCTCGAACAGGGTCTTCGGGGCCTCGAGCAGGAACCGGACGGCGCGCGTCGCCGCATCGAGGTAGCGGTCGTCGGCCAGCGTCTCGTACCCGTCGAGCAGGGCCTGGCCGACGAACGACGTGACCACCCGGTTCGGGAAGTCGCGCGGGGCGAAGAACCCGACGTCCTGCCAGGGATAGGGATAGCCCCAGCACAGCCCGTCGAATCCCGGGGCCGGGTGGTCGATCAGCCAGTCCAGCAGTTCTCGGGCCTCGCGGGCGTCGTCGGGAGATCCCGTGATCCGGTGCCGGGCCAGGAGCGCCCGGGCGAAAAGCGAGAGCCCCTTCGCGTTCCTGGCCTTGCGCACGCCGACCAGGGGCCGGATGTCGACGGGGCTGCGGGTCACCACCTGGATGGCGCCGAGCCGGCGCAGCCGCGACCCGCCGGCCAGGCGGGCCAGGACCGGCGAGTTGAGCCCGTCGTGCTTGGAATATCCCCCATAACGCTCCGACCGCGCGGTCTGCAGCACCCGGTCGAGCACGTCCAGATGGGTCCCGCCCCCCCGCCGGGCTGTGGCCGTGAATCGGTCCTCTGTCATGACAAACGATAACCTCGGATCTGCTGGCGCTCTTCAGACCCCAGAGCGGGAAGAGCGGCCCAGGCCTGACGCAGGCCGGGGGAATCAAAAGTACCGGAAAAGGTTAGCAGCAGGGCGTCTGATCCGCGCCCCAGGCCGTCGAGACCTCAGCGAGCCGGGTAGCGGACTGACTCTGGTAGCGTGGCGCACCGACAAATTGAGCCGCTGTGGCCGTGATGCGCGGCCCGGGATACGCGATCGAAAGCAGGTTGGGGTCGGAATGAAGCAGGTGTTCCGTAGGGTGATCGATCGGCGCGGACGCGTCCTGGTCGCCGACCTTCCCGTTCCGCACATGGGACCCGACCAGGTCCTGATCCAGAGCCACTATTCGCTGATCAGCTCCGGCACGGAGATGGGGACGCTCTCGAAGACGCCGGCCGAGCTCGTGCGCCAGACCATCTCGGATCCCTGGATGCGGAACGTGGTCAAGCAGACCATCCTCGCCACCGGGCCCAGCCAGACCGCGCGGCGGGTCTGGCACGAGATCGTCACGCCCCGGGAGATCGGCTACAGCGGCGCCGGGACCGTGCTGGCGCTCGGTGACCGCGTGGAAGGGCTCGAGATCGGCCAGACCGTGGCGTACGCGGCCAGCGGCCACGCCGAGGTGGCCGCGCCCTCGATCAACCACGTGGTGCCCGTCCCCGACAGCGTGGACCTGCGCCACGCGGCGTTCGTCACGGTCGGCGGCATCGCCATGCAGTCCCTGCGCCGCGCCGACCTGAAATTCGGCGAGACGGTCGCGATCTACGGCCTCGGCCTGGTCGGCCAGCTGTGCGCCGGCATCGCGAAGGCCGCCGGATGCGTGGTGGTCGGGATCGACATCAACCCGAAGGCGAACGAGCTGGCCCGGGCCGCCGGAGCCGCCCTGGTGGTCAACCCGTCCGAGCCCGGCTGGAAGCGGCGCATCAGCGATTTCACCGGCAAGAACGGGGTCGACGCCACGGTGATCTGCGCCAGCTCGGACTCGCCGGAGATCATCAACTCGGCGATGGAGATCACCCGGCGGCAGGGCCGGGTGGTGATCGTCGGCTATGTCAAGCTCGACATCCACCCGAAGAACTTCCTGTACCGCGAGATCGACCTGCGCTACTCGCGCGCGTACGGGCCGGGCAGCTACCACGCCGGCTACGAGAAGGGCCGGGTCGACTACCCGTTCGGCTACGTCCGCTGGACCGAGAAGCGCAACCTCGAGGAGTTCATCCGGCTGGTCGCCACGGGGGCCGTCAACCCCGAGCCGCTGATCGCGGGGGTCTATCCCGTGGAGCGCGCCCAGGAGCCGTTCGATGCGATCCGCGAGCGGACGCTGCCCGGGGTGGCCGCCCTGATCTCCTACGGATCCGATCCCGACCGCAGCCGGACCATACCGGTGAACCCGCGCCCGAAGCGTGACGGCAAGGTCGGGATCTCGCTCATCGGGTTCGGCAACCACGTCCTGGGCATGCACCTGCCCAACCTCAAGTCCCTGCGCGACGTCGAGATCCGCGGCATCGCGTCGGCGACCGGACGCAACGCCTCCGTCGCCGCCCAGGGCCTCGGCGCCACGATGATCACGACCGACGTCGGCGAGCTTCTCGCGGACGAGGGTACTGACGCGGTGATGATCTGCTCGAACCAGCCGGAGCACTACGAGCACGTCCGCGCCGCGATCTCGGCCGGGAAGGCCGTGTTCATCGAGAAGCCGATGGTC
>WNFJ01408528.1_pt1 | contig 10161 bp, 4 predicted proteins | sample 5400461 | NCBI WGS metagenome assembly WNFJ01 (sample SAMN13153349, study PRJNA577476) | soil metagenome | isolation source: 115 cm saprolite on Douglas fir-dominated hillslope | place: USA:California | collected 2013-09-17
CGGCGACCCGGCCGACCTCTCGGTAGGCGGCCGCGAGGTTGTTCTGTGAGGTCAGGGTGTCGGAATGGTCCGGGCCCAGCAGCCGTTCCCGGTCGGCCAGGGTCTGCTCGAACAGCGGGATCGCCTCGGCGGGCCGGCCTGCCGCCTGGTACGCCCTGGCAAGCTTGTCGTATGCGTTCAGAGTGTCATGATGGCTGGAGCCGAGCAGACGCTCGAGGTCCGCGGTCAGCGGCTCGCCAGTCGCGATGGCGCGCGGCATGCTGTCGCCGAGCTCGATCAGGTGATACAGAGCGAGGAATCGAAGCCGCATCAGCATCCTGACCAGCGTCTCGTCGGCGTCATCCGTAGGCATTCCCGCGTTGTCCAGCAGCGCCGTGACCTGAGCGAGCATTTCCCTGACTGCCGCGTGATCCGGCGGCTTCGCGAGTGCCTCGGCGGACTCTCTCAGGGTGGAGGCGGCCACCCGGAACGCCGTCGCGAGGCGCCCCCGCCGGGCCAGCCTTCCGCGGACCACTCGCGCCACGAGGCAGTGCACGCTGACGGCCTGGCCGTCGAGGCTGAAACCGAGCAGTGACCGCTCGTTCAGCCGCTCGAGCGCCTGGTCCACCATGGACGCAGCCACTCGACGTCCGCCGCCAAGCAGTGTGCCTGCCTGCCCGGCGGCACACAGCAGGTCGCGGCGGACCGCAGCCGGCGACAGCATGGCCATAAGCTCCATTACGCCTGTGTTCACGCCGATCAGGTCGGCAGCACAGGCGGCGTCCAGGGACAGCAGAACCGCCTCCGCCACGCCCGGCGGGTAAGGCTGGCCCTCCTGGTCCTCCCCCGGGACCAGGTGATCCTCAACCGGCAGCGCCCGCAGCTTCGCCAGGTACGCCGCGTACTCCAGGTGCTGCCCGGTGATCACCGCCGCGGCCTGATCCAACGGCAGCGGCAGATGCCCCAGTTCGGCGGCCACTGCTGAGGCGCCTGCTTCGTCGGCCAGGCCGGTCCGCCCTTCCAGAAAGGTCAGCGCTTCCTCGGCGTTGAACACGTCTACCGGGACACTTGTGCCAAGCTCCGCCGCGGACCATCGGGTCACGGTAATCAGTACCCGGGCCGCGCCGACCGCCGGAACGAACGACCGCAGCAATCCAGGATCCTCCGCGTCATCGAACACCAGCAGGCAGCGGCTTCCGTCAGCCTCCAGCCAGCGCCGGACCGCTTGGCCGATGTCAGCCGTGCCCCGCCGGGAACCGCCAACAGACAGCCCGGTGGCTTCGGCCATCGCAGTCAATCCCGCCAGAAGGCTTTCGTTGTTCCGGGCGTTGACCCACGCGATGAGCCGCCAGCCACTCACCAGCCTCGCCCGCGCGTAAGCCGCCGCCAGCTGGGTCTTGCCCACTCCCCCGGTGCCCGTGAGCACCACCACTGGCGACCCCTGGCTGGCAAGGTTCAGTTGCGCCAGAAGGGCTGGCCTGGGCTGGAAACCGGGCCGCTGAGCCGGGATATCACCCAGGACGACTTGGTCATTCGCCGTTGTCCGCGCAGGCGTTTCAGCGGCAGACGGCCCCCTTAGGCCGGCCGCAGGCTGATGAATGACCGTCGGATCCACTGTCAGGCCCCTACGAGGATTCCAGGCTCTGCGCAGCTAACCGCCGCCACACCGCGGTTACGGACATCTACATACCCGCGCCAGCCCGGATAAACAGGGACATCCTCCCACAGTGGTCCCGGGCTCGGCCCGCCAGCAGCTCGATGAGCGCGGCATCCAGCAGGTCGGCCGGCCCAGGCTCATTAGTAGCCCTGGTGTGCAGGAGACCACTGTCCGTGCCGGTAGAATTTGATAGGCCCAGCTGTCTTGACGATCTCACCCATGGATAGACGTGAGAGGGGGTCGGGAGATGTTGGGGGAGAGCCAGCTCACACTGGCGGCGCTCGCCGGCCGGATGGTGGTAGATGCCGTAGCCAGCGACGGGTGGGAGACGGCCGAGCAGGGGTACGCCCACCTGCTGGGCCGGGAGGACGCCAAGCAGACCCAGCTAGCCGAGCGGTGGCTGGAGGAGACACGCGAGCAGGTCGCCCACGGGGCCGGGGCGGATATGGAGATGATCCGCACGGCTCTGGCTATGCGGTGGGCGGGGCGGTTGGCGGACCTGCTGGAGGAGAACCCGGACGCCGAGGCTGACCTGCGGGCCCTCGTTCAGGAGATCCAGGCGGCACTGCCTGCCGAAAAGCTATCTGTATCCAACCGCGCGGTCTTCTCCAATGGCGATGTGAGCAGCTACGCAGCTGGCCCCGAACACCCCGGCGCACTGGCCACGCGGAGCGAACTCGCCTACTCGGCCGGGCAGGCGGGAGACGCGGCCGCCGCCCGGAACCAGTTCGCCGCGCTGCTGCCCGTCGCCGAGCGCGTCCTCGGCCCCGAGCACCCCGACACCCTGGCCGCCCGTGCCAGCCTGGCTTACTGGACCGGGCAGGCGGGGGATGCGGCTGCGGCCCGGGACCAGTTCGCGGCGCTGCTGCCCGTCGCCGAGCGCGTCCTCGGCCCCGAGCACCCCGACACTTTGATCAACCGTCACAATCTTGCCAACTTTGCGGGCTACGCCGGGGACGCGGCCGCCGCCCGGGACCATTTCGCTGCGCTGCTCGGCATCCGCGAGCGCGTATTCGGCGCGGACTCCCCCGACACCCTGGTGGCCAGGTTCAACCTGGCCTACTGGAACGGGCGCGCCGGGGACGCGGTCGCCGCCCAGGACCAGTTCGCCGCGCTGCTGCCCGGCCGTGAGCGCATTTATGGCCCGGACAACCCCGATACCTTGGCTGCGCGGAAGGAACTGGCGTACTGGACGGGGTGCGCCGGCGCGGCGGCCAGCGCTCGGGATCAGTTCGCCGCGCTCCTGCTGTCCTATGAGCGGGTCCTCGGCCCCGAGCACGCCGAGACCCTGGCCGTCTGGTATCAGCTTGCCCACTGGACCGCGCTAGCGGGGGACGAGGCCGCCAGGCAGGACTAGTTCGCCAGCTTGCGCCGGTCCGCCATCGGCCTCAAGGCGTCGGCGACGGGGACGACGAGGGCGAATTGGAAGGCGAGGGCGACTTCGAAGGCGAGGGCGACTTCGAAGGCTTGGGCGAGGGCGATCTCGACGCCTTGGGCGACGGCGTAGGTTGGACCCGGTATGACACATAGGTTGAGGGCTGAGCGACGACCGGGGATGGCCTCGCGGCGGCGGAAGTGGAAGCGGTCGCCGTAGTCGGGGAGGCCACAGGACTCCCGGAGAAGATCCCGGCGCTTGTCTGGGCTGCCCGGGCATGTGCGGCTTGGACGCCAGTTGGCTGGCCCGCCTGGGCATGTGCGGCGCGGGGGCCAGCGAAGGTGAGCAGCGTGACACTCACGGCCGCCACGAGCCACACAGCGACAGCCGTGGTGGCGACCGCTGCTCCGGGATTGGCTCGGATGTTGCTCCAGCTCGCCCGCTTGATCGCCTGCGAGAATGCTGCCGCCCATGTCGATTCTGCGCGCCGGACCACCCGTCGGCGGTAAGCCACCGCATCCTCAGACGTGGAGGAGCAGCGGCTCAAGACCTGTTCCCGCAGTTCCGGAGGGAGCGAGGCCAGCGGCAGCAGACCGGAAAGAACCGTCGGGCGCAGTGCGCCCTGCGCCTGATTGCGGCAGGTCTGGCACTGTTCGGTGTGCCAGGCGACCAGGTCGCGTGTTTGCTCGCTCAACTGTCCGTCCCAGTCGGCCAGCAATTCCCCCACCACCGGGCAGGCCTGCCGCCCGGCCAGCACGGTGCGCAGCGCACCAGACGATTTCTCCAGCCGACCGCGGGTGCGAGCGGCCAAGGCGTGCGCCCGGTCCGGCGACACGCCGAGCGCGAGGGCAAGATCGTTGTCATACAGGTCATGCCTAAAGCTCAGCTCGACTACCTCACGCTCTCGAGGCTTCATGTCGGCCAAGATGGAGCGGACCAGCGCCCGAAGTTCGGCTTGCCCTAGGTAACCGTTGACGTCGGCCAAGCCGTCCGTCGCGTCGGCCGACTCGTTGACCACGCGGAATTGCATCGTCGCGTCGGCCAACGGGCCGATTATCGGGAATTGCATCGTCGTATCGGTTAGCTCGTGAATCGGGCCGACCGACTCGCTAGCCGCGCGGAATTGCATCGTTGTATCGGCCAACGGGTCGACTACCGGGAATTGCATCGTCGCGTCGGGCGACTCCCTGACCACAGGGAATTGCATCGTCGCGTCGGGCGGCTGGTCGGTTGCATCAGTAGGGTCGCCCACCTCATCGGCCCGCTCGTCCCCATCGGCGCGTTGGATTTCCGCATCGGGCTCATCGCGGTTCGCTGATCTGGGCCGGACTCGACGCCGACATTCGTTGCGGGCCAATGCGAACAGCCATGGGCGCAGCTGGGAAGGCTCGGGCAGCTCGCTGAGCGTAGCAGCGGCGATGACGAACGTGTCCTGCAGGGACTCGGCCGCGCCTGCCGAGTCGTTCAGCATCCAATGGCAGTACCCGTACAGGTCCGCTGCGTATCGGTCGTACGCCATGGCCACGCCCGCCGGATCGCTCGCCATGATCGCCGCGATCACCGCGGTTGGCGCACGGTCGTGCTTGGCGTCTTCGACAGGCGTGTCATGCGTCAGGCTAGGGGGTGAAGGTCGGGGCAGCATGGCATGGGTGGGTGCGACGCGGTCAGGAAACAGCCGCCCGGCCGGATCGGCGGGAGGCCGCCGGAAGCTAGCAGGAAGCGTCGGCCTGGCCGGATCGGCGGGAGGCCGGCGAAAGTCGGCGGGCAGCACCTTCGCGGCGGTGTCGGCAGGTGCCCGACTCTCCTGGACGGCCGGGGGCGGCCCGACTGGCGGGATCGCCCTAGTGGCCCAGCCGCCGGGGCGCAGTACACGTTGCCGACCGGCCGAGGTTTGCTCGAGCAGCCGGATCCCTTCGGCAGCCCGGCCCGCGTCCTGGTAGGCCTTGGCCAGGTTCCTTCGTGAGGTCTGGGTATCGGGGTGATCGGAACCCAGCACTCGTTCCCGGCTGGCCAAGGTCTGCTCCAACAGCGGGATCGCCTCAGCGACGCGACCCGCCGCCAGATAGGCGCCGGCGAGGTTGCCTCGGGAAGTCAGGATGCCGGGGTGATCGACGTCCAGCAGCCGCTCTCGCTCGGCCAGGTTCAGCTCGTATAGCTGGATCGCCTCGGCGATTCGACCCGCGTCCTGGTAGGCGCTGGCCAAATTGTTCTGCGAAGTCAGGGTATCGGGATGTTCGGGGCCGAGTTGGCGCTGGAGTACGGCCAGAGTCTGCTCGAACAGCGGAATCGCGTCGGTGACCCGGTTAGCCGCTAGATAGGCGGCGGCCAGGCTGTTCCGTGCGTTCAAGGTGTCTGGATGTCCAGGACCCAGGAGGCGCTCGAGGTCCGCGGTCAGCGGCTCACCAATGACGATGGCCTGCGGGGCGCTATCGCCCAGCTCAATAAGGTGATAGAGCGAGATGAACCGTAGCCGCAGCAGGATTTCGGCTAGCTCCTGGTCGGCCTCCCCGGCGAGTTCGGCCGCGTTAACCAGCAGAGCCGAGACCTGCTGGGGAATGCGCCTGACCGCCGCACGATCCTGCGACCCGGCAACCGCGATAGCGTGTGCTTCCAGCACAGATGCGGCGACCCGGCACACCGCCCCCAACCGCCCTCGGCGGGCTAGCCCGTGACGGACCACATGCCCCACCAGGCGGTGCATCATGACGGTCTGGCCGTCCAGGCTGAACGTCAGGAGCGACCGGTCGCTCATCCACTTCAGCGCCTGATCCACCAGGGCGGCCTCTACTCTGCGGCCGCCGCTGGTTAGTACGCCCGCTCGCCCGGCGACGTGCAGTAGCTCCCGCCGGACCCCGGCCGGCGACAGTACCGCCATGATCGCCATGACCCGGGTGCACATTCCCGTTTTGTCGGCGGCCCGGATCGCCGCCAGGGACAGCAGCACCGCCCGCCTGACGCCGTGCGAGGACTTCTGGCCATCGTCTCCCGTCAGGGATACCTCGGCCGACATCGTTTGCAGCCGGTCAAGGTACCTCGCGTGCCCATGGCGCTGCCCCCTGATCACCGGCGCAGCCAGAGCCAGAGCCAGCGGCAGATAGCCCAATTCGGCCGCCACCGCAGCTGCCCCGGCCTCATCGTCGAGGCCGGTCCGCCCGGCGAGGAACGCCAACGCCTCTGCCGCGCTGAACACGTCGACGGGTACGGCTCTTCCCAGGTCCGCCACTGAGCGCCGGGTACTGGTAATGACCACCCGTGCCCCACCGTGGGTCGGAAGCAGCGTACGCAGCGCCTCGGGGTCTGACACATCATCGAACACCAGCAGGCAATGGTCCCCGTCGGTCTCCAGCCAGTGCCGCACCGCGGCGGCCGCGTGGGTGACGCGCCGCCCGGAATCGTCGTCGGTCAATCCCGCGGCGTCAGCCACCGCAGCCAGTCCGGCCAGCAGGCTACCGTTGCCCGCGCCGTTGACCCAAGCCACCAGACGCCAGCCCTCATCCAGCTTCGCGCGCGCGTATGCGGCCGCCGCCTGAGTAGCTCCCAGACCGTGCCGACCTGTCCCAGACAGAATCACCGACACCGGGGCACCAGTCCGGTCCAGCTCCGTGAGCAGGCCGTCCCGGGGCCGGAAGCCAGGCGCCTCTACCGGAATATCACCGACGACCACCTGGTCAGTTGACGGCGCAGACGGCAGCGGTGCCCGGGCCTTCGAGCCGGCGTCGGACACGTGCCCATCGTTGAGCATCAGGTCACGCGGGCCGACAGGTACTCCCGGCTCGGTATACGCGTCCTGCTGGCCATCGTCGTCAACGGTCAGGTCTACCACCCCGCTTCCCGCGCCCGCGTCAACGATTTCCACAGGCTGGTCAGGCAACCGCCAATGACACAGCGATTACTTCATCAACATACCGGCTCTGTCAGCCCCGCCTGGTCCTCCAGTCTGACTCGTGATCCGCGGCGCGGGCCGCTCATGAGCGCTGTGGCCCACTGCCGAGGCGGCGGCGCGGACCAACGGGAGAATCCGGTAGGGGACCAGGGTGGCGAGGGAGATCAAGGTGGCGGCGCGGACTACGCTTTCGGTAGCGACGATCGCGTCCAAGACGCGCTGCAGGTCGGCGTTGGTACGGCGACCACCCGGCAGAGCATGTCGCCGGCGCCGGCGATAGTATGCACTTTCAGGACTTCAGGGATCGTGGCCATCCGCATCGTGGCCCCCCAGCCGGCAAAGGACCGACCGACGGTGTTCTTCGAGTTGATAGAGCGGCACGGGTCGCAGGGCTTCGGCAAGGGGAACTTCAAGGCGCTGTTCGAGGCGATCGAGCGGGAGCAGGCCCGGTGCGGCAACCTATGACTGGATGAGTCGCCGTTACGACCGCAGCTTGGCCACTGCCCGCTGTAGCCACGCGAGGACGGCCCTCAAGTCACCGTCGTCGAGGAAGTATGCGGCAATACCGAACGCGATGATCGCGCAGCCGGCCGCGGGAACCGCTACGACGATCGCCACCAACTTGTGGTGCAGGGGCACCGCTAGGCTGACGGCCACGCCCACTGCGGCGCCTGCCACGCAGGCGACCAGCCCGGCGAGCGCCGCGTGGCGAGCACCTGCCACGGCAGCCGGGCCGCAGATCCTCCGGGTGACGAATACCATCGGGATGGCCACCGCGGTCTGGCCGATGGTGGTACCTAGGGCGAGCGCGGCCACCACCAGGCGGGTCGGAGCCAGCTCGACCAGCACCACATCCGCCACGATAGTGATCAGCCAGCTTCCGGCCAACGCCGCCGCGGCGACCTTGAGCCGCCCGATGACGAACATCACCCGCGACAGATTCGCGATCACCGCGACGCCCGCGATACCCGGAGCATACAGGACGAACGCCCACATCAGCTGCGGGACCTGATCGGGCTGCCTGGCCAGCACGTGCGCGGCGGGAACAGCGATCGCCGCCATCACCGCCGTGCCGAGCCACGACATCAACAGGATCGCCCGCGTCGATCCGGCGCTGGTCCGATCGAATTCCGGCCCCTCTCGCGCGGATAGCACCGGGAACGCGCTGACCACGATGGATATGGCCAAGATCGCGGAGATCGTGCTGAACACCTGCGAGGCGTAGTTGAACAAGACGATAGCGCCGGTCTCCCCACGGCCATTGGCCAGGGCTATGCTCACCACGCCGGCCATGTCGATGATGATGAGCTCGATGACGCCGACCAGCGCTAGGCCGCCGGCTCGGCGCGCCACCCCGGGCGGAAACCGGAACGTTGGCCGTAGCTGCAGGTGCAGGCGCCACGTCGGCGGCACCGCTACCACGGCCAGGGCGGCGATGCCCAGCGTCGTGCCCACCGATAGGACCAGCTCGGCCGAAAGCGGCAGCTGGGCAAGCGGACGCCCCTTATTCAGCGGCACGAACGCCAGATAGCAGGAAATGAGCACCAGGCTGGAGACGCCCGGGCCGATGGACGGCGCAGCGAACCGGCGGTAGGACTGCAGCAGCCCGAATAGGACGACCGACAGCCCGTACAGGAGGGCCTGGGGAGCAAACACCCGCAGCATGTCGCCGGTAACGGCGACCGTGTCGGCGTGGACGCAGTGTGCGTTCGGGTTGCTGGGGTTCAGCAGCGAGGCGACCGGCCCGGCGACCGCCACGATGACCAGAACCAGCGGCACCACGATGACAACGGTCCACGTCAGCAGCGCCGAGGTGGTCTGGCCGACCCGCGCCTTCTCCGCCGGGTCATGGGCCGCCCGCTCGGCCGAACGGGCCAGCACCGGAACCATCGCGCTGGCCAGCGCGCCGCCCAGTACCAGCTGGTACAGCAGGTCGGGCACCTGGTTCGCGGTGACGTACGCCGTGCCCAGACAGCTCGCGCCCACGGTTTGCGAGAACACCAGCGTACGGACCAGGCCCAGGATCCGGGACAGTATGGTCAGTCCGGCGACCACGAAGGCACCGCGGGCAATGCCCTCACCGAGCCGCTGTGCCAGACCCGTGTCCGCCGACTCCGCTGGCCCGGTGCTCTTGCCCTCCTCGGCCTGCACATGCAACTCCTGATCCCTTTGCATCGAGGCCTCCGTCCGGTCACCCCGCTGGCCAGCAGGATCAGGATTCAACTTGGGACCGGCATCCTACATAGGTAGACATACGGTGCCACACCACAAGAGTGCGTAGGGGTCGGGGAAAATACGCCTTATCGAACGAAGGTAGGCCAAACACGAGAAGCCGTATCAGCCGAAAGCGAGGGTGTAACCTGCGGCGCGCAGCGCGCTGATCACGTCCGCACAGTGCTCGGGTCCGCGGGTCTCGACCTGCAGGACCACCTCGACCTCGTCCACGTGCAACCGCGGGGCCAGCCGCTCGTGACCGACCTCGAGCACGTTGGCGCCGAGGCTCGGGTGATCAGGCAGCCTGCAGCGGAACGCCAGATACCGGCCGGCCGCGCTGAGGCCGTGCCGGAGCAGCTTGGCCAGCAGCAGCGGGTCGATGTTGCCGCCGGACAGCCCCACCCCCACCGGCGGAACGAAGTCCCGGGGATGCTCGAGCAGGGCGGCGACCCCGGCCGCGCCGGCCGGCTCCACCACCTGCTTGGCCCGTTCGAGGCACAACACGAGGCCGCGGGACAGGCTTTCCTCCGAGACCGTCACCACCCGCCCGGCGTGAGCGGACACGATGCCGAACGGGATGTCGCCCGGCCGGCTGACCGCCATGGTCGGCTTGGCCTGTACGGACACCGGATGCCCGGCCGCCAGCGAGCCCGGATACGGCGCGACCGCCTCGGCCTGCACGCCGATCACCTCGATCTCCGGGTCGAGGTTCTTGATCGACACCGTCACGCCGGCCACGAGCCCGCCCCCGCCCACCGGCACCACGACCGTGCGCACCTGCGGGCACTGCTCGATGATCTCGAAGCCGAGCGTGCCCTGGCCAGCCACGATGTCCGGGTGGTCGTAGGGATGGATGAAGACGGCGCCGGTCCGGTCGGCGAAGGCCAGCGCCTCGCGCACAGCGTCCTCCACGCTGGTGCCGTGCAAGATGACCTCCGCGCCGTAACCCCGCGTCGCCTGCACCTTGGGCAGCGGCGCGCCCTCGGGCATGACCACGGTGGCCGAGCAGCCGAGATGGCCGGCCGCGAACGCGACCCCCTGGGCGTGGTTGCC
>WNFJ01548415.1_pt3 | contig 10161 bp, 12 predicted proteins | sample 5400461 | NCBI WGS metagenome assembly WNFJ01 (sample SAMN13153349, study PRJNA577476) | soil metagenome | isolation source: 115 cm saprolite on Douglas fir-dominated hillslope | place: USA:California | collected 2013-09-17
TGCCCACGTCGATCAGCGTCATCTCACTGGCGATCGCCTTTGGATACCGCCCGCGGATGCGCTGATCCACTCAGGGTTGTCGGATGTGGACCAGGCGCGCGCCCGCCGAGTCGGGCACGAAAGCGTTGCCCTTGCTGTCGATCAGGACCGATCGCCCCCCGACCGAGGTCGTGGCCGAGGCAATTGGCTTGAGTTGACCCTCTGCCGAAACCTGGAACACCCTCAGCATTCCCTCTTTTCCACTGGCCGCGAAGAGCTGGTGGCGCGAGGGAAGGTAATCGATGTTATCGACTCCGGCTCCGGTGGGAGCCTCGCTCAATATTTTTCCGTCCCCGTCGGCGAGCACCACCACCTTGTCGGTACAGGCCACGAAGATCTGCTTTCTCGCGGGGTCGATCGCCAGTCCACGGGGACCGGCCTTTCCGCACCCGGGATGAAAAGTCGACTTCACCTTCCGGGTCCGCACGTCGATCACCAACGTCATGTCCTTGTCTTCCAGGTTGGTGATGAACAGACCTCGGGTCTCATCGACGGCGTAACCCTCCGGTTGCCCCTCGAGCGGAATCTTCGTCTTCACCGACGCGCCCTGGCCCTTGCCTGAGGGACCGAGAATGGTCAGCGAATTGTCGCGCGGCGTGGTGGCCCAGACTTCTCGCTCACTGGCCACGTACGCCAGCCCGTCGGGCATCGATTCCAGCTTGACGCAGGTCCCCTTTTTCAAGGTCTTCTTGTCCACCGCGCAGACCGTGGAATCGCCGCGATTGCCCACGTAGACGCTCTTCGACCCCACCGTCGCCGAAGTGGGGCCGACGATTCGAGTGCCCATTGTCGCGGTGGGAAAGCCGTCGACTGTCCTCATCTTCCCGGTGGCTGCATCGACAACCACCGTTTTCCCGGTGTTCCCGGCGGGAACCCAGACTGTGTTCGTTTGCGGGTCATAGGCGATGTAGTCCATCAGAATCGGGGACGGTCCCCCCGGAAGGGGAAGGAATTCGGCCGGCCAGGACGGGACGTTGGAGCTTACCGAGCCACCATCGGGAGCGGCATTCAGGACGGCAATAAGAATCGACGCGAAGAGTGTCATGCGCGGTGTCTAGCTCAATTGACCCTTGGCTGCCCCAAAAAAAGAGGCCGTCGCAAAGAGCTCGATCGACAACCGTCATTCCTTCGGCTGTTCGGGGACGAGGCGCAGAAGCTCGCAAATTCTGCCGTCCGCTTTTCGGAGTCGCCTCGACAACTGCCGGGAAATGTTTTGAAGCACCAGGATGTAAGCATTCAGATCTTCCCGATACAGCTGGTAGAGCTGCCGGTTGGTCATCGAATAGAGGACGGCGGGCTCGGTGACAACCACGGTGGCGGAGCGGGGTTGAATCTCAATCAGCGTCATCTCTCCGAAAAATTCTCCGGTGCCCAGTCGCACAAGCGGAATCTGTTCCCCGGTGCTGTTGGCTCGCCGCACCTCGACCTCCCCGGTCTGGAGCAGGTACATGGCCCGGCCGGGCTCCCCCTCCTGGCAAATCACCGCTCCTGCCGGAAATCTCTCCTCGACCAACATTCCCTGGATTCGCGTGAGGGAGGTTGGCTCCAATCCTCCAAACAGCGAGACGCTCTCTAAGAAATCAATCCGTGCGACCTGAGAATCGCTCGCGCTCATGGTGCTCCAACGAAGCATGTTTCGCTTCGCTGGGCAAAGGCCTACGGCGGCGTCGACTTTCCCATCGCTTGGGCCAGGCTCAGCCGAGCGATGCGGGTGTCGATCTGGGCGTCGATCGCCGTGAAGCGTGCGGAGGTGAGGTCCGTTTCAGCGTCGGAGAGCTCCAGGCTGCTGGCGCGACCGTTCTGATAGAGCTCGCGTCTCACGCGATACGCTTCCTCCGATGCGGTCAAGCTTTGCGCGGTGGATTGAATCGCTGCCCTCGCATCCTGGATCGATTGCACGGCACTGGCGACCTCGCTGCGAATCGCGTCCCTTACTGCTTCGCGCCTCGCTTCGACTTCTGCTGCCCGGGCTTCGAAGCCTCGCCGCGCCGCACGCGCGTCGACTATCCCGTTTATTTCCCAGCTGGCCTGAAGCCCCAGGAGCCAGGTGGTGTTGAAAGCGTCCTTCAGCGGCAGGAGATTTTGATTCGGATTCGCATAGAGAATGCTGGCGACGGCGTCCAGTCGCGGCAGCATTCCCGAATCGGCGACCTTGGCCTGCTCCTTCAGACTCGCGGCTCCCCGTTCGAGCGAGCGTGGCTCCAACCGCGCCTCCAGCGCCTGGTTTTGCAACGAAGCCAGTGCCTCATCTCTTGCGGGGGGCGGATCCGCCAGGATCTTCTCTCGCACTCGGTACGGCTCGTGGTCCGAGTCGCGCATGGCGATGCGCAGCTGTTCTTCGTTGAATGAGACCAGGTGGAGGGCGCGATCGCGCAGCAGTTCGGAGCGTGCCAACTGAGACTCGCTGGAGAGCACGTCCGCCCGGGAGGCCCGTCCGGCCTCAAACGCGTTCTTGGCGTCGCGCAGATGGTCTTTCGACTGTCGCACGGCCTGTTCGGCCACATCGACCTGCAGCTTTGCCCGAACCCAGTGGTAGTAAAGGACTCGAGCTCCAATCCCCACCGAGATCTCGCTCGCCTTCCGATCCAGAGCCACGGCAGCCTCGGAATGCTCGGAGCTCACCAGCGCCGGGCGGGTTCGCAACAGATAGTCGGAGAGAGGGACGGTCAGACTCGCCTGGACCGAATAACGGTGGGCTGGCGGGAGGGGAAATGCGATCGGCTGATTGACCAGAAGCGCCCCTGGCGCCAGCGGGCCGGGTGGGGACTGCGGCGCGACGACCAGGGTTCCCAGGTCGCCCGACTGCACCCGGGAGGCCACTCCCAGCAACGCAGATACGGCGATTTTAGGAATGAAGGCGGCCCGCGCTTGATCGACAGCCGCTTGGGCCGCCGCCACCCGTTGCCTGCGAGTTTCAAGCTCGGGGCTGCTGCGCAGGACGCGTTCGGCGACCGCGTCTGCGGTCAGACCGCGAGAATCCTCGTCCGCGGATTGGCTGAAAGCTGTGGATATCGGCATCGACACAAGAAGGAGAAGAAATGGCGGAGATCTCAAGGCACACCTCGGGCTTGAATGGCGTAATGGAGAGCGGGGGAGGGCAAAAGGGACGACTACGGGTGCAGCGCGACCTCCACGCGCTGGCCCAACTTCAGCGGAGTCGGCTCGGTCAGCGCCACTTTCACCAGCAGCACGCGGGTGTCCGAGGGCTTTCCAGGATCTTGTGGCTTCAACTTTCGCGGTCCGACCAGGTCCGGAATCTGTTCCACGCGACCTACCCAGGAACGGTCGGGAAATCCTTCCGCCGTCACTACCGCCTGGGCGCCCAGCGTCAGCTTTCCGAGGTCGAACTCATCCACTTCGGTCTCCACGCGGACCCGGGATAAGTCCGCCACGGTGAAGAGGGTAGCGCCCACCGCTACGGTCTCCCCGGGTTGCACCTGGCGCAGCAGAACGACTCCGTCGATCGGCGAGAGGATCCGCGCCTTGTCGAGGGTGGCTTCGATCCGGTGAACGGTGGCGGCGTTCGTTTGCAGTCGACCTCTCGCGGCGTCTCGATCTCGAATCGCGTGGTCGTAGACATTCTGCGCGACCGAGCGCGACTGCCACAGTCGCTCCAGCCGATTGGCTTCGACCTCGAACAGCTGGAGGTCGGCGCGCGATTCGGCGACCTTTCCGCGTGCTTCGCCCAAAGAGGCGCGCAACTCGTCGGCACGGATTTCCGCCAGCAGATCTCCCTTGTGGACGACACTCTTCTCTTCCACCAGAAGTCTCGAAATCGTTCCTGCGAAGTCGGTTCCCACCGTCACTTCGCCTCCCGGATAGGTGGCCACTCTGCCCTCCGCCCGGATCGAGCCAGCGGCGGAATTCCGGGCCTCCAGATTGCCGACAGCAGGCGTGGCTGCGCCCGCTCCCCGACCCGCGGTCTTCAGCTCGAACAGGGTCACGCCCAGCAGGACAATCCCGAGCGCCACCAGTGCAACCGTCTTGAAATTCAGCTTCCCAATCATCAGAGCACCTCGTGAGTTTAGTTGAGCAGTTGGCCATCCTGGATGCGCAACACGCGATCGCAGATGGTGCGAACCTTGGGATCGTGGGTGACGATCAGGAGCGCGCGGTTTTCTCGCTTGGCGAGCCCTCGGAAGAGCTCGAGGATCTGCATCCCCATCTGCGAGTCGAGATTGGCGGTGGGCTCGTCGGCGAGAAGCACCTTGGGAGCGCCCGCCACCGCGCGCGCCACCGCCACCCGTTGCTTCTGGCCCCCCGATAAATCTCTGGGGAGAAACGAGCTGCGGTCGGAGAGTCCTACTTTTTCGAGCGCGATCGCAGCTTCGCTGCGCGCCTGGGGCCCTCGGATTCCCTTGATGTTCAGGGCGTATTCCACGTTCTCCAGCGCGGTGAGAGCGGGGAAGAGGTTGAATTGCTGAAAGACGAAACCGATCGACCGCTTTCGGATGGAGGGCAGGCGGGAGAGCTTCTTTGGATCGACGCGCTCACCGTCGATGGTCAATTCGCCGGTGTTGGGCGTGAGGATGCACCCCAGAATCGAGAGCAACGTCGTCTTACCGGATCCAGAGGGCCCCTCGAGCGCGGTGACCTCGCCTGGCTCGAGCGAAAGCGAAACCCCATTGAGCACCTGGACCACTTCCTTCCCTTCCTGGAATGATTTGCGGATGTCGCTGGCGTGAAGAACTGGCATGGGCGAACCTCTCTAAGTGCGGAAAACGAGCGCGGGGTCGATCGATGCGACCTTGTGGAAGGAGATCAGAGCAGCTGCGAGGCACATCACCACCGTTCCGACGAACACGCTGATCCCGAGCGAGGTCGGAATGATCAGTTTCAGATCCGCTTTGGCGATCAGCTGGGTGGCGATGTAGGAGGGGATGGCCCCGAGAGCAAATCCGACCAGGGCGGAGATCGTCGCTTGTCGCGCGAGGATTCCGTAGATGTCGCGGTTGCTTCCGCCAATCGCCTTCACTGTGCCGAATTCCTTCAGGTGCTCCATCGTCGAGGTGTAGAGGGTCTGCGCCACCACCACGATTCCCACCAGGCAACCGAGGAACACGGTGATGAACATGTTGAGGCCGAGCCCGGTGCTGATGATCCAGTAGTTGCGCGAGCGCTTGGCCCACTCGGCTCGTGTGTAAACGTCGTTGAACGGCAGGCGTCGTTGGATTTCCGAGCGCACCGCCTCGAGGCTCGCTCCCGGCGCGACCTTCACCAGGATGTAGCTGGTCTTGCCCGGAAGCACGCTGGAGAGCTGTTGTGCGAGTTGGAAATCGACGAAGGAGATCGGCGTGGTGGTGAAGGAGCGGGCGTCTTTGCTCTCGCCGATGATCTTCAGGCGCTTGCCGAGGAACTCGCGGTATTCCCCAACCTGAAACGGACCAAATCGCTTGCGCGCGGACTCGTCGAGGAAGACGTAAGGCCCGCGCTTGAGGTCGGCGACGTTTCCCTTGTTCACTTTCCACGGGAAGCCCCACCGCTGGAAGTCCTCCAGCGCGTAGACCACCGTTCCTTCCTCCGCTCCGCTGGGCAACTGCACGTTCATGAACTGGACAATCAGGTTGTCCGCCAGCGCCACTCCGGGGATGGAGCGAACCCGCTGCAGCCTCGACTCCGGGAAAGTGTGCGCGAAGTCGACATTGGGGGTGTTTCTAGAGGTGACCCATAGATCCGCCGGAAGCCGCTCGATGGTGACGGTCGCGTTATCGAGAAGGCCGAGGAACAGGCCGATCTGGACGAACACCAGGGTGACGGCGAACGCCACTCCAGAGACGGTGATCACGAATCGAAGCTTGTCGTGGAGCAGGTTCTTCCGAGCCAGATCAACCATTGCGATTTCCCTCTCGTGCCAGACCGTGCAGCAGCGCCTTGATCATTCCCTTGGCGGTATCGGGCAAGGGGCGCCAGTCCACCCATTGGTCCTTGACGCCGATCAGATGAAGCGCGACGACCCCGTGAACCCCTGCCCAGAGGATCTGCGCGACCAGGTCCGGGTCGCTCCATTCGGGGCGGAAGCATTTCTTCTCCATCGCGCTTTGGACCACCGCAATCAGAAGCGCATAGGCATCCTTCTGGATGTTGCCCTTGCGCTCGTCGACCTGGCTGACTTCGGGCGGGCGCGGAGTCATGAACATCAGCCGATACTGATTGGGAAACTGGATGGCGAAGTTCACGTAGGCGATGCCTACTTGCTCAAGCCGCTCGATTGGGTCCTCTATCTGGAGTACGACCTGGAATGCTTCGGCCAGCTTGTTGAAGTCCTCCGTACAGAGCTCGCGCATCAGGGCTTCTTTGTCCTTGAAGTGGACGTAGATGGCGGTGGGGGAGTACTCGACGCTCTGGGCCACCTTTCGCATCGTGACAGCGTCGTAGCCCTGCTCGATGAAGAGCTGTCGCGCGGCATCGAGAATCTTGCTCCGCGTTTCCTGCCGCTCTCGCTCTCTGCGTTCTTTCGTTCCCAAAACGATCACCCATTTGTTAACGTTGTTAATCTAAATAACGGCATTAATAATGTCAACTAGATTTAGATCCAGGCGGAAGCGGCCATTTCGGCGCACTTTTTGGTTCTTAAGGTACTGATTTTATTAATATATGTTGTGAGTTATGCTACGGGGCATAATTCGCTCGGTTCCCCGAAGCGTGGGCCCGCTTAGAGCCACTGATCGAGCGCGGAAACGACGCTCTCCATCGTGCAACTCACATCCACGATTTGGTCTCCCGCGTTGCTCTGGCCAGGGATCGCATGCAGCACGGCATCTGGGTCCTTGAGGAGGTGCCCGGTCAATACACAGACCACCTGCTCGCGGGCCCGGATGACTCCCTGTTCGCGCAGACGCCTGGCACCCGCCAAACTGCAGGCGGATGCCGGCTCGCATCCCAGACCGACGCGATCGATTTGGCGCTTCGCTAAAAGGAGCTCCTCGTCGCTCACCTGGGCGACCACTCCGCGGGTGGCGAGGATCGCACCCTTCGCCTTCTCGAAGCTCACCGGGTCGCCAATCCGGATCGCGGTGGCGATCGTTTCGGCCTTCACCTTGGGGCGGGACTTGAAGTCCTGCTGGTAGCTCAAGAAAAACGGATTGGCCGTGCTCGACTGAATGGCCGCCAGGCGCGGGATTTTCGAGATCCACCCCGCGCGGAAAGCCTCCAGAAGTGCCTTTCCGAAGGCGCTGGTATTTCCCAGATTCCCGGCTGGTAAGGCGATCCAGTCGGGCGGCTGCCACGACAGGTCCTGGAGGATCTCCCAGGCAATCGTCTTTTGGCCCTCGATTCGAAAGGGATTGACCGAGTTGAGCAGGTAGATCCCGAGGCGTTCGCACGCCTGTCGCGCTAGGCCCATCGCCGAATCGAAATCGCCCTCTACCCTCAAGTGCAGGGCCCCGTACGCCAGGCTCTGAGCCAGCTTGCTGGTCGAAATTTTTCCCGAGGGCACGAAGACAAACGCCTTCTTTCCGGCCTGGGCTGCATACGCCGCGAGCGAAGCGCTAGTGTTGCCGGTCGAAGCACAGGCCACCGCGCGCGCGCCGAGGCGAACGGCCTGCGTCATCGCCACCGTCATCCCGCGGTCTTTGAACGACCCGGTGGGATTCTCGCCCTCGTGCTTGAAGCTCAGGTGTTCAATTCCCGCCCACGCACTGAGCTGGGGACGAGAGTACAGACGCGTTGCACCTTCCGGATGGGTCACGATGTCGCGTAGGTCGACGTCGAGCACGGCCTCGCGGAATCGCCAGACGCCGCTCTGGTCAACTGGCGCCCGCTGATCTGCCCGAGCGTCGAAGAGGGAAGGGTGCAGCACCGACAGTGCTTCGGGCGGACGCTCGACCGCCAAAAGGTTTCCGCAATCGCAGGCGTAGCGAATCTCTTGGATTGGGTATCGCGCGGGGCAGCCGATGCACTGGAGCCATTCTTCACTCACAGGGCACGCGCTCCTTGACCAATGGTGCCGACGTGAGAGGAGGCGCCGATTTCAGCAAACGCTCCGCACATCGCCCGGGCGCAAGATCGCGCGCTCTGCTCGTCGGGCGCGATCGCGAAAAGCGTCGGTCCTGAACCACTGATCGAGCAGCCGATCGCCCCCGCCGTCAAGGCCGCTTCCTTGGCCTCCCGGAAGCGCGGGATGAGAGCCGCGCGCCGAGGCTCGGCATAGAGGTCGACCATCGATCGCTTCAATAGGGATGCGTCGCCTCGTTCAAAGGCGGCGATCACGCCAGCCGTATTTGCCATCTGTCGAATCCAGTCCGCTCGGACGCTCTGGGTCGGAAGGATCGCCCTCGCAGCCTTGGTCTCCACTCGAATGTTCGGGGTCACCAGGCATACCCACCAACGAGCGTGTACTGGCAGGGAGAGCACGTCCATGGTCTCCAGGGATCGAACCAACGCGAGCCCTCCCAGAATGCAGGGCGCGATATTGTCGAGATGCGCAAGCCCGGAGAAGCTCTTCCAGCGAGGGAGGCCTTCCCATCGCGAGCGCCGCAGCCAACGCTCCTCCGACGCTGCTCGCGGCACTTCCGCCCAACCCCCCGGACACGGCAAGCCCTTTCTCCAGCTGAACGTGTGCGTACCTGGTGTCGCCTCTGCCCGCGAGCATCGCCCGCGCCGAAATCGCTGCGGCGTTCTTGTCTGCCTCGGTCGGTACAAGCGCGGAGTCGCGCCCGGTGACCGAGACCGTCGGAGCCGGTTCCAAGGTCAGTTCCACCGTGACCGTGTCGCCCAGGCCAGCGACCGCCAGGCCGAGCACGTCGAAGCCGGGGCCAACATTTCCGATAGTCGCCGGAGCAAACGTGGTGGCCACAGCGCGGCCAGGGGGTGAGAACGTCATTGCCGCGAGCGTACCGCCGACGGACGGGAAGTCGAGGCCGACCGTGGAGGAGGACGGCGATCCTGATTGCTGGCGATGGCAAGGATGTCGTTCAGCACGCCGGCGGCGGTCACATCCGCCCCGGCGCCCGGCCCGGTCACCACCAGGGGATTGGCGGCATACCTGCGGGTCTGAAGCACGACTTGGTTGTCCGTTCCGTGGAGCCTTCCCGGCGGTGAGGAAGAGGGAACTGCCTGCAGACCGACCGTTATCTGGTTCTTGGAGATCTGCGCCAGGTAGCGCAGCACCTTCTTCTCCTTCTGCGCCTGTCGCTGCAGCTCTTGATACTGCTCATCGAGTTGGGTCAGCTTCTTCAGGAACCGCTCCGGATTGGAGTCCGAGATTTCCGGAGGAAAGAGCGGGTCGACCACGATGTCCGTCAGGTCGGCGCGGTGCCCAAGGGTGCGCGCCAGGATCAGCGCCTTACGCGCGACGTCCATCCCGGACAGGTCCTCGCGCGGATCCGGCTCGGTGTAGCCCAGGGCGAATGCCCGTGAAACGGCCGTCGAGAACAAGACGCCCTGCTCGAGCTGGGTCATCAAGTATCCCAGCGTGCCCGAAAGGCAGCCTTGAATCATCTTCACCTCGTCGCCCGCTTCTTTGAGCTTGCGCAGCGTGTCGAGCACCGGGAGACCGGCGCCCACGGTGGCCTCGTAACGCAGCGAAAGCCCCCGGCGAGTAGCCGCCTCCAGCAGGGCGTCGAATTCCGACTGAGGCACCGCCAGGGGTTTCTTGTTCGCCAGCACGATGTGAAAACCATGCTCGAGGGCCTCAAGCAGAAGCGGCGCCGTTTCGGCGGCGGTGAGGTCGACGAGCACTGGTTGGTGGAGAGGGAGGGGCCACAGTCGATTCTGAAGCAGCTGCAAGGAGCGCTTTGGATTGTGCGACGGGGGCGAGCTGGCGACCTTCCTCGAGGCCTTGACTCGAATCAGTTCCTTGAGTCGCTGCGGGCTGTAGCCCCGCTCGTCCAGCTTCAGCCCGGTGCGGTCGATCACCGCGATCGTCTTGAGGTTGAGCCCGAGATTCTTTCGAAAATACCCCGACTGACTGGACATTTGGTTGGCCAGCGCCCGCCCGATCTGACCGAAGCCAAGAAGGACCAGGTTGGATTCGTGCCCTTCCCGATCCGGCAGGGGTCGAATGCGATCGAGCCGATATTGCTGATGCAAGGCGTTCAGCGCGGCGGGAACGTCCTTTTGATGAATGGTGGCGGTGATGTTGAGCTCGGAAGACCCCTGGGCGATCGCGAGCACGTTGATCTT
>WNFJ01607202.1_pt1 | contig 10160 bp, 12 predicted proteins | sample 5400461 | NCBI WGS metagenome assembly WNFJ01 (sample SAMN13153349, study PRJNA577476) | soil metagenome | isolation source: 115 cm saprolite on Douglas fir-dominated hillslope | place: USA:California | collected 2013-09-17
GCCGGGCCAGCACCATGGCGATCTTCTCGCCCTCGACGAGCACGTCGGCGTCCAGCGTGCCGGACGCCGTCACCACCGTGCCACCGGTGATCAGGGTGGTGCTCATGGTTCTACCAGCGGCCCGTAGGCGTCCGGCCTGCGGTCGCGGTAGAACTGCCACAGGTTCCTGACCTCGGTCAGCTGCGCCAGGTCCAGGTCGCGCACCAGGACCTCGTCCTTGTCGTCGGCGGCGGCCTCGCCGACCAGCTGCCCGCGCGGGTCGACGAAGTAGGTCTGGCCGTAGAAGTCGTTGTCGCCGAGCGGCTCGACCCCGACCCGGTTGATCGCGCCGATGAAGTACTCGTTGGCCACCGCGGAGGCGGGCTGCTCGAGCCGCCACAGGTACTGGCCGGCCAGGCCGAGCGCCCGCCAGCCCTCGGGGAAGTGCCGGTCGTAGCAGATGTACACGCCGATCCGGCCGACCGCGGTGTCGAAGACCGGGTAGCCCGTGTTGCCCGGCCGGAAGTAGAACTTCTCCCAGAAGCCCTTCACCTGCGGGATGTGGGTCTTGCGGTACTTGCCCAGGTAGCTCCCGTCGGCGTCGATCACCGCCGCGGTGTTGTAGTAGATGCCGGGGTGCTCTTCCTCGTACATCGGCGCGATGATCACGATGCCGTGCTGCCGCGCCACGTCCTGCAGCAGCCGGGTGGTCGGCCCGTCCGGGATCGCCTCGGTGTAGGAGTAGTAGTCGGCGTCCTGCACCTGGCAGAAGTACGGCCCGTAGAACAGTTCCTGGAGGCACACCACCTGCGCGCCGTCCGAGGCCGCCGTCTGTATGTGGTTCACCGCCGCCGCGATCATCGAATCTTTGTCCCCGGTCCAGCGCTGCTGGATTAGCCCGGCCCGGACGATCTCAGCCATCGGCTCCTGCCCTCCTGTGAATCCGCGTAAAGCCCCATCTTCCCGCCTGCCCAGCCGTGCCGTAAGCCGCCGCGCTCCAGGGAAGACCTGGGTATTGGCCCACCTCTTGTATATCCCGACAAGGTCCGCCGCCCACCCCCGGGGTTGCGTCACGAGCCGTCGTCGCCGGGGCGCCCGCGCGCGACGTAGGGCAGCACCAGGCCGGCCGCGGCGATGAGCGCCCCCGCCGCCACCAGCCGCAGCAGCGCCGAACCCGCTCCCGGGCCCGCCGCCCTCAGCATCCCCGCGCCGGCCCCGAGCGCGAGCAGGGCCGCGCCCACGGCCAGCACGCTGACCTGCGGCCGGAGCGTCCCGGGGGAGGCGTCAGACTCGGCCAGGTGGGTGACCAGCAGGTACGCGATGAGCCCGGCGCCGAGGACCGCGGTGTGCCACGGCCGGGAGGAGTGCAGCACCTCCAGCCACACGATCGCGACCAGCGCGCCTTCTTCCCAGGGGACCTGCCGCACCACGTCGAGGAACAGGCGCCAGGCGTGTACCCCCGCGGACAGCAGGGAGGAGTGCTCGGGTACCGGGACGGCGGCCAGGGCGAGCCGCAGCCCTCCGGCGGCCACCCCGGCGACGGCCAGGGTCAGCGCGAAGTCCGCGTCGCCCTTGGGCAGCGTCGGCGCGGCGGCCCAGGCCACGCAGCCCGCGCCGAGCAGGACCGCGGCCAAGCGCACGGCCACCGCGCGGATCATCGCCTGGCCCCCAGGGGGCGCCGGGTGTACCTGGCCAGCGGCAGGTCGAGCGACTCCTCGCCGTCCCAGTGCACGACGGGGACGCCGAGCTCGCGCAGCGAGAACCTGATCGCCTCCTGCTCCATCCGCCAGATCCGCCCGGCCATCCGGTCGGTGCCGGCCCGGGCGCGCCGCCTGGCCGGCGGCTCGGCGTTCAGCACGTCGACGACCAGCATGGTGAAGCCGCGCTCGCGCATGTCCCGCAGCGCCTCCACGAACCGCTGGTCCAGCAGCGGGCTGAACACCACGACCAGCGCGCCCGGCGGCAGCGCGGCCCGCGGCAGCCGGGCGAAGCTCGCGCCGCGGGCCCAGCCCGCATCGCTGGCCAGCATCGAGTCGATGATCCGGTAGACCTGCCGACGGCCGAGCCCGGGCGCCAGCCAGTTGGCCCCGCCCCACTGGTAGGTGATCACGCCGACCCGGTCCCTGGCCTCCAGGTAGGCGCGGGCCGCCGCCCCCGCGCCGCGCAGCGCCAGGTCCAGGGCGGACGAGCCGGGTTTGCCGACGTCCGAGGTCGAGTCGACGAGCAGCACCACGTCCTGCGAGCGCTCGGCGGCGAACGTGTTCACCTGCAGCCGCCCGCGCCGGGTGCTGGCCGGCCAGTTGATGCTGCGCTGCCGGTCGCCGGGCACGTAATCGCGCACGCCGAAGAACTCGATGCCCTCACCCCAGACCCGGGCGGGATGTTCGCCGAGCCGGTTCGGCAGCCGCCGGAGCACTACCGCAGTCCGCTGCCGGGCCGGCGCGGGGTAGCAGTCGAGCCGGGGCAGCGACACGGTCGCGTGCCCCTCGGCCAGCCGCCAGCGATCGCGCAGCGTCACGTCGAGGGTGCCGATCTCCCGCCGCCCCCAGCGCTCCGGGGTGATCACGAAGCGCGCCCGCAGCCCGTCGGCCGCCGCGGCGCCGACCGGCGCGATCTCCCGCCCCGGGTGCAGCCGCCAGCGCGCCGCATACTCCCCGGCGCCCTCCGCCTCCACGTCCACGGCCAGCCGCTCACCCTCGAAGGCGCGCCGGCTGCTCGGCCGCACCCGCACGGTGACGCGCGGCGGCCGCCGCTGCACCCGCCCTGCCACCAGCAGCAGCAGCGCAGGCGCCGCGAGGCCTGCGAACTCGGGGCGCCCGGCGAGGGTGGCCACGAGCAGGCCGAACAGCCCGAGGGTGAGCAGCCGCCGGGCGTGCCGCGAGGATCGCCAGCGCAGCGCGAGCTCGGCGCCCGGTGCGGGCGACCCGGCCTCGTTCGGGATCATGGAAGGACGTCAGCCGGTGGTGGCCGTGGCCTGCGCGCGGACACCCGCCCGGCCGGCCTTCGGGGCCGGGTCGGTTTTCGGCGTCGGCACGGACGCGAGCAGCTTGGACACCACGTCGTCGGCGGAGACCTGGCGGACCCACAGCTCGGGCCGCAGCGTCACCCGGTGCGCCAGGGCGGGCACCGCCACCTGCTTGATGTCGTCGGGCACCCAGCTGGACCAGCGCCAGGCCGCCGCGCGGGCTCGCGCCGATCTGGACCTGCCGGTCGCGCCTGGTCGCGTTGACGATGGCCACGACGTAGTCGAGCAGGTCGGGGGTGATCTCCACCTGCTCCAGCGAGTCCCGCATGGCCAGCACCCCGTCGGGGGTGGTGACCGCGCTCAGCTCCACGTCCTCCCGGGCCCGCTCCACCCGGCGCCTGAGCATGTCCGTCTCGTCGCCGGTGCTCAGGTAGCCCAGCCGCAGCCGCATCAAGAACCGGTCGAGCTGGGCCTCGGGCAGCTCGTAGGTGCCCTCGTACTCGATCGGGTTGTCGGTGGCCAGCACGATGAAAGGGGCGGGCAGCTTGCGGGTGTGCCCGTCCACGCTGACCTGGCCCTCGCCCATCGCCTCGAGCAGCGCCGCCTGGGTCTTCGGCGGCGTCCTGTTGATCTCGTCGGCCAGCAGCAGCTGGGTGAACACCGGCCCGGGCCGGAACACCATCTCGGCCGACCGCTGGTCGTACAGCGCGGCGCCCACCACGTCCGAGGGCAGCAGGTCCGGGGTGAACTGGATGCGCGCGAAATCCAGGCCGAGCACCCGCGCGAACGACCGCGCGATGAGCGTCTTGCCCAGGCCGGGCAGGTCCTCGAGCAGCACGTGGCCGCCGGCCAGGATGCCGACCAGCACGAGCTCCAGGGTCCGGCGCCGGCCGACCACCGCGCGCTCGAGCTCGTCCAGGATCGCCGTGCACGCCCGCGCGGCCTCGTCGGTGCTCATCAGAGTCTCTCCAATCGGTCGATGAGGCGCGCCAGGGTGCGCTCCGGAATCCCGCGCCCGTCGGCGGCATCCCGTGTCCTGGTTTCCGGCCGTGTCGCCGGATCGATCCACGGCCACAGGTCGGCGTCGCGGGGATGGCGGCACAGCAGCCCTCTGGCCGCATCCGGGTCCTGGTACAGGTGAACGCCGTGACGTTCGGCCAGCCGGGCCGCCAGCAGGTGCTCGAGCACCGGCCGCAGCTCGCCGTCGTAGAAGCCCCGGCTGGCGATCGAGCCCTGCACCATGAAACGGCGCTGGGAGTACCCGCGCAGCGGCCGGGCCTGCGGCTTCTCCCTGGCCTTCTTGCCCTGGTCCGGGGTCAGCGCGGGCAGCAGGAAGCGCAGCACGGCCATCGCGGCCGCCGCCGCGGCGGCGGCCGCCACGGACAGCCCCGCCCAGCTGCCCATGACGTAGCCGGCCGCGGCCGCCACGACGATCACCGCGGCCGCGATGACCAGTTCAGGCCCCATCCCGCGCCAGGGGCTGACCGTGGCCCCGGCGTCCCGGGGGTCCCCGGGCCCGCTCATCCGCCGGCCCCGGCGGCCTCGGTCTCCGCCAGGTCGGCGGCCATCTCGTCCAGGGCCCGTTCGGCCGCGTCCCGCTGCCCGCCCTCGAGCGGGTGGGTGGAGAACCTGGCCTCGTAGAACAGCGCGGTCAGCCGCCCGGCGGCGGCGCCGCGGACAAGCCCGCGTTCCCTCGCCCTGGTGCCCCGCTCGGCCAGGCTGGTCTCCATGGCCAGGTAACACGCGATGATGGCGGCCCGCGCGTCGTCGACCGTCCGCAGCGCCGAACGGCCCGACTCCACCGCCTCGCGGAGCCGCTCCGGGTCCGTCACGATGAAGTCGTCGCTCCGGGCCGCGACCGGCGGCCGCAGCCGCCTGGCCCACCAGACGCTGACCGCGATCCCGGCCAGCAGCAGCACGATGAGCAGGGCGTACAGCACCGCGGCCAGCGGGATGTGCAGCACCGGCGGAGCCGCCCGCCGCAGCCGCAGAGGCGACACCGTGGGCCCCGGCAGTCGTGTCGCGCCGGGAATCGCCCGGGGTTCTGGCCTGGGCGCGCGCAGGTGCACGCCGGCCAGCACCAGCACGGCGGCGGCGATGACGCCCGTGCCGAGCACGAAGAACAGCACCGCGCGCAGCTTGATCGCGGTCGTCTCCTGGCTGCCCACGCTGCGGCGGCGGAGCAGGATCACGAGCATGGTCACGATCAGGACCTCGAGGACCACGCCCACGGCCACGGCGTCCCGGTGCAGCGGGCCGTTCCACCGGGGGGTGCCCACCGTCCCGCGCAGCCCGGCCAGCCCCACGAGGATCAGCAGGGTCAGCGGCAGCAGCCGCAGCAGCCAGTCCTGCGGGGTAGCTCCCGGCTGGCGGCTGGTCATAGCCTCGCGTCTCCTGTATGACGGGTGGCCCGTACCCGTGCGACGGCGTCCGCTCCCTCACATTAGCCGCACACCGGACCGTCAAACTTTTTCCGGCCCGGCTGTCCAGAGCGCCGGATGCCGTTCGTCGTCTTGATGACAGCGCGAAAATCCACCGGAGAAAGGACGGCGCGTCATGAACCCGAACTACGGATACCAGCTCTACCAGGCCGAGCGGACCCAGACGCGCGCCGAGATCCTGTCCGGCGACGCCCGCCGCGGCCAGGCCGCCGCCGCCTCCGCCCGGCGCGGCGGACGGGGCACCGTGCGCCAGGCACGCGGACGGGCACGCGGCATGATGGCCCTGAACATCATCGCGGGACGAGCGGTCCGCGCCTAGCCGACGCACTCCAGCAGGCCCTCGCGTATCAGCCTGCGAATCAAGACCACGCGGCTCTCGCCGTCCAGGTCCTCCAGTTGCTTGACCTGGACGGCGCTCCCGTCGAGAAGCATCCGCATGGTGGCCTCGAGCTCTCCGGGCAGCATGAGTTCCCGGTCCCCGAGAATCGCCCGCAACCGTCCCGTCTGCTCGTCGGGTTCGAGGAGACAGACCGAGCCGGCGCGGCGGCGCACCAATGAGTCGTCGCTTATCTCATCCAGCCGCCCGAGCTGAGCCATCTGGCCGACCAGCAGGGGAGGCCGTCCCGCCCAGAACCGCCGGCGCAGCGTGGCGGCGACCTCCTCGACGTCGACCCCCTGCAGCCAGTCACGAAGCGTTTGCAGCCGCGCGGCGATGCCGCCGGCAAAGTCACTGCCCTCCTGTGCGTAGCCCACCGGGACGGTCTCCCGGAATGCGAGCTCGTCTCTGGTCCCGAGGAGCACCTCTTGTAGCACGTCGTACCAGGCGTAGTTGAGCACGCCGATAGTCATGTGGGCGGACGCGGCGGCCTGGGCCGTCGCCGCGTGCCGCCAGCCCCTCGGGATGTACAGCGAGTCCCCGGGCTCGAGTTCCGTCTCCAGCACCGGCGTCGTGGTCTCACCCTCGAGCGAAGACTGAGAGGGAAGCGGCGATTCGATCACTGGCTCGAAGAGCTGCCAGTTCTTCGAGCCAGAGACCTGCAAGACGAATACGTCGTGGGTGTCGTAGTGGACGGCGAGCCCGCGAGACCCGGGCGGGGTGATGTAGGCGTTCGCCTGCGCCGGCAGCGTCAGGGTGACCTCCAGGTCGCGGATGAACCGCGCGAGCGGCAACCAGTACCGCTGCATCGCCTGAAGCACCACGGTGGCCCCGTCGTGGAACAAGGAGTAGACCTTGCCGGGATCCACCGCGCCATAGGCCCCCCGGTCACCAACTCCAGCCCATTTGGTGTACGAGCTCTCGTTCAGCAGCTTGCCGTCCTTCACCAGGCGAAAGGCGGGCGTGCGCAACCAGGTGGTGGTCAGGATGAAGTCCACGTCGCCCAGCGTGAGCAGATCGTCGAACCCGTTCGGCTCACGGCGCCGCTGGAGCAGCGGAGCCTTCCCCCAGGTCTCGGCGAAGAAACGGTCGACGTCGCCGACGCAGCGCGCCATAGCCCCTTGAGACGTGTTCGACCACGCGGTCGTTCCTTCAGGGAGATCCATCTATGAGCCGAGGCCTCGGGCGCCGCTAACCGATGACCGGGTCGTCGACGGCGTGTCCGCCGGGGGCGTCGGTGGGCGGCGGGTCATCGACGGCGTGTCCGCCGGGGGCGTCGGTGGGCGGCGGGTCATCGACGGCGTGTCCGCCCGGGGCGTCGGTGGGCGGCGGGTCATCGACGGCGTGTCCGGCGGCGGGTCGTCCACGCCGTGTCCGCCGGGGGCGTCGATGGACGGAGTCGGCGCGACCCCTCGCCAGATCGTCTGAATGTCGTCATCTTCCAAGTGAGATGCCATGTCGCTCAATCCTTAGCGCTTGGCCAACAGCACAGGTGCCGTGCTAACGGCGAGTCATGCAGTTGCGCTCATCTGCCCTATTGCCAGGGTGGAGCAGGAGGCCGCATGCAGACCTTGGGGTGTAATCCGTGTGATTATGCAGGAGACTAGACCACGGTGCCGCTAATGGTACTGCGGACTCAAAGACTTGAAAAGTGACTCCTGGCCAGCCGGCATAGATTCGCCTGACATTCCACGGCGGCCGTTGGAATCTGCGCCCGGCGGCCTCGCGGAAAGTGGGGTTCATGAGCATCTCTGTCGTTGTCCCCACTCACGACGAGGGGGCGATGCTGCGCACGACCGTCACCGCACTGCTCGCCTCCCTGCCCGCCGATGCCGAGGTGGTCGTGGTCGACGATCAGTCCTCCGACGACAGCACGAAGGGCCTCGATGCCGCTCCTCGCCTGCGGGTCATCCGGCCGTCCGGACGGATCGGCGTCGCAGCGGCCCGAAATCTCGGTGCTCACGCGGCGACCGGCTCGCTCCTGGTGTTCAGCGATGCCCACGTCGAACCCGATGCTGACTGGACCGGGCATTTCGAGCGAGCACTGGCCGACCCCGGCGTGGGAGCGGTCGGCCCCGCCATACTGGCGATGGGTTCGCCGTCCGACGCGGGCTACGGCCGCCGGTGGAGGGACGCCGCGCTGAACGCCCAGTGGATGCCGCGTCAGGCCGCCCACCCGTATCCGGTTCCCATGCTCGGGGGTGGCTTCCTGGCCATGCGGCGGGAGGTCTTCGAGGAGACGGGCGGCTTCGACACAGGACTCCTGCTCTGGGGCGGCGAGGACCTGGAACTATGTGCCCGGCTGTGGATGCTGGACTACGCCTGCCTGGTACTGCCCGCCGTCCGCGTCGCGCACCTGTTCCGTGCGCGGTCGCCCTATCCGGTCCCGTGGGAGCTCGTCCTGCACAACCTCCTGCGCATCGCCTGCGTGCACTTCAGCGATCCGGCGCTGACACGAGTGGTCACGAGCCTTCGCGGCCACCCCGCCTTCCCGGCCGCGCTCGTCCGCTTGCTTGACAGCGACGTGTGGACGCGCCGGGAGTCGGTTCGCGCCCGCCGGGCGCACGACGACGACTGGTACCTGACGCGGTTCGGCATGGACCTGCCGATCGCCTCCGGTCCGTCCCTGGCGCACCGGCCCGTCTCCCCGGCCCCTGCCCGCGGAGGCAGTGATTCATGATCACAGCGCCGGCGCGCACAGTGACGTGACCGTTGGCGCACGCCCCGGCAGTGTATACATTTACCCCTCGAATTCCGCGAGTAAATGTATACGATAACGGCCGGGCCCGAGTTGCCCAGCGGCTTACCGCAGCATCGTGAGAGGGTTCGGTGTAACCGGTGACGCGGTTAGGCGCGCGTTTTCAAGGAAATGCTTTTTCTGCAATCGGTTGCCCGGCCACGGCATTAATCTCCGCCAGCAGCGCCTGCTTCGCCGCGGAATCCAGGAAGGACGCCCGCGTCGGCCGGCTCGCGGACCAGGCTGCTGACCGCACCGTAGACGTCCGCGAAGTGCGGGAAGTCCCGGAACTCGTAGAAGGCGGCCAGCTCCGCGGCCGACCCGGGCACCCGGGAACCGTCCGGATGCCGCCGCGCCAGCTCGAGCACCGTCGGCACGGAGGCGGAACCGACCAGGTGGAGGTGGAGTTCCACCTTCGGCAGCCGGTCGATGAACGCGTCGATGGACTCCATGGATTCGACGCTAGCAACGTCCCGCACCCAGGCCGCAGGTACCTGACACAAGATTGTCAAGAATGAGTGCCTAACGGGCCGGGCCGGGAGCCGGCCGACGGGCCGGGAGCCCGGTCTACGAAGCCGGCGCCGACGCCTTGGCCTTCGCGGCCGCCTTCATCGCCTGCTTGTGCGAGCGGACCTCGCCGAGCGTCACCTCGTCGGTGATGTCGGCCACCGAGAACCGCGTCCCCTCGGCCCCGAACACCCCCGCCGCCTCCCGCCACCCTTCCGGCCGCACGCCCAGCTGCTTGCCGAGCAGCGCCACGAAGATCTGCGCCTTCAGCGCCCCGAACCCCGGCAGCGCGGAAATCCGCTGCAGCAGCTCGGCGCCGGACCCGGCGGACTGCCATAGCCGCGCGGCGTCGCCGTCGTACCGCTCCACGATCAGCCGGGCCATGTCCTGCACCCGGGCGGCCATCGCCCTGGGGTAGCGGTGCAACGCGGGCCGTTCGGAAAAAATGGAGGCGAGCCGGTCCGGGTCGAACTCGGCCAGCTCGGCCGCGGTGGGTTCGTGCCCCAGCCGCCGGACCAGGTCCAGCGGCCCGCTGAACGCCTTCTCCAGCGTCACCTGCTGGTCGAGCAGCATGGCGATGAGCAGCGCCAGCGGGCTGCGGCTCAGCAGCTCGTTGGCGTCGGGCTCTACCGGCATCCAGATCGTCATGGCGCCTCCCCAAGCGTCATACCTGCCCGCAGCGTACCTCGTACCGGGGAACCGTTGCCGCGAAGATCCAATCGATATCCCGGCGCCCTATAAGCTAGAAGCAGCTGGGCCGGCCTGGGGGCCCCCGGCCCGGATGAGTGAACGGAGTCAGCATGACACCGCATATGAAGTGGGGTATCGGAGGGGTCATCGTCGGCCTGATCCTGCTGGGGTTCATCCCCTTCTGGCTGGCGGGCCTGCTTGTCGTGCTCGCGATCGCCGTCCCCGTGGTGGCGTGGCGGATGCTCGACGAGTCGCAGCGGCGCCGGTACCGCGAGCTCCGCCGCCGGCAGCGGGGCCAGCTCCGCTAGTCGCCGGCCACCGCCTTTGCGTCGTCTGCCCGCCCGGAAATTACCGACACGCTGCAGCAATAGCGTCAGCATTGATCAACGGCCCGCTAGGGTCTATCGCCATGGGGGAGTGGCTGAACGCTGCCGAGGCGGCGCAGCGTCTCGGGGTCAAGCAGGC
>WNFJ01246956.1_pt1 | contig 10159 bp, 8 predicted proteins | sample 5400461 | NCBI WGS metagenome assembly WNFJ01 (sample SAMN13153349, study PRJNA577476) | soil metagenome | isolation source: 115 cm saprolite on Douglas fir-dominated hillslope | place: USA:California | collected 2013-09-17
AGCCGCACGCTGGTGCAGCAGGCGCCATTCGGAATCTTCCGCGCTGCTCCTGACGGCACGCTCCTGTCCGTCAACCCGGCACTCGTCGAGATGCTGCGGTACGGCACGGAGGCTGAGCTGCTCGAGCGGCACCTCGATCGCGACGTGTTCAAGGATTCATCGGCCCGCGCACGCTATGTCACGCAACTGAACGAAACGACGGCAGCCGCGGAAACGCAGGCCACGTGGCGCCGCCGCGACGGCGAGACGATGACGGTGCGGCTCTATGGACGTGCGGTACGGCTCGAGGATGGCCGGGTGGAATGCCACGAGGTCTTCGCCGAAGACGTCAGCGAGCGTCGTGGTCTGGAAGAACAGCTGCGCCAGGCCCAGAAAATGGAAGCGATCGGCCAGCTCACCGGTGGCATCGCGCACGATTTCAACAACCTCCTCACGATCATCCTGGCCAACGCCGAGCTGCTGGCCCGCGGTCCGGATGAAGCGAGCCTGCGGGACATTATTTCGGCGGCGGTGAGCGGCCGGCTGATGGTGAACCAGCTGCTCGGATTTGCCCGCCGCTCGACGCTATCGCTCGAGCCGGTGCATCTCGGGCCAGTCGTGAACGATCTCGCGGCCGTGTTGCGCCGCGTGTTGCCGGCGGACATCGAGCTGCTCGTCTTCGCTGATGAAGATCTGCCCGAGGTCGCGGCCGACGGCCACGCGATCGAGCAAATCCTCCTGAACCTCGTCAACAACTCGCGCGACGCGATGCCGGAGGGCGGCGTCCTCCGTCTCGAGACCAGCTGCACTTGGATCAGCGACGCGCAGCGCGAAGTGCTGGGCCCGGGCGCGGCGTCGGAGTATGTCTGCTTGGCGGTCGACGACACCGGCGCAGGCATGGATGAAGCGACGCGGCAACGCGCTTTCGAACCGTTTTTTACGACGAAGCCTGTCGGAAAAGGGACGGGGCTGGGGCTCGCAACGGTCTATGGACTGGTAAAACAGCACGGCGGGTTCGTGCAGATCGACAGCGCGCCGGGCGCGGGCACGCGTTTACGCGTGTACTTCCCGGTCGCGGAAGAGGCGGCGCGGCGGCGGGCCTCGGGTGTCCACGTCCTTGAGGCCGACGCACCGAAAGGTAAAGAGACGATTCTGGTAGTTGAGGATCAGGCGCAACTCCGGCGCGCGACCGTCTACACGCTGGAACGGGCGGGATATTCGGTTCTCTCCGCGGGGGATGGCATCGAAGCGCTGCATCTGTTGCGTCAGCACCCCGAGCCGATTGATCTCGTCTTCAGCGATCTGGTTATGGGCCGGCTCGGCGGGCGCGGGCTCTATCAGATCGACCGGAGGGAAGGGCGGTCCACACCTTTCCTCTTTACCAGCGGCTATGCCGGCGCGGGGCGGGGCGAAGATCCGCTCGATCCCGCGTTGCCGTTCCTTCCCAAGCCGTGGACGAGCGCCGACCTGCTCGGGCGCGTGCGCGCGACGCTGGACGCGGCGAAGACGTCGCGATCCTGAACCTAGTCGTCCAAAACCGTCAGGCCCTCCTCACGCGCCACCAGGACCAGTCTATCGATCTGTGCTGATGTCGGTGGCAGCCATACGAGCGCCAACCAGCAGGGGATGGGGGGCTCCCGAAAGGGTCGGTAAACGATCCCGTTCGGATTCCGGTACGGTGCTGCAATTGCTTCGCTCACGAGAGTCCACGCATCACCGGCGGCAATTTGGACATTCATCGTAGGTGTTTCTCTAGAACGCTCGAGCCGCCGCTCCGGTACTAAGCCGCGCTCGCGTAATGCAGCCTCCAAAATGGGGAAGAACCCTGGCCAGCGCCGGGACGCCGAATTGAGCCAACTGAGCGTGCGGAGCTCGGGCAGCGACACGGACGCCTCCGCGCTCAGCGGATGGCTCGCCGGCAGCAGGACTCCCGTGATCGTGGCATCGATGAGCCGGTGCGCCGAGAAGCCGCGGACCGGCCATTCGTCTATGAATACGGATCCGACGTCGACGCGGTGCTCCCGCACTGCGTGGAATATTTCACCATCGTGATAGCTCGAGACCTCGACGTGAACGTCCTGGTTTCCAGAGTGAAATGAGGCAAGAAGCCGTTCAATGCTGATCCCGTATGCGGCCAGCTCCCCGTGGGCGAAATGCAGCTGGCGGGCCCGGCCCTCGGCGGCACCGCGCGCCGTGGCGACCGCACGCGAGGCCACATCGAGAGTACGCCGGGCCTCGACGAGGAATGCCCTACCGGCGGCGGTCAGGCTTACACCTCGGGGTCCGCGTTCGAACACGGTGGTGCCGAGCTCGTCCTCCAGATCACGGATTTGCTTGGAAAGCGCCGATTGGGCGACACGCAGGCGTGCCGCCGCGGCCAAGAAACTGCGTTCCTCGGCGACAGCGATGAAATAGCGAAGATGGCGTAATTCCATTTGCGCGATGCTAGTCTTTGATATACAATGATGGTCACGGCCATGCAAGAGCTGCTCGACATTCGGGAAGCCGCGGAATTCTTGCGCGTGAGCGAAACGTCCCTGCGTCGCTGGACCAACGCGGGACAGTTGCCGTGTTTGCGGGTGGGCGGCAAGCGGGAGCGACGCTTTCGTCGCAGTGACCTGCTCGCGTTCGCCGGCGCGCAACCGGGAGCCGCCGTGCCGATGGCGACGCAGCATTATTGTGTGCTGTACACGAGCGATCTCACGCGCGTCCGTCAGGCGGCCGCCTTCGCGGCCGAGGGGCTGCGCTCCGGAACGCGCTGCGTCGTGATTGCTTCGCGGGGTGTGCAGCGCGCGGTGATGGAGCTCCTCCAGCGGCAGCAGCCGGCCGTTCGGGAAGATCTGAAAACAGGGCGCTTGGTCCTGTCGGAATACCGCAAATCGGCGACGGCTCAGCTCGAATTCTGGATGCAACAACTGCGCGCCTCGTCCGAGCACGGCGCCGCGCCGGTCCGCGTTGTCGGCGACGTATCCGGCGGCGCGCTCGGCAAGTTGTCGTTCGCCGGGATCCTGGAGTATGAGCTGGAATACGGCCGCTCGATCGCCACGCAGTTTCCGGTCAGCACGTTGTGCCAGTACGATGCCCACCGGCTGACCGGCCTCGCCGCCGCCCGGCTCCTGGATTGCCACGACAACGCGCCGAGCTATCGCTCGCAGCACTAGCTCGCTTAACAACAAACTATTTGACGGCACCCCCCTGGTCGTTCTCCGTACACGTGCATGGAGAACGATGAGCTTCGCGTCCTGATCGCCGAGGATAACGAGGCGGATTACGAGTTGATGCTGCACGCCCTGCGGCGTGGCGGCTTCTCGACCAACGCACTCCGTGTCGCGAGTAAGGACACCGTCGTCGCAGCCTTGCGGTCGTTCGACGCCGACGTGGTGCTGGTGGACCACACGCTGCCTGGATCGAGTGGACTCGAGATTCTCCACCTCGTGCAGCAGGAGCGTCCCCTACTTCCCATCCTGATTGTGACCGGCTCCATCGACGAGGAAACCGCCGCTGACTACATCAAGGCGGGCGCTGCCGACTACGTCATCAAGGACCGCCTCCATCGTCTCGGTCCTGCTGTGCTCCGCGCCCTCACGCTCAAAGACGCGCTGCAAGAGGTCATGGACGCTGAGGCAGCCCGTGAAGCAAGCGAAGCGCGATTCCGCAGCCTCGTCGAACATTCGACGGATGTCATCACGCTGCTCGATGCGGACGGCAGGATCGTCTTTAGCACGCAATCACTCCAACCGACGCTCGGGTATGCGGCTGGAGAGATGATGGGAAAGAGCGTCTTCGATCTCGTGCAACCGGAGCAACGAGGGATGGCCGAAGCGATGCTCGGCAACGTGTTGCGGCATCCCGACCAGGTGGTGCGCGCCGACCTGCGGGTGCGACACAAGGAAGGTGCTTGGCGGGATCTCGAAGTGGTCGTCGCGAATCGTCTGACTGATCCCTCGCTGCGAGCGCTCGTCGTCAACTATCGCGACGTGACCGAGCGCAAGCGTGCCGAAGAGAGTCTGCGGGCGGCTGACGAGCGGCTGCGCTCGGCGCAGAAGATGGAAGCGGTCGGCCGCCTGGCCGCAGGCATCGCGCATGATTTCAACAACCTGCTGACGGCGATCATCGGATCGACGGACCTGCTGCTGGAAGCATTGCCGCCCGAACATCCCGCGCGGGAAGACGCACTCGAGAGCCGCAAGGCGGCGCTGCGTGCAGCCGATCTCACGCATCAGCTGCTGGCGTTCAGCCGGCAACAGGTGCTCGCGCCACGCACGCTCGATGTCAACGCGGTCGTCCACGATGTCGAGCGGCTGCTGCGCCGGCTCATTAGCGAAGACATCGAGATACGTACCCTACTGGCGCGTGAGCTCGCTCCCGTGAGCGCCGATCCGAGTCAGCTCGAGCAGGTCCTCGTCAATCTCGCCGTCAATGCCCGCGATGCCATGCCACAGGGGGGCACGCTCACCATCGAGACTGCCAACGTGACGCTGGACGAGACGTATATCGCCGCCCAACCGGTCGTTGGCGCCGGTGAGTATGTCATGGTCGCGGTCAGCGATACCGGAACGGGGATGGACGAAGCGACGAAGTCCAGAGTGTTCGAGCCGTTTTTCACGACCAAGGAGCGAGGGAAGGGGACGGGACTCGGGCTCGCCACGGTGTACGGAATCGTCAAGCAAAGCGGTGGATACATCTGGGTGTACAGCGAGGTTGGCGTGGGCACGACGTTCAAGATTTACCTGCCGCGCGTCGCCGGACCGGTCGAGCCCGCCACGCCTGCGCCGGCGACCAGCCCGTCGTTGCGCGGGTCCGAGACCATCCTCGTAGTCGAAGATCAGGACGAAGTGCGCGCCCTGATTCGCAAGATCCTCGATGCGCGCGGCTATCGCGTTTTGGTGGCGGCTGCGGGCCCGGCGGCCCTGGAGCTTGCCGCAGCGGATCCGGCCGACATCGACCTGCTCGTGACCGATGTCGTGATGCCCGGGATGAGTGGTCCGGAGGTGTCGCGGATCTTAAGCGCCGCTCGCAAGCTGATGCGCACGCTCTTCCTCTCTGGCTATACGGATGAATCCATCGTGCATCGCGGGATGCTGGACCCCGGTGTGGCATTTCTGCAAAAGCCATTCACCGCGGAAGGTCTGGCGGCGAAAGTTCGTGCGGTGTTGGATGCACCCGCTGTAGGGGGTTCCTGACTAGCTGAAAGCTTCGGCCTACGAGAGGTTGAGAACGATGGCCCGGATCATCGTGATCGACGATCAAGAACCGATTCGCCGTATTGTGCGGCGCACGCTCGAACAGGAAGGTCACGAAGTCCTGGACGCGAGCGAGGGCGAAATGGGTATGCAATTGCTCGAGCGGCACACGGCGGACGTCGTGATCACGGACATCTTCATGCCGGGCCAGGACGGAATTCTCACTCTGCGGCAAGTACGCAAGCAGTTCCCCGCCGTGAAGGTGATCGTCATCTCGGGTGGTGACTCGACCGGATTACTCGACCTGCGACACGATGCGGAGCTGCTGGGAGCGGTGAAGAGCTTGCAGAAACCATTCACCGCGGCGGAGTTGATACAGACGGTACGTGATGTGTTGCAAGGGAGACCGCAGCCCTAAGCTCTTTGGAGCGACGCTACGGAACGAGCGTGATAACTGAGAGGCCAATCTCAACCACGATCAGGATGATGATGATCCACTCCAGCATTTCCATGCGGCGGCTCGCCGCGCGGTCGGTCATTTTCCCGTAAATGCCGTCGATCGTCTGCAGCTTGCGCGAGATGCTCGTGTCCCATTCGGCCAGGTGAAAGCGTCGCGAAGCCAGCGAGTAGACGCGCGCCAGAAACTGATCGCCCACCAGCTTGAGCGCGTTCGTGACCTGCTCGAAGAGGATCGCGGCGTCGAGCTGCAGTCGGGCGAGACTGCGGAGGTCGGGCCCGACCGGCGCCAGCCGCCACCGTCGCCAGCGTCGGCCGAGCAGCGTCTCGTACGCGCCCTCGAGGACGTCATCGAGCTCGCGATCGAGAAACCGCATTTCCAGGAGCTGGGTGTTCGCGAACTCGATCAAGTCGCGGACGTCTTCTCCCTCGGGATCGAACAGAATCGCGGCGTCGGTATCGATGATCGTCGCGTCGTTCGGGCCGAACGACAGGCGCATGGCCGTGGCGTCCGCGATTTCCTGCTGCGAGAGGGAGTGGGGAGCGGCCCGCAGCACCTGCGCGACGGTCTGAGCCTGGCTCGTCCATAGCATCGCGGCGTCGCAGGGCGCGGTGAATGCTTCTACATGGAAAATGGAATAGTCTTCGACGAAGTCGGCGACGTGGGGGCGGGCCGCGGCGTCGCCCAAGATTCCCATCAGCGCTGCCACGTGCTCACGCGAGTCCTTCAGTAACCGGTCGTTGCCCCAGAGCGCCTCCGCGAGCGTGGGCAGGTCGGCGAGCGTGCCCGCGAGCGGAATGGTATAGCTCACCGACACGGCGCCGAAGTCGTAGAGCACGATCTCGACCCCGGGCGTCGTGCGATAGCCGGCAACAGTCTGAACCTCTCCGCCCCGCGTCACGCGCAGCGGGGCAGGCCGATATTCGAAGGACGCCGGCGCGCGGCGCTTCTGCTTGATGGTCTGCCGCTCGGCCCCCGCGAGCAGCCGCCGCTCGGCCTCATCAAGATTGATGGCCTGCGCGACCTCGTAGGCGAACATGGGGAAGCAGCTCCCCTTGGCGATCACAGGTTCCACGGCTGGAAACTATGTAGGGGGCGTATGTGGTGCCGGAGGGAAGCTCCCGAGGCAGGACTCGAACCTGCGACCCGCCGGTTAACAGCCGGCTGCTCTACCAACTGAGCTACTCGGGAAGGGACGGAAATATAGGGGCTGAGAGGCTGAGAGACCAAGGGGCTGAGGTTGGTCTGTCGAAATGAACACACGTGCGTGAAAATGATGTCGACGCCAAGTAAGGTGTCGTCATTTTCTTTTCATGCCTGACTATCGAAAGCCTCGCGCTTGGGAACTGGGAATGGATCTGGCTGCCGAGTCACGGTCATTCATCAAGCGTTTACCCGATGAGGAGCGCGACGGGTTAGCGGATCACTGGCGTCGGGCATCCTACAGCGTTCCCTTGAACATCGCGGAAGGTGCCGGTCGCAAAGGGGCGAACGAGTTTCGCCGCTATCTCAATTTCGCCCGGGGATCGTTGCACGAAATTGGCACGATTTCGGAACTCGTGACACGCCTTGGCTATTTCACGAGTGAGGAAATGAAGGTCTTGAGGAATAAACACGACGAGTGCTCACGTACTGTATGGGGACTGCTCCGCGCGGTAGCCAAGCGCGCCTCTTAGCCTCTCAGCCTCTTAGCCCCTTTTCCGTTATCCCCAGTCCCGCTTCGCGCAGTCCGGACACAGCCCATGGCTAAACTCCGCATCGGTGCGCTCGCGCATGAAGGACTCTACGGCCTCCCACCCGCCGGCCTCGTTCTTGATGCGCTTGCAGCTCGCGCAGATCGGCAGGATGCCTTCCAGGACCTTCACTTCCGCTTCTGCCTCGGCCAACTGCTGCTCGCGCTCGCGCAACGCCTCCGTTCGCGCGGCGACCATTTGGTTGAACGTGAGCGCCACTACGTCGAGCTCATCGCGGCCCCCGAAGCTGAGAGGCGGGGGCACGTCACCACGCGCGAACTGCAGACTGGCGTCAACCAGCTTCTCGAGCGGACGCACGAACGTCCGGCGCGTGAATAGGTAAAGCAGCGCGCCGATGGGGAATAAGAGCACTAGGACGAGGATCATGTCTGCCGCGAGCTCACGGCGCACGACTGCGTTGGTCAGGCCGAGCCGCATTTCGACCGAGGCGACCGCGACGATGTCACTCTGTCGCGTGTCGTCATAGCGGCCGCGTAAGGAGCGGGTGAGCCGCAGAAAGGGCTGTTCCGCAGTGCTAAAGTACTCCTGCCGTTGACCCACCTGCCGCAGCAGGGGCAGCATCGAGGAGTCATCTGTGACACGGCCGACCTCGAGACGAGAATCGGCGACGACGCGACCATCTGGAGTCAGGATGCTCATGCGGGCGACTGCGGGCAGCTTATGGGTGAAGCGATCGATGACGCCATCCAACGCCCCCGGCTTGAGCAGCTCGGGGTGTTCGTTGACGAGATCCTCGAGAACTTGGAGGAGGTTTTCGGCCGACGCCTCAACGGCAGCATACAGCTCACCGCGCAACGAGAAGTAGCGTGGCACGCCGACCGCTATCGCAATCGCTGCCACGGCGGTGATTTCCAGAGCGATCGCCTTGGTGACGAGCGAGGTCCCCGGGCGTTTCACGCTGCCGTTCGCGGCCTGGGACGCGCGCCGATGACTGCCAGCAGGACTCCACCCGCTAAAAGAGTGACGCCGAGGTAGCGAGACGCCAACAGGTAGTGCCAGCGTAAACGGCGAATCTCCTCGATGTGCTGGATCAGATCGTCGCCAGCAGTCACGCCGGTCCAGCGGCTCGGCGGCCCGAGGCGACATCGAAGACGTAATCGCCGGAGGGACAGCCCTCTTCCAGCTTGACTTGTTCTCCCGTGGCGGGCTCCACCCAGATGCGATAGTAGAATTGATCGTCGAGACAGTGCACTTCCTGCCCTGCGAGGACCCGCAGGCCTCCCAGATCTCCCGTACTGCCGGCGTATGCGGCGGTCTGCTCGAGGCGCCCGCGATACGAGAAGAGATATGTCTGGAGTCCTTCCAGGACTTCGGTCCGCTCGAACGTGAGGGGGATGCCGTTGATGTAGTTACTGTGCAGCCGGTAGGTGCTCCGTTGCACGTCGCGAGGGAACAATACGATGTCGCCGCGATGGCGTTCATCGGCGTGTGCGCCCGACTGCGGACTGACGGTATCTCGAGTCGTATACGCGAATACGGGGCGTCCGCTGGCCGGATCTTGCGCGACATACTGCTCTTCCACCTCGACCCACCGGGGCCGACCCGCATCGCTCGTCACATGCTGCGTGCGTTCGTAATTCTCGAGCGATGCCCCTTCAGGAAGCCGGCCGGTTCGTGGGTCGGGCGACGTTGCGGTCCCGACATAGTGGATCGTCGTTGACCAGCCCGCCGGAATGCGCTGCGTCCAGCGCCGCGCGAGTGCGAACTGCCACGCGGCGGCTGCGGCCACCAGTGCCAAACCGATCGCGAAGGCCGCCCGTGATCTCATGTCCGGCCTTGCTCGGCATCCAGGACCTCGCGGACTTTGCGCGCCAGCACGGCGGGCGTAAACGGTTTCTGCAGGAAGTTGAGGCCCGGCTCCAACATCCCGTGATGGACGATGGCGTCGTCGGTGTAGCCGGAGATGTAAAGCACTCGAGCCTCGGGCCGGAGTTCCGCGAGCTGCCGCGCGAGCTCTCGGCCGCTCGGCCCTGGCATCACCACATCGGCGACAAGAAGATGAATCGGTCCCTGGTGGGTGCGCGCCGCACTCAGCGCCGACTCCGTGTCCTCACCTTCGAGCACGGTGTATCCGAGCTTGCGCAGCAGCTCGCGCGCCAGGGGCCGCAGAATCGCATCGTCCTCGGCGAGCAGAATAGTCTCGGTTCCAGAGACTGATCCACTCTCTTTCGGCTTGGTCAGCGGCTCGGCGGGGGCGTCGACCCTCGGGAGATAAATCTTGAAGGTCGTTCCTCGCCCGATTTCGCTGTACGCCCAGATGTATCCGCCCGATTGCTTGACGATGCCGTAGACCGTGGAGAGGCCGAGGCCGGTGCCCTTGCCTTTCTCCTTGGTCGTAAAAAACGGGTCGAAGATCCGTGCCTTCACTTCCAGGCTCATACCCATGCCGCTGTCACTCACGGCCAACATGACATAGGGACCCGGAATGACCGGCTGATGCAGCTCGGCGTACTGCTCGGTGAGATCGGCGTTGGCGGTTTCCAGGATGATCGAGCCGCCGGTAGGCATCGCGTCGCGCGCATTCACGACGAGATTCATGATGACCTGTTGCAACTGTCCGGGATCGGCGCGCACGTTGCCCACCGTCTGCCCCAGCGCGAGCCGCAAATGCACGTCCTCGCCGATTACGCGGTGCAGCATCTTCTCGAAGTCCTCAACGAGATCGTTGAGCTCTAGGACGACAGGCTCGAGCACTTGCTGACGACTGAAGGCGAGTAGCTGCCGGGTCAAACCGGCGGCGCGTTCGGCGGCCTTGCGAACTTCGGCGAGATCCGGATCCGCCGAGC
>WNFJ01405607.1_pt1 | contig 10159 bp, 9 predicted proteins | sample 5400461 | NCBI WGS metagenome assembly WNFJ01 (sample SAMN13153349, study PRJNA577476) | soil metagenome | isolation source: 115 cm saprolite on Douglas fir-dominated hillslope | place: USA:California | collected 2013-09-17
CACCGGCAGCCCGGCCTCGACGTCACGCGACCCGCACCGGGCCACGTGCGCCCGGCGGCCGTGCCGGCTGATGCTCAGCAGCCAGCCGGGCAGCCTGCCGTCCTCGACGTAGCGGGCGAAGTGCGCGTCGATGCGTGCGAGCCGTCCTTGGTCCAGGCCTGCTTCGGCCGGGGTGGCCTCGATGGTCAGTTCGCTCACCGGATAAGTATGCGTCACGATAGGCGCATGACCTCTTCAACGGACGTATTCCGGGCGGCGCGCGACCTGCTGCTGGCTCGTCGCGAGGACTACGACGCGGCGCGGCGCGAGTTCGCCTGGCCGCAGCTCGAGGAGTTCAACTGGGCGCTCGACTGGTTCGACGTGATCGCGGCCGAGCACCCGGAGCGGACCGCGCTGCGGATCGTCGCCGACGACGGTTTCGATGCCAGCGTGTCGTACGGCTCGCTGTCGGCCCGTTCGGCTCAGGTGGCGAACTGGCTGCGCGGCCTGGGCGTCCGGCGCGGGGACCGGGTGCTGCTGATGCTTGGCAACGTGGCGCCGCTGTGGGAGGTCATCCTGGCCGCGATGAAGCTCGGCGCGGTGATCATCCCGGCGTCGACGCTGCTGCAGCCGGTAGACCTGGCGGACCGGGTGGTGCGCGGCCAGGTGCGGCACGTGGTCACGGACACGGCGCAGGCCGGGAAGTTTTCGGGGGTGCCGGGCGACTGGACGCGGATCGTGGTCGGAGGGTCGGCGGGTTCGGCGGCCTCGGCGGGTGCGTACGCGGACGCGTTCTCGGCGCCGGCTTCGTTCGGTTCGTTCGCTTCGTTCGCGCCGGACGGGGTGACGCGGGCATCTGACCCGCTGCTTTTGTACTTCACCTCGGGCACCACGGCCCAGCCCAAGCTGGTCGCGCACACGCAGGTCAGCTACCCGGTGGGGCACCTGTCCACCATGTACTGGATCGGCATCCAGCCGGGCGACGTGCACCTGAACCTGTCCTCCCCCGGCTGGGCCAAGCACGCCTGGAGCAACGTGTTCGCGCCGTGGAACGCGGGCGCGACCGTGCTGGTCCTCGGGTACCAGCGGTTCTCGGCGGCTTCGCGGTTCTCGGCCGCGTCGCTGCTGGCCGCGCTGGGCGAGTGCCAGGTGAGCACGTTCTGCGCGCCGCCCACGGTGTGGCGGATGCTGCTGCAGGCCGACCTGGGCGCGGCGGACGTGTCCGCGCTGCGGGAGGGCGTGGCCGCGGGCGAGCCGCTGAACCCCGAGGTGATCGAGCAGGTGCGCAAGGCGTGGGGGATCACGGTCCGGGACGGGTTCGGCCAGACCGAGACGACCGCGCAGGTCGGGAACACGCCGGGACAGCAGGTGCGGGCGGGCTCGATGGGGCGGCCGCTGCCGGGGTACTCGGTCGTGCTGGTGGACCCGGTGAGCGGCGAGCCGGGACGGGACGGGGAGATCTGCCTGGACCTGTCGCGGCGACCGCTCGGGCTGATGACCGGGTACCTCGACGATGACGAGTTGAATTCGGCGGCCATGCGCGGCGGCTACTACCACACCGGCGACGTGGCTACGTCTGACGACGACGGTTACATCACCTACGTGGGGCGGACCGACGACGTCTTCAAGGCCTCGGACTACCGGATCTCGCCGTTCGAGCTGGAGAGCCTGCTGATCGAGCACGAGGCGGTGGCCGAGGCGGCGGTGGTGCCGTCACCGGACCCGGTTCGGCTGGCCGTGCCCAAGGCCTACGTGCTGCTGGCCGCGGGGCGCGCGGCTTCGCCGGAGCTGGCCCAGTCGATCATGGCGTTCTGCCGGGAGCGGGTCGCGCCGTACAAGCGGATCAGGCGGCTCGAGTTCGCCGACCTGCCCAAGACGATCTCGGGCAAGATCCGCCGGGTCGAGCTGCGGGGGCAGGAAGAGAGCGGGCGTTCGGCTTCGCCGCGCGGCGTCACGGAGTTCTGGGAGGAGGATTTCACCTGGTAACCGCGGGGTTCGCGGGACGCGCGAGGGTGGCGGGGTGCGTTGGCCGGGGTGCGCGGGCCTTCGCGGGAGTGTGCGAGCCAGTTTGTCCTATTATGTCTTTAATCTCACGTTGAGGCATTCCGGGGCGCGGACCATGATCGTGGCCAGTTTCGGGCAATATTTGACGCAAACTGGCCGCGATCATGAAACAGCATGGGCGAGGGTGCCCGCTTCAGTTCCTGGCATTGGGTTCTTCCGCTGCGGTGCCACATCCACATGGATGATGGCGGGCGCGGCGGCGGGGCAAGTGCGACACATAGGGCGTGTGAGGCCTGCGGGGCCCGCCGGAGGGCGTGGGGTGCGGGTTACTGGGGCGGCTGGATGAGGGCGGCGCAGCGGGTGGCGGCGGTGATGACGGCGGGGTCGCCGCCGGTGCGGTCGTAGACGTCGAGGACCGTGTCGGTCAGCTTGATGACGTGCTCGTCGCCGTGCTCGGCGGCGCGTGCCATGAGCTCAGCGGGATCGGCGGGCGCGGGCGCGGCGGGGGCCGGGCGCGGCTCGGCCGGGCGCGGCTCGGCCGGGGCGTAGGCGACGGTGATGGCGGCGCACGCCGCCCAGCTGGCGCCGAAGCTCGGCGTCCAGAGCGCGACGGGGAGCGCGGGGAGCAGGTGGCCCATCGCGTTCGGCGCGGTGGCGACGTGGACGAGCAGCACGGGGCTGCCGTGGCCATGGGTGGCGTACTGCCGGACGCCCGCCTCGACCAGGCCGTCCAGGGCGGCCGGCACGTCCTGCGGCGTGGCCGGCGGCCGCAGCGTGGTCAGGGCCGGCGTCCAGGCCGGGAAGTCGCCGAGCCGCGCGAACCGCTCCCTGATCATCCCGTTCTGCTCGGGCAGCCGGGGCAGGCCGGCCAGGGCCGCGGCGGCGTCGAGTTCGCCCGCCGGGGCGGCGAGCCCGGGCACGAAGATCGCCCGGGCGGCCCAGTACGCCAGCGCGTGGGCGACCTCGTCGACCGCGCTCGGCGAGGTGTCGCCGGCGAGCACCGTGCGGACCGCGTGCCCGGTCCGGATCAGGCCGTGCGTCGCGCCGGAGGCGATGGCCGGCAGCAGCCGCGGCCACCAGCCGGCCATCACCGCCTGCCACGGTGCCTCGCGCACGGCGCGGCGGAAGAACGCCACCCAGTCGCCCACGCGGGCGCGCTGCCCCATGGCGGCGGCCCAGTTGTCCTCGGTGATCGGGTCGTCCTCGGCGCGTAGCGTCTCCAGCCGCGTGACGTACCTGTCCAGCCAGGAGCCGACCTGATCGTCGTGCCCGTGCCTGGTCAGCACCTCCACGGCCATCGGCGCGTGGTTGCTCAGGCCGTTCTCGCCGCCGAACTCCGGACCCCACCGGTGCAGCCGGTCGTAGGCCTCGTCGAGAACGTCACCGGTCAAGGGATCCTCCTTCGTCGGTAATGCTAATCCGGGACGTCGGCGCTGACCGTGCGGCCCGCCTCCCATTTTTGCTCGATGCGGCCGAAGTGCCAGATGGCCAGGGCGACGGCCCAGGTCACCACGAACACCACCACGATGAAGATCCCGGCGGTGTTGATGTTGAAACTCTCCAGGAACGCCCAGAACGAGCCGTTGAGGTTCGCGTTCTGGGCCAGCAGGCCGAGCAGTTCGACCGCGCCGACGAACACCGCGACGAACACGGACAGGCCGGTGATGGTCAGGTTGTAGTAGACCTTGCGGACCGGCTTGGCGAACGCCCAGTCGTAGGCGAAGTTCATGAAGCAGCCGTCGGCGGTGTCGAACAGGCTCATGCCCGCTGCGAACAGGAACGGCAGCGACAAGATCGCGTAGAACGGCAGTCCCCCGGCCACCGCGGTGCCGGCCAGCACCAGCAGCGCGATCTCGGTGGCGGTATCGAACCCCAGGCCGAACAGGAACCCGATCGGGTACATCTTCCACGGCGTGTCGACCCGGCGGGCCAGCGGGCCGAGGAACCGGTTCATCAGCCCGCGCTTGTTGAGCTGCTCCTCGAGTTCCCGCATCTCCCTGAACACCCGGATGATCCCGGCCAGGACGACGATGTTGAACGCGGCGATCAGGAACAGGAAGAAACCCGACACGCTGGTCCCGACCAGGTTGGTGATCGTGTGCAGGCCTGAGCCGTCGCGGCTGACCTGGCTGTCAAGCCTGCGGATGCCGAAGTTCAGCAGCACGGCCAGCGCGAACACCACGCTGGAGTGGCCCAGGGAGAAGAAGAACCCCACCGACAGCGGCCGCTTGCCCTCGTGGACCAGCTTGCGGGTGGTGTTGTCGATCGCCGCGATGTGGTCGGCGTCGAACGCGTGCCGCATGCCCAGGGTGTAGGCCAGCACGCCGGTCCCCACGCCGAACACCGTGGTGTTGCTGATGTGGTAGTGGCCGCCCAGCGCGGCCGCCAGCATCCCCCAGCCCAGCGCGTGCAGCCCGACGACCACCCCGACCATGCCGCCGACGCGGCCCCACTCCGCCGGGGTCAGCCCCAGGCGGATCTTGGTCAGGCGGCCTCGCGGGTCTCCCATCTGGTCCCCTTCCTGCACGAGGGCTCCAGTTTAGGAGTAACTGCAACTCAGTTGCAATAACGCATCGGACGCATCTGTAGCCGCGGCGGGACTCTCTACCCCGGTCTGCGTTCACCCGACAGCGAAGGCGCCCGAGCGGCTGAGCGGGTCACCGGCGATCGCGCGGGGCAGGTAGTCGCGCTGAAAAATCGTGGCGACGAGCTCGCCGCGGCTGTGCACGCCGGTCCGGTCGAACGCAGACTTCAGGTGATCCTGCACGGTGTCGGTGGTCAGGTGCAGCCGGTCCGCGATCAGCCTGGTTGGCAGGCCCTGGCAGACTAGCCCGCATATCGTCTTCTCGCGGTCGGTCAGCCCGTACGCCGACATGATCACCGGTGCGACCTCGGCGGGAGCGGCCTCCTCGAGGATCACCGTGATCGCCTTGTCGCCGTGAGAATTCATCCACGAAGCGTGCAGGATCGCCCAGCGGCCGGTTCTGGCGCGTACCCGCAAGCGTGGCATCGCCGGAGCTGAGGCATCCAGATGGCGGAGCCTGGTCGCCAGCGCCGAGATCTCGATCGGAAGATCGGATCCGTCCGCTCGGCCGCCCAGGTCCTCGAGCCACCGGCCGGCGGCGGCGTTCATCCCGGCCACAGCGCCATCTGCGCCGAGGATAACCAGCCCGGGGCCGTCCGCCGCGTCTTGGTGGTCGCAGGCCTGCCGCAGCAAACCTGTCCGCAGGCCCTCGGCGAGGTGCGGGGCGAGGCGCTGCACGAACCGCGCCTCGTCCGGTGAGAACGTCGCCCGGGCGGCCTCCCGGTGTAGGCACACATATCCCCAGCAGGTATCCCGCATCCGCAGCACCGCGCGCAGCTCGTCCTGCAGCCCCAGCGGCGCAAAGATGTCCCGGTAACGGTCACTCCTCGCCGGGTGACCGCCGGTCGCCTCCATCAATGTGCGCACGCCTGCCGGATCGCGGGCTAGCTCGGTCCACTTGTTGACGTCTTGGTGCAGGAACTCGTTCTCGACGAAGTAAGGGCCGGATTCCTCCGGCAGTTCCTCGCGGTAGGACTGGGTGAACAGCAGCGTCGCCGGGTCCGCGGCCGCCCACCACAGCGCGTCGACGGGTACGGCCTTTCGCAGTCGCGGCAGAACCGCGGCCCGCAGCGCGTCTGCGTCCAGGCCCGACCGGCAGGCCCTGACAATTGCCGCGGCGAGATTGTCCAGCGCCGGACCGGTGAGCATGGCTCCCTCATCTCCATGGGGGAGTCTAGCTGCTGGCTACCACCTCATAGCTGCCGCGCGCGACCAGTTCCGTTCCGGTCGCGGCGACCGTCGACGCACGGCTCTGCTCGGCGAACTTATCAGTGGCCCTGGCCGCGTCCTGGCTGTCCCACAGCGTCAGCGTCAGCGCCGTGCCGCTGTCCCGGTCGATCATGAACACCACACCCGCGTTCCCCGGAAGTCTCTCCACAAAGCCCCTGACCGTGCTGGCGGCGTGGTCTGCCCACTTCTGCAGTTCCTCTGGCGATCCCGACCATGTCGACGTTCGTGCGAACATGTTGGCCCCTTTCCTCACCGCAATCATCACGGGGGCCACGCCCGATGGCCCTCCCAGAATTCTGGGAGGGCCTGCGCCGCACCTCGTCAACGGGGACGCCGACCGCATTCGCCCGGCCGGTCCTGGCGGCTGAGCTTCACCGGGGCATACTGCGGTCCCGCGAACAGTACTTGACAAAATTTAGACATCGTATAAGAGTTACAAACGATGATAAAGACGACTGAGGCGACCGGCTGGCGCGAAGCCCGGCGGCGCTCGGCACGCGATGCGATCGTCGAGGCTGCCTGGGCGCTGGTGGGCGAGGAGGGCCTGGCGGCGCTTTCGCTGCGGGACTTGGCCCGCCGGGCAGGTATTTCCACGCCGACCGTCTATGCCTACTTCGACGCCAAGATCGCGATCTACGATGCCATGTTCGGCAAGGCGGCCACGCAGTTCGCCGACCGGATGGCCGAACCGTACGCAAGCGACAACCCGCGTGACCTTCTCGTCGCCTGCGCGCGCCGGTTCGCCGAGTTCTGCACCAGCGATCCGGCGCGCTACCAGCTGCTATTCCAGCGCACGCTCCCTGGGTTCGAGCCATCACCGCAGTCCTACGCGCCGGCGGTACGTGCCCTGGCCCGACTCCGCGAACTGCTGGCCCTCAACGGGATCACCGAACCGCGCCATCTGGACATGGCGACCGCGCTTGTGACTGGCCTAGTCGACCAGCAGGTCTCCAACGACCCCGGCGGGGACCGCTGGATCCGCCTGATCGACGAATCGGTCGACATGTTCCTCGTCCACTGCCAGCCCGGGCCGTGCCCGCGCACGCCCGGGGCCCGCACAGCCCCAGCCAAGGGAGCCCCAGCATGACCACCACGGCGACGATTGACGTCACGGCCATCGAACCGCTAGCTCATGACGAGGCGATGCGCCGTCAGGCGCAGGAGCTGCGCCTGACGCTCGCGCTGCTCCGATCACTCGATGACGCAGCGTGGACGGCGCAAACCGACTGTCCAGCCTGGGACATCCGCGCGATGTACCAGCATGTCCTGGGCGCATGCGAAGCGGGCGCGTCGATCCGCGAGAACGTCCACCAGCTGCGGCGAGCCCGTTCCTACCGCAACCAGCACGGCGGGCCGCTCGAAGCCGCGCTGTCGGCCGTGCAGGTACGCGAGCGGGCCGACCTCAGTCCCGCGCAGATCATCGGGCGGCTCGCGGCGATCGCGCCCAAGACCGTGCGCGGCCGTACGCGCACACCAGCGCTCGTGCGTAAGCACGCCAAACTCGCGGTCGACGGACCAGTGCACGAGACCTGGGAACTCGGCTACCTCCTTGACACCATCTACCTGCGCGACCTATGGATGCACCGCACCGACGCTGCCCGCGCGCTCAGCCAGCCAATCGAACTCAGCGCCAACCACGACGGCCGGATCGTCGCTGACATCATCGCTGAATGGGCGCGCCGCCACGGCAAGCCCTTCGCGCTCGATCTCACCGGCCCGGCCGGCGGAAGCTACGCCCACGACCCGGACCTCCCCGAGGCCGAGCACATATCGCTCGACACCGTAGACTTCTGCCGCACCCTCGCAGGTCGCGGACACCCAGCTGGTCTGCTCACCACCATTGTCCCGTTCTGAGAACTCGGCGAGGAAGCGTTCGTATCGCTGCGGGCTCCAGCCTCGCTGGCCGACCAGCAGTTGGTAGAGCTCGGCGGCGAGCACAACCGCCAGACGGGGGGCGATCGCCGTGATGGCCGCCGCGTAGATCGCGATCTTGGTTTCGGCGTCGGGGGGCGGCCCGGACCGCTCGCACGTAGTCGCGCTGCTCGGCGGGGATGGCCTGGTCGGTGCCGGAGATCGCGGTCAGGTCAGCTGGGGACGTCGGCGGAGGTGAAGCGGGCCCAGGCGAACGAGCCGAACAGCAGCGCGTAGACCGCGAACGACAGCAGCCCGCGGAGCAGGGTGGACGTGTCGACCGGGACGCGCAGCAGGGAGTCGAAGGACAGCCACCAGTGGGTGGGCAGGTACGGCCCGGCCGCCGCGAGCTGCGGCACGTTGTCGACCACCTCGCTGGCCACCACCAGGATCATCACCGCGGCGATGGCCCCGATCGCGTGCTCGGTCAGCGTCGATATGGCCAGCCCGATCGCGCCGAGCGCGGCCATCGCGGCCGCGACGTACAAGGTGACGAACAGCAGCCGGAGCAGCCCGGCCCCCAGCGAGACGGTGGCTCCCGACAGCAGCGTCACCGGCCCGACCGGGAACAGGACGGCGCCGGCGATCAGGGCCACGGCCGAGACGATGAACGTCGCGCACAGCCCGAACGTCACGATCACGCCGTACTTGACCGCGAGCAGCCGGGTTCGCCCGGCGGGCACCGCGAGCAGGTACCGCAGCGTGCCGTAGCCGGCCTCGCCGGCGATCGAGTCGCCCGCCACCACCGCGACCACGACCGGCAGGACCAAGACGAGCAGCGTGCTCAGCGCGATGAAGGTCAGGAACACGCCGTTGCCGGCCAGCTGGTTGAAGAACGCCACCCCGGCGCCGTTGCGGCCCTGCGGATGGGGCGCCGCCAGCCGCAGCGCGATCCCGATGACCAGGGGAAAGACGGCCGTCACCGCCAGCAGCAGCAGGTTGCGCCTGCGCAGCAGGACGAGCCGCAGCTCCGAGCCGTAGAACCTAAGCGCTGACATCGAAGCCCTCACCGGTGAGACCGACGAACAAGTCCTCCAGGCTCGGCGAGGTGACCGCGAAGCCGCGCACGCCGATCCCGGCCTGCACCAGCTCGGCGCAGACCTGCTCCGGCGACGCGTCGCCGAGCACGGCGGAAGCCTCCGCATGAGCGTCGGCCGAGGGCGCGGCCGCCTGGACGTCGGCCAGGCCCAGCCCGGCCAGCACCTTCGCGGCCGCCTCGGGGTCGGCCGTCTGCACCGTGACCCGGGCGGCTCCGGTCCGCCGCAGCTCCGGCAGCGATCCGGAGAAGACCAGCCGCCCGGTCCGCATCACCCCCACGTGGGTGCAGATCTGCTCCACCTCGGCCAGCAGGTGCGAGGAGACGAACACGGTGGTGCCGTCGGTGGCGATCTGCCTGATCAGCGCGCGCACCTCCCGGGTGCCCTGCGGGTCGAGCCCGTTCGTCGGCTCGTCCAGGATGATCAGCTCACGCGGCCGGAGCAGGCCCGCGGCGATGGCCAGGCGCTGCTTCATGCCGAGGGAGTAGTTGCGGTACCGCTTCTTCGCCGCCGCGAGCAGGCCCACCCGGTCCAGCGCCTCATCGATCCTGGCCCGCGACGTGGCCGGGTCGGCGGTGGCGTCCGCGGCGTCGTAGCGGGCCAGGTTGTCGCGGCCGGCCAGGAACGGGTAGAAGGCAGGCCCCTCGACCAGCGAGCCGACCCGGTGCAGCACCCGGGTGGCGCCGGCCGGCATCGGCACGTCGAGCAGGGTCGCGCTGCCGCTGGTCGGGAAGGCCAGGCCGAGCAGCATCCGGATCGTGGTGGTCTTGCCCGACCCGTTCGGTCCCAGGAAGCCGTAGACCGAACCGTGCGGAACTTCCAGGTCGATGTGATCGACGGCCAGCTGGCCGCCGCGGAACCGCTTGGTCAGCCCGCTGGTCGTGATCGCGGTCAAGGTGTCCCGGCGGACGAGCCCTGGGCCGCCGCGGCGTAGAGGACGCTGGGGTCGACCGCGCCGACGTACGTGGTGCCCTGGTCGGTCATCAGCACCGAGACCAGGCTGGTCCGCAGCAGCCGGCCGCTCCCCCAGGCGCCGTGCACCTGGCTGGCCGATCCGAGCAGGGCGTTCAGCACGGCGGCGCTGTCTCCGGTGAAGGAGCCGTTGCCCTGGGCCGGGCCGTCCGGGCCGCCCGGGCTGCCCGGGCGGCCCGGGGTCAGCGCCGACGACGGCAGCTTGAGCACGGTCAGCCAGCCGGATCCGATCGTGGCCGTGCCCGGCATGGCCTGGCGGCCCGATCCGGCCTGGTCACCGGTCAGGTTCACCTGGGTGACCGTCGCCCCGGCAGGCGGGGTGAAGCTGAGGTCGGCCGGCGCCGGGGTCACGAAGTGGATGTCGGTGTACCCCACCTGGAACGCCGGGCTGCTCGCGCCGCGGGCGAAGACCTGCAGCCGGAGCGGCACGCCGTTGCGGCCG
>WNFJ01446512.1_pt2 | contig 10159 bp, 7 predicted proteins | sample 5400461 | NCBI WGS metagenome assembly WNFJ01 (sample SAMN13153349, study PRJNA577476) | soil metagenome | isolation source: 115 cm saprolite on Douglas fir-dominated hillslope | place: USA:California | collected 2013-09-17
AGCGACATCGACGTGCTTGCGTCCATCAGGCGCTGGACAAACTGGCGCGCCGACGGCGACAGCACGCCCACCTTGCGCGTCACGATCCCGAACGTCTGCGACTTCGACTTGAATCCGATCGGCAGCGTCCGCAGCATGCCATGCTTGCAAAACAGCCTGGCGACACCCGCCGGCAGCACCGAAACCAGGTCGGCGCTACATTGAAGCAGCGCAACCGTAACAAACGTCGATGCCGTCGAAATCGCGCTCACCGGCCCCTGCGCGCCTGCCAGATCCATCTCACGCTGCAATAGCGCCTGCATCGGCATGGCGCTCGGATACGTGACCCACCGATGCCCGCCAAGATCGGCAAATGTCAGCTCGCCAGCGGCAAACGGCGGATGGTCGTAACCCACCACGACCGACAATGGCTCGTCCCCAAGCGGCTGATAGTGATAACGCGAGGGTTCATCGCTGACTATCGAGCGGCCGACCACCAGATCCAGCCGCCCTTCATCAAGCAGCGCCAGCATCCGCGCGCTCGTGTCCTCCACGATTTCTATCGATAAGCCCGGGGTGCGCGCCTGCAACTCGCTCAGGATCGGCACGACCAGATCAGGCACCGATCCCATGATCGCGCCAACCGCCAGACGGCCGCCGGTGCCCGAGCGGATATCGGCGACTTCCTGGCACAGCGAAGTGAGGTCGGCAGCCAGCAGCCGCGCATAACGGATGACGCAAAAACCGAACTGGTTCGGCACCAGTCCTTTCTTCGCGCGCTCGAACAGCGGCGCCTCCAGCATCGACTCCAGTTCTGCCAGCGCCTTGCTCGCCGCCGATTGCGTCATCGACATCGCACTCGACGCCTTGTGCAGCGACTTGTGGTCATCGAGCGCAATCAGCAACTGCAGCTGCTTCATGCGCAAGCGGCCCATTAATACGTCCAGCGTGGATTTCATGGCGCGTTGATCAAACCGTAGCGTGAGTCGCAAAAGCGATCACTAGATGGAAAGGTTTCACTATACAGCGCCTTCTGCCAGCCCCTATAGTTCCCTCAAATCACAATGGAGACTTTCTATGGCCACCCCGACCTACCGCGGCGTGTTTCCGGTCGCGCCGACCGTCTTCGACACCGCCGGACGCCTCGACCTGGATGGCCAGCGACGTGCGATCGACTTCATGATCGACGCCGGATCGCACGGCCTGTGCATCCTCGCCAACTTCTCCGAACAATTCGCGCTCACCGACGACGAGCGCGCCTCGGTGCAGAAAACCGTGCTGGAACACGTGGCGGGCCGCGTGCCGGTGATCGTGACCACCACGCATTTCAGCAGCGATGTCTGCGCGGCACGCAGCCGCGCCGCGCAGGATGCAGGCGCCGCGATGGTCATGGTGATGCCGCCGTATCACGGCGCGACCATCCGGGTAGGCGAACGCGGTATCTATGAATTCTTCGAACGCGTGTCCGATGCCATCAGCATCCCGATCATGATCCAGGATGCGCCGGTCGCCGGCACGCCGCTGTCCGCCTCGTTCCTGGCGAAGCTCGCGAAGGATATCGCGAACGTGTCGTACTTCAAGATCGAAACGGCGCAAGCGGCGTCGAAGTTGCGCGAACTGATCGAACTCGGCGGCGACGCGGTTATCGGCCCATGGGATGGCGAGGAAGCCATCACGCTGATCCCGGATTTCGATGCCGGCGCGACCGGCGCGATGACCGGCGGCGGTTACCCGGACGGAATTCGCAAGATCGTCGACGCCTATACCAGCGGCGACACGGAAGGCGCCGCGGAGCTTTACCAGCAATGGTTGCCGCTGATCAACTACGAGAACCGCCAATGCGGGCTCGCCGCCTGCAAGGCACTGATGAAGGAAGGCGGCGTAATCCGCTCCGACACCACGCGCCATCCGTTCGCGGCCATGCATCCGTCAACCCGCGCCGGCCTGATGAAAGTCGCACGCCGCCTCGATCCGCTCGTGCTGAGCTGGGGCAAGTAAGGCAATCCGGACACTTTAATTACACCAACAGGATTCGAACCATCATGGAAATTTCTGGCGATCTGCTGATCGGCAAACACACCGTCCGCGGCACGAACGGCTCGATCAAGGGCATCGACTCAGCCACGGGCGAAGCGCTTGCGCCAGCCTTCGGCGGCGCTACGCTCGAGCAACTGGAACAAGCCTGCGCGCTCGCTGGCCAAGCATCCGACATCTATCGCGAACTGCCGCTCGAAACCCGCGCAAAATTCCTGGAAACGATCGCGCAGAACATTCTCGATATCGGCGATGTCCTGATCGAACGCTGCGTGACCGAAAGCGGCCTGCCGCGCGGACGCATTGAAGGCGAACGCGGCCGGACCGTCGGCCAGTTGCGGATGTTCGCGGCCGTCGTGCGTGAAGGCGATTTTCTCGGCGTGCGCATCGACCCGGCGCAACCGCAGCGCCAGCCGCTGCCGCGCGTCGACCTGCGTCTGCGTTATGTGCCGCTCGGTCCCGTCGCCGTGTTCGGCGCGAGCAATTTTCCGCTGGCGTTCTCGGTTGCAGGCGGAGACACGGCATCTGCGCTCGCCGCCGGTTGTCCGGTGATCGCGAAGGCGCACTCGGCCCATCCGGGCACATCGGCGCTGGTCGGATGCGCCGTGCAGAAAGCGGTGGCGGACTGCGGTCTGCCGGAAGGCACGTTCTCCCTGCTCTTCGATAGCGGCCGCGATATTGGTCAAGGCCTGGTGTCGGACCGGCGCATCAAGGCGGTGGGGTTCACCGGCTCGCGCGGCGGCGGCACGGCGTTGATGAAGCTCGCGGCAGCACGTCGCGAACCGATTCCGGTCTACGCCGAAATGAGCAGCATCAACCCGGTCCTGCTGTTCCCGCACGCGCTGAAAAATCGCGGCGCGGCGATCGGCAAGGCCTTCGCCGGCTCGCTCGCGCTCGGCGCCGGCCAGTTCTGCACGAATCCCGGGCTGGTGCTGGCCATCGACGGTCCTGAACTCGATACGTTCATCGAAGCAACCTCGGCCGCGCTGAGCGAAACGCCCGCTGCGACGATGCTGACGCCGGGCATTCATAAAGCCTACGAATCGGCGGTCAACAAGACCGCGGAACATGGCGAGGTCAAGACGCTCGCACGAGGCTGCGCGGCGAAAGGGGCAACGCAGGGGCAAGCAGCGTTGTTCTCGACCACCGCGGAAGCGTTCCGCGCCAATCCGGAATTGCATGAGGAGATTTTTGGCGCGGCTTCGCTGATCGTGCGCTGCCCGGATCTGGCAACCGTGCTCGACCTGGTGGAACAACTGGAAGGCCAGTTGACGGCGGCGCTGCATATCGACGAAGCGGATTACGCCGATGCCCGCACTTTCCTGCCGGCGCTCGAACGCCGCACCGGACGGATTCTCGTGAACGGCTTTGGTACCGGCGTGGAAGTTGGCCACGCAATGGTCCACGGCGGACTTCGGTTGGGAGTCTCGCTATCGACCGCTTCCTGCGGCCGGTGAGCTACCAGGACATGCCCGAAGGCCTGTTGCCCGATGCGCTGAAAACCGCCAATCCGCTCGGCTTGAACCGGCGGCTGGACGGCAAACTGCAGTTATCGAAATAAAAGGCGGCGGGTGGTCAACCTTCGAGGCAGCAGTTCAGGCTGAACTCGAAGTATTCATAGCTGCGCTGGATGCTGCGCTTGACGTGGCGAATGTCAGCTACACGCGGCGTCTGGCCCAGCAAGGTGGCGACGATATCGAGCGCTTCCCACGGGTGCGCATCGTCGTAATGCGCGTGCATTCTGAGCCAGCGCAGGGTCTTCTTGCGGATCGGTTCAGGGTAGCTGAGCTCGAGCGTGTTGCGGCTGAGCAGCAGCGTCGACCATTCTCCGGTCACGCCCTCAACGGCGAAATTCGTGGCCGCGACTGCCGAATGCAGCGGGTCCGCGCTGCTGCTTTTCCAGCACCAGTGGCTCAGTGCAAACGCAAGCGCGGGCGCCTCGCCGGCTTGCAGATCTTCTCGCGTGACATCGTGGGCCGCAGCCCAGTCGACCCAATAATCGGCGTGATTCTGCTCGACGCGAATGTTGCGTGTCAGATACCGCCGCGCCAGACGCGAACCGGGCGTTTCTTCGGATCCGATCTTCTGCAGGTTCATGCCCATGTACTGCGGAAACTGATTGATAACCGGCCAGCCGTTGATCAGGAACGCACGCATTTCGCGCGGGCTGAGCTGGCCGTCACGCAAGGCCGGAAAGAGCGGATGACCCGACACACGGCTTTTTGCAGCGCCGGTTTCCAACAAAACTTCCTGTAACCAAAGTGGGTAACTTGCTGTATTTCTGAGGTCGCCCTCTCTTATAAACCCACTCCCCATTCACGCCTCCTTTGCCATTGTCAGAACGGTCGGCTCTGTCCAGAGCATCGGCCGTCCGATGTAAAACCCCTGTGCATAATCCACCCCGAGCGCATGCAGCGCCCGCAGGATTCCTTCGCTTTCCACGTATTCCGCAATGGTCCGGCATTTCATTGAATGGCCCATCTCGTTGATGGCCGCAACCATCTCGCGGCTCACCGGATCGAGCACCATGTCGGTCACGAAACTGCCGTCGATCTTCAAGTACTCCACCGGTAGATGTTTCAGATAACCGAACGACGACATGCCCGCGCCGAAGTCATCGAGCGCGAAATGGCAGCCGAGCGCATTCAGTTCGTGCATGAACCGCGCCGCAGACGCCAGGTTGGCAATGGCCGTCGTTTCCGTAATTTCGAAGCAGATCATGCCAGGAGACACGCCCGTGCGCTGGAACTGCTCGCGCACGAATCCGAGGAACCGTTCGTCACCTACCGAGGCGCCCGACAGGTTGATCGCGTATTCGCTAAAACGCTTGTGGCGGGCGCGTGAGAGAGTATCAAAGGCGTTGCGTATAACCCACCGGTCGATGGCTGTCATCAACCCGTAACGTTCGGCTGCCGGGATGAACAGGGTCGGCGCAATCACGCCGTTGCTCACGTTCGGGTCGATCATCCGCAGCAGCAGTTCGGCGCGCTGCCCTTCCGTGGAGGCGGGCACGCCGTCGCCCACGGCGACGATGGGTTGCACGTAGAGGCAGAAGTGATCGTGTTCGAGCGCCTGCTTGAGCCGCCGTCCCCACGATACTTCGCTCGCATGGCGCGCGAGTTCACGGTCGCCCAGGTCCGCCAGCTGCACGCGGTCGCGGCCGCGTTCCTTTGCCATGTAACACGCGATATCGGCGAGCCTCATGGCCTCTTCCACGCTCATTTCCGTATTGCGCAGATCCACTACGCCCACGCTCACGCTGGTGGTGAACGGCTGCGCTTCCCAATTGAAGACGAAGTCGTTCAGGCACGCCCGCAGACCTTCGGCGACCGTCTGGATGCCGGCGGTGTCGTAGCCTTGCAGCAGCACGCCGAATTCATCGCCGCCGAGCCGCGCGAGCGTGTCGTCAGGCTGCAGGCTGGTTTCGAAGCGCAGCGCGACTTCACGCAGCATGGCGTCACCGGCGGCGTGGCCGCACGTGTCGTTGACCACCTTGAAGCGGTCGAGATCGAGAAACAGCAGCGCCGATGCGGCCGGCAGCCACGACGCAACATCGCTCCAGCGCGTACCTAGCGCGTGCTGCAGGCGCCGCTCGAATTCCGCGCGATTCACGAGCGCCGTGAGCCCGTCGTGCGTGGCTTGCCAGGCGAGGCTTTCAATGTATTCGTACTCGCGTGTCATGTTGCGCAGGATCACCACGAAGCCGGATTCCATCGCGGCCACGCTCGTGCTCGGGCCGGAAGCGCTGATGCGCGAGGTCACCGCCTGCACGCGGATCTCGGCACCGTCACGCCGCTGCAGCAGCATCTCGGCGGCTTCGCCGTCATGGCGCACGCCCGCGCGCGCTTCCTCGATCGGGTTGAGCGGCTGGTGGCTATCGGCGTGCAGCAGCCTGAAAGTCTGGGCCAGCGGCCGCCCGAGACAATCGCTGGCGGGACGCCCCGCGATCCGCTCGGCCGCCGGATTGATGAACTCGATATGCCCGGACGGCCCCGTGGCGATCACCGCTTCGCCGATCGAACCGAGCGTCGCCTTGGCGCGCGCCTCGCTCTGCTTGAGCGCGGCTTCGATCCGCCCGCGCTGCTTGATCAGGCGCCGCACGTGCACGGTCGAGAGGCACACGAGCAGCAGCGCGGCGACCAGATCGACGGTCAGCAGCAGCGAAGCCGTCTTGCGAAACGCAGTGCTCAATACCTCGGAGAAACCGCGAGACAGCGGCGCGATGGTTTCGTTGATATTCCAGATCTGCGATTTGTAGGCCGCCACGAGGTTCATCGGCAACGCGCCGGCCGCAACGCGCGCATGCAACTCGCTGGCCAGGCGTTCCAGCCGCGCCAGTTCGGCGTCGCCGCGCGACCAGTAATCGACCGCTTCCTCGAAATAACTGACGTGGCGAAACATCTGGAACGTCCAGATTACGTCGCTGACATCGTCGGGATGTACGCCGCTCGCGATCAGCGCACGGCGCGCGGTCGTCGGGTCGGGCTGGACCTGGTCGAGCGCCAGACGGGCGGTGCGCAGGTTCTGCGGGCCTTGCATGGCCGTCAGGTATTGCTTGTAGGTGCTTTCGTAACCGGTTTCGGCATACAGGTTCAGGTAGAACGCCGCATCTTTCTGGCCCTTCGACCAGATACTTTCACCGCCGATATACGCCCGTACCGACGACATGATGTCGATACTGAAAATGGCGAGCGAAACGAGGACAAGAATGACAACCAGAAACGGCCAGGTGATCCGTATGAGCTGCACATTCTCGCCCTTAGACGGCATGTCCATCGGTATGTCCCTTGTCCAGGCCCGACGCCGGGGTGAACTGCCGATCTCAGGCGGCGTGCATCGGATGGTGAGTCATTTGTATTTTTGATCGCTTTTGCATTACTGCGCGCGGCCCCTCGCAGCGCGCTTACATCCTACCAAATTGCAAGTCTGTCTCAAATTTATTGCTAAGAGTGTATATCGGCGTAAACACCTTAAAATTAATAGGCTTCGGCCGTAATTCAGGGTCTTGGCGGCCTGTTTTCAGTCCCGGTGAAGCGCCATATTCGGACAACCTAGGCTCCTGCCGCCGAAACCACCGGCCGCTTTTACCTGTTCGCCAGCGCCTTGACCGGCGAGGCCAAAGCAGGCATTTAGGCGGCATCGCGCGGGTGTTGCGCAGCCGTTCCCGGACGTGTTGACGTCGCTCCGGAGATGTCACATATTGGTTCCGGCTCCCCCGGCGCATGTCCAGCCTAGGGAGTCCGAAGCATTTTCATCATACGAGTCACCATTTTGTCCGATTAAACCGGACACGCAAGCGGAAAGGACAACCCTTGTGTCCCGGGAGGTTTTTGGCATGGCCCGTCTTTTTTTCCCCTCATCCCCGGATTCAGTGACCTGCAGGCGTTGCGGCAACACCATGTCTAGCGACGCCGATACCTGTCCGCATTGCGGCGCCGATCATGGCGGAACCTCTGCCGCCACGAAGTCCGCAACGTTCGCGAGCGGTATGCGCCTGCCGTTCGGCGCGCGCCGCGAAGCCTTGAGCACACCCTCGCCCTACCCGAGCGTGCCCGAAGAAGAGGAACTGGACGGCACGGGCGAGCAGCGCTGGGATATGTCGAAGACCGTCACGCTGGGCGCCGTGGCGCTGGCGCTGGTGGCCGGCGGCGTGATCTATTCCCAGCACGGCGACAACGACGCCACCCGCTCCGCAACGCCGGCCGGGCAAAGCGCGTACGGCGCCATCGATATGAAAACGGCGCATAACACGCCTGCACCGGCTCCCGCACCGGCACCTCTGCCTGCGGTGCCTGCGGCCAGATCCGCGACGGCTGTCAAACAGGCGCAGACACCGGCTGTCAAGCAGGCGCAGACACCGGCAGCGCCCTCGGTTGCCGCCCGCGATGCCCTGCCCGCCGACACATCCAGCCATGCGGCAGCCGCGCTCGCCGGCGCGACGGACAACCTGCAGGGCGCGCGTGACGCCATCCAGCGTGGCGACCTGACCACGGCGCGCAGGCGCTTTTCGAAGATTCCCGCGTCGCAACTGACTGCCGCCAATGTGCAGCGAACCCAGGCCGAGCTGACGGGCCTGGAACGTCAACGCGACGAAATGCTGCAGGCCGCGCGCGGTTGCGAAGCGACCGGCTCATGGTTGTGCGTGCGCCAGAACGCCCGCGACGTGCTGACTATCGACGCGAGCAATGCCGAAGCGCAAACGCTCGTCGAACACGCGATCGCCCGGTCGGGCTGGCTCAACAACACAAGCCCCGCCACGACAGCAGCGCATGCCGCGCCGCGGAGCAACGGGCCGACGGCTGCCGCCCCTCCGGCATCCATGTTCGTCCCCGGGCCGCGATATGCCGCAACGCCGCCCGCACCAGTGCATAGGCACACGGTGACCGTCTCGGCCGCTGAGCATGCGCGTGCCGTTGCCGCGATGGGTGTGCCCACGACCATCCCGATGCCCGCGCCAGCCGCACCGTCCGCACCCATGGCCATGACCATCGTGCCCGCTCCGGTTGCCGCGCCGATTCCTGCACCCGTCACTGCGCCGGCCGGGTCCGCGCAGGCACGCATCGGCACGAACTTGCAGGCACCGCTCACGTCGCCAGCGCCGCCATATACCCCGCCGTCCACGCAGCAACAGGCCTCGCCGCCTCGGCCGCCGGTACCCGCATTCATACCGATGCCCGACGGACCCGACCCCGCAGCGGTACGCAGCGCGCCGTCGCCGGCGAACGCCGCGGCACGCGCGCCAGCGCAGCCTGACCCGGAGCCTGAGCCTGCGGCCGCGGCCGTGATTCCCGGTGATATTCCCTCACCGCCTGTCATACACGCGCTCGCCCCCATCACCGAAGCCGTCCCGGTGCGGGCGGCCATCGTGTCGCCTCCCGTCGCGGCCAACAGTGCGCCGACGGTTACGCGCGGCAGTACTCATCCGCCGTCGCCCACGGCCACCCGCACGCTCGCGTCAGGAGACAACGCGGCTAGCGGAACGCAACCGCATGCGCCGGGCGTCGCTACCACCAATCCAGACGACGAGGAGCGCGCGATCCTGCAGTCGGGCTGGACCAGGAACCAGCCGTCACTGCGACGTCCGCCCTTGCAGCAAGAGTAGGAGCCGTAGAAGAAAGACAGGAGACAAGGAACAGGAGATCTTTTAAGGAGGCTAAAGGCCGCGCCCGGAGACGCAGGCCACCGTGATCCATCCGTGTAATAAAAGTTGGCCAACACATTAAAACGGCTCACACGACATCATGCGCAAGACTTTCTTCATTCTGTTCGCCCTCTTCGGGCTCGCTAGCCTCGTTGCGGAGGCCCACGCGGAAGTCGACTATAAAATCGTCACCGGACCGGAACGAGGCACTTACATCCAGATCGGCCAGGATCTGGCGAAATGGGTGGCCGATCCGATCGGCATGAACCTCGACGTGCTTGCGTCGAAGGGCTCCGCCGAAAACGTACAGCGCATGCGCTACGAGCCGGGCGTGAAGTTCGCGCTCGTGCAGTCGGACGTGTACCAGGCGTATCTGGATATGGCGAAAAGCGGCAACGCTGAAGCGGGCAAGATCATCCAGCCGCTTCGGCTCATCATGCCGCTTTATAACGAAGAGATTTACTTCGTGGTGCGATCGGATTCGCCGATGAACTACATCCACGAGATCAAGGACAAGAACATCAGCGTCGGCCTGATCGGCAGCGGCACGGCCCAGTCGGCGACCACGCTCTACAAGCTGATGTTCAACCAGCCCATTCCCGAACAAAACGCGCAGCACTACAGCAACGAAGATGCGCTCGCCAAGCTGATCGTGCGCAAACTCGATGTGGCGGTCATCGTGGCAGGCCAACCGGCCAAGCTGTTCCAGGATCTGAATCCGGACCTGCTGAGCCAGATCAAGCTGCTCAAGCTCGATCCTTCGGTGCCCGAAACAGCGCGTGCGGAACAGACCTATTTCCCGGCCACGATCCGCACGTCCAGTTATCCCAACTGGATTAAGGAAGATTCGCCGACGCTGACCGTGAAGGCGTTTCTCGTGACTTACGATTACAACCTGCGCGGCACGGTCGGCGCGATGTCGCAATTCGCCGATTCGCTCTGCGCGCACTTCGACGAACTGCAGGCCAACGGCCATCCGAAGTGGAAGCAGGTGAAGATGGAATT
>WNFJ01746711.1_pt1 | contig 10159 bp, 8 predicted proteins | sample 5400461 | NCBI WGS metagenome assembly WNFJ01 (sample SAMN13153349, study PRJNA577476) | soil metagenome | isolation source: 115 cm saprolite on Douglas fir-dominated hillslope | place: USA:California | collected 2013-09-17
CGATTTCCCGCAGCATTCACGGACGTGATCAACATTCGCATTTATGCTGTTCCGAAAGGGGAAATGATCCGTCCGTCTCATTCCCCTGTAAAATTGAATCATCAACTCCGGAGCCACTTCCGCATTGTCTTTTCTCGATCCACTCAACCCGCAGCAGCGCGAGGCCGTCGAAACCACTGAAGGCCCGGTGCTTATCCTCGCGGGCGCGGGCAGCGGCAAGACGCGCGTCATCACTTACCGCATCGCCTACCTGATCGAACGCGCGGGAGTGATGCCGGAATCCATTCTGGCGATGACCTTCACCAACAAGGCCGCCGCCGAAATGGGCGAACGCGTCGGAAAACTTGTCGGCGGCCTGAGCATTGCGAAACCCGTCATCTCGACGTTTCATTCTTTCTGCGTGCGTGTCCTACGCCGCGACATAGAAGCCCTGCAAATTCCTTCCGCCGCACCCGGCCAGCCGCCCATCGGCCACACGAAGAAGTTCGTCATCTACGATGAGAGCGATCAGCAATCTGTGGTCAAGTCGGTGATGAAGCGCCTCGGCGTTGACGACAAGCAACTCACGCCGCGCACTGTGCTCTCGCGCATTTCCTGGGCGAAGAATCACATGCTCGATCCGCAAGAGCTATACCTACAGTCGGCCGACCCTAAAACCGAGAAGATCGCCCACCTGTTCGAGGAATATCGCAAGGAATTGCGCAAAGCCAACGCCCTCGACTTCGATGACCTGCTGCTCGAAGCGACCCGGCTGTTGAAAACCGCGGCGCAGGTCCGCGAATATTACAACCGCCGATTCCAATATTTACTCATCGACGAATATCAGGACACCAATCGTCCGCAATACGAACTCATGCGCATGTTGGCCGGAGAGCGGCACAACGTTTGCGCCGTGGGGGATGAGGATCAGTCGATCTATTCCTGGCGGGGCGCCGACATCCGCAATATTCTCGAGTTCGAACAGGACTTTCCCGAGGCCAAAATCATCCGCCTCGAGCAGAATTACCGCTCCACGCAGAACATTCTGCAGGCCGCGTCGTCCGTGGTCGCCAACAACCTGCGCCGTAAAGGCAAAAATCTCTGGACCTCGCGACAGGGCGGTACCAAACTCGGTTATTACGAAGCCCCCGACGGCGAGAACGAAGCGCTCTTCGCCGCCGACCACATCGCAAAATATTTGCGCGAGGCCGCCCAGCGCGGCGAAACTCCCCGCGCCGCCGTGCTCTATCGCACCAATTCCCAGTCGCGTTTGTTTGAAGAAGCCATGCGCCGCTATGGCCTGAAATACAAGGTGGTGGGCGGGTTCTCGTTCTACGAGCGCGCCGAGATCAAAGACATGATCTCGTATTTAAAAGTTATCCAGAATCCGGATGATTCCATCTCGCTCCTGCGCGTCATAAACACGCCCACCCGCGGCATCGGCAAAAACACCATCGACACCCTCGAGCGTCTCGCGCTGGAAACCGGCCTGTCGCTGTGGGGCGCAGTCAGCGAAGCGGTCCGCCGCCAATTGCTCCCGCAGCGCTCGCTGTCCGCGCTGAAGAATTTCCAGCAGTTGATTATCGACGCCCAAGCCATGCTCTCAGGAACTTTCGTCGCGCACCTGGAAGAAAGTGCGGAGGAAAGTGTGGCGCGGGCGCCCTCGCCCGTGCAAATGCCGGGCGCACCAGAAACTCTGCAAGCCACCGCCGTCGACCCCGACGATACCGCCGCCTTCGACCCCAATGAATTCGAGAACACAGCCTTCGATTTCGGAGGAGTCTACAGTTGTGCGGACGAAGAAACTGCCAAGGATAGCGAGAACGCGGCAGTCCCGCCAATTGCTGTTCCAGACGACACACTGCCGAGTGGCTCGGATTCTGCACCCGCACAGTCTGCCTCAGATTCTTTCCCAGCCCCGACAGTCAGCACCGCCGACATCCTAAAATTTCTCATCGACCGCACCGGCTACATCAAGCTTCTCGAAGCCGAAGACACACCCGAACCCTTCTCCCGCATCGAAATCCTGCGCGACTTGGTGAACCCCGCCATGGATTCGCGCGACCGGGGCGAAACGCTCGACCAATTCCTCGACCACGCTGCCCTCATCAGCGACGCCGACGATTACGACGAGCGAGCTCAAATCACGCTCATGAGCCTGCACGCCGCAAAGGGCCTGGAGTTCCCACTCGTCTTTCTCAGCGGCCTGGAAGAAGGCCTGTTCCCGCACTCGCGCACTATGCTCCAACCCGACGATGTCGAAGAAGAGCGCCGCCTATGTTACGTCGGCATGACCCGCGCCATGGACCAGCTCATCCTGACCCGCGCCGTCTACCGCCGTCGATACGGAACAGATCTACCCGAAGCCAGCGTCCCCTCGCGATTCCTGGAGGAAGTCCCCATCCAGCTGATCGAAGAGCTAGGCAGACGCCGTAGCGCCACAGCTCATGCTGGGACTGCCCATGTGGGGACGGGCACTCTTGCCCGTCCAGCGGGGCGAAGCCCCGTCGCCCACGATGCGGACGTCCATTATTCCTACGAAGACGAAGACCAAAGCCCAAACTGGAAGCGCAGCGGCGTCCCAGCAAACCGCAAGAAGATTACTTCTCCGGCCAAGCCCTACAACTCCATCGAGAATATCGCCGAGTTCTTCGCCAGCCGCGGCAAGAAGTTCACAGTCCCCAAAACCCCGCTCGAAGAGCCCGCCGGCAAGCGCGGATTCCGCCCCGGCCAACGGGTCCGCCATCCCAAATATGGCGAGGGAACGGTCTACCAGCGCGAAGGAGAAGGCGAAGAAGCCAGGATTACTGTACAATTTCCTCGCTTCGGCTTGAAGAAGCTGGTGGAGAAGTATGCCCAGTTGGAGCGGGCGTAGCATCGTGCAGGGAACCGCTCTCGATAAGCGGCAAGATCCATAGTCCCGGGAGAAAACTAACAAATGAAGCAAAAAGGAAGATTGCTTTTCGTGAGTTTGGCATTTCTGTTGGCGGCATCGCCAGTCTGGGCTCAAACTAAACAGATTCGGCATGAGCGCCGTCCCGCCGCAAACGCGGATGCGAACTCCACTGCACCGCAGGTCCAACCTGACTACGTGTATTTTTCAATCCTCGATGGCATGCCGATGGGTCTGCAGCTTCACCATGACACCGAGGTTGGAACGGGCAAGCCAATAGACGTCTATGTTTTTCCGATTGAGTTGCAGGTCATGAATTCAGATGGAAATCTGGAACCTGTAGGTCTGATTATCGATAATTTTTATACCGCCAAGGCCGTGAATCCGGCGACCGCACCGAATCCGAATAATGCGCGCGACTGCAAGGCCTGGAACTCGCTGGTACTGAGCGAAATTAAGAACCGTGATCCGAAGGCCCCGACGTGGTCCTACATCGAATTCACCGTCGCTCATGGTGCGCGCGTAATCCAAACCAACGAAGACGGGCAAGTTTGGTGGAGCGATGACGTGGAATGTTGGGGATCGAGAGACCGCTTCCCGCCGTTCTGAGGATAAACACACATCGGGGCAAATCCATCGGCTAACGCCATAGACATAAAAAGGGATGAAACGACAATCCGTATCGAGAAGAGGACAAGTACAGCAATCATGGCAAACACAGCAGAGCTAAGCAAAGAAGAACGCAAAAAATCGAAACGCGCCTCGCGCAAAAAGAGCAAAGCGGAAAAGCCAAAGAAGCCCCGCGATTACGCTCGCGGATCGAAAAAACGCAAAGTGAAGAAGCTGGCGCGCGGACAGTCGAAACGGTAAGTCGCAATTAGCGAGCGTTTAGCATTTTGGCCGGACGGTTACTCAAGTCTGCAACCGCCGCCCGGCCAATTGCTAACTGCTAAAGGCTGACAGCTGAAAGCAAGTTTCCAGGAGACAACCACCTCTTGTCACCATCATCCACGGAACCCGCTGCCCCGATCCGCACTTCCGACAACCAGCTCTTCTGCTGCAAATCCATCGACAAGCTGATCTCCGATTCCGAAGAGCCCGAGCGCCGGCTGAAAAAGACTCTCGGCCCCGTCTCCCTGACCGCGCTGGGCATTGGCGCCGTGATTGGCGCGGGAATTTTTACCGTGATCGGCACGGCCATCGCCGGACAGAAGTTCGACACTTCTTCCATCCTGAACGCCCCCTTACTCGATTACTTAATTCGGCATACCGCGACCCAAGGCCGGCCGGGTGCCGGACCAGCCCTCGCTTTGTCGTTAGTGTTAGTCGCTATCGTCTGCGGATTCACCGCTCTCTGCTACGCCGAACTTGCATCGATGATTCCGATCGCCGGCAGCGCCTACACCTACACCTACGCGACCATGGGCGAACTGATTGCCTGGATCATCGGCTGGGACCTGATCCTCGAATACGCCGTCAGCAACATGGCGGTAAGCGTCGGCTTCTCCGCCCACCTGGTTGCCACGTTTGACTGGCTGGGTTGGCATCCTGCCTTGCGCTGGATCTCCCCCGCATATTTACCCGGCGGACTCAGCGATATTAATGGCAAGGTGCTCTACGCTCCTGGCCTGCATTTCGGCTTCGACATTCCTGCATTTCTTATCGTGATGATTCTCACTGTAGTGCTGGTGCGCGGCATTCGCGAATCCGCGGAAGCTAACAACACTATGGTGATCCTTAAAATCTCTGCCATTTTGGCCTTCGTGATCGCGGGCGCGCACTTCGTCAATCCCGGCAACTGGCACCCATTTGCGCCCCAAGGATGGTCGGGCATACTCACCGGCGGCTCGATTATTTTCTTCACCTATATCGGTTTCGATTCCGTGTCCACGGCCGCTGAGGAGGCGAAGAACCCGCAACGTGATCTGCCCATCGGAATCATCGCAACTTTGATTGTCTGCACTCTGCTCTACATCTCGGTCGCCATCGTCCTTACCGGTATTGTGCCGTGGCACTCGATGATCGACGATGCCGCGCCGGTCGCCAACAGTTTGAAGATGCTTGTAGCCCGCACCAGCTCGAACACCCTGCGTTGGATTGAACTCGGTGTGCTCTTCGGCGCCATGATGGGCATGATCTCGTCGCTGCTGGTCTTCCAACTCGGGCAGGCCCGCGTGTGGTTCTCCATGTCGCGGGATGGCTTGCTTCCCAAACTTTTTGGACGAGTTCATCCCCGCTTCCGCACCCCTTCAACCGCAACCTGGATCGCCGGGTTCGTCGTCGGCATTCCGTCGGGAATTCTCGACATCGGCACGCTCTCCGATCTTTCTAACATCGGCACCCTGTTTGCCTTTGCTCTGGTCTCCATCGGCGTCATCATCCTGCGCTACCGCGATCCCGGCCGCCACCGCGGATTTCGCGCCCCGGGCGGCATCGCGGCTCCGGTGCTTAGCGTGCTGTTCTGCGGGCTGCTGATGTCCGGTCTTCCGATTCTGACCTGGCTGCGTTTCTTTGCCTGGCTCGCGATCGGGCTGACCATCTACTTCCTCTACAGCCGCCATCACAGCGAGTTCGCTAAAAAAGCAGTCACCAAGAATGCGCTGTCATCCTGAACGAAGCAGACCGATGAGCGAAGCGAATCGGTTTGCGCAGTCGAAGGATCCTGTAATCGTGGGTGCCGCCAACGCCCCAGAGAGTTCTCTCACATGCCCTTCCCTCAGTTGATTCCCGCTTTACTCCGTGACTCCGTGCTTCCGTGTGATAATCGCCTCCTCGCAAATCTTTTCCCAAGAATTTACAATACGAGATAATGTCTTCCGCACTCGATCGGCCGCCGAATAGTTTCTTGCGACTCCTGCCCAAGGCCGAGCTACATTTGCATCTCGAGGGCGCGATCGAGCCAGCCACGTTGTTCGAACTCCGCAAGTGCCACGGCGAGCGCGTCACGCCGGCCGAAGTCGACGCACTGTACCGTTACGAAGATTTTCAAGGCTTTCTGCTCGCCTTCAAAAACATCACCGAGCACCTGCGCACGGTGGAAGACTACGAACTCATCACTTACCGCCTGATGCAGCGACTGAAAGAAGAAAACGTTCTTCATGCCGAGGTGTATGTCTCAGTGGGTGTCTGCCTGTGGCGCAAGCAGGATTTCGCCGCCATCTTCGAAGGACTGGATCGCGGCCGAGCTCGTGGCGCGCGCGACTTCGGCATCTCTCTCGTCTGGATTTTCGACGCGGTCCGCCAGTTCGGCCCCGAGGCCGCGCAAAAAGTCTTCGAGCTTGCCGTCCGCTATCACGACCGCGAAGTGGTTGGCATCGGCATCGGCGGTGACGAGCAGAAAGCCCCGCCCGAACTTTTCCGCGACGCTTACGCCTGGTCTGCCGACCACGGTATGCGCCTGACCGCGCATGCTGGCGAGACTGGCCCGCCGGAGTCCGTCTGGGGCGCACTCAATCTGCGCGCCGAACGCATCGGCCACGGCCTCACTGCCTTTCACGATCCCGATCTGGTCGAAGAGCTCGCCCAGCGTCAGGTGCCCGTGGAAATCTGCCTCACCAGCAACCTGCGCACCGGCCTCTGCCCGAATCTCAATGATCATCCCGCGAAGAGTTACTTCGACCATGGCGTGATGATCACCCTCAACAGCGACGACCCCGCCCTGTTCGGCACCACGCTCGCCCGCGAGTACCAGATCGCGCAACAATTTTTCGGATTCACCGATGAACACCTCCGCGAACTGGCCCGCAACTCCTTCGAAGCCTCATTCCTGGTCGCCGAAAAGAAGCTCGAATTCCTGAACCTATTCGACGCCGCCGCGGCCCGATGACGGACCATGTAGCGACAGCCGCCTCGGCTGTCCCGGCCCGGGCGAAGCCCGGCCGCCCGTACCGCTACCGTTGTTATAAAATCGCCATCGAAAATCAAAAACACGCATCGCATTAAGCTGAGAACTGAGAACTGAGAACTGAGAACTGAATGTCCCTCCACATCGGCATCGTCGCTTGCAGCGCGGAAGGCGCAGCGCTCTGTTACCGCACCATCTGCGTCGAAGGCGCGGAGTTGCTTGGCCCTTATAGTCATCCCGAAGTTTCGATGCACGGCCACAACTTCGCCGACTATGTGAAGTGCATCGATGCCAACGACTGGGCGGGCGTTGCCGAACTTATGCTTTCTTCTGCAGAAAAACTGGCCAGGGCTGGTGCGGACTTTCTGATTGCTCCAGTCAACACGGTTCATCAGGCCTTCGATCTGATTGAGCACCGCTCTCCGCGGCCCTGGCTGCATATTGCCGTCGAGGTGGCCAACGAAGCCAAGCGTCACGGGTATAAACGCCTGGGAATTCTCGGAACACGCGCTCTGATGGAAGGCCCGGTCTACCGTGAAAAACTGAAAGCCGCCGGCATCGAGCACCGTATTCCCGGCATAGAGCAGCGCGAGCGTATGCATCGCATCATCTTCGACGAATTGGTCCACGGCGTGTTCCTGCCGCGCACCCAGGCCTACATCACCGAAGTTATCCGCACACTGAAAGATGAATGCTGCGACGCTGTAGTTCTGGGTTGCACAGAAATTCCGTTGTTGATGACGCCGGAGCTGTCTCCACTGTCCATGCTGGATTCCACCCGGCTGCTGGCGAGAGCCGCTCTGCGTAAGGCAGTGGAGGGCGACCCCAGACGGCAGCGCCTTAAGTTTCGCTGGCTCTCCGGTCCCTACGCCATCGTGCGTCTGGAGCCGGACGCGACCGTTCCGGAGTGGGCCATGAAAGGGGAGTTCACTTCCGTGACGCGAAGCGCCGAGGAACTCTCGATCGTCTGCCACGCGGACAATCTGCCTGCGGACGTGTTTTCGAAACACCGATGGATTTGCTACAAGCTCGAAGGCCCGTTTCCCTTCTCTGAAACCGGAGTGCTGCTTTCCTTCATCGAGCCGCTCTCGGAAAGCGGCGTGCCGATCTTCGCCATCTCGACCTACGATACGGATTACGTTCTGGTGCAGGAACAATACGCAGGCATGACGCAACAAGCTCTTGAAAAAGCCGGTCACGAACTTGTTGGAGGCGACGATGAATCCTGGCGCAAATTCATCGAATGAAGTGAAGCTGCAGGGCTGCGGTCGCCATTCGTGTCAACAATCGTGCGGGCGCTTTGGAAATAACAAAGGCCGGAGAATCCGATTCTCCGGCCTGGTCTTGGCGAACGTTGGTGGGTTTATTGTTTTACATCGGTCGAGGCCATATCGATCGTGATCATGAACCCGTTGGTTCCCTTGTGCTCAAATGCTTTGGGCCCGGTCTTATAGGTCTCAACGTCATTCGGCATCATTACGAAACCGTCGTTCCGGGGTGTTCCCCAGTATTTCAAGTTGTGAATTACAACGGGGTCGTCGGTATTCCCTTGAAAGCGGTGCAGCTTTACCTCCGCGGTCTTGCCGCCATCGATGGTTGCGTGCGCTTCATTTTTGTTGAATTCCCAGGTGTCAATGTTCCCTTCCGCGGTCTGGAACGAGTTCCATTTCACCGGGAAGACATTCGGCAGAATCGCGCCGAGAGCGGTCTGCTGATCCTTTGTCATAGCCTTGTCGAATGTCACGAGGGCCCAGTCAGTTTTTCCCTGCGACCAATCGGAGCCCAGGTCGCCGGTGATCCAGAACTTTGCGCCGTCCAGATTGGTCGAGCCGTAGTGTCCGTGGTTCACTTTGTAGGCATTGTTGAATTGGCAATAGTGAGCTACCGCGCCGTGTTCGTGATGGGCGGCAGGTTTCGGATTGAAGTAGCACTGACAGAACATCGGGCAACTGCAAGCCTCGATGGTGGTCGCATTCAGCGCCCACTCGGGCTTCGACGTGTCAGTGGTGCTCATTGCGAGCAACACGAGGGCGAGAGAGATGCCCCAAGCTTTGAACATGCCTAAATACCTCCTCGGCGGCAAATTATGCTCGCCGCAGAGCGGTTTTGCAAGCTAATTTGCAACATGAACTCAATGGGTCAGTTCTGCCATTCGGTCTTCGGATTTCCCTGGCCGCTGCGGCCAAGGCTGCATTTCTCCAATTTCCGTGCTGTAATAAGAGTATTCAGTCCATGCCATCAGCGCTCACATCCCTGCGCCGCCGCGCCAAAGCCCTGCACCGCAACTTGCGGGGAGCGCGCATGGCTGCGCACGCTCTGGCCTCGACGGAGCATCCGCTGCTGGCTCACATCATTCCCATCCGCCGCTGCAACCTGAGCTGCACCTACTGCAACGAGTTCGATGATTTTTCGAAGCCCGTTCCTACTGAAGAAATGTTCCAACGCATCGACAAGCTTGGAGCGCTGGGCACGGCGGTGGTGACGATTTCCGGCGGGGAGCCCCTGCTGCATCCCGATCTCGACGACGTGATCCGCCGCATCCGCTCCAACGGCATGATCGCCGGACTCATCACGAACGGCTATTTTCTGGTTGCGGAGCGCATAAAGCAGATTTCCATCGACAACGTTAATCCCGACGAGGTCTCGAAGAAAAGCCTGAAGGTTCTCGATAAAAAGCTGCAATTACTGGCCGAACACGCGGAGTTTCACGTGAACATCAACTCGGTGGTGGGCGGCGGAATTTCGAATCCGCAGGACGCGCTCACCATCGGCAAGCGCGCCGTCGAACTTGGATTCAGTTCAACCATCGGCATCATTCACGATGGCAGCGGGCAGGTGCAGCCGTTGAATGACGAAGAGCGCCGCATTTATGACGAGATGAAGTCTTGGGAGAAGCGCAGCTTCACCCGCATCAACGCTTTCCAGGACAACATTGCGCAGGGTTTGCCGAACGATTGGCGCTGCCGCGCGGGCGCGCGCTATCTTTATATCTGCGAAGACGGATTAGTGCACTACTGCTCGCAGCAGCGCGGCTATCCCGGCGTGCCGCTGGCAACCTACACCCGCGACGACATGCGCCGCGAATATCTCACCGAAAAAGACTGCGCCCCGCATTGCACCGTTTCCTGCGTACACCAGGTTTCCGTTTTCGACGGGTGGCGCGCGCCGCAGCATCCCGCGCCGCCGACTCCCGCAGCCACCTCGGCGCGGGAACTCGTCCAAATAAAATAGCTGGAGCTTTCGGAGAAATGTGGTTGGAAAGGGCGCGGCTTCAGTCGCGCTGTGGCCACTCACTTCTTCGGCTGCGCCGATGGCGGCAAAATATTATTCATCCGCAAATACATGGCCGCCGCTCCATAATGATCGGCCCATGCACTTGCCACCACTAGAGCCGCTGTGGCGCGCGGGTATTGTTTTCCTCCGAAGAGTTCCACGCTGTCTCC
>WNFJ01070785.1_pt1 | contig 10158 bp, 9 predicted proteins | sample 5400461 | NCBI WGS metagenome assembly WNFJ01 (sample SAMN13153349, study PRJNA577476) | soil metagenome | isolation source: 115 cm saprolite on Douglas fir-dominated hillslope | place: USA:California | collected 2013-09-17
GCACTACACGGCATCGAAGGCCGGACTCCTCGGACTGACGCGCGCGGCCGCGAAGGAGCTCGGGAAGTTCGGCATCACCGTGAACGCCATCTGCCCCGGTATGATCGATACCGAACTGACGCGCGAACATGCTTCGGACGAGTTGCTCGAACGTCTCGCCGCGAGTTATCCCGTGCCGCGGCTCGGCACCGCGATCGAAGTCGCCGATTTGATTTGCTTCGCCGCCTCCGAGGCCGCCGGCTACATCACCGGCGCGTCCCTCGACATCAATGGCGGCGACTTGATGATGTGATCTATGTTGCTCGCTAACGCGGCTGGTTACCGAGCGCATATATGTTAGACCTAACCATTCGATCAAGCCAACGGCCCTCTACGATGCAAGTTCAGCGTGTTTGCCCTGGCCTTGCTGAACTTGCATTGATTATAAAACTCTTGAACGATCCGAATTTGCATCTTGGTTCACATACAAGAAGCAGGCGGCGAGATTCATCAGTATACATTTGCTCCACGATGAAGTGGCCTAACCTAGTGGCGAAGTAATCGCATGTTTGCCCTGAAGTGTTTCGAGCCAGGCTGGCGAACGCCGCGTTTCTCGAGGTGGATCAAGGAGAAGGACTGGCAACAATTCAAGTCGGACGGCTACATGGTCATTCGAGATGTGATCCCCACCTGCGTCACCACTAAGGCCGCGCTCGACATCGCAGCATTTGTCGGCGCCGACATTCGCGACAGCACGACGTGGTATCGCGGACCCGTCGAAAATGACGGCATGGTTCCACTGCATCACGCCCAGTCGCTTTGGAATATCCGACAGTATCCGAGACTCCATCAGGTATTCAGTGAATACTGGGGTACGCACAAGTTGATGGTCGATATTAATCGTTGTTGTTTCCGGCCGCCGTGCCATCGGGATTGGCCAACGCTCAGCCGGGGCGGGATTCACTGGGACACCGATCCTAGGACCGGAGGCGAGGGCTCGCTTCAAGGCATCGTTTTGCTCAGCGATGTTGGGCGCGACGCCGGTGGATTTCAGTGTTTGCCCGACGTTTATCAGAACTTGGAAACCTGGCTTGCTGAGCACGCGCAGCGCGAGGATTTCGATTTCTTCAATCCAGGCCTAAACGACCGCAAGGCACTCCAAATCGAAGGCAAAGCCGGTGATTTGATCCTATGGTCGACGCGATTACCGCATGGACCGGCGCCCAATCATTGCACCAAGCCGAGGATCGCCGCATTCGTTTCGATGGGTCCGCCCCTGGACAGCCCTGAGCTTCGCGCCCAAATGAAAGAATGGTGGTTAAACAAGCAGGCGCCCGTCTCTTGGAGAGGCTTGCCGGGGCAACTTGAAATCGAGCACGGTCCGCCAGCTAAACTTACGAAGCTCGGTATGAAACTGATTGGAATGTTGTCCTGGGATTGAACCTCTGGCAGCGGTTGGATTATTTTGTTGCCGCAGTCTAACGCCCCTGAAGATTTTCGGTACAATGAGCTGGGATCCACAGTGACCGGTCTAACCAATCGCTCCAGCCAACTGCTGGCCGTTGTGAAGTCCACTTTTTGATTTTATGAAAGAGTTCTTGATGTTTGTCACGCTCGCCGTCGCCAGCGGTGGCTCAGCTCCGTCTCGTTAGATGCGATGCCATCTTTGCAATGCGGGATGACGGCGCGTTACAATTTCGTCCTCCCGGACAGCGCGGCGGATAGCGTCAATTCATCGGCTGATTCGAGACCGCCGCCCGCTGGGATCCCGCGGGCGATGCGGGTGAGCGCGACTGTTTTACCCTTCAAAAGGTCGACGATGTAATTCGTGGTCGCTTCACCTTCGACATCCGCAGCCAACGCAAAAATAATTTCCGAAATTTTTTCCCGATCGATGCGATCCACCAATTCTTTAATGCGCAAGTCTTCGGGAGCGACATGGTCGAGCGGCGAAATCTTGCCGCCGAGGGCATGATATCGACCGCGAAATGCGCCCGTTTTTTCCAGAGGCAGAATGTCAGTAGGCTGTTCTGTGACGCAGAGCAGATCAATCGATCGCGATGGGTCGGCGCAGATTTCGCAGATTTCGTCGGCAGCAAAGAATCCGCACAAATTGCAGGAATGAATCGACTGACGCGTGTCCGCAATGGCGCGCGCAATTTGCTCCGGTTGATCGCCCCGCGCGCGCACCATCCAGAGCGCAATCCGCTCCGCCGAGCGCGGGCCGATGCCCGGCATTTGCCGCAGTTGCACAATTAAGTCCCGGATCGCCGCCGGATATTCGGTTTTTCTCAACACGTGCTCAGATTTATTCCGCCGGCCATTGCGCCAATTGCAGGATGAGCGGCTCCAACCGGCGCAAATAAAATTCCAGCGCCGGATCGTCTTCGGTTTCCGAGCCGCGCGCCTTCTGAAATTCGGCATACGCTTCCGCCCAGCGTTTCTCTCGATACAGAACTACCCCACTCCAGAACGAGTCACGCTGCGCAAGGCGTTCTGGTCCGGCTTCAGCTGCAAGCCAAAGCGGTTCGTAAACTTCAAGCCGGTCATGCGAGTTTAGTCCGCTCACAAAATCAATCGGGCGCGCGACGACCGCTTCGCTCACTCGATCAAAAGTCGCCGTGTCCACCAGAGCCCTGGATCCGTAGAAACGATTCAAGGCGCAAAATCTGCGCGCCAAGTCGATTGGCTCGCCGCTCGCCAGGAGCAGCGGCCGCGGGCTCTCTTGTAATGCACCGGCAATGATCGAGCCGGAGCTGATTCCGGCCCGGATATCCCGGCTGACAGCCACCTTCTCCTTATCTTCACCCTGTTCGCGAGAATTCTTGATCAAGTCGAGAACAACGCGCGCTGCTTTTTGCGTGTGTTCGGGGTCGGGCGCAGGAAATCCAAAAACGCCCACGACGCCTTCTCCGTCGGCGGCTTGCAGATAAGCACCTTCTTCCACCAGACGTGCAGCCGTCTCGCGGATGAATTTTGCCGTGGCCTCAGTGAACGCGGCAGGCTCGCCGCCTTCGGCGAATGTGAGTTTGCTGCCGATGTCGCATACTACGACGCTTACATCGTACGTCCTTGGCTCGGCATCGAACGAAATTCTCCCGTCGTTAAGACGGCGAAATTGCTCGTTGGAAACGCGATCGGCAAATAATGTGCGGATTAGATGTGAGCGGTTTCTGCGTAAAAAAACCGACCACCCTTCTGCGACGAGGACTGCAAATACGAGCGCCAGGACTGCCGGCGCGGGCTGAAAAAATACGCGGTAGAGAGAGCAAACCCACGCGAGGCCAAACAGTTCCACCAGCAGCAACGCGATTAATAACCAGGCGCGCCATCGCGGAACGTTGGTCAAAGTGAGCCAGGCGACGCCGAGGGCGATCAGCAACACCAAGACGTATTGCCATTTTTCGCCTACGACGCGTGTCGCGCCCGCATAATCGGTGACGAGTTGCGCGGCAACAGCCTCAAACCCAGCCATGACTTTGGTTGCATGCAACGCGATAACAATCAGCGCAGCGGCGACTCCAATGATGAGCGTTGTGATCAACGAACGCTTCATGAGAATCAGGCGTTTTGCGCGGATGCAGCCGGATAGTACGACTGCACCACGAGGTCGCTCAGGAATTTGTCCGGAGCGTCGATCGCCGCAGCATTAAGAACAAACTGCGTTTTCCCCGTGTTCTTTTTGATGAGGCTCAATCCGAATTGGTAGTCCTTGAACAAATGCGCACACAGGTCGGTCATGGTCATCCGCTCGGCTAGCGCGCGTTCGACCAAGCGACGGACCGCACTCTCGTCGAGACTAATTTCTAATTCATGGTCCTTGCTGAATTTCTCCACGAATTCGCGCGCCCCGGCTTCGAGCATTTGCGCTTCGAGCTTGTGTCCTTCGGCCATTAGTTGCTCGAGGACGCGTCGCGGCTCCCGCACGAGCGCCGCGGTCACTCGCAACTGGGTCAGCCCCGAACCGGCCAGATGGAATTTGTAATCTCGAAACAATTTCTCAAACACGGTTAGCAACCCGCGCGCGCCGGTTTTTTCCGTTGCCGCAGCCTGTGCCAACAAACGCAACGCTTCGTCCTCGAAACTGATCTCGATTCCGTAGGCGCGAAAAGCACGCTCGTATTGCCGGAGCAAACTGCCCTCGGAAAACTTCATGATGTCGAATAGATCGTTCGCGTCGAGGTCCTCACAGACGACGCGTACGGGCAAACGCCCGATGAATTCCGGCTCGAACCCGTACTCCATGAAGTCCTGCGTCGTGACGTGTTGGAACAACTCGTTATCCATCACTTGAATTGGTTGCGCGCTGAACCCGATCTGACCGTGACGGACACGCCGCGCCACTTGTTCTTTCAACTTCCCAAACGCGCCGCTGACGACGAACAGAATATGCCGGGTGTTGATCGTGTCGCGTTTAGCTTTGCCGCGCCGCTGAAATTCGAACGCCGCTTGCAATTGCGCCTGAAGATCGTTCATGCTGCGCACCGGCACTTCGGTTTCTTCCATTAGCTTCAATAGCGTCGTCTGCACGCCGCGCCCGCTGACATCGCGGCCTATCAAATTTCCAGCCGACGCGATCTTGTCGATCTCATCAATGTAGATGATGCCGAACTGCGCAAGGTTCACGTCGCCATCGGCCTTGTGCACCAGCTCGCGCACCAGATCCTCCACGTCGCCGCCGACGTAACCTGTCTCGCTGAACTTCGTCGCGTCGGCCTTTACAAACGGCACCTTGATCAAATCGGCGATATGTTTGATCAAATACGTTTTCCCGACGCCCGTAGGTCCGACCAGGATCACGTTTTGCTTCATGTATTCAATTTCCTGAGCGCGGTTCGGATCCTCTTTTTCGAGCCGCCGAAGGTAATTGGCGTGGTTGTAATGATCGCAAACCGCAATCGCGAGGACTTTCTTCGCTTCCTCCTGTTTGATGACGAACCGGTCGAGATGCGCTTTGATATCGCGCGGCAGCAGGTGGAATTCGAATTCCTCGTGCTCGGTTTTTTCCGGCTTTTCTTCCTCCTCTGCGACCGCTGGCTCCGGCTCGGTAATTGTCGCGACTGAGACGCGATCGCCGAAATTCTGTTTCATGAACTCCGTGATCTTGGACTTCAGCTCCTCGGGCGAAGGAAACGGTGGTGGTGTTGGCGGTGGGTTTTGTGCCATGTGAAGACAAACATCGAGTCAAACAAGCTTCGTGGCAACGCTTCGTCTAGAGTCTGACCCTCACGCGTGACGGTTGTTCAGAGCTTTCAGTTGTGCCGAAAAAGTCCAGAGAAAGGCCAGCGCGATGAGTGTCGGCGGGCATCCGCAATTTCGAGTGCTCGTCGCGCCGCATCAAGTTCCGCTAAAAGGTCGTCGTAGAAAGAAAAGCGCTGCTTTGGATCAGGTGCGATCATTCGTTGCAAAACGCGCGCAGTCGGCGCAGATACCTCCGGCGCGATCCTCTGCAACTCGGACGGGTGCTGCTTCAATTCGCGCAATTCGGTCGCGGAATTTGTGCTACCGTCGATTGGCGGTTTCCCTGCGACAGCATGAAACAGCGTTGCGCCGAGGCTGTAAATGTCGCTGCGAAGGTCCTCCGGTCGGTTCCACAATCTCTCGGGCGCGACGTACGGCGGCGTTCCCCAGATCACGCGATCGCTCTCTGTATTCTGCGACTGTTGCGTTGCAAAGGCGGCGATGCCGAAGTCGCCAATCTTCGCCGCCTGTTCGTCGACAAACAAAATGTTGGCAGGTTTCACGTCGCGATGAATCAAACCCTTCCGTTGAGCTGCGCGTAGTCCTCTGGCGATCTGGATGCCAACGTCGAGCACCTGGTGTTCCGGCAAACGGCCCTGCGACTCCATGAGATCGTCAAGACTTCCATGATCGATCAACTCCATCACCACATAAAACTGGCCGTGGTCCATTCCCAACGAGAATATCTGCACGACGTTGGGATGATTCACACAGGCAGCAATGCGCGCCTCTTGTTGCAATTGAGCATCATGACCCGCTTCGCTACTAAGATTCTTGTGCAACAATTTGAGCGCTACGAACCGCTCCAACTGCGTGTCGCGCGCCTTATAAACTGTGCCCATTCCACCGGCACCAAGCGTCTCCACAGGCACAAAATGATCGAACGTTCGTTGCAGTAGATTTTTTTGACCGCAGTTACGGCAGACCACCCGTACCAGAGGTTCATAACCGCCGGCATCGAGCACAGCACCGCATATCCAGCACGTCGGCGTCATGAACAGCTTTCTTCAATCGACATGGAAATCGACTGTAACATTGACGAGTTTGAGGGCAAAAGGATGGCCGTGGCGGCGTTGAAAGCGACAAGCGAGGCGTCGACAACGTTCAAATTGGTCGTGCCAAAAGAGCATGCCCGGATGCGCCTTGACCTTTTTCTGGTCAAGTCGCTTCCGGAATTCTCGCGCTCTCGCATTCAGCAATTAATCCGCGCCGGTTTTGTTCGTGTCGGTGGCGCAACCACGCGACCACACCAGCCCGTGCGATCTGGAGACGAAATCGAAGTCACAGAACCGCCACCCGAAAACATCCAAACCGAGCCGGAAGCAATTCCATTAACGATTTTGTACGAAGACGACGATCTAATCGTCATCAACAAAGCAAGCGGGATGACTGTGCATCCGGGCGCAGGCCAGCGTGAACACACTTTAGTCAATGCCTTGCTACATCACTGCTCCGCGTTGTCGGGCATCGGCGGAAAGGAACGGCCTGGCATCGTTCATCGTCTCGATAAGGAAACAAGCGGCTGCCTCGTCGCAGCAAAAAACGACATGGCGCATCGGGAATTATCAAAACAGTTCACAGCGCGGACAGTCGAAAAGATTTACCTCGCCCTAGTCGCCGGAAAATTGCAGAAAGAGACGGGCGTAATCGAGAACAAAATCGGACGACATCCGGTGCATCGACAAAGAATGACTGTGAGTGCGCCACGCGGTCGCACTGCCAAAACTGAATATCGCGTTCTTCGTTCGAGCGAGGAGGCCAGTCTGGTTGAATGCAAATTGCACAGTGGCCGCACGCATCAAATTCGGGTGCACCTGCATCATCTTGGCAATCCTGTGTTGGGTGACAAAATCTACGCGCCAAGGTTCGCTAAAGATTTTCCCCGCCAGATGCTGCATGCATGGAAGCTCGGTTTTCGTCACCCGCGCACTGGCGAATGGAAGCACTTTGAAGCTCCGTTGCCCGACGATTTCAACCGAGCGATGGCAGCAAGCGGGCTGTAAAACTGCACGAGTTCGGACACTCACCGCATTGAGTGCGATGCGCCCTCGCATCGCATTTATACAGTGGTCGGCGCAGTGCGCCTCGGCACCATCGCGCTTGCCAGCATCGTTTGCACGACTTCGCCTCGCTGATTGGTCGTCACGTTGCGAAAGCGTATGATCCCATGGCCAGGCCGGGATCGTGAGGGGCGCAATTCAAGAATCTCAGTCTCCACCGCGAGCACGTCCCCGGGCCGCACCGCATTCGGCCAGCGTAGTTCATCAACGCCAAGACCGATTGCGCCCTCGGCGAAATTCAAAGTCCGCACAAACAGCCGCATGCTGATCGCCGCGGTGTGCCAGCCGCTGGCAATCAGCCCTTTAAAAATTGTTCGCTCAGCACGGTTGCGGCTGAGATGAAACATTTGCGGATCAAACTTGTGGGCGAACTCGATCACTTCTTTTTCCGTCACGGCCAATGGCCCCGATTTGAACTGATCGCCCACTTTTAAATCATCGAAGTTGCGCTCCTTCATGGTCATGAGAACAGCAGAAGCACATTCATGCGCGATTGCTCACGATCGATCAATACATAAGTGAAGGAGTTGGTATGTAGCTGCTCGCGGTCGCGCGATTGAGCGAAATGAGTTTTGATCAAACCTAGAGCGATCTACAATTCAGACCGCTTGTTCGTAGCTGATATCTATGACGAGGTCGGCAAAAATTTTTCTGGGCGTAACGATGGTGCTGGTCGCGCTCATCGGGGTGATCGCGTTCAGTTCGCTGGCTTTGTACTATGTGCTCAGCATTCGCGAAGCAAACGAACTTGCTATCGAAGGGTCACGCGCGGCTGCCGCTGGCGATTATGATGTTGCGATTGCACGATACACCGCGGCCTTGCAGAAGCCGATGTGGAATCAGCAGAAGGCGCTCCTTTATACAAATCGCGGCTTTGCCTACAATTCCAAGCGGAAGTTCGCGCAGGCCATCGCAGATCATACTGAGGCTATTCGTCTCAATCCCAAACTCAGCTATCCCTTTGCCGCACGTGGATATGCATACGTTGAGCGCGGCGAATTGGAAAAAGGATTGGCGGATCTTACCGAATCAATCCGGCTGGACCCGAATTCGGACTCTGCCTACTACAATCGAGGCTTGCTTCTTTCCCGCCAAGGCAAGTTTTTGGATGCGTTAAAGGATTTTGATGAGGCCGTACGCTGTAGTCCAGAGAGGGGGGACCGACTCGTGGCCCGAGCTCTGTGCTACGTTGCGATGGCTGATTTCGATCGCGCGCTTGCGAGTTTTGATGGTGCAATCGCAGCAGAACCGGATAACGCGATTGGGTATCTTGCCCGATCGAATTTCTACGCTCGCAGGGGTAACGCCGACAAACGACAGCGCAACTATCAGCAGGCGCTTAGTTTGAATCCAAATGCTGGAAACCTCTGGATGGAAGTCGACAAGTGGTTCGGTGACAAGGCGAAAATCGGTGCGGAACGCAAACAGAGCTTTCAATTCGATAATCTCGGTCTGCTGTCGCCGACTGACCCGCAGCTCTTACCTCAGCATTTTCTTGGTCGCAATGCCGGCAAGACCTACCACCAATTGTTTCAAGAAGCCAAGCTCGCACACGACCAAGGCAATTATGAGGATGAGATCGCGTTATGGAACGACCTTGCCGCGATGAACATCAGCGCAATTCAAGTCGCGCCTGCCATCATGAATCGTGGCAACGCTTACGCAGCGAATGGGGATCTTTACAAAGCGTTGAGAGATTATGATCAGGCCATCAAGCTCGACCAAAAAAATGCAGGGGCTTATGTCAATCGAGCTTTGGCACTGGCTCGCCTAGGAGCGGTTGATGCGGCGATGAAGGATTATGCGCAAGCGATTACTTTCAATCCTAAACAGTGGGAAGCTCATTTCAATCGTGCGGCAGAGTTAAGAGATTGCGGAAAGCTGCGCGAAGCGATCGACGATCTGAATCAAGTGGTGAAACTTAATCCGGATTTCGCCAGCGCGTACGTGAACCGCGCCAAGATTTACATTTTGCAAGGCGAGCTCGATAAAGCCATCGCCGACTATAACGCTGCGCTTTTGCGCGACCCGAACCTCGGGGACGTTTACATTCCCGCGCGAACATATTCCTTCGAAAGAAAAACTTTCGGCGAGCCGTGTCGGATCTTCAGAGCGCAGTGCACATGAAGACGAAAAGACCCGAACAGGCTCTGAATTCCTTAGCGTGGCTTCGTGCGACATGCCCGGAAAATGAGATCCGCGAGGGAAAGGAGGCGGTGGAACTTGCATTGAGGGCCTGTGAATTATCCGAGTGGAGGGATTGGGGTATGATCGACACGCTTGCGCCGCTTATGCCGAGCAAGGTGATTTCGATCGAGCAATCGAATATCAGAAGCAGGTTCTCGAAATCGGTAAATCCTCAAACGAGTACGACAAAATAAAAGAACACCTGTCGCTTTATGAACAGCACAGGCCGTATCGCGAGATAACGAAGTAGCATTGAGAAGCAGCTGGGCAAACTGCTGCACTTTCGCGGCAGCCCGGCTTGGGCAAGGCGATTCGTTCGCCGTTGTTTTCGCCTGCTTGAATGGTGCCAGAGAAGGTTCAAAGTTCATCTCGTGGCCCAGGTTCCTCTGCGCAGTCCTTCAGGGAAAGTCGGCGGCCTTTTTTATTTCGGTCGGATGCTCGATAAAATCCGGCTGCACGCCAAGGGCGAATTGCCTTCAGATTATCACGCGAATCTTGGAACAGGCTTCGACGAAAAATCCGTAAAGTTTCTCCGCGTCGACTACGATTGGTTGGTCGAGCGGGTGAAACAGGGCGGCACCGATGAGGAAATTTTGGATTGGTGTTTCACAGTCGGCCGCAAACCATCTGAAGATGACATTTACGTTTGGAACGAATTCATGCGGAAGCGCGGCTGGAACGACGAAGTTTC
>WNFJ01074737.1_pt3 | contig 10158 bp, 12 predicted proteins | sample 5400461 | NCBI WGS metagenome assembly WNFJ01 (sample SAMN13153349, study PRJNA577476) | soil metagenome | isolation source: 115 cm saprolite on Douglas fir-dominated hillslope | place: USA:California | collected 2013-09-17
CGGCGCAGCGCGTGGTCCTGGAGGTGCGGAACCAGTTCCGCACCCACCCGGGGATCATGAACTACACCGAGAAGCCCGAGTACGGGCGCGTGGTGGACATCTGCACCAAGGACTCGCTGCGCGAACTGGCCACACCCGGGCTGCTCGCGGTGCTGACGCCCATCGCGGTCGGGTTCGCCTTCGGTTACGCGCCGCTGGGCTCCTACCTGGCCGGGGCCATCGCGACCGGGGTGCTGATGGCGGTGTTCCTCGCCAACTCCGGCGGTGCCTGGGACAACGCGAAGAAACTGGTGGAAGACGGTAACTACGGAGGCAAGGGCTCCGAGGCACACGCCGCCACCGTCATCGGCGACACCGTGGGCGACCCGTTCAAGGACACCGCGGGCCCCGCGATCAACCCGCTGATCAAGGTCATGAACCTGGTCTCCCTGCTCGTCGCCACCAGCGTCGTCAAGTACAGCCACAACACGGGCCTGCGGGCCGGTGTGGCCATCGGCGCGGTGGCCATCGTGGTGGCCGCGGTCGTGATCTCCAAGCGGCGCTCGTCCGGCCTGACCCCCAGCGGGTCCGGGGACGGTGCCACGGCCGTGACGGCGCCCGGCCCGGACAGCGCGCCCGCGCCCCGGCCGGCCGGCGACAGCGACGACGGGGCCGCCCCGGCCGAGCAGGCCCGGCAGACGGCAACCTAGCCCGCCCAGCCCCCGCTTCCTCCTTCGTGATCATGAGATTGGATTGCCCGAACAACACCAATCTCATGATCACGACTGGGCGCTGGCCGGAGGGCGCCCCGATTCAGTGACAGCGCCACCGGACGGACTGCGAACGCCCGGCCATGATGGCACCGTGGTGGTTTGGCGGTGCTGCGCGAGGGGAGGCGACGGCGATGGACGGCGGGCACACCCTGGTGGTGCTGCGGCACGCCAAGGCGACCGGTGAACCGGGCGTCAACGACGCCCAGCGCCCGCTGACCGGCCGCGGCCGGCGGAACGCGGACGCGGCGGGCCGGTGGCTGCTGGCCCAGGACCTGACGCCGGACTGGGTGCTCTGCTCCTCGTCGCGCCGCACCCGGGAGACCTGGGAACGGGTGAGCGCGGCGCTCGGATCGGCGGCGCCCGGCGAGAGCGCCGTGATGTTCGAGCCCCGGGTGTACGACGCGGGCGCCCAGGACCTGCTGGACCTGGTCAACGAGCAGCCGGACGACGCGCGCACGCTGCTCACGGTGGGCCACAACCCGGCCTCACAGCAACTGGTCGCGTGGCTGACCGGCCGCTCGGACATCCCGTTCCCCACCTGCGCGCTTGCGGTCATCGGGGTCGGCGAAAGCTGGGCGGCCGTGGCCCCCGGCGGGGGAGAACTGGCCGGGCTCTGGACCCCGCGCGGGGCGGCGTGACACTGGCCGGGGACCCCCGGCGCCGCGCGGCCGCACCGGGCGCTGCGGCGGCAGCCGACCCGGCCCGGCCGCGGCGGGAGCCGGCTCAGCCGCCCGCGGCGGGGCCGTCGTGGGCCTCCACCTCGTCGCGGGACACCCCGAGCAGGTAGAGCACGGTATCCAGGTACGGCACGCTCACCGATGCGTCGGCGGCATCCCGGACCGCCTGCTTGGCGTTGAAGGCGATGCCCATCCCGGCGGCGGCGATCATGTCGAGGTCGTTGGCGCCATCCCCGACCGCGACCGTCTGGCTGAGCGGGACCCCGGCCCGCTTGGCGAACTGCCGCAGCGCCGCCGCCTTGCCCGCGCGGTCGATCACCGGGCCGGTCAGCTTTCCGGTCAGCTTTCCTCCGGCGATCTCCAGGGTGTTCGCCGCCGCGTAGTCGAGCCCCAGGTCGGCCGCCAGGGCGTCGGTGAGCTGGGTGAACCCGCCGCTCACGATGCCACAGCGAAATCCCAGGTGACGCAGGGTCCGGATGAGCGTGCGCGCGCCCGGCGCCAGGGTGACCTCACGGCGGACCTCATCGAGCACGCTCGCGTCCAGCCCGGCCAGCAGCGCCACCCGTTCGCGCAGCGACGTCGCGAAGTCGACATCGCCGCGCATCGCCGAAGCCGTGATCTTGGCGACCTGTTCTGCGCAGCCGGCCCGCGCCGCCAGCAGGTCGATGACCTCGGCAGAGACCAGCGTGGAGTCGACGTCCATGACGATCAGGCGCATCGCCCGCCGGTGCAGCCCGCCGCGCTGGACCGCCACGTCGACCCGTTGCTGGATCGCTTCGCTGGTCAGCGCGGCACGCAGCGCGTCCGGGTCGGCGCCGGACACGTCGAGTTCGATGCAGGTGACCGGCTGGTCGGCGAGCCGGTCGATCCGGTCGATGTTCGCCCCGGCCGCGGCGATCCGCCCGGCGATCGCGGCCACCGCGCTCGGCAACAGCGGGCTGCCCACCACGGTGACGTGCAGCCGCCCGCGCCGCCGCGGCACCTCACCCCAGCCGGTGGTACACTGCGGTGGATCCCGGTGAGGTCGGGGTCGCCCTCGCTGGCGAGCAGCACGCCGAGGATCAGCCGCCCGCGGATGACCACCTGCTCGATGTCCGCGACGGTCAGCTCGTGACCGGCCAGGCCGGAGAAGAGCCGGGAGGTGACCCCGGGCCGGTCACGGCCGGTCAGGGTCACCAGGACGGTGGTGCGCCCAGTAGTCATCGCGCGTAACGCTACCGTCGCCACGGCACTCGTCTGGCCGCCGGCGCGCGTCCGGCGCGACGTGTGTCCCGGCGCCGAGGACCAGCCTCCCGCACCACCCGATTGCGCGCCTCCGGCACGACCATGGGAGGCCCTCCAGGGCCGGGCGCCCGCGAGGGAGGCAGAAAGCGCTCAAGGCAGGAGCAGGTGCACGTCGCCGAACTCGTGCCAGAGGTAGGCGTGTTGCACCGCGGCGGTGTAACACCGGCGGAGCAGGTCATCCCCGGCGAATGCGTTCAGCATCAAAAGATGGGTGGAGCGCGGTTCGTGCAGTCCTGTGAACAGCGCATCCACCACCCTCGGGGGGGTTTGCGGCGTCACCATGTGATGCGTCCAGCCGGAGGATGCGGGCAGCGCGGAGCCTGCCCCGTGCTCCCTGGCGGCCGCCGCCGTCTCCAGCGCGCGCACGACGGTGGTGCCCACGGCGACCACCCGGCCGCCGGCCTGCCGGGTCAGGTCGACGAGCCGGGCCGTGGGCGGCGGGATGTCGTAAGGCTCCGGGTAGGGCTCCTCGCCGCCCTCCAGCGAGGACACGCCGGTGTGCAGCGTAATCGGCGCGATCGTCACCCCGCGCACCACCAGCCGGGCGATCATCTCGGCGGTGAACGGCCGGCTGGCGCTCGGCATCTCGGCGCTGCCCGGTGTGGTGGCGAAGACGGACTGGTACGCCTGCGCAGGCCAGTCCGTCGCGACGTAGGAGTAGTGGATGAACGAGCCGTGCCGCAGCAGGTAGGGGACGACGGCGGTGGACACCCGGACCCGCCACAGCCGGCCGGTCACCCGTGCTGCGAGCGTCGCGACCGCGCCGCCGGGCAGCGGCAGCGCCAGGCCCGGCGAGCCACCGGGGTAGGGCTCGGTGGCATGGCCGCGCACGGCGCGCAGCTCGGCCAGCCAGCTGCCGTCGGGCATGGCGGTGGAGAAGTGCATGACGAGCCCTGGGCCGGCCCGGACCGCGGCCGGCAGGGTGGCCGAGGTGTTGACCACGAGCAGGTCCCCGGGGAGCAGCAGGCCGGGCAGGTCGGCGAACGGGTGATGGGTGATCTCGCCGGTGCGGCGGCGGCTCACCAGCATCCGGACCGCGTCCCTGGGAATGCCGCGTGCCTCCGGCGGCTCGCTGGCCTCCAGGGCGGGCGGCAGCTCGAAGTCGGCCAGTGCGGTCATGACCGTCCCGGGCGGCCGGGTACGGGCTCGGCGGCCGGTGCGCCCGCCGCCGCGAGGTCCGCGGCCGCGAGGTCCGCGGCCGCCTGGTCGCCGGCTGGCATGAGGTCGGCGGCGCGGTACCGTCCGCTCGGCATGCGCTCGCTGATCAGCCTGCGGAACGCGGGCACCACCGACTCGGGCAGCGGCCGGTCGGAGATGTCCTCACCGGGGAACGCGTCCTGGTGCATCTGGGTGCGCAGGTCTCCCGGGTCCACCCGCCAGACCCGGACCGCGACCTCCTCGGCCGCCAGCACGGCGCAGGCCTGTTCCAGCGCCGCCTTGGCCGCACCGTAGCCGCCCCACCCCGCGTACGCCTCGACGGCGGCGTCGGAGGTGACGCTGAGCACGGCGCCGCCGCGCTCGCGCAGGGCCGGCAGCAGCAACTGGGTGAGCGCGATCGGGGCGATCACGTTGACCTCGAAGGCCGTGCGCAGCTCGTCGAGCGGGAAGTCGGCCACGGCGGGCAGCGGGCTGGGGCCCAGCGTGCCGGCGTTGTTGATGAGCAGATCCGGGCCGCCCAGGGTGTCGGCCGCCCGGCGCAGGTCGCCGCGGTGAGCGGGATCGGTGACGTCCCCGGTGAGCGCGCTGACGACGGCGCCGGCCGGCAGCCCGGCCATGGCCGCGCGCAGCGCGGCCCCGTGCCGCGCGTCGACCACGAGCCGGTATCCGTCCTCGGCCAGGGCACGCGCGAGCGCGCGGCCGAGGCCGCGGGACGCGCCGGTCACCACGGCGACGCGGGCCCTGGCCGTGCCCGGGCCGGGCCGGCTGGCAGCATATGTCTCGGTCATGCGATCGACGCTAGGCGCGCCCGCCGGGGGCGGCATCGGCCGCGCGGGCCGGTGGTCCTCCGACTTTGGTCGTAGGACCGGTGCCCGATCCGCCGGGCGGCCCGCGCCGGTAACGTCGGGGTGTGGGCAAGGAACGTTCCGTGGCTGGCGCGGAGGCCCAGGCCGGCGCGAGCGGGGACGCCACGGCCGGCCAGGACGAGGTGCTCCGCGGGGTCAGCGCGGCGGTGCTGGCCGTCACGCGCGAGCTGTCGGTCGGTGACGTGCTCCAGGTGATCGTGCGCTCGGTGCGCTCGCTCGCCGGGGCCAGGTACGCGGCGCTGGGCGTGCCCGACGACCACGGGTCGTTCGCGGAGTTCGTGGTGGACGGTATCTCGGAGCGATGGCGGAAAGCGATCGGCCCGCTGCCCCGCCAGCACGGCCTGCTGGGCGTCATGCTCCGCGAGGGGCAGCCGCTGCGGCTGGCCGACATCAAGGCCGACCCCCGGTTCGAGGGCTGGCCGTCGGCTCATCCCGAGCTCGCCGACATCCTCGCCATGCCGATCAAGGACGGCGACCGGGTGCTGGGCTTCATCTTCGCCGCCAACAAGGCCGCCGGCGGCGGGTTCACCGCGCACGACGAGGAGGTCCTGGCGCTGTTCGCCGCGCATGCCGCGATCGCGCTGACCAACGCCCGCCTCTACGAGCGCGCCCGCCAGCTTTCCGTGCTGGAGGAACGCGCCCGGCTGGCCAGGGACCTGCACGACGCGGTGTCACAAAAGCTGTTCAGCATCCGGGTCAAGGCACGCGCGGCGTCCGTGCTGGCGAGCCGGGATCCGGCGCACGGCGACGCCGACCGCGCGGCTGCGGAGATGGAGAGCGTGGCCGCCCTGGCCGGTGACGCCCAGGCCGAACTGCGCGCGGTCATCGACGGGCTGGCCCCGCCGGAGATCTCCGAGGGCGGCCTGGCTGACTCGCTGCGCCGGTACGCGCTGCTCGCGGGCAAGGCGCACGGGGTGCGGGTGCGTTTCGTCGCGGACGACCTGCCGCCGCTCGGCGCGGACCGGGAGGCCGCCCTCTACCGGATCGCCCAGGAAGCGCTGCACAACGCGCTGCGCCACTCCGGCGCGGCCGAGGTCCGGGTGTCGGTGTGCGCGGCGGCCAGGCGAGTCACCCTGGAGGTGAGCGACCAGGGCAAGGGCTTCGACCCGGAACTGGCCACCGGCGGCCGCGGCCTGCCCTCGCTGCGGGAACGGGCTGCGGGGGCGGGCGGCTCGCTGGTGGTCCGCTCCGCGCCCGGGCGGGGCACGACGGTGCGGCTGGTCATGCCGGCCGAGCGCGGCGGGAACGGCGGCCGGCGATGAGCGCGCCCGGCAAGATCACCGTCCTGATCGCCGACGACCATCCCGTGGTGCGCCAGGGGCTACGGGTCCTGCTCAGCCTGGAGAGCGACATCGAGGTGGTGGCCGAGGCCAGCGACGGCGCGGAGGCCGTGGAGTTGACCGCGGCGGTGGCACCGGACGTGGTGCTGCTCGACCTGAAGCTGCCGGGGCTGGACGGGCTCGGCGTGCTGGCGGAACTGCGGGATGCCGGGATGCCCGCCCGCGTGCTGGTGCTCACCAGCGTGGCCGACCCCGCGTCGGTGACCGTGGCGATGCGGGCCGGCGCTGCGGGCTTCCTCTATAAGGACGTAGACCCGGACGCGCTCGTCCGGGCGGTCCGGTCGGTGCATGACGGGCACACCGTCCTGGCCCCCGAGGCGGCTGGCACGCTGGTCCGCTCCAGGGCCAGGTCCGCGGCCGTGAGCGGCCTCGACGCGCTGACGGCGCGGGAGCGGGAGGTGCTCGCCCAGATCGCCGAGGGGCGCTCCAACCGGGAGATCGCCCGCCTGCTGCACATGTCGGAGAAGACGGTGAAAACGCACGTCAGCTCGGTTCTGGCCAAGCTCGGCGTGGCCGATCGCACGCAGGCGGCGCTGTACGCCGTGCGCAACTCGCCGGCTTGAGCAAGCCGTCCGCACACAGCGTCTTGGTGGCATGTCTCATGACGTAGGTTCATCCTGACGGGTGCCGCTGGAAGGGAGCCGGATGTCCGACGAGGTGGTGCGGTTGCGCGGTGTCGGCGTCCGCCGGGGTGACTCGATGCTCATCCGCGACATCACCTGGACCGTCCATGCCGACGAGCGCTGGGTGGTCATCGGCCCGAACGGCGCGGGAAAGACAACCTTGCTCCAGGTCGCGGCCGCGCAGCTATACCCCACCGAGGGCAGCGCGCGGATTCTGGGCGAACGGCTCGGCGCGACGGACGTGTTCGAGCTGCGCCCCCGGATCGGGCTGGCCAGCGCGGCCCTCGCGGACCGGGTGCCGCCCAATGAGAAGGTGATCGACCTGGTGCTGACCGCCGCCTACGCGATCGTCGGGCGGTGGAAGGAGGATTACGACTCCACCGACGTCACCCGGGCGGTGGAACTGCTGGACGCGCTGGGCTGCGCGCACCTGATCCGGCGCAGGTTCGCGACGCTGTCGGAGGGGGAACGCAAGCGGGTCCAGATCGCTCGCGCACTGATGCCCGACCCGGAACTGCTGTTCCTCGACGAGCCCGCGGCGGGCCTGGACCTCGGCGGGCGGGAGGACCTGGTGCGCCGGATCGCCCGCCTCGCCACCGACGGGACCGCGCCCACCATGGTCATCGTGACCCACCACGTCGAAGAGGTGCCGGCCGGGTTCACCCACGCGATGCTGATGCGCCGCGGTTCTGTGCTCGCGGCCGGGCGGCTGGAGCGGGTGTTCACCGAGGAGAACCTGTCCAAGTGCTTCGGCGTGCCGCTGGCCATCGAGCACCGCAACGGCCGCTGGTCCGCCCGCACCATGCTCTGATCCTCCGGCAGCCCGGCAGCCCCGCAGCCCCGGCAGATCGTCCGGCCCGCGCGGCGCCGGCTACCGGCCAAACCGCGCGGGAGCCGGAGATTTGCGGTGGCCCCACCTGGGGCAGAAGAGAAGTATGCGCCGTATGGGCCGTCACCTGAGCCGCCGGTATCCGGGCAGCCGCGATGAAGGGTGACTGGGTCGAGATCGTGATCGACGCGGGCGGCAGCACGAAGACCTACGAAGTCGCCGCGACCAGGGCCGGCCGCCGGGTGGAGGTGGTCAACCGGCGCGGGGTGGTCGAGGTCAACGAGGTGACCCGCAGCGGCGTGGTGGTGCGGACGGCCCGGTTCATGTCCAGCCGGGTGCTCGCGCTGGTCGAGCATCCAGCGCCCCGGCGCCCCGAGCCGCTCAGGCTGCGCGCTTCCGGCAACGGCTCACCGGACTAGGCCCCTCCCGGCGGCCCCGCCGCCCGGCACCGAGACGGCCGAATGGCTCCTCCCGCGGCGGCACCGAGACGGCCGAATAGCTCCTCCCGCGGCGGCCCCAGGCGGCTGCCGCCATCCCGTTGTGCTGCGCCGTCCCCGCGTCTGGCATGATCTAAAGACGATGAGCAGCCCCAAGACCCGCCGCTTCCCCGTGACCGTCACCCGTCTTCCGGTTATTCGCTGCCAGCTTTGCCGGCGCACCCTGGCGGCCCGGCCGGGCCAGGCGAGTGCGGTGATGACGGAGCACTACCGCCGGGAGCATCCCGAAGTGCTCGACGCCGCGGCCAGCCGGCCAAGCTGAACGCCACCGCCAGCAGCGGTCAGGTGCCGGGATGGGCCGGCCTGACCTGGACGATGCCGCCTTCGGCGAGCCTGGTGTCGGCCGGGGCACGCGCCGCAGGCCTGTGCCGGGCAGGCGGACCTGAGGATCGGCTCACAACGGTCCTCCTACCCGGCGTTCGGTTCGGCTACCGCCCGCAGGAAGCCGCGCTGCACCGCCTCGGCGATCATCACCCTGGCGTAGCCGCCCAGCGACGCCGAGCCGTCCTCGATCAGCTCCACCTTGGACAGCACCTGGTCCACGGGGACGCCGTGAGCCACCCAGGTGCCGCCGCCGGTCCGCATGTTCAGCAGCATCGGCTGCAGCCGGTCCAGCGCGCGGGCGAACCGTGCCTCCGGCGTGCGCCGTTCCTCGAACTCGTCCCACAGGGCGCGCACCGCCGCGGCCTGTCGGACGGGCAGCAGGGCGAATATCCGGTCCGCGGCGGCGCGCTCGGCGTCTTGCTGGCGGGCCTGCGCCGCGCTGTCGGAGTACAGGAACAGGTCGCCCGCGTCGATCTCCACCATGTCGTGCACCACCAGCATGGCCATCACCCGGCCAAGATCGGTGCCCGCCGGGGCGTGACCGCCCAGGGCCAGCGCCATCAGGGCCAGGTGCCAGGAGTGCTCGGCGGAGTTCTCGTGCCGCGATCCGTCGGTGATCCGGCTCTGCCTGGCCACGGTTTTCAGCCGGTCGGCCTCGACCACGAACCGGATCTGCCGCTCCAGCGATTCATCAGCGCCCATGACACCAGGATCCCGTAGCAAGGCGCCGGCGTGCGCGCGCCGCGGGCGCCCGGGCCGTGCCGGTTGCGCGGGATCCCGTGCGCAGGCGGGTTTCCGGCCGCCCGGCCACCCCCGCTGTCAGGCCTCTGAGCAGGCATGTCATCATGATCCTGGGGGACCCAAGATGAATCGGGGGACCGGCTTCATCACGCTCACCCTGGCGGACATCAGCCCGCCAGGGTGGGCCTCCCCGGTGTCTCGTAATGCGACTTCTTCTTTTAAGCCTGCGCTTCCTTGGGTTACTCAAATCCGAGGTAGCGTCGGGTCATGACCGACGCGGACCTGCTCCGTGCGGCTAGGCTGCGCCGGGTCGGCGACGGCCGTCACCACATCGTGTGCCGCGCCTGTGGCGCGGTGGCCGACGTCGACTGCGTGGTCGGCCATGCGCCGTGCCTGGAGCGCGCGACCGAGGCCGGCTTTGTCATCGACAAGGCAGAGGTCCCGTTCCGGAGGCTGTGCCCCCGCTGCCGAACCGGCACGGGCGCGCCGCGGGCGGCGCTGCGCCCGGCTGACGGTCCCATCCACCGGCGAGGCTGAGTCAGGTCCGGGCACCGGCTGGCCAGCGGTCGGGCCTGGCGGGCCTGGCCGGCGGGCGGGCCTGGGCGCCGGCCAGGCCTAGCCGTCGCGCAGCCGGACCAGGTGCTTGCGGAATACCTGCTCCATATGCCCGTAGAAGTCGACGATCAGCCGGAGCTCGTCGTCGGAGTACCGGGCCGCCATCTCCCGCCAGTCCCTGAGCATCGGCACGAAGACGCTCGCCACCTCCCGCACCGCCTTGTCCAGGGCGAGCCGGACCACCACGCGCCGGCGGTCGTGCGGATCCCGCTCCCGGCTCACGAAGCCGGCCTCCTCCAGCCTGTCGATCACGCCGGTGATCGAGGCCGTGGTCAGGCCGGTGGCCCTGGCCAGTTCACCGGCCGTCATCTGCCCGCTGAAGCTGAGGATGTTCAGGCAGTTCAGGTCCGTACTGTTGATGCCGATCCGCTCGGCGGCGGCCTGGCCCATGAGCTGCATCAGGGAGCCGGTCCGGCGGATTGCCGCCGCGAAGGCCACCTCGAGTTCCGCCC
>WNFJ01180488.1_pt1 | contig 10158 bp, 11 predicted proteins | sample 5400461 | NCBI WGS metagenome assembly WNFJ01 (sample SAMN13153349, study PRJNA577476) | soil metagenome | isolation source: 115 cm saprolite on Douglas fir-dominated hillslope | place: USA:California | collected 2013-09-17
CTCTTCCATCTGAATGAGGAGACCGATATTCAACTGCTGAATCTTCCCTGCAAGGACCTGGACATCTTCCTGCGTGAAAAAGGCGAAGCCCTTCGCGCCAGCCTTCAGGGTGTACGTTCCCGGAAGCAATCCCTTGAATTCATAAAAACCGTCCCGGTTGGTGGTGGTATCCAGTGAAGCGCCGGCCGCGCTGGTCAGACGTACCGCCGCTTTTGCAATGACTCCGCCCGAGGGGTCGGTTACGACGCCATTCAGTCCGCCAGTAGCCGTCTGCGCATGCAAAATCCCGCTGAAGGGAAAAATCGACAGAAAAAAAACAAAACTCAATAGAACAATTCGACCGGGCCGAAAACTCATCAGCTCTCCTGGGTGAATATAATTGGGTCTAGCGCGATGCAGCATTACGGTATGGCCGCTTCCCCACCGGGTGCGCTGCCGAGGCTCCATGGCGAAAGGATTGTGGAGGGGTTGCTCTTGGGGGAAGCCTCCAGAATGGGCTCGACTCCGCCAAGCAAGTTAATCACGGTGGACACACCGTTCGGTCCGCCCTCGGTTGCCACGATCATGACGGCCTCACCCATCTGCAAGTCCGCCAGTGTGGCGGCAGGTATGAGGCCAATCATCTGTTGCAGATCGGCAGAACCGCCGCCTACCGGCCTTCCCATGCCGCCGGGTGGCGGCCTACTGGGTTTCGCACCTTGCTCCCCATTCACAGGGGAGCCGACGGCACTAGATTTGGGGGCGGGCGACTGTCCTTCGGTAGGAGTTCCTTTCAAGCGCATAGCGATTCGCTGCGCCATTTGCGCAGGTAGCTTGCGAAACTGCGACTCCGTCGTGATTTTCACGGTGATGGGTCTCTTCGAAAGCAGATCCTGGACGGTGATGGTGCCCGCGGAGGCGTCGAGTACGGAAATTGTGCCGGCGATATTTCGAAACGTACCGGAGACGATCTCTTCGGCACTGAGGCCGGTGCCATCCGCGCTGCGAGTGCCGCGAGCGCGAAGCTGATCGCCCGGCTTGATCTGGTCGACTGGCGCGGGCTTGGCATCGTCAAATTTCACGGAATCGGGGGCGTAGCGGCGGAGAACGGTGTTCTTCGAAAGATGAATGGCAACACTCTTTTTCTCGCCAACGGCTGGAAGAGAAATGGTGACTGTGCTGGTGGCGGCATCCACGGAGCTGACCAGCCCACCGGTGCCGTGTTTCTGCCACTCTTCGCGGTCCCGGGATTGTTTATCCGCAATGTCCGCTTTCCGCATAGCGATTACAGATGTGGCCAGAACGGATTTTCCATCGTCGGCAAGCTTGCCGAGCACAAGAATGCGGTCCCCGGGTTGAACGTCCGCTAGCTGGATTGGAGTGGCGTCCTTCAAATCCTTATGCCCGGGCGCGATTCGAACGAGCTTCGTGGCTTCCTGGACCTGAACGATCATGTCGCCTCCAGAGTCCGTGGTCACTATGATGGTATTCCCCGAAATCGACTTAACTGTTCCCACGGGACGCGCCGCGGCAGAAGTTTGCGTGGACCGCTGCTGCCCCGCCGGTGCCTGGGCAGCTGGAGAGCCGGCAGCACCTCCCGTGCTGAAACCCAGGCAAATCGCCGCCATCCACAGAGCTCGTTTACCTACAGGCCTGTCCCAAATCACCATCTCAAAGTCTCGCTTCTCTATTTGCCCTTTTTAATGCCAATCATGACGACAGGGTGCGGCAATTCCCGGCCAACCACACCAAGGATTCAGGTCAGCCATTAGACGTACATGGGGGTGAATATCGTTTCACAAGCAGGCTTATTTTCCGCGGAAATGACAATCGCAAGTTCATGAAGAATAGAGCACTTACGCGACATGCCGTAGCGGAAGCGTGTGGGAGTCGAACCTAAACCGCACGATTGTTCAGTTACTGAATCGATTGAGTCCCCGCAACCAAATTGGGAACAGTTGGGTTCAAAATCGAGGCCTCTTTTTCCACCGCCTCGCGGTGAGCATTCCCGATGATGTGACCGTAGATCCCGAGTGTCATGCGCGCGTCTGAGTGGCGTAGCTGCTTCTGTGCGACTGTAGGCGCGGCGCCGCTCGCGAGGAGCAGGCTGCGTGAGTGTGCCGGAACGCATGAAACCCGCAGCGTGGGATTTTCAGCGCATCGAGGATGGGGCAGCGTGCTTGTCGTACTACGTTTTCCGCAATGAAGAGATGGCCTCGGCTGTTCAGGAAGAGAAAACCCTATCTTTGGTCGAGGAACTCTTTCAGGGTTGCGGCGAGCGATGCGGGGATTGGTGGAGTCGCTACGCTGTTGACGCTCTTCGGCGTTTGGAGCTTTCCGCGCCACACTGTTCGACGAATTTTGGGCTCTGGCCCCGCGCGTCAACGCTGGGCTTTTCCTAGTCAGTCCAAAATTAGTAGCCGAGCGAACAGTAAATTGGTTTGAACCTGTTTCGGGACTTCCTGCGCTCGATGAACCGCGGCCCGTCCAGAAGGATGTACGCTAGGCAATCAACGAAGTGTTTCCGTTTTTCCTCCGGCGCCTCCGGCGGATCCTTGTCCATCACGTTGCCCTTGAATTCCCGGAACCGCAGATGCTTCATCTGGTAGACCAGCTCGTCAATGCCCCCGCAACGATCCCAGATGGTGAGCCGCGGGCGCTGCTCCGTCTTGTCCCCAACCGTATACGTCGTCGGTTTCAGCGCTTCGTTAATCAGATCAAAGCCACTCAGGTCGCGGTTCTTCTTCGCCGGGTTGAAGTAGACTCCGCATTCGCGGTATTTGTCGAAGTAGGATTTCTCCTCTTCGGCGTTGAAGTATCGGCCGGCAACGTCCATCAGCCGATATCGGGGCATCAGCCCAAGCGGTGCTTCATCGATGCCTTTCAGCTTCTACGCGTAATCCCGCGTGACTAGGTTTTTCTGCTGGTGGAGCTCCTCGGGCCACCACGATCACACCACCACCAACTCGCCTTCTTTGTTTACCGCCACCCACAGGAACGCATGGGCTGTCCGCGGATGCGGGTCGCAAGCCAACCAGATCGTGTAACGGTCGGTTCTCTGGTGGCCCTGCTCGTCGCTCAACTCCTCCATGTCGTGCGGCGTCAAATGGATCGTTCCCTCGAACGATGGAAAGACGAGCTGGCCGCCCATCGCGCCTTAATCGATCTCATGCTCCTGGTAGGTTCTACAAAAGGGGAAGACAACAAAAAACTTCTCAACCTTCTCGGAGGAGCAGCCTCACACAGCGACAACTGGTCATTAGGAGTTGTGTGTCGCTCCTTGTCGCTTGCTAGAGGACATGTCCAGGGACATATTGGGCTTGACTCCGACCCCGTACAGGCACTTTGGGGGCTTGACGCCCTGCCGGCAATAGTGGTCTATTCCGCATGCGCGTCCGGCGCGCTTGTACGAAAGAGCCGAGGAAAGCCGAGGCCATGATCCGCAAGGACATTCTCCAGAAGTTCCCAGACCTCTTCGGGACCAAGAAAATAAACGGCCGGGAAGTCAATGTCGAACAGACCATCGCCACGCTCACACGAGAGCTGGGCCCGGAGATCGCCGCGGCGCTAACCGCGCGTCGGGTGCTACTGCAGTCCCCCGCGCCGGTCGCCAAGAAATATGCCTGGCCGAAGTGGGACGACACGTTTGAAGATCCCGTGAAGGGGCGGTTTTGGACATTTCGCCAAATAGTCCAAGGTCTGATTGACAACTTTCTCGGCCGGGACAGCGAGTGGCGCTGGCGGCTCAACGACGAGGTGCCCATTCCGAAGGACGCCCACCCCTTGACGAATCCCGGCTTGGAGCTCACCGGGCCGTGGCATCCGCTGGACATGGCCTTCAACGCGTTGAATAGCCCTGCACCCATGAATATGCCGGACTTTGAAGACGCCTCCCCGCCCCACTTCCAGCCCGATGGCACGCCCACAAATCAGCCGGTGGGGATTTTTGCGGCTATTCAGAACGCCAAAGAGATTTTCGAAGGCCGCTGGGCAGACCGCACGTACGAGGTGGCGAAGAAAGGCCAAAAGCGCGCGTACAAGATCAACAAGCCTCCCGGGCAGTGGCCCACCCGGTTTGCGCGTCCTCCCGGCATACACGTGCGGTATGATCACATCCAGGTCGATGGCCAACCGGTGCCCGGCGTGATTCCCGTCACTCTCCTCTGGGCCCTCAACAACTACGGATCCCTCACACGCGCGGGCGCGGGTGTGTACTACTACATTCCGAAAACCCAGACACCTCAGGAAGCACTCATTGTGGAGAAGCTCCTGGCACGGCTGGAAGGTCTGATCGGAGTCCCGGCTGGCACCATCAAGATCAAAGTTCTTTATGAGGAGGGAAATGCGGGCCGGTTCTTGCCTGCGATCGCCTGGGTCTTGCGGCGCCGGCTCCTCGGGACAAACGTCGGCCGCTGGGACTACTTGGCCAGCCTCATCGAGATGTGGAAGGACGACCCGAAGGGCGTCTTTCCGGATCCGCAGTCCATCGGTATGGCCTCGCCGAACATGATTGCCTATCAGCGGTACAACGCGCTGATGATGCTCATGGCGGGCATGAAGGATGGCCAACTCAGCCAGGGCGCCCCCATTGGAGGGATGGCGGCGGTGATGATCTATCAATCGGCGGACTCCTATGGCCGCTCGAGGTATAACCCGCTGGCCCTGCGCGCGATGGTCATTGACAAACTGCGAGAGCGGCTGTTGGGTCTGATGTTTGTTGGCGAAGAGCCACTTCCTGCAGCTCAACAGCTAACTCTGGAAGACATCCTTGCACGCCGAGCGAAGGGACGACTTTACGACGCTTATCGGCAAAGCTGGGTAGCCAGCCCGGAACCAGCATACGTCGCCGCCGGCAATGCACCCTTGCGGGCCCCAGTGACGCAGCTCCAAGCAATCCTCGATGCGCCGCGAGAAACTGTGGACGTGAAAGGGAAGCCGGTGCCAACGGTTGCCAGTGGACTCGTTGACGCGGAGCGGCTTCTGCTGCAATCCCGTGGCTTATTGAACGCGCAAGGCAAAATCATGCCCCGGGTCATCACCAAAAAGACGCTTGACACTCCGGAGAAACTCTTCACGCAGGAACTTTGGGATGCCATCTATGGCGTGCCGAAGGGGGGATGCCATCTATGGCGTGCCGAAGGGTGAGATCACCGTTGAGCATATCCAACACGCGTTTTACATGGCGGCGAACTACGGCTTCCAGATCCTCAACGGCAACTTCGCGGCGGCGATCGACGACTACGAACTTTCGCTGCGGTTCATGAATGACCTCGCCACCTACCGGATCGATGTGTCGTGGCTGTGGAGCCTCGTCCATCACCAGGCCGCCATCACCAAGGACGGCTACCTCAAGAGGCCGGCGCTCACCGAGGATGGAGTCGTGCCGGGTGTGAACGCCTTCGAGGTCAAGGCCGGGACCCGCTTCACCAGGGAGCTATTCGAGAAGTTGTGGAACTACCACAACGAATGGACAGCAGAGTTCTTCGCCGAGCAGGACCGCCACGGCGACCCGGGCCGCTTTGACCGCACCAAAGCTCCCATCATAATGGAAATCTTGAAGCGCCAGTTGCTTTCGCCCCGCTACATCCAGCACAGCGCCCGCGTGCTCTTCGTCGTGGGGCAGGCGAATAAGCAGGAGCGCGCGGAGATTCTGGATGCAATCTTCGACCTCTCCCGCGAGGAAATCGTCAAGCGTCTTGAAGCAGGCACACTGAACAAAATCGCTTTAGCCGCCCACGCCTATGTCTATGACGTCTTTCTGGGCATCGAAGGAGAGCAGCGCCCGCACACTTTAGTCTTAGGCCCTCGGTAGCGCTGGACCCCAGGGCACCAAGTGCCTTGGTCAGATCAAAGAATTAAGAGGACCCTTTGTCTACGCACCAGAGTTCGGTGTTGGCGAGTGCAGCCCCCGTCGAGAAGGAGATGTATCCGCCGCGTGCCTATGCTTGGTACGCGGTAGGGGTGCTCACTATCGCCTATATATTTTCCTTTATCGACCGACAAATTCTGAACTTGCTGGTGGGGCCAATCCGACGGGATCTCGGCATCAGTGACACGAAGATGAGTCTGCTGATGGGCTTCAGCTTCGCGATCTTCTACTCGTTCTTTGGCATTCCTCTTGGCCGCCTTGCAGATTCTAAGAGCCGCCGCACAATCATCGCCGCTGGCATGCTGCTTTGGAGTCTGTTGACGGCCGGGTGCGGGCTGGCTAAGAACTTCGGGCATTTCCTACTGCTAAGAATGGGAGTGGGCATCGGTGAAGCTGCTCTCTCACCGTCGGCCTATTCTCTGATATCCGACTACTTCCCCAAGGAGAAACGGTCCACAGCAATCAGCGTTTACTCCATGGCATTCTACATCGGCTCAGGCATCGCCTTCCTTCTGGGTGGGTTGGTAGTCGGATTCGCTTCCGCCAAATCAGGTTGGAGCCTACCGGTCGTGGGTGCCATTCGGCCATGGCAGTTGATCTTTTTCATTGTGGGGTTACCAGGGGCGGTGCTCGCTCTTCTTCTCTACACGGTGAGGGAGCCGACAAGGAAGGGTGCCCGGTTCACTAAAACTGCGGACGGAAAGGCAAAGGTTGCTCAAGTGCCTTTGCGCGACGTCATCGCCTACATGCGCAAGAACCGGGCGACTTTCCTTTGCCACAATGTCGGATTCGCATTGCTGGCTTTTTCGAGCTTCGGCAGCGCCGCGTGGATTCCGACTTTCTTGATCCGTAGGTATGGTTGGACGAGCTCCCAAGCCGGTGTGGCCTTCGGCACAATTCTTTGCATATTTGGGACGCTTGGGATCGTCACCGGCGGCCGAGTCGCAGACTGGTTGGCTCAGCGTGGTTATCAAGACGCCAATATGCGCGTTGGGTTGATTGTGGCTCTTGCGTGGCTACCAACGGGAATGCTCTTTCCCTTGATGCCCAATGGAAGCTTTGCCGCCGCCCTCCTGATTCCCACGGTTTTCCTGATGGGCCAGCCCGTGGGTGTCGCGGCGGCTGCGATCCAGGAAATGATGCCCAACGCCATGCGCGCCCAGGCATCCGCGCTCTACCTATTTGTGATCAATCTCATCGGCCTTGGTGCTGGCCCGACCGCGGTGGCAATGATGACGGACTTCGTCTTTCATAAGGACAAGGCAATTCACTATTCGTTAGTGGTAGTAGGGACCTTGGCGCACCTCGGAGCTGCAACGCTCTTGTGGATCGGTTTAAAGCCTTTTCTGCGCAGCCTCGATCTCTCAAAGGATTGGACGAAGATCAACGTCTAGATTCCGGGGGTTCCGCATGGAAAACATCGCTCCCAATACGACTCTCATTGACGTGGAGTACCTCGGCAATCCAAGGGTCATCGCGGCATGCCTCATCGAAGGCCAGGGAAGCGTGGCGATTGTTGATCCCGGCCCCGCTTCGGCGCTGGCCACACTTAGAAAGAAGCTCGATCAACTGGGTCTTGGGGTCAAGGGCGTAAATGCGATCCTGCTGACGCACATCCACCTCGATCACGCTGGCGCTACCGGCACGCTGGTGCGCGAAAACCCTCGCATCCGGGTCTACGTTCATGAGCGAGGCGCGCCGCATCTGATCGATCCGGTGAAGCTTCTCGACAGCGCCCGGCGTCTCTATGGAGACGAGATGGAGCGGCTCTGGGGCGAGTTTCTGCCAGTGCCAGCAGAAAACGTTACTGCGTTGGCAGGGGGCGAGCGGTTGAGCCTGGCCGGCCGACAACTCGAAGTAGCGTACACCCCCGGACACGCCGTGCACCACGTAAGCTACTTCGACACGGCCACTGGCCTGGCCTTCGTCGGTGACACAGCAGGAATCCGAATCGCAAATGGGCGACCCATTTTGCCCCTCACGCCTCCGCCGGACATCGACTCAGAGGCCTGGGCAAGTAGCTGGGAGCGAATTCAAAAGTGGCGGCCGGAACGGCTCTTCCTCACGCACTTTGGTGCTGCCGATGACTTCGGAGAACACCTGAAGGAGTTGCGAGAACGGCTGGAGGAGTGGAGCATGGCCGTTCGCGAATCGCTTAAGGATGGCCAGACCGACGCCGAGCGAGCAGCGCAATTCACGCAGCAAGTCATGACGACGTTGAAGTGCCACATGTCCGAGCAGGATGCCAGCCGCTATGCGCGCGCCGCAGCGCTGGACTTGTGCTGGTACGGGCTAGCCAGATATTGGCGCAAACGGGGTCTGAACTGAAACCCTGCGGCGATCCGCCATCCTCGGAAGTCATCTTCTTGCATGAATTACTTGAACGGCGGGAATAGACGCGAAGCGTTGTCGTAGAGAATCTTGTGTTGGGCCGCTTCCGAGCGGGGCAGTGCCTTGAACTTCGCGATGTTCTCCCCCACGTCCCGCACTCCGAAGCCCGGCCAGTCCGTGCCGAAAAGCACCTTGTCAGCGATTTCCTCGAGCCGTGGGAAATATTCCAGCAGCAGTTCTGCGGTGGAATACCGGAGATATCCATGTACATGTTTTTGTGCCGGCGGACGAGGAAGAACGCCTCGTCCATCCAGAGCGGACGACCGCCATGCGCCAGGATTATTACTAGGTCAGGATAATCCACCGCGACGTCGTCAGCGAAAATGGGCTGGGCGTATAGGTTGCGTGCGCCCGGGAAGATGGAAGTGCGGGTATGGATCTTGATCGGGGGGCCCATGGCCTGCGCGCGCTCGTAAATCGTCGCCAGTGGCCCGAGGCCATCGCGGTAGGCATTGGGCGAGAACAGCTGATGCGGCGGATGAATCTTCAGGGCCCGAATGCCGATCTTCACTAGCCGATCGACCTCGGTCCCAGCATCGTTGACGTGTCGCGGATACACCGAGCCAAACGCAATGAGCCGTCCAGGCGACGCGGAACAATAGCGGGCAGTCCAGTCGCTCACCTCTGACGTGTAGCCAATAACCTCCGGGCTGACAGAACTAATCAACCCGGTACGCTCGACTCCCACCTCATCAAGGTATTTCAGAAAGGCAACAGGATCGGCGGAGAACTTCTCGATCTGGGCGAAATTATAGCGGCTGTGTCTGGTCAGCTCAAGCACCGCCGGTTTCAGCTTGCCAAGTGGCTGGATGTGGATGTGAATATCGATGACGGAGGTCACGTCGGTTCAGGGCTCAGTTTGCGGAATCGCGCGCATATCTGCCGTCGAACTGCTCGAAGACCGGCCTCAATGTCCGCTGAACAAGGAAAAATAAGCCTCTTCGCCGAGCCACTCGGCACTGTGTGCTCGAGTCTCGCGGAGCAAGTGGAAGTTTGGGTCGAATTCCTGGGCCACCACGCGCTGGTCTTGCGCGTCGTAATAGCGGATGACATAGTGCCCCTCAGACAGCGCTAACACGTCAATCGCCCGGCTATCATCGAAGCTGAGTCCCATTTGGGACATCAAGTCGACAAGCATGTATTCCACGGCACGGATCGTCACACTTTGTCCGCCGCTGCCCAGGGGGCCGTAGCGGCTTTCGATCAACGCCCGCCCTCGCAGCGCACTCACAGATCGCACACGCCTCCGGCGCCTCGTCGCGCAACAACCGGGATATCCGGCACACGTATTGTGCTGGACGGCGAGCCGAACCGGTTCAGCGTGCCTCCACTGGCGGCGATCAGAGGCCCGGCCTACAGATCAGCCGGACAGCGAACCCGGAGATGCTGGGACCATTCGAAGTAGCCATCCTCGCCGATCCACTCCGCGACGTGCGCGCGGATCTCGCCGACAAATCGGAAACTGGCGTCGAACTCGTGGGCCACCATGCGCTGGTCTTCTCCGTCGTAATAGCGCACGACGAAGCGCCCGACGGACACCTCCAGCACATCGATGGTCCGGGCATCTTCGAAGTTGAGCCCCAGATGGAACGTCAGCGCAGCGATGTCGTAATCCGTGCCGTCAACGGTGACAGTCTGCTGGCCGCTCCATAAAGGCCCGTAGCGACTTTCAATCAAAGCCCGGCCCCGCAACTGAGCCACGCCCCGCCTACCTTTCCGGCACCCCCGCGCAAGGCCGCTTGAATATCAGGTGCACGCCGATTGTGCCATAGGCCATGCCGTCCTTATTCGGCGCAATCAGAGGGGTCGAGCTGACCAGTTCCCAGCCGTCGCTGCCCGCCCCATTGATCCAGGTCTCTAGCCCGCTCACCATTCCCTCCGGCGTTTCCGTGAAGACAACCATCCGATCAAAGTACTCC
>WNFJ01303700.1_pt2 | contig 10158 bp, 11 predicted proteins | sample 5400461 | NCBI WGS metagenome assembly WNFJ01 (sample SAMN13153349, study PRJNA577476) | soil metagenome | isolation source: 115 cm saprolite on Douglas fir-dominated hillslope | place: USA:California | collected 2013-09-17
CGGGCTTCCTGTTCGCGTGGTAATTCAGCCGCTTGAGGGCGAGCCGCTAGTTGAAGAAAAAATGACCGCGGCTTTCGACGAGCATGAAAAAGGGAAGCTCGTCAATTCAGGACCGTACAACAGGCTTTCACCGCAAGAAGCGATCGCGAAAATGGCGGCGTTCGCGGAGCAAAAAGGATTCGGACGCGCCGAAACAATTTTCAGGTTGAAGGATTGGGGCATTTCGCGCCAAAGATATTGGGGCACGCCGATTCCGGTGGTCTACTGTCCGAAAGATGGCCTGGTGCCGGTGCCGGACAAAGATTTGCCGGTGCTTCTGCCTCCGAATCCGAAGCTCACGGGCATGGGTGAATCGCCTCTCGCCTCGACGCCGGAATTTGTGAATACAACTTGCCCGAAGTGCGGCGGACCTGCGAAGCGGGAAGCCGATACGATGGACACGTTTGTAGATTCGTCTTGGTATTTCTACCGTTATACCGATCCGCACAACGACAAAGCGCCTTTTGATTCAGCCAAGGCCGCCTACTGGTTCCCGATTGACCAGTACATCGGTGGAATCACGCACGCTATTCTACACCTGCTCTATTCGCGGTTTTGGTGCAAGGTGATGCGCGACCTCGGGCTGATCAAACATAACGAACCCGCTGCGCGCCTCTTTACGCAAGGCATGGTGCAAAAGGGCGGCGTGGCCATGTCCAAGTCCAAGGGCAACCTTGTCGGTGCGGAAGACATGGCACAAAAATATGGAGCTGATACGGGGCGGCTGTACACACTCTTCGCCGCGCCGCCGGAGAAAGACCTGGAATGGAGCGAAGAGAGCATCGAAGGCTCCTGGCGGTTTCTGAACCGCGTGTGCACGCGGAAGGAGGTCGCGGGCTGAAGAGCGGAAGCATCGATGTCGCAACCGCCACTGCAAAAGAGAAAACCCTGCTGCGTAAGGTGCATCAAACACTGCGCCGGGTAACGAGTGACTTCGAGACGCGCTGGCATTTCAATTCGGCGATTGCGCTGATCATGGAGCTGACCAACGAGATTTACTTGCAGGAGCCGCTGGAAAAAAGCGTACGGCCGGAAGTTCGCAAGCAACTGCTGGAACTGCTGACGCTGATGCTGGCGCCCATGACGCCACACCTTGCGGAAGAACTATGGGAAATGCTCGGACATTCAGGCGGATTGTGGACAGCGGGCTGGCCGGCGTTTGATGAGGCCTTGACGCGCGAGGACGAAGTCGAAATCCCCGTGCAGGTAAATGGTCGCCTGCGGGGCAAGGTGAAAGTCGCCGTGGGGATTGGGGAAGAAGAAGTCGTAAAGCTGGCGCAAGCCGATCCGGTAATTGCGCCTCATCTCGCCGGCAAACGCATCGTGAAGCGCATTTTCGTGCCGGACAAATTATTGAATCTCGTCGTGGCTTAGGGGGGATGGCATGATGGAGAGCGCGGCAAAACAGGCGGCGGAGCGAGCTCAAGAGCAGGGCGAGAGCAGGGAGGCAGAATGAGGGCGGAACTCGGCGGCGTGGTGGTTCTCGATTTCGGCGGGCAGTATACGCAGCTGATTGCGCGCCGCATCCGCGAACAGCAAGTGTTCTCCGCCATCTTGCCATGCACCTCTTCGATCGACGAAATCCACAAGTTGCAACCTGCGGGCATCATTCTCTCGGGCGGTCCAAGTTCAGTTTATGACGCTGATGCGCCCAAGTGCGATCCAAAGGTGCTGGCGCTGGGAATTCCGGTCCTTGGGATTTGCTACGGGATGCATTGGATCACTCACACCCTGGGCGGCACGGTGGAGAAGGCAGAGCGGAGGGAGTATGGCCGTGCGCAATTGAGTTTAGGAGAGGCCAAAGAGCACGCGGCATCCAAGCTGTTCACGGGGCTTCCAGCGTCACTGCGCGTATGGAACAGCCACGGCGATCACGTTCGAACGCTCCCGGAAGGATTTCGTGCCACTGCGCGGACAGAAAATGCCGTCGGCGCCGTCGAGAATCTGGAGAAGAAGATTTATGCGGTCGAGTTCCACCCGGAAGTGAATCACACGGACCATGGGACCGAACTGCTGCGGAACTTTCTGTTCAACGTATGTGAAGCGGAGCCGAGGTGGAGCGGTGCTGCCTTTATCGAGGAGACCACCCGAGCGATCCGCGAGAAGGTGGGAAATAAGTGGGCCATTTGCGGGCTGAGCGGCGGCGTCGATTCCACCGTAGCGGCCGTGCTGGTTCACCGGGCGATGGGTACCCGGCTGACGAACATCTTCGTAAATACGGGGATGCTGAGGAAGAACGAATTTGAAGAGACGTTGGAGATGCTGCGCGATCGGCTGAAACTCCACGTGATCGGCGTGGATGCTTCGGAACGCTTTCTTGCTCAATTGAAAGGGGTTACGGACCCCGAGGAAAAGCGCAAGCGCATCGGTAGAGAGTTCATTGCCGTCTTTGCGGAAGAAGCACAGAAGCTCCAGGCGGGGGAAGCGCACGGGGAGATTGGATACCTGGTGCAGGGAACCCTCTATCCGGACGTAATCGAGTCGGTATCCGTAAAGGGGCCTTCGGCAACGATTAAAACACACCATAACGTTGGTGGATTGCCGGAAAAGATGCCTTTTGCCCTGATCGAGCCGCTAAGGGACCTCTTTAAGGACGAAGTTCGCCGGATTGGCAAGGAACTGGGCCTACCGGAAGAAATTTTGGTGAAACACCCGTTTCCCGGGCCAGGGCTGGCCGTCCGGCTGCTCGGCGAGATCACCCGTCCACATCTAGTAACTCTGCGGGAGGCCGACGCGATCGTGGTTGAGGAAATTCGCCGGGCCGGGCTGTATCACAAAGTCTGGCAAGCATTTGCGGTGCTTCTGCCAGTCCGAAGCGTTGGCGTGATGGGCGACGGGCGAACCTATGGGCTCACCGTGGCCGTGAGGGTAGTGGAGTCTGATGACGCCATGACGGCGGACTGGGTCCGGTTGCCCGGGGAAGTACTAGAACGCATCTCGACCCGTATCGTGAACGAAGTAACCGGTGTCACAAGAGTCGTTTACGATATCAGCTCCAAACCCCCGAGCACGATCGAATGGGAATAGCTCTTCGGGAAATCGAGATGGCCGGGGGAGCAGACTTGGGAGACCCTGAAGGAAACCTGGCTGAAAATCCGCAGGCTAGCAGGACAAAAGGCCGCGCAGCGGGTACGCGCGGCCTCTCCCTTAAGGTCCGATGAAACAGAACGGCGACAACCGGAGAAGTCCGATCGCAGGACTAGCGGTTGGCCATTTTCTGGGCCATGTACAGAATGAGCTTGCGATCCCCTTCTTCCACTTTGCTCAGCAACCGGCGAAGCTTGTTGAGAAAGCGTGCATCTTTACCGACGCTCCCCCACGCGATGTCATCGGACGACTTGCGCTTGGGGAGATTCGGCAACTGCGGCGGTTCCTCACCGTCATAAAAGAGTTGATAGAGTGGGCATTCGAGAGCGCGAGCCAGCTTTTCCAGCGTTTCAATGGCCGGGACAGTATGACCATTCTCTACGCGGGAAATGTAGCAACGAAGCAGGCCGGTACGCTTTTCGATGTCGCCCTGGGAGAGTTTCTTTTCTTCGGGCGGTCACCAATAATCATGAAGGTATTATTCCATGTTGCTAAGATGGGAAGCAAGTAAAAACTTGCCGGGCAGGAATTGAAACGTATGATACAGGCTCGGGCAACCCGGAGAGAATGGCCGTAACCAAAAGCCTATGGCGCGCGTCCCAAAAGTGGAGCCTTTAAACCCTCCCACCTCGGTGGGAGCTGTGCGGGGGCGTCCCTCCAAGCCGGCTGGCGTCGCGGACGACCGCGAACTGGTTCGCCGCGCGCAGGCGGAAGACCAGGAGGCGTTTGAGGAGCTTGTCCGGCGTCATCAACACCGCGTATTCGCGGTGGCAGGCGGGATCCTGCGCAGGCGCGAAGATGTGGAGGATATCGCGCAGCAAGTGTTTGTTAAAGCGTATTTCTCGCTGAAGCGTTTTGATCAGCGGGCGGCATTCAGCACCTGGCTGTATAAGATCACGGTGAACGAATGCTGGGACTTATTGAGAAAGAAAAAGGTTCGGCCCCTGGTGTACGAGTCCGATTTGAGCGAGGAACAGGCCAGGCAGATGATCACCTCTGGAGAAAAGGAGAATCCCGGGCCCGATATCAGCCAGAGGATCGAAGCGCGGGAGCGCGTAGAGCGGCTGCTCGAAGGATTGGATGAACGGGACCGGCTGATGCTGGTTCTGAAAGAAGTGGAAGGATTTTCAATCGAGGAGATCGCGGAAGTTCTGAATCTGAATGGCAACACGGTGAAGGTTAGACTCTTTCGGGCCCGGCGCAAGGTGGTAAGCCTGGCCAAGAAGCGCGGAGATTGAGAACGAAGGCAAGAGCAGCGAGGAGGCGGGTATGTGGAACCTGCTGAAGAAGAGTGATGATGAGTGCATGAAGTTGCAGGATTTGCTGGAGAACTCCGCGGCGGCTCGTCCCGAAGCCGCTGATGTCGAAGAGTTGTGCAAGGCCTGGCCTGCGGCGCAGCGCGCCCACATCGCCGCCTGCGAAACCTGCCAGAGAGCTGCCCAGGATCTGTTTGCGACGCGGCAAATCTTTAAGGGAGTTGCCTCCCGCGCAGAGCCGCCGGGACCGTGGTTTGCAGCCGGGGTGATGCGAGCGATTCGAACGCGGGAACGGGAATTGTCCGAAGCGGCGCGCACGTGGATGGCAGTGCCGAAGTTTGCGTCGCGTTTGGCAATGGCTTCATGCGCCCTTTTGCTCCTGGCGAGTACGTGGTTCTACAAGAGACCGCTTCCGGCGCCTATCCAGCAAGCCAGCACGTTGGCAGCACAGGAATCGCTCTTTGAGGCCCCGCCTCCCGTGAATCAAGACGATCTTCTTGTCAACATGCAGGAGAACAATCCATGAGCGAGATCTCGGCAACTCGGAAGGCGGCCCTCTGGGTGGGCGTGGTTTTCCTTCTGGGCGCGGCGCTGGGCGGGACGATCGGCTACGGTTTCGCGCACCGCTCGGTGTCAGCGGCAAACTCTCCTCTGCCTGAGCCTGTGAGGCGGGCAAAGCGTGTGGAGCAACTCACACAGTTACTAAACTTGACGAGCGCTCAGGGTCAGCAGGTGGATGCGATCCTGTTGCAGCGTCATACCGAGGCCAAAGCGATTCACGATCAGGCGGATGCGCAGCTCGAGCAGGTCCATCAAAGAGGACGCGGTCAGATTCGTGCGATCCTCACGCCAGAACAAAAGCCCAAGTTTGAAGAGTTTCTAAAGGACCTCGACCAGCAGAAAAAACGCAACGGCGCGAAGTAAACCGTCGCGACTTGGTCACCCGGTCAAAGTTTTACGATCAGTTTTCCGGTGTTGCCGCCCGTGAAGAGCATGTTGATAGCGTCGGGCGCTTTTTCCAATCCTTCCACGATGGTTTCGCGGTCCTTCAGCTTTCCGAACATTTTCCACTGACCCAGTTGCGTCGCGGCTTCCATGAAGCGCGAAGCATAATCCAGGATGATGAAGCCCTGGACGCGGAGGCGCTTGACCAGCACCGTGCCAAAGTTGGCCATGCTGGGATTTTCCTTGGTGTACCCGGAGAGGAGGCCGCAGAGAGCGACGCGGCCGTGCAGATTCATGCGGTTCAAGACTTCCTGCATGATTTCCCCGCCGACGTTTTCGAAATCGATGTCGATGCCGCTGGGAGTGGCCGCGGCTAGTTTTTCTTTCCAGTCCGGATGCTTGTAATTGATAGCGGCGTCGAAACCGAGATCCTTGGTGATCCAGGCGCATTTATCGTCGCTGCCGGCGATGCCGACGACGCGGCAGCCATGAATTTTTCCAATTTGCCCGGCGATGCTACCGGTGGCGCCAGCGGCGGCGGAGACGACCAGCGTGTCGCCTTTTTTCGGCTGGGCGATCTCCATCCCGAAAAACGCGGTGAGGCCGTTCCCGCCGAGCACGCCAAGGAACACCGTGTCCGAGACGAAAGGAATCTTCGGCACTTTCTGGAAGAACTGCTTCGCGGATGCGTCGATGATGACGTACTCCTGCAGACCAGTGAGGCCAGTGACGCGGTCACCCTTTTTGTAATCAGGATGGCGCGATTCGACGATTTCCGCGAAGCCTAAAGAACGCATGACTTCGCCGATTTGCACGGGCGGCATGTATTGGGGAATATCCGCCATCCAGACGCGCATGGTGGGATCCATCGAGAGATATTTCACGCGCGCGAGAGCCTGGCCGTCTTTTATTTCTGGCACTGGCGACTCGACTAGCTGCAGGTCACCCGGAGCGAGCAATCCTTTCGGGCGATTCTGTAGCCGAAGCTGGCGATTGGTATTCGACACTTTAGAAGGGAATATCTTCGTCGGAGATTTCCGGGCCGCCGCCGGCGTGACCTGCGCCACCGCCGTAGGAATCTTCGGCAGGCGCGGCATGAGTCTCGAGGTCATCGCCGCCGGAGCGTGCTGCTGCGCCGCCACCGCCGCCCGCTGCAGCGCCTTCGGCACGGCCGCCGAGCATGCGGAAGTTGGTCGCAACAATCTCTGTGGTTGTGCGCTTCTGGCCCTCTTTGTCCTGCCATTCCCGCGTTTGAATGCGGCCTTCGAGGAAGAGAAGAGATCCCTTTTTCAAATACTGCTGAGCGATTTCGGCCAGTTTGCTCCACACGACGATTTTGTGCCACTCGGTACGCTTCTGGCGCTCGCCGTTCTTATCTTTGTAAGACTCATCCGTGGCCATGGAAAAATTTGCGACGGCCTGGCCGCCGCCGGTGTAGCGCGTTTCGGGATCGCGGCCCAGACGGCCGACGAGAATGACTTTATTGACGGACATAAAAGAATTCCCCCTGCGACGGCGAAGATAACACGCGAGGAAGAAAAAGGGAAATAAAGGCGAAGACGGAAATCGAACGGCACCAGGAAAAGCGGTCAGGCGCCAAAGGTCAACCGAATTGACAATGAACCGGAGCCAGCCTAACGTTCCTCCTTCGTTTTGGCGAATGGAGGAGTTCACCGTGGACAGAAAGAAAATTGTTTGGTTGACGGCGATGGCGGGCGTTCTTGCATTGGTATGCGTGGCGGGAAACGGCACGAAGGCGGATCAAATTTCGACAATGGCGGTTACAAGCGCTGCCACCGTGGCCACCCCGGAGACTGGCGCGGCGGTTGGCATCTTCGAAGGCCACGGGGACATTAGAACGGTTCTTCACGCGGGTTCCGTGGAATACGACGCGGCGAAACGAAGCTACACGATTGCCGGCAGCGGCGAGAATATGTGGTTTACCAGCGATGCTTTCCAGTTCGCGTGGAAGAAGGTGTCCGGCGACGTCACGCTGACGGCGGACATCTCGTTTCTCGGCAAAGGAGTGAACGAACACCGAAAAGCGGTGCTCATGATGCGGCAAAGCCTCGACGCAGATTCGCCGTACGCGGACGTGGCGCTGCACGGCAGCGGCTTGACCTCGCTGCAATATCGCGAGGAGAAGGGCGCGGCCACGCACGAAATCCAGGCAAATGTTTCCACACCGAAACGGCTGCGGATTGAAAAGCGCGGCGCGTACTTTTCCATTTGGCTCGCAGATGCGAGCGGCGAATTTCGCCCCGCGGGCGGATCCACGCGAATCGCTCTGAAAGAGCCGTTTTATGTGGGCATTGGCGTTTGCAGCCATGACAAAGACGTAGTGGAGAAAGCGGTGTTCTCGAATGTCGAATTGAAGGCGGCAGAACCTGCGGCCACTGCCGCTTCCGCGTACACGCTTTACAGCGCGCTGGACCGGCGCGCGATTTTCGTCGCTCCGGAGCGGTTCGAGGCGCCCAACTGGACGCCGGATGGCAAGACTCTGCTCTTCAACAGAAACGGGCGTATCGAGAGGACTCCCGCGACGGGCGGGACTCCGCAGATCATCGACACGGGATTCGCGACACGCTGCAACAACGACCACGGCATTTCTCCGGACGGCACGCAACTGGTCATCAGCGACAACTCGCAGGAGGAGCATCGTTCCCTTGTGTATATCGTGCCGATCGGCGGCGGCGCGCCGCGGCGCATCACGCAAAAATCGCCGTCGTACTGGCATGGCTGGTCGCCGGACGGCAAGACGCTGGCGTTCGTCGGCGAAAGGAATGGGGATTTCGATATCTATGCAATTCCGGCTGCGGGCGGCGAGGAAACGCGAATGACGACCGCCAAGGGACTGGACGATGGCCCGGAATATACGCCCGACGGCAAGTATCTTTATTTCAATGAACGCACCGGGCACATGCAGATCTGGAGGATGCGGGCCGATGGAAGCGAGCAGGAGCAGGTAACGTTTGGCGAATCCAACGATTGGTTTCCGCACATCTCGCCCGACGGGCAGCAGATGGTTTTCCTGACGTACGACGCGAGCGTGACCGGCCATCCGGAAAACAAAGATGTGATGCTGCGCATGATGTCGCTGAAGGAGAAGAAGATAACGGTGCTGGCGAAATTGTTTGGCGGGCAGGGAACGATGAACGTGCCCTCGTGGTCTCCGGATGGGCGGCAATTCGCGTTTGTCAGCTATCAATTGGTGCCCTCGGGAAACACCGGGAAGTAAGAGGAGGCCGCAAGGCGTCCGACGGTTGAAAGTTAAGAGTTGAAAGTTGAAGCGGAGAAGACGAGCGGTGATCCGCGGTTCGTGATTTGCGACGCCGAAACGGCCGCGGCAGGGTGGTAAATCGTGTCTGGTCGGAGATAGAAATCCCACCCAGAACAGGTGAGGCACAGCCAAGTTGAGCCCGTGTTTGGTTAACCATAACACCCACCCCACCCCGCCTTTTTTTCATAAGTGTTCATTCTAAAGGGAGTTAAAGTCCTTTCTTTTGATGCACTTTTACAAGGGTTCACCCTAAAGGGACTTACGTGGCACCAAGATTATGCAAAACGTGGCTTTTCGGGCTGTTTTTCTGTAAGGGTTCATTCTAAAGGGTTTTAAGTTGTTTAGAATCAACACTTGTACATGCTCTCGAAGTGTTGATTCTAAAGGAGTTGCATTGCACCGAAATTGTGCAAAGAAGCGCGGATGGCTTCGGATCGCTGCTCGGGCATGCCAAGACCTAACCGGCTACAGCGGGATCAGCTACAAAAGAAAAAGCGGGAGCAGGGCTCCCGCACTCCAAATGGAGTTTTCTATAAACTTAATTATACCAAAGGATAGGGGGGGCATCAAGGAAAACTTTGCAGTCCGAGCGAATGGATGCCTGCAACTAATTGCAAATGTTCAGGCTTTCGCCGGACACTATTGCCTGGTTCGCGGTCGTTCGTTCCAAGTAGGAAGAGGAGATCCATGGAGACTGTTTTCGAGTTGGCTGCTCGCCTCGTTGTGACGCTGGCCGTATGTGCCAACGGGCTACTTGCGCAGGCGCAGAGAGAAGCGCCGGTCAAAACGACGGGAGATAGCGCGGAATTGGCAGAGGCGAAGGCGAGGCTGGAAGCTCAAGAGAACCGACTGAAAGATTGGCCGGATCTCGTGCACTATCGGGATGCCAACGCAAGAGTGGCGGCTCCGACGACGGACGAACAGCGCGTGGTGTTCATGGGCGATACCATCACAGACATGTGGGTTCAGCCACGGTTCGGGGGATTCTTCCCGGGAAAGCCGTATATCGGGAGGGGAATCGGCGGGCAGACGACGCCACAGATGGTTCTGCGATTCCGAGCGGATGTCATCGAATTGCAGCCGAAAGTTGTGGTGATTCTGGCGGCAAAAAATGACATTGCGGGGAACACTGGGCCGATAACGCTCGAAGAGACCGAAGGGAACCTCGCGTCGATGGTGGAACTGGCCCGCGCCAATGGTATTCGCGTGGTGCTGTCCTCGGTGATGCCGGTGAGCAACTACGGGCGTGTTGATATGCGCATCCAGCGCCCACCGGAGAAGATTCTGGAATTGAACGCCTGGATCAAAAAGTACGCGGCGGAAAAAGGCCACGTGTACCTCGATTATTTTTCCGCGATCGTGGATGAACACGGCATGCTGAAGAGAGAGCTCATCGAGGATGGGCTGCATCCGAACGCGGCGGGCTACGCGGTGATGGCTCCGCTGGCGGAAAAAGCGATCCAAGCTGCGCTGGCAGTAAAGGAATCAAAGTAGTGAAGCGCCGACGCCATCTGAAAGGGCATGGTTTCATGTCACGCACGCTTAACTTGA
>WNFJ01326005.1_pt1 | contig 10158 bp, 10 predicted proteins | sample 5400461 | NCBI WGS metagenome assembly WNFJ01 (sample SAMN13153349, study PRJNA577476) | soil metagenome | isolation source: 115 cm saprolite on Douglas fir-dominated hillslope | place: USA:California | collected 2013-09-17
TTCGCTGAAATTTCCGGGAGTACCGCTTTCTCTTCACTGTGGTTCCTTTCCCGGAAACTGTGCCCCATTTTTGTGTGCCACTTCAAGGGTTCACTCCACGTCCAGCAGGCGGGGAACATGGCTCCGTTGCAGTCTTCGCGTTCGCGATGCCGGGGCACGATTGATGCCGAGCGGGCAAACCACGACCCCCGCCAGTTCCTCGATTCTCCACCGAAAGGATCCTGACCCCAAGGACGCTCCCCAAGGCAGTTCGCTGGAAGATATCCTGCCGCCGAAAGGTGGAGTTCTGGCGGCAATTGACCGCCGGATTTTGCTTGGCGACATCTTCGGAGAAGAAGGGCTCGAGCAGTTGATCAGGGACGTAAAAGCGAATCCCGCAGCCCTTGAATTCACGCGCAAGAATGGGATTTTGGCCGTGCTTGCGCTGGCCGACACTCGCGGCCCCAGGGGACTCGATCCAGGCAAGGCGAAAGCTGCTCTGGAGGCCAAGGAGACCAAAGATCTTTATCGGCGTGCGCTCCTAGAACCCAGGGCGGCCGCCCCGAAATCTTTTTGGTTTCAGCCGAAGCCACCGGCGGAGACGGTCAAAGAGAAGATAGGCGAGGAAGAGATACCCGTCTCCCCGTCTCGCCTGACGGATGTGGTATCGGACCCGCAGAACCCGTTCGTGATTCCTGCTCCTACGGTTGATAGGCGGACTGCAGGACCACCCATTACAGTGAACTTTGCTTTCCTGGGAAGCGATCTGAGAGGCAACAAAGCTTCCGACGAGATTCAGCGCGGCAGGCAAAGGATTCTTGAAGCGATACAGAAAGTGTCCATTGATATCGCGTCACTTCCAGACGCTCCTAGCGCGGCAGAGCGAATCCAGGACAAGCGGGTGCGGGCGCGTCTCCGGGAAGCCGTGCGTGGATTCACCGTATCGAAGCCTCTGCGAATTTTCCTGGCCTCCGGCGGGCACGAGGTGCTTCGCGGACTGGCCCTCAGGACCGAAACCGTCTTTGTCCGTAAGGAAGATACAGGCGATGACACGAAGCTCGAAGCCGCCATTCGCGCGCCCTTGGTAGCGTTCCTCGGCAGCCCTCCTCCCTTTGAGAAAGACCCGGCGACGGCAGAAGAGGGAGGAGAAGCATTGCTGCACGAGATGGTTCATACGCTTCTGATTCACCGCGGACTCTCCGCCAATGATTTGTGGGAAAAGATCAAGGACAAGATTGTTCAGGGCGCGCCGACAGTCAAGAACCGGGCGGAAGAAACGACCCATAGCTTCCTTCTCGCTCAAGAGGAGGTCTTCGTCTATAAGAACGTGTCGCAGCTTGGCAAAGAGTATTCGCACTTCGCCGGACAAAACCAAGTCAGGTACGAAGTATGGATATTGGAAGTGGAGAGATTTCTCCGGGATCGAGGCGTTGCCCTGGAAAAGAAAACCAACAAACTGGATGTAAAGGACAAAGTGGCCGGCAAAAAAGTCGATTGGTCCATTGAGTTCAAGTTCCCGCGCGCTATCACGGTAACGGGAACCGACCTTACTCCACTCAACAGGCTCATTGCAGACTTTCATCTGCTAACTCATTGATCTGGGTCATCGCCGAGGCCGTTACGCGTCCCGACGGGGTTGTGCTGTCCCTGTGTTTCGCCAAAATGATATCCGGATCGAAAATGGAGGGATTTCCTTTTGCTTTGGGGAGTGAGAGCGTGCTTTCGGACAAGGATTGCCTTCGAGAGTACGATGTTTCTCTTGGGCTCAAGCGTGCGCATTCGATGTGAGTATATTAAGGATGGGTCGAGAATACTCCGGATGAAGCGGCTCGATGTAACGACGATGCAGCCGGAGAGAAAGCGGCGCAGAATCCGACCTACAATGTTCCTTTGGGCAGATAAACAGGCGCTAGCTCCTGGTCTGGAAGTTGGACCGCAAGTGGATAAGGCTATCGGCGTCCCTGCCTCACCATGGACGCACGGATTTCTCCTTTCTCTCAACAGAAAGTGTAAAGCGGCGCTCGATTCGAGAATGGGAAGGCTTGGGAACTAGCCAAGCGAAGGCTCCATGATCCGGGGGAGTTTCGTTGGTCTGCTAACGGGCAAAGTAGTTGCTCACCTACTAAGATTGAGAAGTGGTCGACGGCTCGCCTTGAGGGTCCATGGGACGGGAACCCAAAAACTGGGCGAGGGAAGTCGGGAGAGCCTTTCCCAAATGGTTCCATAAGAAAACAAGTAGTTTTTCCATTGCACTGAAGTGTCATGCCGACACTACTTATGTGCGGGAAACGGTTTTGACTGCTTCCTTTTGCCGCCTTTTCAATGTCGTAGACAGATTCATGTCCTCGGTGATTTTGGGGCGGTAATTGCATGCCAAATGTCAGGTCGTCAGCCAGGAGCAGTTGCACCTGACGGAACTTGACAAGGGAGGAGATTATGCCCGGATCGAACGTCGTTATCGATCTATCTCATCACAACCAAAACCTGGACTTCTCGAAAATGAAGGACCCCGGAGGAATCCTGGGAATTATTCATAAGGTTACACAAGGGACAAAGTATGTCGACCCGACTTACGAAGCACACGAGCAGCTAGCTCTTGACCAAGAGCTTTTGTGGGGTGCCTACCATTTCGGAACTGGAGCCGATGGTGTCGAGCAGGCTCAACACTTCTTGGATGTCGTTCAACCCGACGGCCAAACCCTGCTCGCGCTCGATTTTGAATCGAATCCCCACGGTCCAAGTATGAATTTGGAAGAGGCCCGCAGCTTCGTCACGCATATCAACGAAGTCACTGGCAATTGGCCTGTTCTCTATTCTGGCTATTACATCAAGCAGCTGCTCGGGTCCAATAAGGACCCTGTCCTCGCCCAGTGCCCGTTTTGGCTGGCCCAGTATGGGCCCACCGCAGTAGTTCCTGCGAATTGGCAAACGTGGACGTTATGGCAGTATACCGATGGGGCGGCCGGGCCCCAGCCCCATGACGTCCCCGGAGCTGGACTCTGTGACCGCGACTACTTTAATGGCGACAATTCTGCTCTGCAGCGTCTTTGGGGCGTGACCCCACTGGAGCAGGCCTGAGCTCTCATGGTGGTAAACATGAGAAATCTTCCTTACCCCCGATCGCATTGCCCGTTTGGGAGGACAAATGCCCAACAAAGGTAACCTGGACCTACTTCTCCGGGCTCAGTTCAGTGTCGCTTGGCCTGTTTGGGCAGGGGGATACCCCAAACCCGAGGAAGCTCTCAGCGTATTGAGTGGACTCCGTAAGCAACTCCAGCATGATGTTGAACAGAGCCTGGATGCTCAACTCGGCGGCGGCAACTTCGAGGTTCAGGATCTTCAGTTTCAGATTGGTGGTTACTGGCCAATCAAGAACCTGTGGCTAAATTCCTATCCTCCGAACAGCTTGGACTTGTTCCTTACGGCGCGTTCATCATCCTCGGTCCTGAAAAAACACTCCGGTGTGACCAGTGGCGCGCGTGAACTTTTTGCTAAGCTTTCGAATTTAATCGAAGGGTTTTCCCGCGAGCATATGCCCGGAGCATCCAGAGGCGCGAATCTCTACGATGTAGAAACTCGCTGGGAGCCTTATGACGAATTCTCTATTCCTGAAAAAGGGGAAGAAGCGTTGAGAGTTCGAAACCTAACCAGCCCGGGAAATATGCTTCAAGGAACAGGGCGTTCTGGCCGGTCAGGAAGCGCAGAGAATTCGATGGCGAATGAGCTTTCAGTGGGTGTCGGATGGTCTTCACACTTCAAGCGTTCAGGTCTGAAGAGCCTTTTATATCGAAAGCTGCGGTACGCGTATCGCGCGCCTGCCTTCTTTGCCGAGGCCATGCTTGCCGACGGCGCAAATATCAAGATCCTTCGTTTCGATGAAGCCCTTGTCGCCACCGACCTTGACGGGACCTCCGGTCAACTCGCCGAATCAGTCGACTTTTTCTACTGCGCTTCGCATGGTGAGTACAAAACACCTTCCTATTCGCTGATTCTGCACAATGCTGACTGGAAACCGTGCGCTAAGGGTTTGGGTACGAAAAGACTCGCCGTTGCTGTTTTCGATACGTGCGATCTCCTCGATCTTAACGATCCGGTATGGCCCAATCAGTGGGTATCGAGCGTAGGCCCCCATCTGCGTCTCCTGCTCGGGTTTGCCTCTCCGGCCACGGTAGCCACTGACTCAACCGCGCGGGGCAGGGCGTTTGCAAACAAAATCATCGCCGGCGACCCAATCGGTCCCGCGTGGCTGGAAGCGGTCCACGGCACGGCTTATGCGGGCGCCGATTTGGGGGTTGCCATCGGCTTTGGTGATGATCCATCCGACGCTGATTGGGCTCTGCACAACATGAAACTGGCCGACCTGCCTCGTCCGCGGAAATCTTCGCCCCCTGTTACTCAAGTGCAGGCATGCCATTGATTTGGAAAACTATCAGTCCGAGCGAGCTTAGTCAGTGGATCGCAAACCAGCAAGCCGGCCCGCCGCCGGACTCTTACGAATTGCTGGATCCGGCTTCAGTGCAAGACGTGCTGAAAGCCTCACCCTCACCTATCGCTCCCTTCATACCTCATATGCGCATTCATCCCCAGTCTGGCGCCGTTGACCTGAAGGTCCCTGACCTACCGACCTTTACCGAAAAAATGGTCATAACTCTTTCACTTGCAATAGTCGGAGCGCTGGATGTGCGCGAGGCATTCGAGTGGACTCACTTGGATGAAGAGGAAAAGGGGAGGCCGGACAACGTGCAGTCAGCCGTCGGCAAAGAATACTGGCTCTCCGTAAATAACGTCCATCCCGTTGGACCTGGGGGTCGAGTCGTTTACTACCCGCGGCGCGGCTTGGTTGAAATCGTCGTCCGGCGGCGCGGCAAGGGCTTGGGCGGATATTGGCGTAACCCGACAGAGGTTGCGAATCGTGTCGCGAGTTACCTTGAAATCGGTGATGCGCAGGGAACCCGACTACGCGCCCGGTTCGGCTATTACGAAGCTTCAAAATACGAAAACCAGTCGCTCCTGCGGCCGGTATTTCTGTTTCTGTTGGACCGGCCTACAGCGAAGGAAGGTCCGCGCTGGCGTGTTTCGACCGTGGAAGCAGCTACAGAACTTCCTGAGTTTCCGGCGACCGCAGGTATCGATTTCGTAACTGGTTGTGCCTAAGAAAGGAGGACTTCAGGTGACAGACATCGAATTGTGGCTCTCAATCGCTCTCGGCGTCTTAGTCGCAGTTTTGTACCCTGTCCTCTACCGTTATATTCACAAAGAATTTCCGGCCACGGCTGGATTTGTTTCACCGTGGGTAAAGGAGGCGTTCAAGAAGTATGGCGCATTATTCGTATTCAGCCTGATCACAGCATTTGTTGTGCTGGGCCTATATCGCTCGGCCCACCCGGACACAAAGTTGGGTTTCTGGACTGCCGTAGGTATGGGCTTCGGCTTCGAAGCGAGCCTCGAAAAAGTGGTCTTTCCTAAAAGTACGAACAACAAAGGCCCTTAACCACGAGTCTACAGTCGTGGGAGACAATGGACGGCGGTCAACTCCGCTTAAGTCACGTCCCGGTGAAAGCGAAGCCTTCACACGCCCCTCAAACGACTCGGAGGGAAGCGCGGACACGACGGACAGAGGTGCTGTTGCCTAGATGAGTCCCGATTGGTAATAGCGAAAGACTGATTCCCGTGAATGCAATCACAGTAATGAGAATCAGCCGAAGCAGTCTATTGCTTCTTGCGGTCACGATATGCGCTTTGCATGCTGTTCCGTCCGTGTATTTTCCACGGCGAGACGTAGTCTCCGCTTCACAGGCGCCAAAGATAAGGCAGGAACTGAGAGCCTCCGGCAACATCTACGCACAAAGAGTCACTGTCAAGGTTCCTCCGCTGAAGGGAGAAACGATTCAGCAAGCACGGCAAACACTCGATCAAGTGCACCTTGTGCCGGGGCCTGTCTATGGTGATAACCCCAAAGGATTGATTTGCGACCAGCGTCCTCATGCGGGAGAGGATGCGCTTAGAGGAAGTAAAGTCTCGTTATGGACCGTGTGTCAAGCGGTGCCTAGCTCGACGGAGAAGGAAGGACTCGTAAGCGTTCCGGATCTTCATTCGTATTCAAAGTTCTTCGCGGCCATCGTGCTGGCCAAAGACCATCTGGCTCTTGGAGGAAGTACACAGATAGCTACCAATTCATTTGAGGCCGGAACCATCGCCGATCAGGATCCGAAGCCGGGGGCCATGGTACCCCGCGGCACTCAAGTGTTCGTGGTTGTGTCTGAGACCCAACAAGAGCCAACTCCTCTACCACGGGCGACCCTGGTCGTCCGATCTGATCGTGCCGCTGCCGTCCCCGGAGAGCTCATAACTTTCACTGCAGACCTGAATCCGCCGTCCTCTGCAGCCCAGTATCAGTTCACTTTTGGAGACAAGTCAGGCAGCGGCTGGACCGCTGATTCGCAGACTCGCCATTCCTACACTGACGACGGGAATTATGAGGTACGCGTGTCCGCCAGGTTGGAAGGGAAGGTGCTAGAGAGCGATGCAGTTGAAATGCCCATCCACGAAGTGCCATATCAGGTCACTTTGATACTCACTCCCGCGCATGCCAAAAAAAAGGACGTGATTCAGTTCCATGTGCTTTTCGAACCACAGCAACCGCTGCCTGCAGGCGCGGAATATCTTTTCGATTTTGGTGATGGGACGGCTATGGCAAAGTCTCCCACACCTGACACCAGCCATCCCTATAACATAGCTCGTACCTATTGGCCGCGAGTAACGCTGCTTGCCGAACACAAACACCGGTTTGTCAGCCCCCGCGTACAATTGATCATTGTCGACCCCTTTCCCACTTGGCTAATTTTCGGCGCCATAGTCACTGTCATCGCAACAATCAGCGCCCTAACCTACGCCTTAATTCGTCACTTCATTCAAGGCAGGCGGATGTTTGAAATCAGAGCGCAGCTAGATGTTGGAATTCAGCGCTCGGAGATTACGCCACGATCCATTCTTGTTCCCGGCGTACAAATCCACGCAGTGCCGTCCGTCGGTGTTCAGACCATCGAATATCGTGGCCCTATTCGGGCCCGAATGGAGAAGGATCATGAGTGAGTCCAACCTGACGTTGCGGGACTTATTGGCGCCGTCCGAAAAAGGGTTGTCGGTGGATCGACGCGTTCTATTGGAGTCGGACCCCCATCTGCACAGATTAAAAGAGCGACTGGCGAAAGAAGCAAAGAGGGTTAATTGGGATGGACTTTCAGATGTTCTTGCACAAAAGGCAATCGAACTCCTCGACGTCCCTGTTTTGGAAATCCTGCTCCGCGCCTGGAGAAAGTACGAGGAAGTGAAAAAAATAGCGGATGATCTTCATCCTCAAAGGGAACCACGGCGTGTACCACTCGCCACACATTCGATCGAATCGCGACATACTCCTTGCCTGGAAATCGTTATTCGTGGCCTTCCGAAGAAGATTACGATCAGCTTCATTGTTGTAATCACGATTATGCTTGAGGGACTGCTACTCCGAATTGAGGAGGGCACTATCAAAGCTATCGAGACCGGAATACTGACGGGCCAGGGCGCCTTGTCGCTTGAATCCGCCGTCCTTGTCGAGAGGGATTTTGGCCCAATTCAGCTTCCAGGTACGATTGCACTAGGCAGTGGCATACCTCTGCGACGCTTACGGGAGCCGACCGACTTCTTCCAATACAGTTAAAAGTACTCGATCAGGATTCGCGGTCGAGTACCTGCGGGCCAAGGATTTGCCACTATGCTGGTTTAGTATGGTGGAGGTTCGTTACGAAGACCTTATGACAGGAGCTGCGATCCGATTGGCACCCTCAACCATTGTGAGGTCACTCCACACGCAAAAAGCACCTGCTTTCGACTGCCCATAGCGGGCGGCAAGGATGTGCAGAACAAGTCCGCCTAGCCCATTGCGATTCTCGCGGGAGCTAGTTTGCTTGCCATTCAAGCTTGCCAACCGTCCGGTGAGTCCGTCCGGCATCGCCTCGATGGTGCTTGTACTCGCAATTCTAGGCCCTATTCCAATGATCCACGATTGCCAAGTTTTTGAGTGAGATTTCCGGTTTCCGCAGCTTCAAGTGAGCGGTTATGATCTCGGCGATCGCGTCTCCACAAACTTGGTAAGCCGAGCAAGCTGAGCAAAACTTACTCTGGTTTCTCGCTTCATTCCTTGGGACCTGCTTTGCGGTGCTCCACGAGCAGGTTTACTTTTCCGATCCGCACCGGAGACTTCACTTCCGGTCGCGAAGGCTTCCCATTGATCAGGATTCCGATCGGCTCCACCGTTACCGAAACGCGCTCCTCGCCGGTTTTTAACCCTGCCTGCAAAGCGCGGTTCAGAGGAAAGACAAACCGCCCCGGCTTGAACTCGTGGTGCGTCTCGCCGCGAATGCCCGCGCCAAAAAGCGAAAAGCTGCCTACAAAAGACGGGCTCTTCTCGTCGGGTGGCATTTCGGCGGGCCGGTTCACGAACACGGCCCAAACGGCCTCGGGCGGTTTCTCCGCCTCGACCTCACTGAATTCCAGCAGCACTGTATCCGTCTTGCTCTCGGCCAGGGCTGCGATTCGCGCTCCCAGCCCCTTCATCTCGATAGGAAACGTGACCGGCTCCGCCTGCAGTTCCACCGGCGGAATCGGTACGTGCAGCAACACTTCGATCTCGAACATCCAAGGCGGAGGGAAAATCCGCAAACAGTACTCCTTTACCTGCGGCGGCTCGCATTCGTACACGTAATTGAGTTGCTCCGCCGCCCGCAGAATCTCGCAAGCGGTCATTTGCACCTGCGCGCCATTCTCGTCGAAGAAAGTGTACTGGCGATTCTTCCATGTGGCGTCCCACATCGGATCGGTGCGCCCGCCGCCTTGCGCCAGCCACAAATTCCACTGGCGGTCGACATTCGCATGGTGCAGATAGAAGATCGGATCCTGAGCGGCAGTGGGCACACAACACATCCAACCGCCAACCTCCACGTGCACGCTGCCATGCGGATACTGGATCACCTGATTCGTGGTCAGGAAATTCGTGTTACTAAATGCGGAACCGATGCTCACCGCCAACGGGTTCAGCGAACCTGTGCCATTGTTTATCGCCGCATTCCGGTTCGCGTAGAGCGGGCTTGTTGGAACGCGAAACGGGGCTGGAAGCTGCAGTTCGCTGCCTGGCGCCCAGTCCCAGTAGGGAAGCGCCCAGCAGGGTTCATTGCACATCTTCCGGACAATGCGCTCGAACCAATACAGGTACATGCGGTGCCACGACCAGAAGAAGTCCGTTCCGTGCTCGCAGGTGTTCCACGCCGTCAATGGCGGCGACAGCGTGGTTCCATGAATGGCCGCCTGGTAGGCCCAACTCAGCGGGTTGGTGTTCGGCAGGCTTTGCATTTTCTGGATGGCGTTGCCATAGGCCACAAGAATGGGGTCGTTCGCATCCATCTTGCCCACGTCGCGCCGTACCAACGGTACGGCCGCTCGCGCCGCACCTCCATCGAACAAGGGCTCGCTCAAGAATGTCACCGAAGCTGCCGCGCCAGCTGTAGCTAGAAACCGCCTCCGCGTAACCTGCTTTTTCATGATGTCCCCCCATGCCTGAACCGAGGGCGGGCTTTCCACCTTACGACGAGCCCACGCCCAACCGCTCAGTTGTCTGAGTAGTGTCGCAATGACGCCTTGCGTTACATCCCTTACGGACCTTTTGTAATTCTTCGCGTGCCCGCAGCGCACCAGCGGGCACGCGTTGTACTAGCGCAGCATACTGCGGCAGACGCTCCGCACACATCCATTTCGAATTTCGGACATTAACTCTTTCCCTGATCGCAAGCCATACAGCTAGGCCTACGGCTGTCAAGCTAGAATCGATTTGGCCTGCTTTGCGTCGCACCGACCTGTTCCGGCACTTTTCGGCACGCGATCCTTAGAATGAATTACCGTGCTTGCAAAGCAGGTTCCCTCGCACCGTAGTAAGAACGTAGTACAAGTCGCGGCAAATCCAGCTAAATTACGAAGGCAGATTCCCTCCGTTGTGGGAGCCCCAATTGCGCTGTGGACGCTGTGGACCAACTGAGGCAGGATTTTTACGGTGGTGCGGTTTGTAAGTGCGACACCCACAAGGCTTTAGATTTTCCGACTTTCTGGTTCGGGACCAGGAGGTCGATGGTTCAAATCCATTCGCCCCGA
>WNFJ01356409.1_pt1 | contig 10158 bp, 12 predicted proteins | sample 5400461 | NCBI WGS metagenome assembly WNFJ01 (sample SAMN13153349, study PRJNA577476) | soil metagenome | isolation source: 115 cm saprolite on Douglas fir-dominated hillslope | place: USA:California | collected 2013-09-17
GGCTCGATCCGGATCAGCCCGTCGCGCTCCAGCGGCAGGATGTTGCGGCCGAGCGTGGTGCGGTCCATGACCATGTCGGCGGCGAGCGCATTGATCGTCATCGCGCCTTTGCGTCGCAGCCGCGCCAGAATCGAGAACTGGGTCGTGCGCAACCCGCTCGGCGCCAGGAAGCGATCGTAGAACTGGGTGACGTGCCGGGCTGCCTGGCGCACCGCGAGGCAATTACATGCTTGGGACGATCGATGCTCGACGGGCATGCCGAAGGTTCCTCCCGGATAAAGGTGCATGTGCTCGCATTTCGGCAAATGTCAAGGCGGATTCGCATTCCCTCACCCGGACGCTCACGCCTGCGCGACGCCCTCGTCGACCGGATGTTGCCGCAGAAAATGATCGAGCGCTTCCGACAGTTCCGCAACGCGATGGGCGTCGCCACTCGCCGCGGCGGCGCCGATATCGTCGAGAATCATTTGGCGGATGCGTTCGGCCCCACCGGCCTGATGCAGCAGCTGATCGGCCAATGCCGCCGCGAGGATGCTCGGGATGCGCTCATGTTCGGCAATCGCCTCGATCTCCCGGGCGTCGAGGCCGCACATCGCGGTGCAATCCTCCAATGAGATCATGGCATTCTCCATGGATCATTCCCGACCGCCGAGACGAGGTCCCACCATATCGGTCGGAATTCCCGGCCCGCGTGACCATCCGAAGAGCCCTCGCGCCCGGTTGCGGGGCGCGAGGGGTCCTTGGTGCGGAAACCGGTCCTCACGGAATCCTGCCGCCGTTCGCCATGCAGGCGTTGAGCAGCATCTCCACAGGTCGATCGCCGCCGCCGTAGAGGCTGGGCTTGTTCGGCCAAATTTCGCCGACCTGTGCTCGGCACTGCGCGCCCACGTCCGCCGGTGACGCGGCGTATCCTTTGGTACTTTGCTGGCGCGCGTGTCTGCCGTGATTGGTTTGCTGGAGCGCATGTTGGGCGTGATCGCGCAAAGGCGCGGCATCCGCCTGCGCCAAAGTAGCGGTGGAGAGCGCCACCGATATCAGCATGACCGCAAGCCTGACCATGGGAACCTCCATTCTCCGTCCGCGCCGGCGCTCGAGCGGCGCCGCGCATGACTGTTTGTCTTGCGACGGAACGCGTATATGCTCCTATCCGCGCATATACGCGTAGATCGCCATACGTCAATAGGGGCATATACGCCAAATTTGCGGGCGAGCCATGTCGGCCGCCCGGCGCGACGGGCGGTGACAGGTCGGTATTTTTCAGAGTTTGGGATTGGTGGGCGCGGCTGGGATCGAACCAGCGACCCCTACGATGTCAACGTAGTGCTCTCCCGCTGAGCTACGCGCCCGCACGCCGAGGGGCAAAGCCCCTTATATCGGCTGCGACCGGCGAGGCAAGCGGCGGCCGGAGGCCGCCGTCCCCGCGAAGACGGGGACCTCGATCCTTAGACTGGGCCTCAAAGGAACGCCCCCACCCGGCTCGGTGCTCCGGCACCTCGCCACCCTCCCCACCGCTTCGCGGGGGAGGGAGAAGCCTCACGCCGCCAGCATTTTCTGCACCTCGTTGACGAGGTCGCGCAGATGGAAGGGCTTGGAGAGTACCTTGGCTTCCTTGGGGGCCTGCGAATCCGGATTGAGCGCGACCGCGGCAAACCCGGTGATGAACATGATCTTCATATCGGGGTCGAGCTCGGACGCGCGGCGGGCGAGCTCGATGCCGTCCATCTCCGGCATGACGATGTCGGTCAGCAGCAGCTGGAACGGTTCCTCGCGCAGCCGCCGGTACGCCGCAAGTCCGTTGTCGTAGTCGGTGACCTCGAAGCCGGCGCTCTGCAGCGCCTTGACCAGGAACCGGCGCATGTCGTTGTCGTCTTCGGCAAGCAGGATTTTTGGCATCGGCGGCTCACGACCCAACAGCCCAACGGGGACTCATCCCATAAGCCGCCGCGGGGGTAAATATCGGGTGAACCGTTCCTGGCGCTTGGCAGAAACCGCTTCGCCGTGGAGAATGCCCGCTGCGGTGCGAGGGAATCGGCGTCGGAACCGGGCGCGCCAGAAAGGTCTTCTAGGGACGATGAGCGATTCAGTCGTGGCCGAGCTCGACCCGCCGTTCGAAGTCCTCGAACCGCAGGCGACCGCCGCGCCCTTCGTGTTCAATTCCCCGCACAGCGGCCGGGTCTACCCGCGCGCGTTTCTGGCGACCGCGCGGCTCGATCTCGCGACGTTGCGCCGTTCGGAGGATTCCTTCGTCGACGAGCTCATCTCCGGGGTGGTCGGCCGCGGCCAGCCGCTGGTGCGCGTGCATTTCCCGCGCTGCTATGTCGACGTCAATCGCGAGCCTTACGAGCTCGACCCGCGCATGTTCGAGGGGCGGCTGCCCTCCTTCGCCAATACGCGTTCGATGCGGGTCGCGGGCGGGCTCGGCACCGTGGCGCGCGTCGTCGGCGATTCCCAGGAAATCTACGATCAGCGGCTTCCCGTCGATGACGCGCTGCGGCGGATCGAATCCCTGTACAAGCCTTATCACCGGGCGCTGCGAAAATTGCTCGCGCGGGTCCACAGCGATTTCGGGGCCGCGGCGCTGATCGACTGCCATTCCATGCCGTCGACCGGCGGCGCCAAGGAGGAACGGCCGCGCGCCGACATCGTGCTGGGCGACCGCTACGGAACGAGCTGCGTCGCCGCCGTGTCGGAGACGATCGAATCGACCCTGCGGGAGCTCGGCTATCTGGTCAGCCGCAACAAGCCCTACGCGGGCGGCTTCATCACCGAGCACTATGGCAACCCGGCCGCGGGCCTGCATTCGATCCAGCTCGAGATCAACCGCGCACTCTATATGGACGAGCGCCGATACGAGCGCTCGGCGAATTTCCCGCAGGTCGCCGCCGACATGGTGATCCTGGCCGATCGCTTGGCGGCCTTGCCGCTGGAAGAGCTGCGGCCTTATCGCGCCGCTGCCGAGTGACGGCGGTCGCGCGCCTCGCCTACCGCATAGCAGCATCCCGGTCGACGCATGGACATTTTTTCCGCCCATGCGGCCGCGGGCGGGCGATCCCAAGGGCCGGACGGCCTGGAGACGGTTGGAAGCCGGAATGCCGGTAAAAAAAGGGCCGCTCGCGGGTGCAAGCGGCCCAAGTCTAGGGAGGAAACGCCCAAGGAGGGCGGCGGGGACGCGACGCAAATCGCGTTACCGCGCTGCAGCAATATGCCACCGCGCCGCACAAAAGGCAAGTCCCGATTCCGGCCACCCCTGCGCTGGGCTACGGGCGATGCAAAATGGCCACAGCCTGCCGCGAGCCCGTCATGCCCGGCCTTGTGCTGCCTTGTGCCGGGCATCCACGTCTAGGTCCCTGTTAAGAACGGCGTGGATGGCCGGGACGAGCCCGGCCAAGACAAGCCTCGGCGCGTTCTGATGCACTTCGCGCCGATCCAGGTTGCCGACCGCTTCGGGCTTCGATAGTCGGGGACTCGGGCGCAGGAACACTTCCCATGACGGCGGTCGATTTCGGAACTTTCGTCGAGGAGCTGGCGGCGAAATCCGGCGAAGTGATTCTGCCGTTCTTCCGCACGTCGCTGAGCGTCGACAACAAGGGCGCGATCGGCCGCTTCGATCCGGTGACTGCCGCGGATCGCGCCGCCGAGGCGGCGATGCGCGCGCGCATTCGCCAGGCGTTTCCCGAGCACGGCATCATCGGCGAGGAATACGGCAGCGAGCATCCCGATGCCGAATACGTCTGGGTGCTCGATCCGATCGACGGCACCAAATCCTTCATCTGCGGCATGCCGGCGTGGGGAACGCTGATCGGGCTGATGCGATTCGGCAAGCCGGTGTTCGGCATGATGCACCAGCCGTTCCTGGGCGAGAGCTTCACGGGAGACGGCGAGGCGGCGCGCTATCGCGGCCCGGCCGGCGACCGCGAGCTGCGCGTGCGTCCCTGCGCCGCGCTGGACGACGCGGTGCTGTTCACGACGAGCCCGCTGTTGATGTCGGAGGAGGATCGCGGAGCCTTTCAGCGCGTCGAGCAGCGCGTGCGGCTGTCGCGCTACGGCGGCGATTGCTACGCTTATTGCATGCTCGCGGCCGGACATATCGATCTCGTCGTCGAGACCGAGCTCAAGCCGCACGATATCGTTCCGCTGGTTCCGATCATCGCCGGCGCCGGCGGGATGCTCACCGCCTGGGACGGTGGCCCTGCCTTGTCCGGCGGCCGCATCGTCGCCGCCGGCGACCGCAGGGCGCACGCCGCCGCGCTGGAGCTGCTCACAGGCCGTAGGATGGGTTGAGCCGTGGGCGAGGCGCGTTGCGGGACCGTGATGGGTTTCGCGCCGCAGGAAGCGCCGAGTAGACGGCGAAACCCATCGGATGCGGCGCTCAACCCATCCTACGAGTCCATCATCCGAACAGCGGCGTCCCCGGGACGAAGGCGTCGAACGCCGCCCAGAATTGCGTGCGGTAGCGGTCCTGCTCCATCAGGATCTCGTGGCGCGCGCCGGCGATCACCAGATGCGAGCCCACCCGCAGCCGGGTCGCGAATTTCCCGGTCAGCGGCGTCGAGACGACCTCGTCCTGGCCCGCCGCCACGACCAGGATCGGCTGGCGGATGCGCTCGGGATATTGCGGCTCGCTGAAATCACGCATGGTCCGGTAGGCGGCGTCGACCCAGGCGATGGTCGGCGAGCCGAGCCCCAGCGTCGGCTCGGCATCGACGACCGCGGCGGTGCGCGCGTAGCGCACCGGATCGGAGCTCAGCACGTTGCCGACGAACGGCAGCGAGGACACCGCGACCGACCCGCCGCCCGGCACATAGGAGCGGCCCAACCCGACGAGCCGCAGGGTTCGGGCGGTGACCGCGGTAAAGCTCGCGCCGGCGCGCCCGGCGAGCCCGATCATCGGAGCGCAGAGCACGACGCGGTCGAACCAGCGGCGGCCCTTCTGGGCGGCACGGATGAGCATCGCGCAGCCCATCGAGTGACCGAGCGCGAACAGCGGCGGCGGGCAATCCGGCAACACGATTTCCCGCACGAAAGTTTCGAGATCGATGTCGTATTCGGCAAAGCCGCCGACGTGGCCCTTGCGCGGGTCGGACAGCGCCCGCTCGGAGAGTCCCTGGCCGCGCCAGTCGATCATGGCCACGGCGAAGCCGCGCGCGCGGGCCTCGGAAACCACTTCGAAATATTTCTCGATGAACTCCGCCCGGCCCGGCAGCACCAGCAGCGTGCCCTTGCGACCCTGGGGCGGAGCCCAGCGCGCGAAGCGCAACGCGACGCCGTCCGGGGTCTTGAGGACCCCGGTGACCGCGCCCTCCGGGACGGGGTTTGCAGGCGTGGAGATGAGTGTCATCAGGGCTGCTGGGCTGAGGCGGGAAGCGCGCCCTTATAGCAGCCCGGCCCGGGGGCTCAATGCGAGCGGCCTCTCGCAAGCCCGTCCCCTTGCAGCCGAAAACCCCGGTACCCACATATTCGCTGTGCAGGCTCTATCGGCTGCACGAGAACGGTCCGACCCAAAGGTGGACCCCCGCATGTCGCTCAACCAAGGAGGTCATGCCATGCGCACATTCGATCTTGCTCCCCTCTATCGTTCGACCGTCGGTTTCGACCGGCTGTTTTCCCTGCTCGACCAGGTCGCAGGCGTCGACGGCGCGCCCAGCTATCCGCCCTACAACATCGAGCGGACGGGCGAGAACGCCTATCGCATCACGCTCGCGCTCGCCGGCTTCACCGAGGCCGACCTCTCGATCGAGAAGAAGGAAGACACGCTGACGATCCGCGGCGAGAAGCAGGTCAAGGACGCGGAGAAGGCCGGCGAAGTGCTCTATCAGGGTATTGCCGCGCGCGCCTTCGAGCGCCGCTTCCAGCTCGCCGACCACGTCGAGGTCAAGGGCGCGAGCCTGGAGAACGGTCTGCTTCACGTCGATCTCGTCCGCGAGATCCCCGAGACGCTGAAGCCGCGCCAGATCCCGATCGGCACCCAGTCGGCGAAAATCATCGACGCCAAGGCCGCGAAGGCAGCCTGACGCCGATCGCGAATGTGGGGAGCGCCCCGCTCGGCGGGGCGCTTTCTTTTTGGCCTCCGCTTTGTCATCGCCCGCGAAGCCGCCGCGCCTATCACGACAGACGGTGGATACTGGGTGCCCCGCAATTCGCGGGGCATGACAACGCTGAGGATTGTAGTTCACTCCAGCGATTGCACCGGCGGGAAGCTCGGCTTCTTCGGGAGGCTCCCGGTCGGCTTGGGGTCCGCGGCACGCGAGGCGGCCGACGGGCCGACCGTCACGACCGCGGCGTTGGGTTGTGCCGGCGCGGCGGCGGCCTTCGGCTCCGGTTGGTCGCCTTGCGACGCCCCCGGTCGCGACCGCGGCACCGGCGGATATGCCTCGTGTGGATCCGCCCGGCCGATCCTTCCCGGAGGCCGGAAATCCGGTCCCATCCACGGCATCTCGTAGGGCGCATAGGGCCGCGGCATGGCGCCATAGACCCGCCGCGGCTCCGGGTAAGCGCCGGGCGCGCCCGCCACCATGACGCGCCGCACCGAAAGCACGTCACCGAAGCGCGCATCGATGATCACGCGGACCTGCCTTCCGCGCGGATCGGCGGCGAGCACCGCATAGGTGAGCCCCTCGCGGACCGGCCGGCTGGTCGGCACCAGGCCCATCGAGCGCACGATGCTGTTGACTTCGGGCGGGGGCAGCACGCTGGGACCGAAGATCGGCTGCAGCGGCTCGGCCAATGCGGAGCCCGAGCCGAGCGCGATGAAGCCCGCCACCAGAATCGCCTGGATCTTCACGGCATTCCTCCTCGACGTAGGTTCGCCCCGCGAGAATCGATCTTTTCTCACGATCGGCCTCGATTGAGGCGGACCTTGGGCGGACCCGCGTCATACCCGCCACCCGTCATGGCCGGGCTTGTCCCGGCCATCCACGATTGCGAAGTTCGCCCAATGCGAGGTGGCTGGGTTTACATCATGACCAACAGGCCGAACGGCACGCTGTATCTCGGCGTGACGAGCAATTTGCCGCGTCGTGCGTGGGAGCACCGGTGTGGACAGGTGAAAGGTTTTACAGCGCGGTACGGTTTAAAGAAACTCGTCTGGTACGAGTTTCACGACGAAATCTACACGGCAATTCAGCGCGAGCACAACATGAAGCATTGGTCGCGTACCTGGAAAGTACGCCTGATATTAGCGATGAATCCGGAATGGCGTGATCTCTACGATACTTTGATCTGAAAACGTGGATGGCCGGGACAAGCCCGGCCATGACGTGAATGAGAATTACTTTTCGCTCGCCGAGGATCCTGATCGCTGAATGATCTCAACGAATTCCTCGATGTCCTCCGCACGCGTCGCGAACGACGTGACGAGGCGCACCAGCATTTCGTCGGGGCCGACGCCGACGCCGGCAGGCAGGCTGTCGGTCGTCCATGGATGATAGCTCGCGCCTGCTTGTTTGAGCCGCCGGTCGAGACCGCGCGAGAATTTCACGAAGACTTCGTTGGCCTCAACCGGCCATAGCGCCGCACAACCGGCCGCGGCCAATCGCGCCGCGAGCAGATCCGCCATTTGGTTGGCGTGACGCGCCAGCGTGAGCCAGAGATCGTCCGTCAGATAGGCCTCGAGCTGCGCCGCCAGGAAGCGGTGCTTGGACAGCAGATGCCCACCGCGCTTGCGCCGCTCGGGCAACCCGGCGGCGCGCGCCGGATCGAACAACAACACGGCTTCGGCCGCGAGCGCGCCGCCCTTGGTGGCGCCGAAGGAGAGCACGTCGACGCCGAGCTTCCAGGTCGCCGCCGCGGGCTCGACGCGTTGGCGCGCGAGTGCGTTGGCAAACCGCGCCCCATCGACATGGACCAGCATGCCGTGCCCATGCGCGATGTCCGCCAGCCGACGGACCTCGTTCGGGGAATAGAGCGTTCCGGCCTCGGTCGCCTGGGTGAGCGAGAGCGCTGCCGCGGTGACGTGGTGCGGGCCGCCCCATGGCAGGCGCTCGAGTGCCGCCTCCAAGCTCGCGACCGGAATCTTGCAGGCTTCGCCCGCAAGCGGGATCAGCTTCAGCCCGCCGCCGAAGAATTCCGGAGCGCCGCATTCGTCGGTCGCGAGATGGCATTCCTCATGGCACAGCACGGCTCCCCAGGGCGGCGCGATCTGCGCCAGCGCCAGCGCGTTCGCGGCGGTTCCGGTCGGCACCAGGAACGCCGCGAGCTCGTGCTCGAAGATCTCCGCGAAGCGGCGCTCCAGCCGTTTCGTGATCGCGTCCTCGCCGTAGCCGAGCGCGAAGCCGTCGTTGGCGCGGCCGATCGCCTCGAGGATCGCGGGCGCGATTCCGGCGGCATTGTCGCTGGCGAAATGCATACGTCTCTCCCTCGGGTCCCGGGCGCAGCGCGCGGGTCCCAATCGCACGTGTGCGCGGTTACGGCCCCGTAGTGGTGCGCTGCAGAACCGGGACCCAGCCGCCCAGAATCCCTGGACCCCGGATCAGCGGCGCATCGCTTTACGCGATGCGCGGCGTCCGGGGAACGCCACCTCCGGCAACCCCATTGCGCTCAACGCCGCATCCGTGTTCCTCTTGTTGCGTCCAGGAATCCTTCGGCGCAACATTCGGCAAGGAAAAGGCCGGGTTTGCCCGGCCGAGCCTTGCGTTCGGGGTCGAAATTTGACATATTAGGACAGCAATGCTGTCCCAATTGGCGGGCCGCGCCGCCAGACCGGAAGCGATCCGGCAAAAATGCGCGGAAGAGCGCGCCTTGCGACGCGGGCTTGCGCAAGACCGCTCGGAAGCGATCCCGAAAGGGTCCGCGGCTCGGGTAAAGCCGCCTATTCACGAGGCAGGGTTCCGTCCGCATCGCGGCGTCCAGCGGCGCCGCGTGCAAGGAGGGTGCGCCGAAACCCGGTTTCGCGCGTTCCGGAACGAGAGGATGGTGCCATGAGGGCGACACGTTTCCCGGATCGGGCCGGCGCTTCGCGGCCGGAGCAAGCGGATGCGCGCGCAGCATTGCGGGCGGCCGGCACGCCCTCCGGACTCTACGATCCGGCGCTGGAAAAGGATTCCTGCGGGGTCGGCTTCATCGCCGACATCAAAGGCCGCAAATCCCACAAGATTGTCGACGACGCGCTGAAAATCCTGCTCAACCTCGAGCATCGCGGCGCGGTCGGCGCCGACCCGCGCGCCGGCGACGGCGCCGGCATTCTGGTGCAGATCCCGCACAAGTTCTTCGCGCGCAAGGCCGCCGAACTCGGCATCGATCTGCCCGAGCCCGGCCATTACGCCGTCGGCCATGCCTTCCTGCCGCGCGACCCGCAATGGCGAAAAGTGATCCTCGACATCTATGCCGACGTGGCGGCGCGCGAGGGCCAGGTGCTGCTCGGCTGGCGCGAGGTTCCGAGCGACAACGCCTCGCTGGGTGAGGCGGTGTTGCCGACCGAGCCGGTGCACATGCAGGTGTTCGTCGGCCGCGGCAACAACGTCAAGACCGAGGACGACTTCGAGCGGCGCCTCTTCATCCTGCGCAAGGTGATCTCCAACGAGGTCTACAACCGGCGCGACCGGCATCTCGCCGATTATTATCTCGTCTCGCTGTCCTGCCGCACGCTGGTCTACAAGGGCATGTTCCTCGCCGATCAGCTCTGCAAATATTATCCGGATCTGCACGAGCCGGATTTCGAATCCGGATCTGCACGAGCCGGATTTCGAATCCGCTCTCGCGCTGGTGCACCAGCGCTTCTCGACCAACACGTTCCCGACCTGGTCGCTGGCGCATCCCTACCGGATGATCGCCCACAACGGCGAGATCAACACGCTGCGCGGCAATCTCAACTGGATGGCGGCGCGGCAGGCCTCGGTCTCCTCCGAGCTGTTCGGCGACGACATTTCCAAGCTGTGGCCGATCTCCTACGAGGGCCAGTCCGACACCGCCTGTTTCGACAACGCGCTGGAATTTCTGGTGCGCGGCGGCTATTCGCTGGCGCACGCGGCGATGATGCTGATCCCCGAGGCGTGGGCCGGCAATCCGCTGATGAGCGAGGAACGGCGCGCGTTCTACGAATATCACGCCTCGCTGATGGAGCCATGGGACGGCCCGGCCGCGATCGCGTTCACCGACGGGCGCCAGATCGGCGCCACGCTCGACCGCAACGGCCTGCGCCCGGCGCGCTGGTTCGTCACCTCG
>WNFJ01372553.1_pt1 | contig 10158 bp, 12 predicted proteins | sample 5400461 | NCBI WGS metagenome assembly WNFJ01 (sample SAMN13153349, study PRJNA577476) | soil metagenome | isolation source: 115 cm saprolite on Douglas fir-dominated hillslope | place: USA:California | collected 2013-09-17
GTGGTGCCTGGTGCCGAAGCCATAAGGATAATCGGTCGTAGTGGAGGGGAAAGTCGCGTCGCCGTCCGGCCGCGTCGTCACCCGGACGGAAAATAACTCGCCTTGAGGGTCGAATAGGCCTGGTTGATGACCTTCAGCCGCTCCTCGGCCTCGCGATCGCCGCCATGGGCGTCGGGATGGTGCAGCTTCACCAGCTCCTTGTAGCGCGCCTTGAGCTCGCCGACGGTGCAGGGCTGCGCGAGATCGAACACGGCGAGCGCTTGCTCCTGCTCGGTGAGGGGCCGCTTGCGCGCGCGCTCGCCCGGCGCGTCCTCGTCCTCGAGCCCAAACATGCCGTAATCGCGCCAGCGCGTGTCGAAGCGGACGCCGATGCGGCTGCCGAGCGGCCAGGTAGGACGCTGCCACACCGCGTCGTTCCGGATCTCCGCCTCGATCTCCGACGCGCTCATGCCGGCGTAATAGTTCCACCGCGCATTGTAGTCGCGCACGTGGTCGAGGCAAAACCAGTAGAACATGTCCAGCCGGTCGCGCGAGCGCGGCGCGCGATAGTCGCCGGTTCCGGCGCAGCCGGGGTGGTCGCACAGCCGCGCCCCCGCCGCCGCCTCGGACAGGCCGGCACTGGCTTCGATGCTGGCTCGTGGCATGGCATAAGTATGGTGTGAGCCGCCAGCGCTGACAAGCGCTGCGGCGCAGCCGCCGTTTACCGCATGTTAGGGAAGCGCCCGAGGCATCGCCGGCAATATCCCCGCGACCGAATCCCTGCGACCGAGCCGCGGCTTGACACGGCCATCGCCGCTCTTCAGCTTCAAGCGCATGCGCGTCGCCGACCGTATTCGCGCCAAGCTCACCGCCGCGCTGCAGCCGACGCGGCTCGTCATCCGCGACGACTCCCATCGCCACGCCGGTCATGCGGGGGCGCGCCCGGAGGGCGAGACTCATTTTCACGTCGAGATCGTCTCGGCGGCCTTTGCCGGCGCCGGCCGCGTCGCGCGCCAGCGCCGCGTCTACGCGCTCCTGGCCGAGGAAATGGCGGGGCCCATCCACGCGCTCGCCCTCGCCACGCTGACGCCGGAAGAGGATTCCGGCCGCTGACCCTGGCGCCGCGTCGGCCGGGAAGCTGGCGAAATATTGTTGCAACTGCGGATTGTCGGGTATGCGATTTTTCTCGAAAGGATTGCATATTGCGCGAATTGCGCTAACAATTATTTTCGGATGCAGCGCGATGCCGCCCACCCGACCCCCCGCCAAGGTGCGGCCGAAACGGCCAAATCGGCCTCGACCCTGCTCAATCGCAACGTGACCGTGGCGGGCCACCGCACCAGCATCCGGCTCGAGCCGGCGATGTGGGAGGCGCTGCAGCAAGTTTGCGGGCGCGAACACAAGCCGCTCAACGAATTGGTGACGGAGATCGAGCGCCAGCGCGTCGAATCGAGCCTGACCGCAGCTATCCGAGTCTACCTCCTGCACTACTTCCAAACGGCAGAAAAGCTGGCGGTTTCGGCGCTGTTTTCCGCAACGGGAAAGCCACCGGAAAAACTCTGACCCGCGTTGGGGAACGGCACCACCACGTCGCCCTTGGGCGCGAACTCTGCCGCATCCCATTTCTCAACGAGCTTGGTCGAGACCGCACCGCGGCGATCATGGGCGTGTCGTCGAGATTGTCGCCGCGACGTGATGACCCTCGACAAGCAAGATGTGCTCCGGCAGCGGGCGCACGTCCGGATCGTCTTCGACAAGCAGTGTGCGAGCCAAGAACCGCACCATAGCCTCGCAGCGCCGGGTCAGCACGACCCGGCTTGTGTCGCCACTCACCCGTTCGGATTGCTCTTCAAGCGGCGGAGGTGACGGGGTCGCGTTTCGGGCGGTCGGTGCGCGAGACGAGCTTATCCCGCTCCCATACCTCGACGGCGGCGGCTACTTCATGCTCCACCAGCAATGAAAGCGCCGTCTGCTGAATGTCGTCCACACCGGCACACTCGGCGATGTGGACTTTCGTGATGTGGTCGCCATGATTGAGCAAGTAGAACCGGTAAGTAGCCACGATCAACCTTCAAGTTCGCAGAATATCGCACGCTCACAAACTGATGCGCAAACATACATTCTGTTACAGAGTCAAGTCCGGCGGCAAGCCAAGCATCAGCTCCCGGTATAGAATTCCGGCCAGTAGCGCTTCACCACTTCGCCGTCGCCGGCGAAGGCATGGCAGCTGTCGATGAGCCGCGGCTTGCGGCGCGGCTTGTCCGGTGGCTCGCGCGCGGCGGGCGACTCCGACCGTTGTCGCTCGCGATAAGGAAAGATCGTCTGGTACGCCGTCGTGGCGAGGGGCCCGAGCAGCTCGACGAGATGGGTGCAGCCCGCGGTCCCGCCCAGCAGGTCGCGCACCTGCTTCTGGAAGCCCGGGTAGATGCGCAGGCCCTTCAAGCGCTGGAAATTGGGCACGACGTTAGGGCAGACGGCGTAAGGGCTCGCGTCGGTCGCCGCCTCGACCGCGTGGATGACGAGCTTGTCGTCGACGGTGAGGCGCAGCCACATGTCGTGCACCGGCGCTCCCGCCGCGATCTCGCCGCGGAAATGATTGCCGAAGGCGTAGGTCTTGATGTCGGTGATGTGGCCCTCGATGTCCCACAAGCCGTCGTCGCGGCGATAGCCGCGGCATTCGACCACGCGGGTGTGGATGTGCTCGCGCGAAGCGGCAGGCGGGGAAAGCGGCATGGCGTCGGTCTCGCCTCGATGAACAGCGGTTTCAGGGATGCGCCGGCTGGCGCGCGTTCCGGCCGCGCGCGACGGCGGCGGCAAGGAAGCTCTCGAGCTGCGCCGGCGCGACATCGCCGCAGATGAAGGCGTCGCCGATGTCGCGCGCGAGGATGAGCGTGACGCGCCCATCCGTGACCTTCTTGTCCTTGCGCATATGCGCGAGCAGCGTCGCGGCGGAGAGCGCAGCGCCGGCGGCGGGCGCGATCTCGGTGGGCAGGCCCATGGCCGCGAGATGCCGGCGCACCCGTGCCGCGACCGCGGGCGGGCAGAAGCCCAGCCGCGCCGAAAGGTCGAAGGCGAGCTGCATGCCGACGGCCACCGCCTCGCCATGCAGCAGCGCCTGGCTGAAGCCGCTCGCAGCCTCGAGCGCATGGCCAAAGGTATGGCCGAAATTGAGCAGCGCGCGCTTGCCGCTCTCGCGCTCGTCGGCGGCGACGATCGCGGCCTTGGCGGCGCAGCTGCGCAACACCGTCTCGGGCATCACCGCGGCGTCGCCCGCCAGCAGCGCCGGGCCTTGCGATTCGAGCCACTCGTAGAAGCCGCGGTCGCGGATCAGCCCGTATTTCACGACCTCGGCATAGCCCGAGAGCAGCTCGCGCCGCGGCAGCGTCGCGAGCATGTCGACATCGGCGAGCACCAGCACCGGCTGGTGGAACGCGCCGACGAGGTTCTTGCCTTGCGGCGTGTCGATCGCCGTCTTGCCGCCGACGGAGCTGTCGACCTGGGCGAGGAGCGTGGTCGGCACCTGCACGCAGTCGATGCCGCGCAGCAGCGTCGCCGCGGCGAAGCCGGTAACATCGCCGACGACGCCGCCGCCCAGCGCGACCAACGCGGTCGAGCGCTCGATGCCGAGCGCGAGGATGTCCTGGCACAGCTTGGCAAAATGGGCGAAATCCTTGGTCGCCTCGCCGGCCGGCAGCACGACGCTCTCACAGGCGATGCCGCCGGCGGCGAGGCCGGCGGCCAGGCGCGGCAGGTGCAGCTTCGCCACATGCTCGTCGGTGACGATGATGGCGCGCCGCGCGCGCAGGACCGGCCGCATCAGCGCGCCAGCCTCGTCGAGCAGGCCGCGGCCGATGACGATGTCGTAGCTGCCGCGATCGAGCGCGACACTGAGGCGGCGCGGCTCGCTCATGGCGCCGCCTGCCGCTCGCTCGCGGCGCCGAGCTGCGCGGCCAGCGCCGCCATCACACGCTCCAGCGTCGCCTCGGGCGGGCCGTCGACGCTGTCGATGGTGATGTCGGCCTGGGCGTAGATCGGGTAGCGCTGCGCGATGAGTTGCTCGAGCACGGCGCGCGGGTCGCCGCCCTTGAGCAGCGGCCGATTGTTGCGCCGTCCCACCCGCGCCAGCATGAGCTCGATGTCGGCGCGCAGCCACACCGAGATGGCGCGCGCGCCGATGACCGCCCGCGTCGACGCATCCATGAAAGCGCCGCCGCCCGTCGCCAGCACATGGACGGGGCCGTCGAGGATGCGGGCGATGACGCGGCGCTCGCCGTCGCGGAAGGCGGCCTCGCCGTGGCGCTGGAAGATCTCCTCGATGGTGGCGTCGGCCGCGGCTTCGATCTCGCTGTCGGCATCGATGAAGGGCAGCCCCAGACGCTGCGCCAATCGCCGGCCGATGCTGGACTTGCCGGCTCCCATCAGGCCGACCAGCGCGACCGTCTTCGCTACCCGGAAAGGGGGCGCCGCCGTCATTCCCATCCAGCGCCCGGTCGCCGCCCCGTCGTTGAAACCCTCATGGCGCGCCGATACACTGTCCAAAATAAGCCATGAACTCACCTTACCATATCGTGTAGATGGATCGCCAATCGACCGGCGCCTGCTGCCGCGTCGCCGAACCTTACGGGAACAACGGAATAAGATGCTGAAGATCGCTCTGGGTGCTGTCGCACTGCTGGTCGTGCTCTCGATCGGCGGCGCCGCCTTCCTGATGGTCTGGGACATTCCTGCGCCTTCGGCCCGCGTCGAGCGGGTCATCCCCGATGCGCGGTTCCCGAAATGAGCCGCGCCAGGGCCTAGCCGCCGCGCTGGCGGCGTTGCTGCTCCTCGCGCAAGTCGGCTCTCCCGTCCCGCTGATCGCGCAGGCGCCGGCCGCGCCGGCGCCTGCTGCACCGGAACCGCTCGCGCCGCCGACCGCGTAGACACCTGCGGTCCCCGCGCCGGCGCCGCCCATCGCGCCCACCGACGACGCGACGTCGCTGCCGCCCCCCGACGTGGCGGTCACCGCGACGACGCTCGCGCCGGTCGATGCCGGCTGGATCGGCGTCCTCGGCGAGGCCGCGCATCCCCTGCCGCAGACGATGTGGCAGGGCACGCCGCGCGCGCTGGTCGCGGCAGCGCTGCCGCGGCTGGCGCCGACCGGCTCGCCCGTGCTGCAGGATCTGTCGCGCCGCCTGCTGCTCAGCAACGCCGTCGCGCCGCAAGGTGCCGATGCGCCGGACGCGCCGAGCCTGGCGACGCTGCGCGTCGGCCGGCTCGTGGCGCTGGGCGACGCCGACGACGCGCTCGCGCTGATCGACGCGCTGCCGACGACGATGAGCAGCGAGGATCTCGATCGCGACCGCGTCGAGCTGCGCTTCGCCAAGGACGACACGGAAGGCGCCTGCCGCGACGTGCAGACCGGCATCGGGCGTCACCAGGGCGTGTGGTGGGACCGCGCGCTCATCGCCTGCCAGGCGCTCGCCGGCGATCAGGCGAAAGCCTCGCTCGGCCTCGGCCTGTTGCGCGAGCAGCAGGCGCCGCCCGATCCCGCCTTCGACACGCTCGTCACGGCGCTGGGCGGCCATCCCGCCAAGCTCGACAAGCTGCCGGACGCGCACTCGATGCTGATCAAGCTGCTCGCCGCGGCGAAGCTGCCGCTGCCGGCGGATGCGGTGGCGAGCGCCGATCTCCTGAGCCTGCGCGCCTGGGCGGCGAACGAGGCGGTGCCGCCGCTGCAGCGGCTGGCCGCCGCCGAGCGCGCGGCAGCGCTGGGCGCGCTGAGGCCGCAGGCGCTCGCCGATCTCTACGGCAAGGTCGAGTTCAAGCCGGAAGAGCTCGGCGCGGCGATCAAGCAAGGCAAGGCGCCGATCGCGCCGCGCGAGCGCGCCCTGCTCTATCGGGTGGCGCGCACCGATCCCGCTGCTTCCGTCCGCGCCGCGGTGCTGGCGAGGCTGCTCGCCGATGCCAAGAAGCGCGGCGAATTCATCACCATGGCGCGGGTGGTGGCGCCGATCCTCCACGAGCTGACGCCCAGCGACGAGCTTGCCTCCTTCGCGCCCGATGCGGTGCGCGCGATCTATGCCGCGGGCCGCGCCGAGGCGGCGCAGGCCTGGCTCGCGCATGTCGATGGCGCGGCGGTGCCGGGGATGCGGCTGCTGACGCGGCTCGCCACCGGCGTCGCGGCGCCCGGCGGCGATGCGGCGCTGCAGGACGCGGTTGTCGCCGTCAGCAAGCGCGACGCGGCGCAGGGCGCGCTGATGCTGTCGCTGCTGCCCGAGCTCGGCATCGCCGTCACCCCCGGCGATTGGGCGCCGCTGATCGGCGCGCCGCATGGCGCGGCGATGCCGGACTTCGCGGTGTGGACGCGCCAGCAAGAGGCGACGACCGGCAAGCGTGTCGGCGAGACGGTGCTGATGACATTGCTTCTCGCCCGCGCCGGCGATCATCTGAGCGGCGAGCCGATCGTGCTGAGTCGCGCCGTCGCCGGGCTCAAAGCAGTCGGGCTCGAGAGCGAGGCGCGCGCGGTCGCCCTCGAGGCGGCGCTCGCCGCCGGCCTCTGATGCGCGCGACGCGCCGCGTCCGGCCCGGCCGCAAAGCATCGCTCGCCCCGCCGCCCTCGCGCCATGTCGAGGCGTTTCTCGAGATGCTCGCCGCCGAGCGCGGCGCGGCGCCGCTGACGCTGGCCGCCTACCGCGGCGATCTCGCCGATTTTGCCCGCGCGCTGGCGAGCGAGGCGATCGAGGCGGCGGCGACGGAGGATTTGCGGCAGTATTTGTCGCGGCTGGCGAAGGCGAAGCTCGCGCCGCGCACGGCGGCGCGCCGCCTCTCGGCGCTGCGCCAGTTCTACCGCTTCCTCGTGCTCGAAGGCGTGCGCAAGGACGATCCCACAGCCGCGCTCGACGCGCCGCGTCTCGGCCGCCCGCTGCCGAAGCTGGTGAGCGAGGCCGAGGCGACTCACCTGCTTGAGGCGGCGCGCGCCAAGCCCGGGCCGGACGGGTTGCGCCTGGTGTGCCTCCTCGAGCTGCTCTACGGCAGCGGCTTGCGCGTCTCCGAGCTGGTCGGCCTGCCGCTCGCCGCAGCGCGCGGCGACCAGCGCTTCCTGCTCGTGCGCGGCAAGGGCGGCAAGGAGCGGCTCGTGCCGCTGGGCGCGCCGGCGCGCGCCGCGCTGGCGGCTTATATCGCCGGGCGCGGCCATTTCCTCGGCGAGGGCGAAAGCTCGCGCTGGCTGTTCCCCTCGCGCAGCGCCGAGGGCCATCTGACGCGGCGCTGGTGCGGCATGCTGCTCAAGGAGCTTGCCCTCGCCGCCGGCATCGACCCGGCGCGGCTGTCGCCGCATGTGCTGCGCCACGCCTTCGCCACGCACCTGCTCGACCACGGCGCCGATCTGCGCAGCGTGCAGGCGATGCTGGGCCACGCCGACATCGCCACGACGCAGATCTATACGCATGTGCTCGGCGACCGCCTGCAGCGGCTCGTCGCCGAGCATCACCCGCTGGCGCGAAAGAAGTAAGGCTTGGAGCCGCGCGGCGGACCGGACTGGGACGTGTCCTCATGAGCGGCGCGGTGGCCGAAGTGGAGCCAGGCTCCGATGCTATCGAGCTTCGCAAGGCCGGGCGCTATCTGCAGGCGCCCGAGGAACTCACAGTCTCCGCCGGTGTCAAATCTGGAGAATTGACGGCACCCTCCGCCACCAGCCAGCAGCGAACCACCGTCAGCGCCGCGTCGAGAAATGCCTCGCGATCCGGGCCCGTGCCGACATGGTCGCCCGGGAGGCGGATAGTCACTTTTGGCATTGGCGTGAGCGCCTCCAGGCTCCGGCTTGCTTCCTCGGAGACGATCGAGTCGTCTGTGCTCCCCAGTACAAGAAACCGGCCGGCAAGCGCAGGAAGATGCAGCGCCGGATCAACCGGCGCCAGCAAGAGCTCGGCTCCCAACGCAAGCAGCGGCCGAGCCCAGCCTGGTCGGATGCGCGTGTCGCCTCTCACGAGCGCGTCGATCGGAGCACCGCCATAGGCGAGGACCGTCCAGCCGATCCGGATACGCTCCGCCATCGCAACCCGCTGAACCGCGGGAGCCGCGACGCTGCCCAGCGAAAATCCGACCAAGCTGATGCGATCGGCATCGCTCCATGGCTGGGCCACCGCCCAACGAAGCGCAGCAGTGACCTGGCCCGGCACGGATAGCACTTGCGCCCGCAGCGTGGGGAGTCGCAGCAGATCCGAGGTCCGAAGGGCCGTTGCGAATGGCCAGTCGTATCCGACGACAATGTTATCGCCGGCGTTGCGAATTGCCCGGATGTTATGCTCGCCGGTACCCAGCCCACCGAGGACCGCGATGAGCGGTAGTTTGCGGCCGGGTAGCGGATCCGGCAGGCTGACGGTGAACTCGATCGAGCCGAGACGTCTATCCGAGAGGGTCACATGCTCGAAGACGCGCCCGGCGCGGTGTTCGATGCGATCGAGTTGAACCGCCGGCGCGCTTGCGCTCCGCGGCAAGAAATAAAGCGGGTCGTGCCGGGTCCACCAGGTCGTCGTGGCCGCGAGCGCCGCCGCGATCAAAATCGCCGCAGCCGCGAACCTGGCAGCTTTGCGAGCCAGGGACGCCATAGCAGGACCTTACCATTGCCGCCGCCGTTGGTGCGCCTTCGGTTGCCAACGGGAACAATTGCGGCGGATTCCGGCTAGGCCATCGCTCGCAAATCCGCTTGCGCCGTGAGCAACGCCTCGGCGGCGCTGCGCGCTTCGCGCGCAAGCGCCTGTCGGCGCGCGAGGATCTCTTTGCTGAAGGCGGCGAGTTGCGCGACGCCCTCCGACAGCGCCCTTTCGAGCCTGGCCCTTTCGGTCAGGATTCTCTGCTCGACGGTTTGCTTGTCGATGGCGGAGACGCCTTTCTTGGGATCGAACACGAAGCGCGCCTCCTTTTGCCGGCGCCATACCTTGAGGCGCTTCAGCATGACGGGGCCAACGCCGGGAACCGCAAGGACTTTCTGATCGACGATGTCCGCAGCCGTCGCGATGCCATAGGACTGCAGCACCGTTATCTTGGCGTCACCCACGCCTTTGATATTGGCGCCATCCAGCGGGCAGCGGTCGAGGAACGCCGTCAATTGCGCACCGTCGCGGTTCGTCTCCAGATCCTGGAGGCGGCGCAGGCGCTCGTGCGGCAGCCGGTCATAATCGGCCTTGAGCTTCTCCAGCGCCAGTCGGCGCTGCACAAACTCCTCGTTTCCCGCCTCGATCTTCCATTGGCGCTCGATCGCGGTGCAGCGCTCGCGGGCTTTGAGCGCGGCCTTCTCAAGCTCCGCCTTGCTCGGCGGCTTCTTCCGCGACGGCATCGCGATCCGGCACAGGAGGATCGTCGAGTTTCGCCAGCGGGCCGACGAGCTTTGCCGCGGGAATGACGAGGACGGTCGTCACAGCGAGCGCGATCGCCGACCGCTTGCGCAGCCACGCCAGGCGGCGCGCCGGTGTTGCTTGCGGCGCGGCCTTCGCCTTGGTCGACTTCAGCGCCGACGGCGGCGGCAAGGGCGGCGCAGGGCCCGGATCGGGAATGGCGCGCAATTCCTGCCAGAGCGCGGCGATGTCGATGCCGCCGGGCTGCGGCCCGCCACCCGTGAGGAACACCACCGGGAAGAGAACGAAGCCGCCGGTCGCCTCGATCTCGCACCATGGGCATTTGCCCGACGCGGCGAGGTATTCATGGGCCGGGTTGGCCGCGCATTTGCGCAAGCCGCGCGCCAGCTCGCCCAGCGCCGCGATCCATTCCTCGGGCTTCGGGCGCGCGCCCTCGCGCGATCCCGCGGGCGAGAACGCCCGCTCGAACAGCATCGCCAGGTTCTTGGTGACGCCGTTGAGGCTCAGGCTGCCTGGCGGCGGCTTCATCTGGAGCGCGAGCGCCTTGGCGCCGTAGGCGAAGCGATATTCCCTGATCGCGCGCTCGATCGGCATGTCGCCCGTGCCCAGATATCGCCCCGAAAACGGATGCCGGGCCATGAAGAGGAGCTGGAACACGATAACGGCCAAACCGAAATTGTCGTGGTTCGGCGTCCTCAGGATCTGCTTGTAGCTGGTCAGGCCCTGGAATTCCGGCGGCTGGTGGGTCGACACGCCGACATCGCAGTACCAGCGCTGTCGGCCGGCGGTCACCTGGAAGCTGTCGCAGTCGATGAGCTTCACAGTCGCGTCGCCGGCCACGACGAGG